>Ga0115846_101159_pt1 | contig 12082 bp, 10 predicted proteins | sample InSIn5gowninarea_2_FD_83860 | JGI IMG/M metagenome (GOLD analysis project Ga0115846, IMG submission 83860)
CTTCTTGTCCTTTTGTTGTTTCTTCTTTTTAGGCTCATCTGTGGTGTCTGCCTCTTCCGCCTTCCTCTTCTGTTGTGGTTGTTTAGCATCTACTACCTGCTGATTCTTTCCACCAGTCTGGTCATCTTTCTTTGAGTCTACTGCTTTGGTCGTGGGCTTAATTCCTTCCACATGTTGTCGCCATAGATCTGCGACATTGTCCTCAGACACTTCTTGTGCTGGTTTATTCTTTCTTTTCCGTTTCTTGGATGGTACTGTTGTAGGATTCGCAGGATCGGTTGGTTTTGACTGCTCCGTTTGTGTCTTTAGTAGCGCTGGCGACAAAGACCATCCTGGGGTGTCGAAGAGAGGCATATCGGGGTCAGTATGAGGAAAAGTACGTGAACGAGTTGTGACAAGAAAAACATCTCGACAGTTTATAAGTGGAGAAGGATGATATGCAGGGCAAACCCTGGGGAAACAGAAGCGCTTATGACGATCGTGAGGAAACCTCTTCAAATTACCATCCTCACACAGAGATGCTTTCGACCAGCCTACAATTACGACCTAAGCATCAATTGTTCACTAATGACAGAATCAAACCTTCAACAATTTGATCTGTTCCCTCCGTAATCAACCGTCTCCAAATGCCGCCTGCACGAAATCGCGCTGTACAAGAGGACTCGAAAGCCGAAGGCACGAATACTAAAGAGAGAGGCAATGGAGGTGCCACCGGCAAGGGCAAGAAAGCTGCCACAACAGTACAGGCTGCAAATAACAAAGATGGAAGCAATATTGCGAACAACTCCTCAAGCACATCTCAAAATGCCAACGCATGCGTATGTACTCGCTCATCTTTAAGCGAGATTGACTCTACTAATACCACTTTCTGATAACAGATAGACTGGCCAAATGAAGATACTTCCCTTCTCCTCAAATACCGCTACCAGAACCGCCTCGAAACACCAACCGCATTCCATTCTCAAGAACATGCAGCTGTACTCAGTGTACCTGGTATTGGTCGGTACTCGCCATCAATGGTGCGAAAGCGGACCAAGAAGATTGTACCGAAAGAGCAGCTTGCAGTGGTTGTACGACGACACTTTCATGGGTTGCCAATGAACGAGCAAGAGGTTATTGGAGATTTGATCTATACTGTCAAAAACCAGGACAAAATCTTCAAGATGCGATTCACACCAATTGGACAATAGTATCAGACAATGGTCGATGGCGCTGTCGATTACTAGAATCTGGCGTCATTGGAAGGTTATATTGTTTGGATCTTGAGCATGAAGGAATAAACCTCGGGCTGTAACGAACGAACGGCCGGAGTGGGTAACAACAGATCATATCAGGACAGATATGGAATTCATGAATGCTGATGGTCAGCTCCGCGACGATGTTTAATCAAGCGACTGCAGTTTGGTCATCAGCATGCATTACCCTAACGACAGAACAACTTACATTGACGTAGTTGGCGTTGAAACGAACGTAGGTGCGACTCGAAGTATGATTGTCATTCGACTAGCTACGAAGGATCATCCATACTATAGATAAGACATAAGACATATAATGCCATTTTGCATTCTGAAACACTACAAAAAATGATGAAACAAGTTAAAATAGCATGTGACCGTCGATCCTTTTCTCCGAATTTCTGCAAAATCGAGAAATAACTATTGCCCCAAACTCTCGAACAATTGCGTATACACCTTCTTCCAAACAAGTCAGCGCTTCCTATAATCGCAATGAGTGCGGTCACAATCAGCTTGCCTTCAAGAGCTATCGGCACATTGCGCCTCGCCGCCACTAGTGCATCCCACCCTCAGAAAGATCAGACAAGAAGAACACAAACAAGAACTTTCACTACTGCACCTCCACGACCTCGGAACACAATAAATAAGCAACATAATCGCTCAGCGTGTGCGGTAGCCCAATGGAGGGTATGTTCATAACACGATAAACAGTAGTAACTTAAGCTTACAAAGTACACAGTCTTTCCATGCAAGTACTTCTCGACAAGCACAACCGGATCCATACAAAGTGCTCGGTGTAGACAAGGCTGCCTCATCATCAGATATCAAGAAAGCCTACTATACCCTCGCGAAGAAGTTCCATCCAGATACCAATAAAGAAGCCAATGCCAAAGACAAGTTTGCCGAAGCGCAAACTGCTTATGAGACCTTGAGTGACCCACAGAAGAAGCAGATCTACGATCAGTATGGCGCAGCAGCATTCGACCAAGGTTTTGATCCATCACAAGGTGGAGGTGGAGGACCATTTGGTGGACAAGGTGGATTTGGAGGAGGCGGATTTGGTGGACAAGGAGGTTTTGGCTCGGATTTTGGATTCGAAGATTTTATTAATACTGCATTTGGTGGAGGAGGACGAAGAGGAAGACAACAAAGAGGATCAGCATTTCATGATGAGATCATGGTCGGCGAGAACATCGAAGTACAGGCGAATATATCTTTCATGGATGCTGCGAAAGGTGTGAGCAAGGATATTTTTGTTACACCGCTGGTAACTTGCAAGACGTGTACGGGCAATGGAATGAAAAAAGGCGCCAAGCGAGATACTTGCAAGAAATGCGGAGGTACTGGACAGACTGTACACTTTATGCAACCAGGTTTTCAAATGGCGACGACATGTAGTGCTTGTGGAGGCAACGGTATAACGGTCAACAAGGGCGACGAATGCAAGACATGTACTGGCAATGGTGTGGTAAGAGAGAAGCGAACCGTCAATGTCGACATCCCGGGAGGTGTCGAGGATGGCATGCGCCTAAGAGTGAAGAATGAAGGAGATGCACCTCCAACAGGACTATCGTCCAATCCAGACGGCAGATCAACACGAGGAGATCTTTACGTCTTTATTCGAGTGGCTACAGACCCAAAGTTCAGCCGAGCAGGTTCCGACGTGCTATATACAGCATCGATACCTTTCACAACAGCTATTCTTGGAGGTGAAATCAGAGTGCCAACTTTAGATGGAGATGTCAAGATCAAAGTGGCTACTGGCACTGGCAGCGGCGATAAGGTCACACTAGGCGGTATGGGAATGAAGAAGATTGGCGGACGATCACGCGGCAATGGTGATATGAGAGTGGAGTTCAAGGTCACGATGCCAAAGTACCTCACCACAAACCAAAGAGCGATCATGGAGATGATGGCAAATGAGATGAATGATAACTCGGCGAAGAGAGTGATGGATTTCACGAAACCTCCAGCAGACAGCAAGAAAGCAGGAGAAGCGAAAGATGACCATGCTAACGAGCCTTTTTGGAAAAAGGCATGGCATGAGATGACTGGACAGCACGACCATATAAAGAAGGAGGAGTCAGGAAAGCCGCTAGAAAAGGATGAGAAGGATGAGCCGAAGAAGGCCTCTGGTTCTGGTTGATGATATGAGCATTTGATCTGCATGGCGAAGGTGTTCTGGATTCTGCTGCAAACCCCTATCTCAGCTCCTGATTTGTATAGTGTGTTAGATGCATCTCAATGTATAACTAGTCGAAGGAGGGAGCAATGTATAATATTTACCATTATACATTTAAATCTTTTGTTCCACCATGGACTGTGGCTTTGGCAATGAAGAGAGAGCGAAACAGTCCACGACGAGAAAAATACGTCGTTGTCGGGAATTCGTCGTGGGACCGCTGTGTAGGGTACTCTGACTCTCCTTAGGTCACTTGTCTTATGCCTTTCTCTAGTATCTTAGGCTCTTCCTCGATTGATATCTGCATTTTGATACCCTACGTAGGACATCAGTTTGATTAGAAAGAGTCATGGGCACTTTCCCATGAGTAGATTGACCCTAACCCGTACAATCCGAGCGCGGAAAAGTTCCTCCATTACACCTGCATACTAATTTGTGACGGCTACGCCTCTTCTATTTGGACCATCTTCACGACTTCACGACACCGTCAAGATGCAAATTTTCGTCAAGACCCTGACGGGCAAGACCATCACCCTTGAGGTCGAGTCCAGCGACACCATCGACAATGTCAAGAGCAAGATCCAGGACAAGGAAGGAATTCCCCCAGACCAGCAGCGTTTGATCTTTGCCGGAAAGCAACTTGAGGACGGTCGCACTCTTTCGGACTACAACATTCAGAAGGTATGGCTTGCAAGATTGTGATGGAGAAAGGGCAGGAATGAAAAGGCATAAAGAGCTGAAAGGGAGTGTATTGAGCGAAAAGATTTTGGGAGAAACAGGGAGACAGTCTGCAGGTCAACAGATGAAGAAGAGCAGGACAGACAAGAACTTAAAGACAGACATCACCTGGATTTGCACAAGAGAAGACATCGGCTGACCAGATACCTCCAATTTCATAGGAGTCCACCCTCCACCTCGTCCTCCGTCTCCGTGGTGGTATCATCGAGCCATCTCTCAAGGCCCTCGCCTCAAAGTACAACTGTGACAAGACCATCTGCCGCAAGTGCTACGCGTACGTCAACCAAGTTGGAACCGCCAGAAAACAGCCATTAACACCATTACAGGAGACTACCACCTCGTGCCACCAACTGCCGCAAGAAGAAGTGTGGTCACTCCAACCAGCTCCGCCCCAAGAAGAAGCTCAAGTAGAAGACAAGCGCTTATGCTGCGGGTGCAGGATGGAAGTGGATGCTGTGGTTGAGGATGCTGTTACACGGGATTCTGGTACATGGAAATGCGAGTTTCTTTTGAGGTTTCACATGATGACTAGGAAGAAGCTATCATGTGCTCGAGCTATAGACCGGGAACGAACTTCTCCTCATGATCAAGATCTCGGCTTTGTAGTGATGTGCAGTGTTTGTCAAGATGAATTTGTGGTGTGTATGCATGCTGGGCGTCTATGAGAAATGGCTTTTCGTGACCATAATGATGCCGACTTTCGATAACTGCATTTACATAGACAAAGGCTTCGACAATTAGCCACGCCTCTGCTACCTCTTCCTCAGCCTATCAACACCACTCACGTTCATCCAAGGTGGTCCGCCCAATTTCGAACGAGGCACCGCACCATCCTCACCAGCCCGCTCACACATCTTCTCCTTCGCCTGGACCCTTTCAGATGATCATCTAACGTAATATCATATAGGGTGTCTTCTAGGTCTTTCAATACGTACATCGATGTAGCACTTCCGTCGCAGGCTGTGTTTGAGATTTTCTGCCAAAATATCCACGACACATATCAGTGCTGACACTCATTCCTCATTGCATTTCCTCATTGCTATGGGAGTTTCAACCAAGATACTGTATTTACGCTGACGTGAATCAGAAGAATCCTGCTGCATAGTGGTCGAATACCCCCTAAGCTTCGGTGTTAGCTCGTCACAAGTTCTCACAGTGTCTCAACTCACTATTACCTGAACTACAAACAGTCGTCCTCCAAGAATATTGTTTGCTTTCTTAAGCTCCATGTTGTGTAACATCTTAGTAACTTTGGCATAGTAGCTGCTGACAAGAGTAGGATGTTTTTTTTCACGGTTTCCTGGGTGTATTATATTGATCAATATAGGACGAATGGCTTTCTGTGTGTATACAAGATCGACCACACTGATATATAGCATGCACCAGGAGATGCAAATCTGTCCGGACAATATCTGCAGGCCATCATTACTGCAATCGGCTCTTCATGCATTCATTAATCATCAAGTCGTTCCCAAATTCCTCCCACCACTAACCGCACACTACCAGTCCGACCTCCCAATATGTAAACACACTCCCACCACACATCCTCAAGCAGGCAACCCCTCATACTCCCACTCCATTCCCCCTTCCCTCGTCCCCGTCCTCCTCGAATTCCTCCTATTCGCACCACACTTGACCACAACCATCAACGCCGCCAACACCAAAATAATCACTCCAGACACCGCCGGCACCGTCACCGTCTGAGTCGTGCTCACGTTGCCCTGATACGGACACGTCGTCCCCACGCCCACAACCCAGCATGCGTCCACCTCAATACTGTTGAAATTAAGCCAGATTGCTGTTTCGCTGGCGAAGGAGCTCGTGCGGAGCGCATTCAGGAGATAGGCGTTTTCGAGTGCGGTGCGAGGGGTGGCGAAGGTGGTGCCAGCGGGACAGGTGGCATTGACGTAGCGGTAGTGGCCTGGGAGGGTGGTGATGCGCCAGTGGTAAGGGGCGTGTATGGTGCGGCAGGCGCCGTGGTAGGTGAGGTCGCAGTTTGCGACGCGCCAGTGGCCGGAGGTGGTGTCAAGGAGAGCGCAGCGCATATCTTCGTCGTCGGAGTCGTCGTCTTCGGAGGCTGAGTCGGGTTGGCCGTTTGCCCATGACCAGATCGAGGAATGGACGAAGGCTACGTATGGGCCGGGGTCGATGTCGGCGGTGGTGTTTGAGAGAGTCTGGTTCAGTAGTGGGGATATGCCGCAGGCTGTTATATTTGCGATGGCGGGGATGGTGATGTTGTTTATGGTCGTGGAAGTGGAATCCAGAGCGAGCTCCGGCGGATCGATGGTGGTGGCCCATGAGGTGTTTTGAGCTTGAATGGAAGCTGTGCTGGGGTCGAAGAGACAGCCGGATGTGACGCGATCGTTTGTGCCTAGTATGACGGAGCGGCTGTTCTCGAAGGCGTTATTTCGCCATATTATTCCACTATCACCTGAAATGTTGTAATTTTGCATGTTGTCGTCGATACTGCCTAGGCTGACGAGTAGTCGTCTCTGCTTGTCGATTTCTAGGAAGCTTTGACTTGGCCAGCCGTCTGGTGTAGAGAAGTCGTTGTTGGTATAAGGTATGGGATCCAAGGTGAAGTATGATGTTGCTGGTTGTTGGCTCTCCGTTATTCCGAGCCATGATGTATTAAGATTCTGTCGTTGTTGTACTAATAACATTGGTGTATACAAATACAAAGAGAACTCGGAGCTAAATATGCTAGATAGGAGTCCCGAAGGATTAGGCAATTGATCAATATTTGCTACATTAGGTATGGTTGTAGGATCTTGGTAGGATGCTGCTAGATGAAGGTTGAAGGTAAAGTAGTAGAGATAGGCTTCCAGTGTATTGTCGGTTGTGTCGAGGAAGTTTGCGAGAATGCTGATCAAAGTAGAGAGACCTAGATTTCTTGAACATGTATAAGGACCAACTTGGTATAGAGGTTCTCCGACGCCGGGCTGCGGCGTTGGTAGAACAATATATGATGAGTTTGCGCTCGTGGAAGTGAAAGCCGTGAGTGTAGACGTTATGTTTGGTGTTGTCGTCGATGAGGTGGAGGAAGTGGTGGCTCGTGGTTCTACAGCTTTATCTTTACGTTGTTGCAAAGTCGTACGGGGTCCTGATGTCGTACTTGTTGGTAGTTCTCCTGCTCGTAGAGACGTTGTCTGATTTACATTTGAGCTAGTAGCACTTGTTGTCGTTGGAGTGACTGGATAGACGCCAGCGGCCGGTATCTCGACAGGACAGAACGTCCATCCCCTGCTATTTCTGTCCCAATACAAATCTATATCCCATCGTCCGAAACCAGCAGCCAACAGATTGCTAACACACTTTGCCGTAGCGTTGACTTCATACCGATTGTGCGCAAAGCAGGCCGCAGTAAGTGAGACACCAGGGCGAGTGACGAAGTTTATGGGGATGTTGGAGGTTACGTCGCGCTGTGACTACGACGTGTTAGCTCTGTCGTGATTCAAAGAAGTCAGTGTCCTACCAAATACGTCACATTCCAGGGCAGCCCTGGGACGGCAGCTGCATCAGGCTGAAAGGAGAATGTGGTCATATGTCCGACATGGATCAGTCTCTAGTGCTCAGCACCTAAACAGGTTAGTTGAAATTCAACGACTGAAATGTAACAGCTCGGCTATGGAGGTGATAGACGTGGAACATAGAGATGAGGCTCAAATTAAGGTTGTCTTGGCGATCTGGGGGATTTGCATGTTTATTTCAGCATTATCCGAAATAATTGGATTGATAAATGCTGGCTACACTAAGGTAGTGATGGATATACAGTAATGCGTATTTGTGCTTTCAGGTGCTGTATATATGGGTTCCATCATTCATTAATCATCAGAATCATCAGAACCCGTCTCACCCTCTTCGTCAGCTGGATCAGCGGCCAAGTAAGCTATGTGAGCTGGTCTAGTCTCCCAAGGCTGATGCCTATTCCAGGGATAGCGGACATTGCTTCCTCCTCCGCCACCGTCTTCTGTAATTTCAGCTCCCTCGACCTCACTTTCGTACTCGTCATCATCGCTCGCCTCACCTCGTCGTGTTTGATACCTCTCATATGCACCATATCCTCTTTCATCGTCGCTAGCCACCTCGTCCTCCGGGTAGTCTGCAGCATAATAGTTCTCGGCATTCTCGTCGTCTTGTTCGCTATCCCAGTCGCCTTCGTCGTCAGATGTTGCATCCTCTCCATAGATCTCAAGGAACAGCTCTTCTTGTTCTTCGGGAATCACGAGGATACCATAAGATTGTATACCATTTCCAGGTGCATGTGGGTTCGTGTCCATCATCGTTGAAGCCTTGCTAGAGCTGCCATTTGTTGGATATCCCTCAAATACCTCATGTCGCTCATAAGTGTCATAAATGTATTCGGAGTCATCATTATCGTCATTGTCTTTCATGGTGACGTCCGTGTCTTCCTGCACTCGCGAGACCACCTTCTGTCCGTATGTTATGCCGAATTCTTCCATCGCATATTGCTGTAGCGCATATTGCATTTGTGGATTCGTGTCGCTCACATCTTTCTTGCGTGGTGTCCCAGATGTTGGCGTGGCAGCTGTCGCTCCTGGCCTTTTTCGCGCTTGCGTTGTGGGTGTTGATATTCCGGATGTGTCCTGTCTCTTCTGTGGTCGTCCCTCTTGAGCTGTTCTTTCATGGCCCGCAGTCTCTGTTACTGTTTCCGAAACAAACACGGCCACTTCTCTCTTTCGCTTGCCACCTTGTGGGACGAGTGCGGCTGTACTGATTTTCGACAAGTGAAATCGTTTCGGAGGTTGATTGGCGAGGATAGGAACGTTTGTTGTCTGTTTCGATGCCGTGGGATTCTCTCGATCAGGGCCAACGCTCCTGTCCGCCTGCTTAGGTTGTCTACGTTTCGCGATGAAATCGTTTTCTTCGCCAGGTCGAGTCGCAATCAGCTGAGGAATACCGCTGAAGTGGTGGTTGTGCTCTTCTGGACGTGTCTGTTGATGTCTTGGTATGCGAGCAGTATTCCTGCGTGGTGATATAACTCTCTTGAAGACAAAATCTTGTTCTGGTGTGAAGTTGTTGGTCGTCACTCTTCTCTTGTGAAGATCTTGCGGCGATTAGTTGTGGTGCAGACGAAATTCAGCGCGACTTGACATACAAAGTGCCTCGACTGGGTCTTCATCTGCCTTGCGCTTGATACGCAGAGTCTGTGGCGGTAGCGACATACTGACTGTCCTTATGCTGGTGGACTGGTTGTTTCTTGAGGCTCGGTTCGACTCGTCGAAAAACAGGGCTTCTCCGCAGGGTAGCCAGTTCTCTCCAGGTTGACTTCAGAACCCAGCCCTGGAGGGCACCTCAGCTTTGCTTGAACAGTCCAAACTGGACCATAGCGATTCAGTAGTCGTCATCGTCACCCATCTCTGTTATTTCCTGTCCCTCCCGTTTCTCTCCATGGTCCTTCGCTTCCTCGTCTCCTTCCTCGTTCTCTTCATCCTCAATTGTGGGTTGCGCCGCAAGCTCAGCCTCTGTCCAGACCGTTCCTCCATTGTTCGTGCACAATTTGAATTGACTCGAGGCTTTCTTCAGCTCGGTATCAATCTCTGCCTTGGGTTTTGATATAGCTCTCAATAGATCGACAATCCACAGCGATATCATACCTTGCAATTTGTGGTGCTGAGGATCCTTGTCAAATGGTGGGTTCAATGTTACGTGCTCAATGTGATTTTGTATAGCCCGTGCCTGTTCCAGTTCGGACTCCTTAACAAGCTGATACACATCGGGCGCCGTCAAGTCGTCGTCCTCTGATGAGCTAGTCCCAAGAATTGTAAGAATGTCGTCCGTACTAGATCCATTCTCAAGAGCATACAATAGAGATCGACTGCGATCCTGGATTTGGAATATCCAGACACCAAACATCGCAACATTGAAATGTATCGAGCTCACGAGATGTGGATGAGTCTTGCGATGTGGGTATTGCAGAATCAGCCGATCGTAGTAAGCTCGAGCAGCACGGAATCCTTCTTGAGAGAACCAGGTAGATTTGGTCGTAACATCCTCAATGATGGTGGTCTCTCGTCGAAGGAGAATTTCTGCACCGACGCCCCATAGCCCATCTTTGCGAACATCGATCTTTAAACCTCCCATCTCGAGCCTGAGCAACATACTAAAAGCACGGCCAGCACGTATATAGTCACCGTCGAGCATACACTTGTGCAACATGGTAGTCAGTACAGCAGTATGACGTCTCCTCACAGTCTTAGCATTGCGTTTATGCGAAGCAGATTTTGTTTCTCCAGTCTTGAGAGGCGCATGAGGAAAGTCTGCGGGCTTCTCGTCAGGCGCTTCTTCAGCGTTACCCTTGTCTGGTGGCTGATCCTGTTTCTGTTGGCGGGGATCACCAGACGATTCATCATCATCTTCTTCATTATCGTCATAGTCACGGGCGCGTTTCAGCACTCTCTCTGCAAACGGGGGTCGAAAGTAGTGCACGTCTGCCATACCTTAAGAAAATGTGATCATATCACGATGCTAAATCGGAAACAGTTTGAAACTTAGGTCGAAAGTCAAAAATCGGAGCACGATTCATGGGGCTTGAAACGGCTGGATCTCGTGCATTCAGGTTGCCATCATCTATATCTCTCCACATATGAGTCGCCTGTCCGCATTCATCTCATCTCATCATCTTTAGCTCACACTCCCTCGCGCTAATCCACAAGACATTCATTTCAGCCGACCTGCCCTGCTTCTTGAATTCAGTGCATCCCATAGATTGAAATACTAATAGTAGTTGAACAGGCCGCATTTCGATGGCGCAATCGTAGGTAGCCACTCTCATCTGACATCTTCTGCTTGTCATTCAAACAAAAAGAAGACGAGGTTGGCGCTGGCCGTCGACTGGATTTATCATGGGTCAGGGTGCATCAAGAACCGCAGGCGAGCATCAGCAACCTTCTGAGCGTCCGGCTGAGCGACAAGATGCTCCTTCCCGCCCTTCTTCAGCCTTCTTCGGACAACGTCAAACCCATGACACTCCTTCACGAACACGGCGCTACAGTGGTCTTGTCAACACGTTTTTACAGCGTTCCAGCTCTGAGACATCAGTGACCAGTTCCACCGCTTCGCCGCCGACTTCAGTGAGAAGAAGAACTATGTTCAGAAGAGCCACGTCTTCACTAAATAATGTCACGTCGATGCTCAATCCTAGTAATAACAATCTCACGAACCAGCCGACACCGATGACAATGCCAGTCCAAGAAACAAACATCGAGAGAACGACAGCTGCGAACAGCGAAGATGCTGTCTCGGAAGCACCGCAGCTGCGATTGCCAGAGCATATCGGTCATGATCTTAACCTTCTTCATCCTCTATCACCCCAAGCGTCCACTCCCATCAATCCATCTCGGCCTACCCCAAGTCGACCTCAAAGTTTCGCAGATCGGATATCTTCATTGACACCATCAAGAGATTTTCGGAACTTCACAGGATCTTTGAGAAGACGCCGATCACCAGCGCCAACACCAGAACTTGACTCTAGTGCAGCGCTTAGCAGACTGCTCTCTGTAGCAGCTGCAGCTACCGCTGCTACACTCATGGGAGGAAATGTAGACCATGCTAGCAGCGACCTACGTGCTGCCTCCGGCGAGGTGGAGGGCGAGGACGCGAAGGACCATGGAGAGAAACGGGAGGGACAGGAAATAACAGAGATGGGTGTCACACAAGGCAACAGAAATGGTACAAATGGCATGAACACATTTCGATTGTTCAGGTTTGGGTCTGCACCAGGTACGTTGGCAAGCAGTCAAAGTGCAACCGACCAGTCCGCACAGCAAGACACACAAGGTCAGCATGCCGAGCAGAGAATGATACCAGTCCTCATCGTTGGTATAAGAGCTTTCAATGGTGACGCTGCGGCCACGCAAGGACCAGGAGCATCTGTACCTTCATTCTTCGATGCGTTGGGTGGCCT
>Ga0115846_101162_pt1 | contig 12037 bp, 12 predicted proteins | sample InSIn5gowninarea_2_FD_83860 | JGI IMG/M metagenome (GOLD analysis project Ga0115846, IMG submission 83860)
CAGAATCAAACTGCAGACTACAGTCCTGATCAAGCATCTGAATGAGTATAAACAAGCAGTATAATGTCACAAACGACTAAAAGTGGTGAGCTCATCACGCATATGGAAATTGATAGTCAGAACATAAAACGCCAGGAGGGGAATGCATCTAAGATACAATCAGAAAGAGACTCAATCGAAGAGACGGAAATTATGGATACCATACAATTCACAGAGGAAAAGCAAGAACAAGTGATAGGATTAGAAAACAAACCCTGTGGCAATATAATTCCTACATCTGAAGCCAATAAAGCTATCACCAACCAAATACAAAAAGCCATCGAGCTGACTCCCGCCCACATTAGTCTGCATCGAATGCAGAATGAAGTACTCTGTGCTATCAATGAATATGATCGAGTGACTTTGACGCAACAAGTTACTATGAACACCGATATATTGAATACGTATCACCACTCTCTAACAGCAGTGCAGCATACTGTTGAGAACAAAATTACTGAACGAATGGAGAAGAAGATACAACACACTCATTGTAACCTAGCAATTGGCAATCTGAAGGAGTTGCTGGATGGTATTCAGGAAGAGAATCGTGTTCTGACGGCGGCAAATACTAAATTAGTAGCGCATAATCAGCACTTGAAAACAGCGAATATAGATTCACAAAGAGAAGTCAAACATTGGATGCAGTTAATCATTGAAACCAGAATGCAAAATCAATTATTGAATGAGAAGATTGAGCAATTACAACTTGGTAATCCAGTAAATCAGTCTATTTACACGCCAGTTCATGTTCATGGAGTCTCGCGACCTACCACAAGAGCTCGTAGCCAAAGTCCAGCAATATCAGTGCAGTCACAACGATCTAGTAACCGATGCGGATGAATTCAAGAAATCTCGCTACACGGCCGAACAGCTTTTAGCGGAAGCCGAAACTAAAGTTGAAACAGAAATAGAAATAGAGGTCCGAAACAAATCTATAAATGTATCTAAATCGACTCCAGTAATGAATGAGAATCATCTCCAGAGCACTCGCAGCGATTCAGCAGATAGCAGAATCTATCCGCAAGCAGAGAATCGAGGTATACGTCTCAACAGACATCTCGGCGCTCCTATGTCTAGATGTCCAAGCGAAGGTAAATTTTTTATTGAATCACAATGTCATGACCCCCAACATCCCTCATAGGTAGGCCAAGTTCTCGCAGAAGACCCGAATCTGCTAGACCTGCTCGCATGATTGATATTGGCTAGCCCTACCTTTCGTACCCGAGGAGCATGGAGTAAATTTTGTCGATCCAAAGACTCTCATTCAGAACACAGTACGAAGCTATGATCAGCCGTCAACATTGACTTGATTGAGTCATAGCCAAGTCAATGGATCAGTTGAGAAGGTTATTAATTGAGGCGGAGCTAGATATTAGGACGGCGCGATTGCACAGAGCCAATGTGACTTTGAAGTGAAATGAAAGAGTTGCGAGATCATCCATATTTGTCCTTTGGTGCGGATGGCATCTCTCGGTGACATGTAGGTATTCATACAGGTACTTTGTAGCGACTGCAGAGAACAGATGGGAAACTGAAAGTTTGTCTTGTGAACTTGCACAGTGGGCGTAGATGCTGACGTGAATTCTTTGTAACATACACCTTGGGAAATCGAATGGGAATCATTATCTCGAGGGAGATCGACATATAAGCGTACCTATGTATCAAGTTAGAAGAGCAGAAAGATCCAGCCCAGATGATGCGAACAAACGGAACGGAGTCAATCTCTGTGTCTCAAATCTATGGGACCGCATGCCACACTAATGTGTTGAATTATGTCTTCAACATGACAATCTCTGAATATGGCCATATCGGACTATATACAGGTGGATCATTATAATCGCGATGAGTTCTTTGCGTTGGCAAATCTACCATTCATTCAAATATACGAGTTGGTTCTTGGACTTGTGACCTCGCCAATTCGCCAGACCTATTGAGTTCACTTGCTTCCTTGGACCTAGCCTGTTTCTCCAGATCTTTGATTATCATGAACAAATGACCAACCATTCCGTAGATACCATATGCCGCCGCTCCGTGCCACACGGAGTGTAGGTCAAATAAGGCTTTGCCAGCCTCATTGAGATGATTCATCTTGAACTCTCGAATCCTCGTTGCATTGTTGTTCTCGAGTAGCCAGCAGGCTGGAATTTCGATCAATATGAATTATCAAAGCATATGCAGGCTTTATATTACCAAATCCAAACACCATGGCGAGAACGTACTTGCCCAAATTACTCAAGGGAGCAGCAGGCGAGCTCATCGAAGCCAGAAATCCGACGACTGCCACTACCAGAAATCCGAACGTAAAATCCAGAATAAATGGGGCAGGGTTGGAGAAATAAATCATCGTATAACACATCGCGAGCGTACTCACGGATATCATCAGGAGTGCTTGTCTGTAATAACTAATGAACCGCAACAGTGACAGTTTGTGAGCCCGTGACCGCTTGATCGAACCCTCGATTAAATCCTCATTTGATGGCAGATGTATGTACTCATTCAAGACTGCAAAGAGGAAACAAAACATCCCGATGGCCATCTGTGAACACGGGGTCTGTAAGTCGCTAGCTGTAAGCAGAATGATGACTGGCCTACAGGAAATTCATCTCCCACCTGACCTGGACGTGTAAGCGTTGCGTGAAAGGCTGTACTTCCAAGTCCTACTGTGAGTTCTGATATGTAGAGAACTTTGACTATCAAAGGCAATTCACGCCATTCAGGGTGGTTAAAGGCCTTAAGAGCAAACCAGAGCATAGATCCACTCGAAAGGGTGCTCACTGTTGGTATGATTTGATTAGACATGCTTCCAGGTGACACTGTGATTTATTTACTTGGTTCTGCTATGTATTTGGACAAGCGATACTTCTCAGCAGGGAAAATAGCACTTGCTGTAATCGGAAGCTTGCCTGAATTATCTAATGCCTTCTCATCCGGATACTTATTCCAAAATTCTTCGAGCCAGTTCACACTCTCAGGACCAACATGGCTCAAGATAAAAGCATCAATATCACTAAGTGCTTTTCGGATAGCCTCGGAGAGATGCCATCTGTGTGGAATGATTCGTGCGTTATTTGAATTGTCCTGCTTGATTGGCGCGGTGTTATCGTGTTCGTCTCCATTCTCCTTGTGATTGGGCACTTCATCGATTAACTCGTTGAGTACAATTCCGCGTGTTGACGCGAGAACACTCTGTGCTGGATTGTTGCATGTCTCTCTGCTATAGAGTAGACTGGTTTCTTCTGTTTTTTGGAGTTGCCATGGTAATGTTGTCGGAATGTATTGATTTCTTACTGTTTGCTGATTCGTCGCTTGTCCGGTCAGAGTATTTTCTTCTTCTCCTCTTGTGTTTGGTGTTGTTGTAGTCTTTGTGAAAGCTAACAGACTGACAATTGCTTTATTTATCGCGTTGGGAAGCATAGGTGACAGAGTGTAGATGCAAACAAGTATGATTCAACTATTATAAACAGTATACTATTTTTGGTAGTACTACCTGTACTACCAGGTACTGTAGGGGGTAACGTTACGAAAAGGGTCCGCTTAGAAGTAAAAAGGTTCCGTTTGCGATCCCTTGCTGCCTTCTTCCGACGAGTCCCAAAAAAAAACGCCTTACGTCAGCACGAGGGCCTGTGCTAATTGCGTTATGCAAAGTTTAAAAGTGATTCATTGCGTTCTTATTTGTAGATGCCAAGTAGAGTCCGAGGAACTCTTCAGTCTCAAATTGATATTGGCTCGTCGAGTGGTGTTTGTCGAGCTCATTCATTGATTTGGCACTGCTCTTTGCCTCGTGACAAAATTCCGAGTGTAAGACATACATTCAGAGAGGCCTTGAATTTGCTTGGATGACATGCAGTGATTTGATCTTACCCTTCCACGAAGCGCTGATTTGTTGTATAATATTCCGTGTTTGGCAGTTCGAACCAGGTGGAGAGACCTTGTTTCTTTCGTGGTCAATTTGAGGAAAGCGACGTCAGCATTATTGTAGTCTCATTCTTGGACCGGTCTCAGCGATTACTAGTTCACCTTGCAATCACCCGTCAACAACAACAACAACCACAGCATCAACAAAGCGTATTCATTGCACTACCACAAACGCGTGAAAGATTTCGATTAGATATCAGCGTACAAAACACTTGGAGTACATACGTGCAACACCACTGCTACTCAACTCACCACAAGTATAACATCATAGAGATATTCAGGACAACGCGTGTACATAGAAAGCATAACTTACCATTAATCACTTGATCGAGCACGCAACAATACAGAAGAGGAATACGAAAATCACTACTAGCAAGAAGAAAGGGGAGGGAGGAGATAACAACAATACGATCAATAACTTGAGTGCCTATAACGACAAAGATATCTAGAGGTGCAGTCAAGATCAACATAATCATCAAAGAATCGCCAAGGAGATATCAAGGGCAACAAACGATCAGTAGATCTATAACTCAGCCAACGGAACCACCCACAATTCCATGACATCATTCCCTCTCCTCGCAAAGAATATACGAAAGAAGTTCATGACCTTACAAGATCGAGGAGATATTACAGGAATCATGAATATGGTTCAAGCTACTGACAGCAAACGAGAAGAGGAAATATTTTCAAACAAGCAAGTACGCAACATGCTGTACGCCCTTTCCAATCATTCCAAACTGTACAAGCATAAACAAGAGCAAATCGCACAGATCGCTCTGACGGTTTACAAGAAGTATCAAAGCATCGATGAGCGACAAGCCAAAGAAATAACAGCGATGAAGGCTAAGAGATTTGATGAGCTACAGCGCTTCAAAACGAAGTTGAAGGAGCAAAGATCAAACAGGCAAGTCAAGGAAAAGACGCACGAGAGCTCGGCAAGGCTAGATCATCACCGAAAATTGGCACGAGAGCTAATTCAGCGGACCACAGAGGAGCAAGATGCTGCTCCACCAGTAATAGGAGCTACTGATACGTGGCCTGTGGAACAACGGCTGATGATGAAGCAATTATGCATGATACAGCAGCAACGCAGACGACAGGTTAACACGTCTAGACCTACAACTCTAGAGCGACCTGATCGGGTCAAGCACCCGAGTTCATACGATTATTCGGACCCCACTAATTTCGCAGATGTCGGGGAACGCCCCGAGCTTTGTCCACAAGAAGAGGTATCGGTGAATGTCTACACCTCATTGGAAAACCATGTAGACATTCCGCTTGCGCCAGTGATTCACTGTCTGGGACGAGTGGGAAAGCTTGATGATGCTGTGACACTGATGAATGCTAGAAAGCAAGTCGACTTCCCACTTGGATTTGAAGACTACGAAGCCTTAGCTACTGCAGCCACTCATGCCTTAGATTACTTTCTGGTGCTTCGGGTTTGCCAGTATATACATCGAAATTACAAAACTTTCAGTGATACTTTCTATGGAAATCTAACGATCGCACTGGTGCGGCTGAATTTATCTCCGCCTCCGTTGCCGGCGAAACAATATCGAACTCGAAGCTATTATTCGAGGATATTGAAGGTTATTCACCCTCCGTGGGTCCTGCAGCAATTGATGCGAGATCGTTGCGAGATCGATATGTACATATTGAACGGCTTGATATCTCGGGTACCTGATAAAGCTGGTCTTATCATGAAGGAAGAGATCCCAGATATTGTTACCCTGACTACGATACTAAAAAGATCCAATTCGCTAAGGGTGCTGACGATAGTAGAGGAGCAGATCGATGTTCTTCAGCTAAAGCGTGATCGTACTTACAGACGTGTGGTAGTTGATGTTCTGATACGACACTCTCAATGGAGGGATCTCCGAGAGTATCTGGAGAAGCAAGAGGAACCTATACTGAGTGAGGGCGTAGATCGTTATATACTATCGCTGCTTAGTACAGCAGGACCCATCAACCATTACAAGATTTTTGCACTGCAGGAAGGGATCAATCGAGTACAAGAGCCGATCCCTATCCTCAGCTGGCTCGATGCAGAACAAGATTCAATCACGTATTGGTCTCGTGAGCCATGGAACCATACGCATGATGAACAGCTATGACATGAGAGATTCAGCTGAAGGTCGGGGAATCTAATGCAAGGGATTGATTTCAATAAAGGCTGCTCTCTTTGCGTTTTTGGGGAGCTTTTTAGTATCATTTGTAATGGATTTTGAAATTATTTCGGGCAATCAGTGAAGATATTCATTCCACCATGTCAAGACGAGGACAGTTCGTAGACTGCTAAGACATACGACGCTGGAGTAATATATACATGTATTCAAAGTGTGATAAGAATATGAAGTGTGAGTATGATTTATGTGTAGGTGTTGTCACAGTTCACTAACTTGCAATAACTAACTTGTCATGTTGCATTTATATATACATGTATTGTGAAGCTTATTCATGCCATGGTATACCATTTACCACTGAGTAACCTTGTAAATGTTGAATTCAGAGGTATTAAGCTTCTCGCCATTTTTCTCCGCCTCGGTAATGGCAAGCACTTCTTCAGCCCATTCATCATGATATCCCTTCATCGAAGAATAAATTTTTGGTTCTTGTTCGAGACGATCTTCGCATCGTTTCTCGAAGGCAGCAAGTTATCTAACGCTTCAAGTCGATCAGTCTGCAACTGTCGATAGACTTTCTCCTTGGAGAAGGATGTATTTTTCGCACGAAGATTGGGTCATCGTTCAGTACTATATAAGAAGCTTTTCGATGCCAAGTATTTGGGACTGAACAGTGAATACCCTGTTTTCCATTTCAGCCATCAGAATCTTTATAAAATGTTCCGTAACCATGGCCTTTAATGCGGTATCATGTTGCTTGGTAAACAATGCCTTGGCGACTGCATGCGAATCTTTCATGATGGCTTACTCTTTTGCCTCTGGAGTGGAATTGCCAACGGCAGGAAATTGAATCATATATGCGGTCGCCCATGAGATCATGAATTCATTCTTTGCTAAAGTGAAATTGTCATGAAAATGTTCAATGAGTCTCTGATGCTCTGCGTTGAGCTTGTTGTAGATTGCTTTTTTGTTCTTCGATGATTCGCAGCTGTTCATGTGGGTCCTCAAGGGAGGAAGCGGAGTGGTGAATTCATTGCTTTCAGGTTTGGAATTGGTCTCTTTGCCTTTGTTTTGTGTTACCTCATTCTGCTCCTGCGCTACATTTGTACAATATAATTTTGCGGTTGTATCATATCTAGTATTCTTTTGTTTGTGAATGTTTCTGATTTATTCTCTGTCTTTAATGAATTTATGAATACGATTTGTGCCTCTGCATGGTCATCGTTTCTGTTCTTGTTGTTATCATTGTTTTGTGCTTCGCGTTGTATATTTCCAATTACTTTCGTTCGCTCTTGACTTTGCTCTTGTTGTTGTTGGTGTGGTTTATTCACTCTTATTGATTGCTGTTGCTGACTGTCTTCAGCTCGAATGATGCATGTGAATGCAATCAGGAACACAATAGAATATGTGTAATATTGCAACTTTTGATGTTTCGAATACTCTTTCGTTGGGAGTTTTGTGATGTTTGGGTGTATGTCTGTGTGTTGGTGTTATGGTGTGTTTTTGCTATACAGTGGAACCGTAGATGGAGTTCGAGGCCGCAGTCTCTGAGTCAGCACACTAAGGGGGGAGAGGAGGGAGAAATGATAGCGATGAGAAAGAACTGAGAGAGCGTGAGAACTAATTAGATGAATCAGATGATACATGATGGTAAAGCGCGGGTCAGTCAAATGTCATATTGCATTTATATATACATGTATTAAGAGCGTAAACATTATTTATACCATGGTATACCATTTGCCATTGAGCTTGTAAATGTTGAATTCAGAGGTATCAAGCTTCTCGCCAGTTTTCTCCGCCTCAGTAATGGCAAGCACTTCTTCAGCCCATGTATCATGATAAGCCGTCATCGAACAATACATCTTTGGTTCTTGTGCGAGTCGACCTTCACAGCGTTTCTTGAAGGCAGCAAGTTTATCTAACGCTTCAAGACGATTAGTCTGCAATTGTCGGTAAACCTTTTGCTTAGAGAAGGATGGTATCTTTTTCACAAGGGTGTCATCCTCGTTCAATACTTTATAACAAGCTTTCTCAATTCCGAGTATTTGCGATTGAACAGTCAACTCCATGTTTTCCGTTTCAGCCATAAGAATTTTCGAGAAATGTTCCGTGACCATAGCGGTTAAAGCGGTATCATGTCTTTTAGTAAACAATGCCTTCGCGACTGAATCTGAACCTTTCATGATGGCTTGCTCTCCTGCCTCCAGGGTTGAATTGCCAAATGCAGGGAACTGAAGCAGGTATGCGGTCGCCCAGGTAATCATGAACTCATTCTTTGCTAGAGTAAAGTTGTCATGAAAATGCATAAGCGTCTGGTTCGTCTCAGTGAGTCTCTGATGTTCTGCCTTGAGCTTGTTGTAGAATATTGCTTGTTCTTTGACGACTCGCAGTTGTTCAATGGGACTTCTCAAAAGTGGAATAGTGGACTCATTGCTTTCAGTTTTCGTGTTTATCGGCTTGCTTTGATTTTCTGTCACCTGATCCTGTGCTACATTTTGTACTATATAATTTTGTGGTTGTAACATATCTGGCATTCTTGTGCTTGTGAATGTTTCCAATATATCCTCTGTTTGTAATGTATTTGTGAATATGATTTGTGTCTCTGCATCGTTTTGGTTTCTGTTTATGTTGTTGTTATTGTTTTGTGTTTTGTGTTTATTGTTTTTTGCTGCTTTCGTTGATTCTTCTCCGTGCTGTTCCTTGTTTCTGAATACTGTTTGTTGTTGTTGTTGATTATTTTCAGCTCTACAGATGCACGTGTACGTGATAAGCAGTGCGAGTATATACGTGGAATATTGCATCATCTAGTCTGCTTTTCCCTTCTTCCTCTTTTGTTGTATGTGTGTTGGGTGTATTGTGTGTTTGTATTGTGTGTGTTGTTTGTTTGGTATGCTGTAGGTTTCGCAGATTTGTTTTTAGACGAGACAAGATGGAAATGAAGTTATGTTGTAGCAGTGAGAGAATTGTGAGAGAGAGTTGTGTGAGAGAGAGAGAGGTCTTCACTTTGCGGTCTCTATGAGAGTCCCTTGCTCACTTGGCCTCCAATCCTTCTTCTTCTGCTTGTCCACTTTACTTGAAGAGTTGTCTCGTCACGCTCCATCATTCAATACATTACAATCGCCACACTGTAAAGGTTGCTGTTGCATTACATCACACAGCAAACAACAAACAAACATAATCAAATACAATGACACTAGCACAACTCATACCACTCCTGCATTTACCACAGACACCATACATCATCGCAACAACAACAGACATAGCAGCAGCAACAGCAGCTCATGAAACATTACAGAAATTAGCAACATACACATCCAAAAACTGGAAACAACGAAAAGGATGCGCGGAAACAATTGGATTAATCGCACAGAAACAAGTGAAGAATGCAAAAAACATGGACGATATTCGCAAAGAAATCACAATACAAGAAGACATAAGGGATACAGCAAATAATCAAACAGGAATCGAAATGTATAATGAATATAGACAAATGCCCAAATTACTCGCTACTGGAGGGGAAGCGATCGGTGGCAACGATCACAATGGCGGAACATCCAAAGGTCTTGATGAGGAAACAATGAAAATGATGGAACTCGCTGGCAATCAAGTGATTCAAGGAATGCACGAGGAGGATGAAAAGACAAACGACGTAAAGTTGAGAGCCTCAAGAATTTCTCTCTATTCATAATTGACATCGCATGTTACAGTCTGTAATGCATCAGAATGCGAACGCCGTAAAGTCTACTCCAGAGACTAAAATTAAGAGCGAAATCAAATTGCAAGAGAATGAGCCACTCGCTACATCAATTCCTTCTGCCACCCTCTCAGCAAGGGAAAAGATGAAAGAGAAGCTTAACAAGAAACGAAAGAGGAAAACATCTACGGATCACGACGAAACACAGCAGCCACGAGCGACACTTACAGTACAATACAAAGAGAAGGCTAAGGAGATTGTCATGACACAAACAGCGCTAGAGATATTGATCATCGGCCTGGAGTCGTAAGTAAATGTTTCATTGTCACCAAAATCGTTGAATAAGCGATTGATAACTTATATTTCAGCTAGAGCGGAATGGCAAGTTAGGCATGGAGCATGCTTGGGTTTGCGAGCTCTGCTACAGCCATATCTCCCAACCATAAAGCAACTTTGTCCGCACATACTTAGTAACATCGCAAGGAGAATCCTGATGTTGCTCGCGCGGGATGGCTTCGCTGATTTTACATCGGACGAAGTAGTAGCTCCAGTAAGGGAATCTGCTGCTCAGGTTTTAGCCATTCTGTTGTTATGCATGGAACCAAAATTTCAGCATGAGATTATCTTGTTTGTACAAAAACTGGCCGATAGTACAGTATGGACCGAACAGATCTCAGGGTTGATTGCTCTCAAATATCTGGCTCCAGCACTGCCCGGGTTTTCCCCTTCAACCTTGTTCAGTTCCATTACGCGCAACGATGACGCAAGATCACTCGGAGCCACTACACTGCTATCAATGACCCTTTCAGATGAGCAGCGAGATACCATTCGACCTCTAATCTATACAGCATTGGCCGATACTGACGATATGTCTTCATCACTCCCAGTACTACTGAAATTGCTGATTAAAGTAGGTGTGACATCATTAGGGTCCATCTTACAGTTCAGTCGTCATGTCTCGCCCACAGTACGAATGAGCGTCGTAAAGATACTGCGCGAAATCAGCGTCGAATTGATGCCATTCCCAGAAGTGATCAGAATCCTATTCCAGCAGCTTTTACTAGAGGAACATGACGAGATCCGTGAGGCGTCCTCAGAACTAGTGCATAAGTTGTTCAAAAATCATGCTGACAGGTCAGCTTCGATAATGGCGTACATCCCTAGTTATATATACCTGCTTGCTCAGCCTTTAGGCAAGTCTTTGGATCTGAAGTACTTTTACTTTCCAGGATCTAAAACGACAAATAGTGTGCCAACAGTCTATCATCCTGCAGCACCCTTCCCGTCTGCGCCAGTATGGAGTGTTCCACCTAGAGCAATACCGCCTACTGACGCAGCTATGGTTGAACAAGATCAAGCACAAGTCCCTTTAGAGACCCTTTGGTCAAGCAGATTAGCAGCTGCAGAAGCGTTAGGTCTCATGATGGCGGTGGATGAGTCGGGTGCGCTTTTTAGCATCGTCCTACAAATTACGCAGGAAACAGAATGGGCATTGACACGAACTATGTTTCAGTACACTCTGAGTATTTTCACATCAATGAAGAAGCATAGAATGGACTATCAGATTCCACCGCCGCGCATTTATTCTGAGGTTAGACCCATGTATAGCGAGCTCGAAAATCACATTAAGCAGCTCGGGAGAGATTCTAACGAGGAGATGGCTGTATTCATAAGCTCAAAGGCTCCTCATCTGCAACCAGATCTCGAGGTGATGGAAACTCTGTCAACTCAACTCCAGTTCCGGGTCAGTGCGTCTGCGATCAGTGTCATTTTGAATACCATCGAAGTCATGCCCGAAAAGACTTCTCATCTCATACAGCCACTCCTCGGTGCTATTAAAACAGAAACCCAACAGCGCTTACAACTCAAAGTCGCTTACTCTCTCGGCGAATTGCTACTTAAGCTGCAACCAAAGCTGGCCTCGAAGATCCTCCTCAATCACACGAGCTCCTAATGCAATACGGCACCTGACACCTTGACGGAGGCGACTTGTCGAAGAGGTACTCAACTCACACTTGCATACTTATGCAACGAATGCAAAGAGGAACTTTGGACCAAGCTAAGTGCATTACGAGATATTCTTGCTCAAATGAAGAGCAATCCATCTCCGGCCCTTCGCCTCTACTCTATTCTTTATGCACAACTACGGAAAGTAAGTCGAAACGCACAACTAGAGTTGCTTCAACAGTATAAAGCTGATTTGATAGATCTCGCTCTTGAACTCACTAGCGATGTACATTCAGCTGACCTGGCTGATGCAATATTT
>Ga0115846_101163_pt1 | contig 12034 bp, 6 predicted proteins | sample InSIn5gowninarea_2_FD_83860 | JGI IMG/M metagenome (GOLD analysis project Ga0115846, IMG submission 83860)
CGCCTCGGGGTTCAATGCCATGGTTGTAGTGTCAAAATCTTTTCTAAGATTCGCATCTGAGGCGGAGTATCGGAAAACAGGATGGATATTCAGTTCGGTCTCGGTTGCTTCTCGACCCAAGGTAGTGACTTCGATGTCGGGACCATGTTGCGATAAGCTATGTGTCCGGGACGGATTATAGATAGCAGGATTGTGGTAGTTTTGTTGGCGCTGATAGACAGCCAGAGGTAATGGTACAGATGGCACATGCAGCACAGGAGGAGCCGACCTAGGCTCTAGGTGGCTTGCCATATCAGTAGTCGGAGTGCTGTTGAGCACTTGTTTGTAGTAATGGGAGTACCTCGTAGGATGGGACGTGACCTGATCATCCTCGACCAATATCTTGGTTTGTATAGGATTTGGCACGTTGCTTCTATTGAGCGAATGGTACGGCTGATCTATTGTAGCTGCTGGGCATCCTACACGGACTGGAGGAGATTGGTATGAAATGGTATGAGCTGAACGCGTACCACGTAGGCGCGCTTTTATAGGCGATCTCTCTGACTCGGTTGATGGGTTGGCATACCTCGTGTGTTGATCCTCTGGTAAGCTGATGACACCTCTGCTCAAATAGTCCGCGAGGACCACGCTATGTGAATACTTGCCAGGCATCACTACCAATTCTTATCAGCAGGGCAGTGAAGGTTGACCGAGGTTCACAACAAGCTACTGTTTGTTTGAGTAGCCGTTAAGTCACTGTTGTTGCCGCATTGAATCTAAGTTGAATATGATCAGATTGCACATCTTTCATCACACGGCAATTTTTGATCGGTATTTGGTCGGCGCCACTCCCTTGGTGGTAAGGCTTCTGATTGTTCAAAAGACAATCCCCTCGCAGGCAAAGGTGAAGTAGCTGATGGTTATGGACCGATGTGAGCAGCAACAATAATAATATTCTCTGATTCGTAGTAGAAACAATTAAAAGTCTCAGTAGTCGTTTTAGCTGAATTGGATGATGGTGGGAGCGCCAAACCTAATCAAAAAGTGTATCTGCTTGGTGCTGTAATATGGCTTTCGAGAGTCGATGGCCTCGTATAGGTAAGGTTGTCACACATCTGATTATCCAGCGCAGAGTTCTGTCAATTGAGGTTGCTGAACTAGTAGTATGTAAACGAGGAAGTCATCTCTGGAATAGCAGACTGACTTGAACTTCAAAGATCTCATACACAATCCCATCGAAGCTATTGCAAAATGGGCCAAGATGGCGATCAAGTCTACTAAATGAACCTAAACCCAGTAAGATCTGATCGCAATCTGAGGAATTAGCGTCAAAGCCGACGCCATCTCCGTGACCGACTTTAGCTAAAACTTCGCTTGAGGATCGTTGTTAGTACCACGTCGAATCATGAGCGGCATAATGGTCGGGTGGAATTTGAATGACCGATTTCCTAAACGCATTCGGCCTCTGTAACAAAAGCATATTCGTCTAGCTTAGTCTCAAGCCAGGTATGTGTCGCGCAGGTCGTATCCAGGTTCTCTCATTAATCCGAAAAAGCCAAAGTTGGGCGGATGCGGGAAGTAAATGGCACTATAGAAAGCCAATTTGAAAATGGATATAGTGGACCACAAAACATGGGGACATTGCAGTCAATCCTCGTTAACCTTCATTAAATGACTTGCTGAATGGGGTCAAAGCATCATGACGTGCATCGGACAACCACAGTCGCTGAAACAATACTGCTGTACACACTGGCAGTAATGACAACTCAGCATGTGTACAGTAGTCGTAATAATGCGAGATTGAGTTGGAGTTTTACGTGCCACAAACCAGTGGACTATCAGTAATGAATTATGTAAGTTGTGACCTCTTCCCGAGGCTGAATTTGCTTGGTTCGACAAAAATCTTAGCGGCGCGGAGGAGTCCTGCCCTCCACAGGCGTAATCCTGGTAGGCGTGGATATGGAGAACGTCAAGGCCTGTCTCAACATCCATATCGGGTAGGTATGATCAGGTGCGAATCACAGAATTGCTGTTGAGATAGCCAAGAGAATGCTAGAAGAGGTGGTGATAGAAATGGCAAATCGCGTCGACCGCGTCCTTCAATTTGCTGTCTTGCCCTACTCCTTCACACAACACTAGCAAAAATCTCACAAGGTACTCCTCTCTTTAGAAAGTAGAGATTTCCAGCTTCAAACCTGTGCTTGGCACAACTGCGCTGTCCCCCAGAGGTCATAACAACAGCGCTTTATCCGAGAGAAACCACGCCACTTCATTGCCTGATTGGCTTGCACAATATCAAACCGTGAACGCCAGGATCCTCATTTCTCATTGCCATGTAGCATGCCATTCCTGTGCAATGCAAGGCTAGCATGACTTGCCAAATACTATTCACATAACAACGCCTGTTTACATTCGAAGAAAACCAGATTCCGTCTTTCCTGCATCCACCAGCGTTATTGCTCGTCCTGGGACGAATTCTTCTTCTTCGCTCCAAATATCTTCATGCCCATCTTCCTCCAGCCACCGCTCTCGCTGCGAGACGGCTTTGCTGATGGAGGATAAGCGGCGTGTGCATGCGAGGCGCCATGGCCAGGATGCAAGTCGGATGTTGGTGGTGTTATTGGGGATGGCATCGTGGAGTCCAGGTCACCAACACTTGGGCTCTCACCACCGCCACTATCATCCGTCAGCGCACTTTCAGACGTCCCAGAGGTGTTGGATAAATGATGGGATAGTCGTGTAGGACTATTCTGGCTCAAGGCTGAGGTTAGAGCTGATGATCGGTTTGAAGCTTGTGGCGGTGAACGGGACGGCTGAAATGCTGAACTCGTTGGAGGCGATCTTCTTTGCTTTGACTGCTGTCTTCGATGTGCGTTCCCTCTCTCATCGTAGGTAAGAGCGGATGAATCAGATATGTCAGATCTGTGTGAGAACTCTGTCAGCGCATTGTAGGTAGACGCATGTGACACCATCTTGACACTGTTACAAAAAGGAATGAATATCGAATCCGACATCAGATCTCTCATACGCTGAACTGCTGGGTCAAGAGCTTCCGGCTTTGGTGGTTTAGGATCATACTGCTCGTCAACCAAATCGTCCCGTTCCTCCGCAGGGAGATTGATCTCACGTGGTGCACCTGGTTTTACATAGACGTCCATCATGCGTATCCAGTCTTGCATGAGTTCGAAGCCTTCCTCGGATTCGCTCGTCAAGGGCATTCCACAATACATGGCTGCTGCTTCATCATACTTAGTAGCGTACTTCTTCGCTTCAGTAACAAATTCGAGCGTCTCCAGGCAATGCTGTTGTGACAAGAAGGCTGTGTATGCGGCAAGCGTGTAAGGCGCAGGAGCCCGACCATTTAGCACATCGTCCAAGGTCGGCCTATATGCTGGGGAGAAAACACCTGTATCCTTCTTCGATACCACGCTTATTGGTCGTGCTTTGTTATATTCCGAGGCCATTTTAAAATCGGTGTCAATTGTAATATGTATGTCGGTCGCGTTGAGGGGCGGTGATGGGTCAGGAGTATATGGCCAGATTCGCTTAAATGGTCGGCTCCTTTGCTTTCTCGTTACCATTTCGTTCTTGTCGCGGCAGGTGGTAGGATTCTGGCGTGAAATGAGTCGTCCCCAGAACTTCCAGATATGCTTGCGCACTCGAACGTAAACTGATCACGAATTCTGAAACACTCTCTTCGAATATGTCCGAGTTGTAACTAAATATTCATATGACGAACGTGTGTTGTATATTTGACCGGTGGGCCTCATGTATCCTTTACTTTTGTCAAGCGAGATGGTACAATGTATGTTACCGCGAAGCCACACAACAGCAATCTTTTTCTTATGTGGGACAATGATATGCAGCGTAACTGCAGCCAAACTTCGAGAATGTTTGCTTTCTAACACTTCCGTATATGCACGCGCTTCGATTAAAAGGCCGACCAGCTAGTCGACTGGGATAAAAGAGCGACGCGTGCCTCGTGAAAAGTGAGTGTTGGTGAGGGTTAGTGCTGGTAGGCAGAGTAGATGGTAACACAATGTGGACCGTCGACGTCGTACGATCGCTAGCTAGAACGACAGTGGAAAGAGATGATCGACTTGCTATCGTAATCGAAGTTAACGCTCAGGTATAGAAGGTGTGTAATGGCTGAAAATTGATGAGGCTTTGAGTTGGAAATGCTGCGAGGGGTGAGGCAGCAGCATATGGAGACAATGATGTGTAGTAAGAAGCGTTTCAGGGTAGAGTCATGGTGAGCCGCAGGCGGGTACTCAGATAGAGGATAGAGCGACTGAGAACAGAGGAAGTGGATGACTCAAAGAGCGACCGATGTGTTTGAGACGCTTGAATGCTGGACAGGCGTAACAAGTGGAGCAGCAAGGTGGTATGAAGTTGAATGCTATGCTAAGCGGGCCACCGTGTTTGTGCGAAATACGAATTGCAAAGGGAGAGTAGTGTAACTACGGACAGGAATAATAATTGAAGGCGAAAAAAGGCAGCAGTCAGCACCAAACACGGCTGGATCTAGCTAATCCGGGAAGCGCAGGGCGTGCTTGTTACAGAGGCAGACGGACAGATCTGAGGCGCGGCCAGCACAGTTGCAACATGAGAAAATGCCCAGAATAGCTGCAGTCAGATCGCCAGATTGGCTGTGGGAGATTGGGTCATAAGTGACGATAAGCTACATCAGCTTCTGCACTTGGGAGCCTTCCAGTGGCGATAGAAGCCTTCTAGAAAAACCTTTCGGACCCGTGGCGCCTGTGTGGATTCTCCCTCATCGACCGGTCCTCTTTTTGCCAATCTTTCTCTGTTCTGCCTCTCCCCATCCCTGCTCTTCGACAAGACTTGCTCTGTTTTGGTGTCGCAACTCTTTTCCATCAGTCATGCCATCATTTGGAGTGGTGTGGACTCATCACAACGGTCTCCAAGGCAGGCGGAAAAGCAAACTACACGACTCTGATCGGCAGAATACTACACAACCTGTGACATATTTGCTAAACGAGCCGGACCACTGCTTTTGCCCGCTGACTGGTCATCTCTACCACCCGGTGGTCAGAGTGAACCAACACAGATAAAGGATATCCCAGCCAATTAGCGTCGGCCAGCACAGCAGGAATTAAAACACTCTGGGGAAATGCTAGGAAGGGCATTGAGGATCTGCAGCAGCTTGTGCTTGATCTCCTGCTGGCCGCCATCTGGCATCGAGAAGCTCTGTCGATCGCTTTCTAGCCAACTTGCTCTGGCGGGACGATCATGCTAACCAGCATGATCTGCGTCGGGAGGAAGGATCCCTACCCCTCTTTGGGCATGGCAGCCGCTCGTGGATTACCAAGAAAACATACATGTACGCACTTCATCCGTAGCTCTACTGTCAGACAATCCTTGACCTTCCTCATTCAATGTTTCAGAAACTTAAGTAGTGGTTCTTGTGCACGTGCGAGATTTCTCCTGGCACTCACACACAGCCAATGCAAGTTTCCCGCACCATGCATGCCCATAAGAGCCCAGTATGCAGTATGCCATTGTTAGGCAAACGCCATAGCGTACACCTTCCAATTTTCGTTGCTTGACGGCACACAAGTAATACTTGACTGCAAAGCGACCAGATCTGCGCTACCAATCTTTTGGCCAAATGCCGGCTGCCGAACTCCTTTCGATTTCAGTCATTATTGGATGGGTTGGTCGCTGCCACCATGCCCTTGGCTCCGCTCTCGGATGCATCCATACATACCTTCAGTCTTGGCCTTCAAACTTGCCGCAGGCGCTGAGTTGCATGGTCAGAAGCTAACTGTCCTGCTGAGGGAACGCACCACCGGAAACATGTGCGGCAGCCGAAAGAAGGATGGTGGAAACGCCAGCTCGTATTTTTTTCCGGTTCGTTGGAGCGGAAGATAAGACTTTCCTTATCCGACGTGTTCCTGTGCACAACAAATTCCAGAACATTTCCAATCTGGGTTTAAAGCATGCAGACAGATGTGTCGGGCACCTCCTACTTGGTATTGAGACACAATTTTGATTGCTCGCAGTGCCACACCACTTCAGGAAAATTCGAATCCATTACACATGCATTGCTTTATGTAAGAAGGAATTTTACGCTTTGTCTTGGAAGCTGACTCGATCCCATGTTTTCAGGTGTTGGAGCAAGCGGCCCATGTCGAACAAGTACCGTACAGTAAGTACTGTCGCAAACTTTCGCAATGTTTCGTTTTGTCGTTATCCAGTCTGCGAGAAATTCCTGCACCTCCACCACGATTCCGCTGCGTGGACATGAGGTACACCCACGTTTCGCAAATTTCGATGTTTGTGGATATTGTGATTTATCGTAATGCTAACTGCCGGAATTACACGTGCCAGAACGAACGAATACGTAGCGCCGCAATCACGTTTGTTTCGTCCGAAGCAAAGCCTGGTGTGACAAATGCTTGGGGAGGAAGAAGGAACGACAAAACCATCAGCCATTGTTTTGTACTAACAGATCCAGATTAACTCTAGTGACCTGAGCAGATGCGCCGTTCTTGGGGTACAGGCCGTTAACAAATACAGATGATACCTAGAGCTCGGCAGTCGATATCATTATACTAAGCAAAGTCTCTCAAGCACTATCTGATCGATTTACGCTGCTTCAAGCATTCAACTCAGACTAGCAACCAGTTGTGGTACAGAGGAGCACAATTCGTGTCGAAAATCATGATGTCTCATGACTGACTCTGTGAAGCCCAAGGCTTCCAACTTCATGTCAAAAAACGCTTGGCACCTTTGCTCTCACGCAAGGCAGCCCATACCTCTGGGTTGAAGAACTCAAGACGTTAAAATTCGGTTTGGCTTGTTTGACTTGTCTCACTTGTCGGACTCAAAGTTGCTTGACGCATGTTTCGCCAATCCATCTCGTCCTCATACTCGTCGTCAGTGGCCTCTGCGATGTCTGAAAGTCGCCACGGTCCCTTCGGATCACGTGAACCTTTCATTACTCGACCAGGATATTTACCTCGCCAGAGCGAGAATCGACACATCGCCTCAAGAGCATTACCGGCATCTTCAAGCTCGTTGGCCACTACCTTCATGATCGAGACATCCTCCTGAAGAAAGGCGAGATCCGCATCGACCGAGTCATCTACCGCCCTCATCCAGAGCGGATTGTAGCCCCTTAATCGCTTCCGCTCAGAATCAAAAGCAGTTTGCAACTTGACTAGCTGCCAATAGAATGCTTCAGGAGGCACAGAATTGCCAGCACTGTCTTTGATTCCATAAGAATCTATGTCACAAAGCCAATGGACCACCTCAGCAAGTCCCTGGACGAATCGTTGTTCAGTTAAGACAAGGTCCAAAGCATATGTTCTCTCTGCCCAATAGATCCTTTCTTTCACGTCTCGTAACAAAGCTCTTATTTTGTCACGCAGTGTCCTCGTCATGTTGTTGAGAGCGGTCCGGAAATTGTTTCTCAAGAGAACACCTGCGCGTTGCTGGTCGCCGCGGTCGTTCAGTTTTTGCATTTCGAAGGTTGCATCGACGAGCCAATTCCGACATATGGTTAGGTTGTATTCACCCCATTCGAACGGATCTTCTCTTGAGGAAGACATGTCGTGATTATAGGAGTGGTTCACAATCGTTCAGAAGGTTGTGTCTGGTAAAGTAGTAATGCTTTTGCTGATAATGTATTACTTGTTTTGTGCACAGGACGAGGTTTGCATCTTGCTCAACCAGCTCGAGACATTTATACAATCCCTTCATACTCAACAGTCATTTGTTATGTTGGAGGAGACTCAGGATTGTCCATCTGAACCTCTACTGTCATACAAAGCCGGCTTCGCGTAACATGCATCTGTTTATCTGTGCAACGGCTGCCATCACAAAACCACAGTACAGCCTAATTTGATCGTTCATGACTCAGGGGTTGGGGGGGGAGGTTTGTTTTGAAAGTCATATAGTCATAGCTCCGGACTCAGCTAACAGCAACATTCAGGCTCACTAGATGAACAGACTCATACATTTGTCTGGTACTCATGTATGCTCTGTTTGTCGACCTTCAAACGCGACCCTTTCCCGTCCTCGAGATTGGTTGAGTTGAGGTCCCAGCCAGCCTCACGCAAAGCTTGACAAATCTCGTCCCACGATTCGTTTGCTCTGGCCAACGTCTCCTTGAGTAACGAGCACGCGACATGCTGACTATCGCCTCTGACTGTTCTGAGCATTAGTACGGCATGATACCATGCTTTCAAATGAGTGATCGGGGAAGCGCCCTCCCTTAGAGCAATCGTGACTTTGTTTGTCCTCCTATCAACCCACAGCAGGTACAGCTCATCTCCAAAAATCGACAAGACTTCCAACACAGGACTTCCAGCACCCAAAGACCTCGACTCACCAGGCCACCTGCTGCTACTGTCTACAGCGTTGACGAATTCATCGACCGAGACCCCGATCCGCCAGATCGCACCACTAGCCTCAGCCTTCCATAATCCAAGCACGCTTTCTCTCTGTCCTACCTCCTTAAACCTAATCCTATCCTTCCACCCGTCCTTCTTCTCCACCACCTCTTTACAAACCAACCCTGCTCGTTGGCGGTTCAGAGCCCTTAGCCTAACACTTCGTACAGCTTCCCAGTTACACCACAAGTGCATGCCCAATAGTACTATCATCCAGCACCACGTCGCCGTCCTCTCCTCGACGCGACTCACAAGCACTCCGCCAACCCACATCCCAATTAATCCAACCACAGTCTCCTGACTCCCATCCTTCGCATTTAAATCCCCAATATTCTCGGGATTGTTCCGTCCAAAGTGAGCAGATAACACTGCTTTCGAGCTCCCTCCTGCAACGCCACAAATCGCACGCAACACACTTGATAAACACAGTACAATTACACGTGGGCTCGGAGCATACCCAGCAACGAACTGAGACGCAGCGCCACCATCCATGCCAAGTAACCACATCATAGCCACAGGGACCAACCAAAGCCATACAGAAGACCACTGCCACGACCGTGAATCAGTCCGCTGATCATACCTCATCAACGCATAACCACCACAAACAAGTAGACCCGCAATCCCCATCGTCCCTCCTAGCCCACCAACCCCGGGTATCAACAACCCCACCGCCTCTCTCGATAAACTCGGTGCCAACAAATCCAGCACAAAAGCCGAATCATTAACAATATCCGCCAGAAACCGATAAAACTTCACATCCGCACTGATCCTCGGCGCAGCATATGACGCAAACAGTATAGTCGTCAGATTCGAGAGCGTGGACTGCACGACCGAGAGCAGTGTTGCGGCAGTAGCAGTCGAGGTGCTTGGGGTGGAGGAGTCGATGACATTGAGGGATTGGAGGACGGCGCGCGAGGAGAGGAGGCCGGCTATGCTGGAGGCGAAGGCTTGGAGGGAGTCGTAGATTTGGTAGGGGGTGTAATCGGGCGTTACGGTGTTGGGATAGCCGGTTGGGAGGAAGAGGGTTGTTAGGTAGGCTTGGATGGGGTTTGAGAGGCGAGCGAGGAGGGGTAGGGAAGGAACTGTAGTTTGCGCCCGTGCATTGTGGTTAAGACTCGGTGTTAGAGTGTTGGAGATTTCACCGAGGTGGAAGGAGCGTTCGCTGTGGCCTGGGTTTGTGGCGTTTGTATCACTGGACTCGAAGGTTTTGGAAATAGACTTGGAGTTTGTGCTTAGGGTGTATGTTTTTGTGGTTTGACCGGAACTGGCGTCTATTTCAGTGAGGGTATAATAAGGTGCCGAAGCCATATTTGTGGCTGACCAAAGATACTCTCCAGGAGCTCTATCTGCCTTTCGCTAGTGGAGATCCGAGTTGCTGTTCTCTTGTATGTGTCGACACAGTGCATGGAGTCTTGCCTGGCTCTCAATCACTCAACTGTCAACTACTTCCGGCATCAGCGACGAACGATTCGGGCAATTGAAAATGTATGTCAAACCGGCTGAAAAGGCAGTATTCAGTTGACTTTAGCCAATTACTCTCTTACGAATAATCCGGGTCCCTTCCAACTCGACGGAATGAACAACGGAAGTGTCTAAGGATGACAGTACCTGCGAGGCGCACACTTATCATGTCCAGGGTTACACAAGCCAGGGATAGCCGGTCATCGCAACCAACCGAGAAACGACCTTTGTACCACCTTCCTCTTCTCTCCAGATCAGCTGATAGATCTCGATGTTGGCAGTTCGGATATGAAGTGGTAGCATAAATCAGGGAGTTTCACAATTTGCACGGGAGTGAGTGGAGAGGATACGGTGGAGCGGCACGAAGCTCTTTCCCCACACTTCCGACGTGTCGAAGCGTGCATATCTTTTGCTGCTTCGACTACTGTACATCTACCTACAATATATGTATCTCCGGCAATACATGCTCAAAAGGCCGTGACAGCCGCGTCATCCGGGACCAGGAGGTCTCCTGTGCCTGCTTCAGTCCGTATACTGTACACTGCTCAAATCTCGAGTGTAATGCTGTGAGCATACCGCAACACCTTACCTCCTCTGGCTAGCGTACCCAAGCTGCCAGTAGGAAGCCTTTGCCTTGCAGGACTTGCCTTACATATTACGCCTTCCAGAGCAACACATATCAAAGAACAGGGTCTAGCATTGGGCGGGCTAAGGGTCAGTCAAGGATGTTGCTTGCCGAAGCCGGTGCTGTGAGCTTGCATACATTCCACTAAGCTATTTCAGCCTGACAGAAATATGGCCATGACTTCAACACCGGTGTCGCTGGCTGATGTAGGGCGTGACAGTACACCTCATCAATGACTTGCTGTCTGCGAGAGTCGTGAACTTTTCGTACTGCTACGAGAATCTCGAAGTGTTGCAACCACTGGCCCTGATCCTGTGCCAATGGCGACCGAAGGTCACGACCTTCTGGCCGAAAACTATACGGTCGGATTTATTTCGTGTGTTGAGAGAGAATATGTGGCTGCACCCGCAGTTTTGGATCAAGTCTATATCCTTCCAAGAGTCGGTTCGTATTCCCGACTCAACCTACAAATTGCCACGATAGTTAAGAGGAAATAGAGCTTCAGTATTTCCTGCCGATCAATTGCACAACTCAGGCTGAGATTCAACAACGGTCCGAACTGCTTCGACATCGCACACGAAACGATTCGACAAGACCTCGAGAAGACCAGGCTGTCACTGACTCCGTGGATCAAGTGCTCAGTACTTCGGCAGCTGGACTGTCATCTGCAACGTATACGTGGCAGAGGTTGGGCTTTGCCCATGATGTGCACAAGAAGAGTGCTTAAGATCTTACCTATTGGCGTGTTTTTGAATTCAATATAACGAGATCAGGTGAGTCTCAACAATAAAGTTCCATGTTCACCTCTGCCTGTTCACTGCACCCACGTCCCTTGTAGCCTGCGGTATTAATATCTTGCTTGAACCACTTCCTTGCCATGGTCATGCATGCAACGTCAGGAAGCTCCTGCTACGATCGTTCTCCTAGGCAAACGCACAGCCCCAAGTAAGTCAGCTCAACCCACCATCCATCCATCCATCCTGCTAACCCACCGCCCACAGAATCAATAGACCATACCCCCGCCCCCCACCCAGTCTCCCCAACCCACCAACTCCCAACCTCATTCTCCAACTACCGCCAAAAAGCCTCCCAACACGGTCCCCTCGTTGGCTCCCAAAAATCATCCTCTTCACAATCCGCCTCCTCCAAAGAAAACTTCTCACACGCACTGAAAGCAACAACGTCCGGAGGACCAATGACATACGGCGCTATAGGCGGAACACCGGCCAACAAACTGGGATCAATTAAGCCGAAAGAGGGTGAGTTTTTTGATATTTCGGAATTGCCCTCGCGGTTTCGAAGGAGGGGGTGGACGGAGGAGGAGATTGAGGCTGTGACCAGTGGGGGGGCGAGTATGTGGTAGGCGTTGAGTGAGTGCATTGGACAGCTTCGATGTGAGATATGGGCATAGGACATGGTGCATCGGCGGTCTTTAACTAGAGATGCATTGTGGGCGTGAGGCGCAAGCTTGCGGTGGCAGGTTAAGAGCAGCATGGCCCGACGTGTGTACTGTAGGTATAGCAAAATATGACTTTATGGTAATTTGGCT
>Ga0115846_101165_pt1 | contig 12021 bp, 11 predicted proteins | sample InSIn5gowninarea_2_FD_83860 | JGI IMG/M metagenome (GOLD analysis project Ga0115846, IMG submission 83860)
ACGCCCTGAAACGAATGATCTTAGATTCAGCACTGGTGGTTGAATTGGCGAATCCAGCAAAGAGAGACGGAAAGTAGAAATCGTTGAGTCGTACAAAGATCGACTTCTGACGCAGTGAAAGATCCAATGAGGCACGTTCCAGTCTAGCCCGAGTATTTGATGATATCTCGTTGAACAATGATGTTTTGAGGCCCACCAGCGCAGAGTACTTGCCAACGGCATGTGCAAAAGCTTCATTGTATAGCTCCGTCGATCTCATCGCCTCCCCCAGAATGACCCCTTCAATCGTCTTTTCCCTGCTCTGTGTGACGTTCGCCAGCTGAAAGTCATCTAAATAGAAGCTGAATGATGAAGAAGCAGCTTCCCCGTACGAAGAACCGTCAATATTGGTGTACTCGTGACGTCGTAGTAGAGCGGCTACTGAAAGCATAATCTTGAATACAGTTGGGTATATTCGAGTGCCCACCAAAGGTTGGCCGGTGAAGAAAGCGAAGAGATTGCGTACATCGACCAGATTCTGTATGTCCTCAGGTGTGAAAGAGGGTCCAGACGAGGTCAGTGGGACAGGGAAGTTGAGGTGGATTTCTCTCGGTCCCTCGTTTCCAAAAGATCGTATTGAATCAGACCCATCAGAGGAAGAGAGGTTCGAGGACGGCATCTCTTGGTTCACCATCGGTGACATAGGTGGTGAGCTCATGCGTCCTGGCATTTGCCGAGTCGCATCCTCAACCGCCAAAGACCTCCTGCCATCAAAACTTTTCCCCCGAGATCTCCCATTTGTATTATCTTGTATAGCTGCGATCAAAGGCTGAGATGAAGCGATCACAGCTGAGGGAACTCTGAATGATGGTCCACGTCCACTGGCTTTTGGGAACAAGTATACAAACAAGTCACCGGTGTCGTTCCATAGCTCCGGTACCTACGGCTGGTTAGCTCTTGCCCGGTAACACCCTAAGTTAGCTTACCCGTTGTCCATTGATCAGAAACGACAAATTGTAGTCGATCTTATTGCTTCCAGCATTGATCCAAGCAGCGGGGGCTTTTGCGTCATCGATCATATCCTGCGATGCATTTCTTGACCGAAGTCTAGCCTGCGCTCCAGGAAGCCAGCTCTTCCTCCTAGAAGCCTTCGAGCCGTCCATGTCTCGCATCGAAAGGGGTCTGCCGAAAGTATTCGAGGTGGTTCGTGGGCTTGAGGGTATCGGCGGTCGCGTGGGGACGTTCGCAGCAGAAGTCTCGGTGTTGAAAGTAGGAGTTGAAGGTGCTGGATTTCGAGGCAGGTAGGTGTCTGATGCAAAGGCAGGTGGCATCGATACTTGAGGAGAATTTTGTGCGGACGCAGAAGAAGACGCTATTGATGGTGAATTGAGCTCCGGTCTGGCCAGATCTGGTGCCGAAGCAGTTACCATATCGGAAGATCGGAATGGCAGCGGCTTGTTTGTGTCTGCTTTGGCCTTGCGAAGCCTCTTTGGAGTATCTGCGGGGGAGCCCATCTCGATTGGACTTGGAGGTATGAGTTCTGGTAGTGGTGTTGGAGAAATGATCCCAGAAGTGTGAGGTCGTCGAAGTGCTTGAGGGGAGCCCGAACCATTCGAAGTGGGTTCTAGGTGTGGCACAGGCTTTTGTAGCCTTCCCGGATCTTTAAGGAGCTTGAAATCAGTTACAGCTTTGGGGAGATATAATGACAGCCGCTTCTGCAGAGAAGAGCGTGAGCGCTGAGCAGGCTGAAGAGGAGGACGAGGAGGGAGTTGGTGAGACATGTTAGTGACTACTGCCATGCCGGGCACTGCCTCTTCGTCTGCTTCCTTGATCGTGTCTGAGCTAGTGAAGGAAGGAAGAAGTCTGGAGAATCGTCTTTCAGGAACAGGACTCTCCGGATCAGACTTACTGGACGTCATATTGAAAGTCCAGGGAGACGCTTGACTAAAAAGAATCTAAACCAGGATCCCACACATGGAGTATGATTAGGAAAATAATCAGGGGGGGTGCTGAAGGGGCCGTGCAAGGGTGAGATTAAAAGGGAGGAGCTGGCGTAGCAGCTAGGCGAAGGTGAGAGTGGTGAGGGTGAGGGTGAGAGTGAGAGTGAGAGTGAGAGTGAGAGTGAGAGTGAGGGACGACGTCAGATTCCGAATTCGGACTCAGGGCGGGAGAAAGAAGGTTCAGTTTCAACCGTTCAGGTTCAGGTCCCAGCTTGCTGTCAGAGGCAGCAGAAGCCAGGCCGTGCGGTACGCAGGTTCGAGTAGTACGGTAGTAAAACGTGAAAGATCGAATGGCGAATGACGAATGGCGAATGGCGGATTATGACCGACGTGATGGTGGGGCAACGGTCAGTAGCGCGATGGGGGGTTTTCCGATCTTTCAACACTGAGAAGTGCAAGAGCCGAATGTGAGATATATCTCCCGAAGTGGCCTTTCTCGTCGACGAAGACGACCTCGGAGTCCGAAGGGCGTTTCTTTCACTGTTCGTCGTCGCAAAGTTTGCGAATCATTCAACAAGCCCCAGGCTACAATTACCCCTTCTTCTTCCACTTCCCTCTTCCCAGCTTCCCTCGCTTCCCTGCTGCAGCACAGCTGTGGGTGATCAAACCGAGTGTGGCCGTGCAAGCCAAGGCGGGGCGGTGCCTGATGATTCTAGAAGGCGTGTCGCTATCCGAAAAGAAGCTTGTTGAGATGTGCTTTTTCGTGAGCCCAGAATGCCCGATCCCCGATTCAGTTGCCTGGAGCAGTAATAGATCGACGTGTTGGGATCCAAGTCTTTCCCTCTTTCCGACGTGGTAATAAGTTGGTATGTCGGACGCTTGTCTTGGTCTTCGAATGGCAGAATCAAGTACTGTACCAAGTAGATGTTGGTACTCCGTAGTATGTGGTGAGATCTGCAGAATAATGTTGACGGGACTGCTAGCAGAGCAGCTGAAGTCCCGGTAGATTCTAGTAAATTCTGCAGCTTTCGTTGGCAGGCGGCAGCATAAAGGTCATCTTGTCATCATCTTGCCATATTAGGGGTGATGCAGGGTTATGGGAGTCAGGCTGAGACTGTTGCCCTGAGCCTGATATTATCTGTTTTGGCGTCGCTTTCTCACCACCTCCACCGGCACCGCTTCCCCTTCTTGGCGAATCCATCGTCGCGCTTCGAGGGTGGTGAATGTTAGTAGTCAGCCAAGCGAAATCCAAGCAAGCCAAGAGAAGTGATGGTGGTGGCATATTCCCGCTTCAATTATTATTATTTGGTGATGATGTGCTGGCCGGTGCGGGGCTGAGCTGAGGCTTGCTTTGTGCGTGTCAGTGTCGGTGATTGGTTTGTCCCGCCATCAACATCGTGGCGTAGAGACCGGTTCAAGCCTGTCCCTGCACCGCGTCTATTCCTCGTGCCCGTCTGTCGTATATTTAGAAGCGCGCTTCCACCTCACTGGGATTGCAGAAGCATGCCCTGGGCGATGAGCACGATGAGGGGGCAGCGTGAGCCGGCGAGGCATCTTTCACTATCTTTGGTCGTTGCGCAGTTGATACTTGTTGTCATTGCATTTATGATTGACCTTTCAATTCGATCTTCTCGAATTTCTATTCTTGTTTCACTTGCTGCAGCTTGCGCGTAGCTCCCCGTAGCGTCGGATATGTCTCATTGGTGTCGGAGATAAGAGGGTGGTGCAAACAATGTCTTGTCACTTGGTGCTACGATACAGACCTCCTTTATCTGTACCATCAAGTGCCTGGACAGGACTCTGCTTTCTCAACAACGGAGTGAGACTTACTCGATCTCCGAGATCCTCAGCTATATTCTAAGTCTTCTTCCCCTCAAGCATCTCCCACCCCGACATCTCCCAGCCCTGACGTCAGTGGACCAACTGAACTACCCACAAAACCCATCATCTGTCCTCAGAAAACTTCTGGCCGCAGGGTCGTTTGATGACCTGACCTTTGGTGACCTGACCTGAGCCATCATTTTTGGTAAACGACCAATGAGTGTTATTTTGTAAGCGCCCAACCAACAGAGGACACGGCTTGGGTCTGGGCCACCATATCAAGGGTCTGACTCAGAGAGGCATGCTTATAGACTGAAGCAATTCCCATCTGCTCAACTTGCTTTTGCAATTTGCTTTCTTTTTTCCTGCTCCATTATTACACGCAGAATAGCTACTTGACGAGTTTCTTGAGCTGGTTCTCAGTGCTTCGTCCACATACCGTTCATTCATTGTATATTTGTACTCTCTTCCAGCTATAGCAAGTCCCCTTATTTTCACTTCCAACTGTCCATTTATTAGTAACTAAAAGCTTGAAATGATCTCGACATGCGATTCATCACCTCACAACGCGATAAATGGAAACATGCCTATGAACAGGCATCATTGATCTGTATGTCTTGAACTCGCACCAGTTGACCTATCAGAATATCATGTTTACTGATACCGTGATAGCATTGCCCGTTTGGGTGTCCTTCCCTATTGGCCATACGATCTGGCAGTTCATTGCAGCTAGCAAGCAGTTCATTGCAGCTAGCAAAGTCATCAAAACTACAAAATCCATTTTAGTGATACCGATAATCATCAGTATCTCCCTTCTGCTCTTTCTGGGATCTTTCGTCCATTGGTATATCCGCTGGTCTCGCCTCAAAACAAATGTAAGGCGCCCAGCAGCTGCGGGGAGAGTACCCCAGAGGACTGAGGATCGCCAAGTAAGAACCCGGCGTGCGTATCGAATCCGCATTGGTGTTACCGGGGGAGTGTTTGTTCTTTTATATATCATACAGTGTTTCCTTGTTTTAAGCTATCCTCCATGCGAGCCACTGGCGCTTGGCCTCGGCTACGAACTCGTCAATGTTTTCGTTGTGTTTGCCCTCTATTTCTATACAAACTGGTACCTCTGGGTAGGTACTGCTGTATCTCGCGAAGTTGCGCTGTTGTCTGCCGGTCAAGCTCAAGCAGATACGGAGTTGGTAGGGTTAGAACCATTTGGAAGACGTTGAGTGATTGGCCCCGACTCCGAAACTCTATCAGGGTGTCTACAAAGGCGACAATGCAGGAACATGGTGCTCTCATAGCTCACAACTTGGAAGGGGCAGGAATCCGAAGGATCTATAGTTACTGATATACATTTATAGATCTATAGCAATAAACAGGTCTATCTATACATCCAGCATTACCATACTTCTCCATGCGGCTTCTTGAAGATATTCTTAGAAGACAAGTGTACCCCTTGATACTTCTACTCCACCCCATCCTTAGTGTATATGTACTATGGGTCTTGATAAAGTACACAATTCCACATGCTTAAAGTCAAAGTCCATATCATTCTTCTCGGCACAGTGACCTCTTAGCCTTTACGGGTAGAACCTCCCATGACAGCCATCTCCTCCGGTTTCCAATTCCTGTTGCGAGGCCATAGTAGCGCACGGACTCTAATCGCGCTACAACCCATTGCCTTTTCCTCTATTTTTTGTCCTTCCGTCTGGTTATCAGACCTCCATAAGTCATTTTACTTCTAAATGGGAAGGTTTTAGGTAGAGAGACCCGCACCCGAATTGATGACTTCATGCGCTGTCTCACCAATTTTCCCAGCTCGGTAGAAAACGACATGACAGATCATAGATCTTTCTTTAGAATCTTTGCGAAGTCGACTGTGAGAATAGTGGTTGTGGAGTCTTTACTATATGACATCTCGGTCTGTGGAGCTACTCTTTTCTCACCGCCTGATTTACCTTTGCTTTACAGTGAAGAAGTTTTGATGACATGTGTGGAGCATGCTTGCATATCATGACGGAGGATAGGTTATTTGTGAGTGCGCAAATCTTTGCGCGCTTATACAGCACAAGGAAAGGCAGAATAGATTTACTGACTAAGATCCCATTGATCTGTCACTCTTCGTCTTTGCATTATGGAAGATCTCTTCGTACACCTCGTCGTACACCACGAGGTGAACTCAGGGTCGCCATTGCTCGATATGCCGTGCAACCGGGTTCGTCTATCCAGGAACTAATTCAATCCCTTTCATTGCAAGGGTGGAAAGGGTGTAGCCTCAAAATGTATGACCGGAATCCGAGATCGACGCTTCGTATTCAGCCCCTAGGTGTCCCGATCGTTTGGAGACGAATCAATATTGTCGAGAATCTGAATTGGTTTGAAGTATGGCAGACTCAGCTTCGATGTCGCATTTTGCGAGGTTCTGTGATTTCTCTGGTTCTGTCTCACATCAATTTCCGAACTGCGTCCACGGTACGAATTTGAATCGGATTCTTTGGAGGAAAAGGTGCAGCTATTTGAGCAGGCTGTATACAGTATACAGGATCTGAACCTCCACTACTCTGATCGTCGCATACCTTGTCCCGTATTACCATTGCCTGGCTTGTTTTTTTTTGCATTTCACATCGAAGAGGATTGCTCTATACAGCTCGTGGGTGGACTCGTACCACGAAGTCCAGCATATGGGTCTTTGCGGGTTCTTTGATGCGGCGCCTGCTTCAATAGAATGCTGACATGATTCTACTTCACGTTCGGTAAGCGCAGCCCTAGTCCATGCTGGGGCACCTAGCTTGATCATTGGGTTGCAAGGCCTCAAAAAGCGGAGCTTATGGGCTCTGAGTACTACAAATTGTGAACTCGAGGCAGGTCACAACTGATTTCTGGGTGACATGCAGAAAGCAGGGCCCTTCTATCCCCCAGCTCATATAGTTTAAAAAAGGTTAATATAAAGCTCATATGCGCACTGGTCATATCATCTCCTTTCAAGAAAGCAGCGGCTTCCTCTTATCAGTCATGCCGAGGGTATACAAGAGGCCTAAATACACAACAAGTGAACCTGCAAGTTGAAAATACGCCGCAGCAAGATTGCATCTTGCAGTCTCTTAGCATACCTCTCCGTAATTTGGTACTGTGAACTCAGAATCCCAACTCCTTCACTCAACGGAGATAGGGACCCCGTCTGGCTATACTTCACACTGGTGCCCGCAAGAGGTTTCGGCACAAGCAAAACAGACTTCGCAAGAGGAACATCATGTGTTCCAAGTCATCTGAAGTTAATGATATACCAGAATCCGCTCCTCATACTTCGAAGGTCAAGCTGATGTAACAGCGTTATCATCATCGGAAGAACTATATCTGTCGTCGAATGAATCTCTGTTGTTGAATGTCAAACTACTGGAGCTCTTATGCAGTGAGGTGCGAGGAATACGGCACGTATTTTCATCAGCACACTTTTGCCGTGACCTCAAAATGTGAAAGCATGGAAGCGTTTGTACCACGGTGCACTTTGCTCGGCAATGGCTGTTGAGTTTATAGTTTTAAGTGACTTTTGTTAGAAAGTGTAGAGCGAGGCAAATGATAAGAGACTCTAGGCTTTCATTATCAATATACCTCCTCTGATAGTCATCGTCTGAATAGTGCGATTCTGAAATCGAAGTTACCTTGTTCATTATCAAACGAGATCTTACTTTTGCATCTTCTGCTCCTAACTGGAAAGATGGTGGTGACCAAAGACCTCGCTTAATTCAGGGGCTCAGATATATCAACGAAAACTTATCTCAACGTTTTACATGTGACGAAGAGCTCAACTGAGTGCCAATAGTATCGCACGGTATAGTTGTTGAAGAAATTGGACATGTGATCTCAGTGCGGTATGGTCCATGCAGCACGAAGATAGCCTGCTATGCAAAACAGCTTTTCGCCTGGGCTAATATATCATGTATTTGAAATTTGCGCGGACAGACTCAGGAGAAGGAAGGCTTACATAGGTGAGCAACGCTTTCAATAACTGCCCACCATTGCCTCATCAATAACCCGAGGTTCAATTCACAAGAGATCAATCCGTCCGTTATGACAGACCAACGACTCTCTAACGCAAAATTCGCCATATATCACACCCCTATCCCCAATACGACAATCTCACAAACCTCTTCTTAACACACTGATAGATAGCACACCGATAAGACAACCGCTACTCAAAGCCCCAATACCCCAGCCACATTGTACCTAAGCAGTAGCACCGCGCACAATCCTGGAGCGCGAACTGCACCCCTCTGACTTGTCATCAGGATTCAATAACCTATTCCATCCCCAACTTTGGCACATGATGCCATGGATAGTAATTCGTCTTGGCAGATCGTTCATATTACGCTCGCGCATCTCTCTCTCCCTTTCTCACGCATAGTCATCGTCGTCCCATGGCGCTTTGATAGCGCCCTTGGAGTTCTCCTTGCACATTTCGTTTATAAACCTGTATTCCTCATCAAATCTTTGAGACAATGACAGATTCCATCCATGGCGACGCGGTTAAGCTGTAGCTTAGAGTCGGGTATCTCTTCGTACATGAGTGAGGACTGATCAGGAAGGTATTGAGATCGGGCCCACGCTCAGGTATTGATCACAGTTGCTTTTTATACTTCTTCGTGCTAACTGTATGCAATGGCTCGATGTCTTACTTATCACCCATGATGTACCTATGGTGTTATTGAGAAGAGTGCTGGTATCTAGTGCCAGCTGTATGTCTGCGGTCTTTCTTCATCGTATTCATCGTCGTAGTCGCCTGTATAAATCTATAAAACTACCATCTTTACTTTTAGAGGTAGGTACATGACTACTCAGCATCAAGAATAACCTATACTCCTTCCTTTCAAAACTCACATATATCCTCGGAAGGCCATTTCATTTCATGGAAAAGGCATTACTTTACAAAAACCATCCATCCTTATATCGAAAACCCTCGATTCCTCACCACCGACTATCAACTTACGAAGTATGAATTCTTTATTATCTGATCTCGGCATCTTGATGAATAAAGAAATCACAGTGTGGTCTATTATGGAAAAAGACTGCTTAGAGAGACCAAGTTGATTCTCGATTCTCGATTCTCGATTCTTGAGGGGGAAGCCGCAAGACTTTTGCCCCATAGTTCCGCACAGTCGAATGAATAGAGAAGTTGTGAGAGATGCCGTATTGATGAGCACTCGTTGTGCAGAAGACTTTCTACCAAGAAGGGGAGGGTTGTTGATGTACGAATATGATTTTGCTGTATCTCAGCTACCTATCTATATGAGCGAGACTCTAATCTAGCTTGTATCTACTAAACACCATATAGTTGAAGCTATGAAAAGCTCACTGGTACATTGCTTCCTCTTGGATATACACCTCTCTCCCCTTCCACCACCATCCCGGTACCCATCCCCATCCCCATCACCATCCTCATCCCCATCACCAGCCCCACACCTAACCTAATCAGAACAAACAACCAACCTCTCCACCAAATCCCCCCACTTCGGCAACCCCTCAAGAACACCCGCAACAACACCCTCAACTCCACTCTCCGCCTTCTCAACCACACTACTAACAACCTTAACCTCCAACCCTGCCACATCCGCATTATCAACCTTCGTCCCATTCGCAAGACTAACTCTATACCTCAGGTTATCCTTCAGATACCCCTGTACATCATCCGGATCCAGACTGTTTAATTCTCCTGCTTGGACATCTTCTTGTAGTTTCGCCGTTAGCGGGATAGTGCCCGAGACGAGCTGGTCGCAGTTCGGACATCCGTTCTTCGAGGCGGATGGGGAGGAGGATGAGGGCGTGTTGGGAGGTGCGCGGGCGAATATACAGTGTGTTCCTACGAGTGCGGGGTCGGTGGCCCATTGTGTGGGACTGGCGGAGTCGGAGAAGTTGCCGAGGAAGATGTGGATGAAGAAGGGTTGATTGAGAGCTTGTTTTTGGACGACGATGTTGGTGATCCATTCGTAGACTTGGCTTGCTGGTAACGAATCACGGGGTTCGTGGGAGCGAGCGCTCATATCCCAGGAATTTGATCTTGATTTGTGCTTGCGGGAAGGGTTGGTGATGGACGAGCCGTACAGTGTGTTGATGGCGCTGATGACGCTTGCTTGGATTTCTGATGCGGAAGAGCCTGACGTTTCGGGGTAGACGTAACCGAATGTTTGGGTTGTCATTACTTCGGCCGAAGTCCAGAAATCACCGGAGTCGGAGGAGTGGCGGAAAGGTGTCAGTGCTGAGCTTGCATCCTGCACAGCTCCTGCGGAAGTGGTGAACGTGGAGTATGGCGCTGCTTCAGCTTCCACGTAACTGTCTGGATGCAACACCTGCCAGAGCGCGAAAGATCGATCCACCATGACGTGGTGAAGCATGAAAATTGGATCAAAAGCAGAGTATTCGATGAACGTCATGTGACCACCACCTCCAGCCAGGACATGGATAGTATCGTGGAGAGACTCGATAGAATCAGCTTGAGCATCTGAGTAGGCTTCGTTGCTAAACGCAGTGTAGTTGTCATAAATGGTGAAGATATTGTACAGACGAGAGCGGAAAGTGGAGGCGCTGCCATCGAGTTGCTGAGCTACGAGGTCGTTCTGGGATTGAGCATCGGAGTCGGAGCTTGTGGGTTGGCGTGGTGGGTGTCGACTGCATGGAGAGCTGCTGCTGCTGTTTCCTCAACAAAAGCATTTTTGTCACCGCACTTTGTTTTCGACCCTTCGTTTCTCTATTTCGTTCGTTCATTCAATCATCACACTGTCGTTCCTTCTCTGCTAAAACCCTCTTTACAATTGTTTCGCACCGTCAACACTACCCTCGTGAGCCAAGTGAGGTTCTCGAATCCACTCTTTACCAACCTTCGTTTGTACCGCACCTCGAACATCGAACGGAACCCCAATTCGATATACAGGACTTCCTGTTTTTGCCCTCGTTTACTGCAACAAGTCAATTAGTATACACCCGAGGTTTGCGCCAATTCACCTTCGACACCACATCATTGGGTTGACTCCTTTCGCGACTACTGCAAGCTTGTCAACAGCGCAGGTGCAAATACGAGGGGGAGCATATTCAATGCAGATGCGACTACACTCATCCGAATTCATGTCCTGACTGTTTGCGACAAAAAATCCTCGTTTTTTAGTTTTCATTTTCTTCCATTCAACTTCACACTCGTTTCGAAGAATCGAAGGGCAACCTATTAGAGTTTTGAGGATCGTCCTCGGATTCAAAGCATAATGGTCTTCTCGACTTCTCTGCTTGCGCTCTTGTTAGCGATTGTGAGCCTCACTGCCGCAATTCCTACAGCGGGTCCAGGATTGCCGTTTGGACGATATGACTATGGAGTTGATGTCAACATGCTCGTCAGACGACAAGACTCATCTGGTCCGTTGGCTCTCACTGGTGCGCCGGCTACAGGCAATAATGGCTCGATGCCCGTGCGCAGGGAGGTTAGGGACTTGCAGAGTGATAGTGTCATGTGGACTTTGTATATCTTGGGGCTGGATATGATGCAGGCGATTAATCAGAGTGATGAGACGAGCTGGTATCAGATTATGGGTATGTTCTTTCAACTGTTTTCAACCACACATAATGTGCCCTTGGGGTTTGCAAGCGAGAACTTGAAACTTTGGGTGGAAACTTGACAGGGAAAACAGCTGATAAGAGATAGGCATCCATGGTCGACCGTTCCTTCCTTGGGACGATATACAGGCTCAGTCTGGAGATGCTGATAATGGCTACTGTACTCATGTTTCGATCCTGTTTCCTACCTGGCATAGACCGTATCTTGCACTTTTTGAGGTATGCTCTACCCCTATGCTTGAGCCATCAACTGACAGATCGAAAAGCAAATATTATATAATCTAATACAAGGTATTGCCAAGCAGTATTCCGATGGTTCTGTACGAGATCAATACGTCGCTGCTGCCGCCAACTTCCGCATCCCATACTGGGACTGGGCTATGGCAAATCAACCGGGAGGAAGTGTGTTGCCATCTAGCGTCGAGAGTCCGAGTGTCACAGTGGATGGGCCGTATGGGACCCAAACTATTGCCAACCCTCTGTTCAGTTACCGGTTCAACCCTTTGAGCAGTTCCGACTTCCCTGATTCTCCGGTATGAGTTCCATTCCTTTTCCGTTGAGTACTGTCACTGACACTTCCAGTTCAACGTATATCCCACCACCTTACGCCAACCCACAAGCTCCGACTCCGATGCTCAATCCCAGAACGACCTCGTAGCTCAGCAACTCGATGGCAGCGCCTCCACTTTCCGCT
>Ga0115846_101166_pt1 | contig 12018 bp, 10 predicted proteins | sample InSIn5gowninarea_2_FD_83860 | JGI IMG/M metagenome (GOLD analysis project Ga0115846, IMG submission 83860)
GAGAAGCTTCAGCCTGTGGTGGAACGCGATAGGCAGACTGCGCTGTCAAACCGGACATGCGCTGGGATACGTGGGCTTGGTCCGCACTGCCACCACGCGGAGTGCCATAACCTTGCCGCCTTGTGGAGCATGTAACCGGACCTACTGTGAAGCATGTCCAAGCGCAAGGGTCTTTCCGAAAGTTTATGAGCTACTGGAAAAGAGCTCGCATAAAGATGGTCGATCTATGCCTGCATTTTTGCATTCTTGAGCTGCATAAATCTGCATACATACGTGTATAGTATACAACCATCGACAGCTGTATTGAACACAGTAACCTTGACTGAGGAAGCTTGTCCCTCCCCAATTCTGTGCATTTAGTAGAACAGTAGCTACTTCTTTACAAACGTTGCAACTGCGCTTGCCAAGTCACATTCATGTTAACCTAGCTACACCTTTTTATTCCTTGCTGAGGTCAATGACCACACGTCCCTTCAATGTCATTTTCTCCATTGAATGAAAGACGTCAGTCAGCTTTGACATCGGCTCGGTTGTAAAGTGTGTTTTGACGATTCCTCTTGCTGCCATTTGCATCGTGTCAATCGCGTCCTTTCGGTTTCCAACTGCACTACCGACGATTCGAAGCTCTTGTGACAGCAATGCTCCTGGATCTGCACCAGCAATTGGTTGGGGTGATCCTTCTGGTATACCGACACAAACTAGTGTTCCGTTGAATCTCAAGAACTTAAGGGCTTGAGCATATGCAGCGTTGGATGCGGTACAAACGACCACAGCAGCAGCACCCATGCCTTCCGAACTGGCAGCTTTGACATCCTTGACGAGCTGAGCAGTACCTTCGTCATCTCTGCTGTACTTGGTGATGTCGAAGAATGCTTCACAGCCGAGGCCGCGGATAAAGTCCTCCTTGTCACCCGAGTCAATAGCCTTTGGTGGTTAGCACGTCCGGCCTCAAGCAAGGATGGATAAATACTCACGATCATTCGGAAACCCATGCCTTTCCCGCCGATTTGCATGGCCAGATGCCCTAGACCACCACCAGCACCAGGAATCACAACTGTGTCACCCTAACGAGAGTCATTAGTATGAACGAATGACACGATCGAATCACGTACCGGTTGAGCACCACTCTTTCTCAGTGCAGCGTAGACCTACAAACGGGTTAGTGCAAGCATTCAGTATGGTGAGAATTCCAAGTACCGTAACACCACCACACAGAAGCGGCGCAGCAAGATCGCTGGCAAGGCCGTCTGGAATAGGAGTAACATAGTGTGCCGGTGCCAGGGCGTACTGCTGGAATGTCCCCGGAGTGTAGTAGCCACTAATCTTACCGCTTGTGCAGCAAGCATCGTGACCCGTCAAGCAAGGCAAGCAGTTTCCACAGACACCAGCCATCCACTTAATTCCAACTCTGTCACCAATCTTCAACCCGACCGAATCTGCTCCTGGTCCAAATGCAACAACCTTTCCGACACCTTCGTGGCCACCAACTTGACCAGCTTGTGTTGGCGCAGGAAGAATAGACCATCTGTTGGTCATGACGGCCTGATCCGAATGACATACACCCGTGTGTGTTAGGTTAATAAGAACTTCGCCAACCCCAGGCTTGGGGGTCTCGATCGTCTCAACTTTTGTGCTGATCTCACCAGGCTTATCGTAGACGATCGCCTTGTGGTGAGTGGGGACTTCGACAGCAGCCATCTTGAATGGGGGACAACTGTTCTTTCTTGATAACTCCGGAGGATAAGGCAATATTCAGTGCTGGACGTGTCTACTGATGTCCAGGAAGTAGAAGGGAATGGGCAGGGTCAGGGCGAGCAGTAGACCGCGACTTCCCCAGTTCAAGTATCGTTGCATCATCCATCTTTTCGGAGAGGCCTCCAAGGCGCCCATATAGCGGGGCTGCTTCTTCTGTACCACTTGGTCAAAGCTTCGCGTCTTGAGTTGGCAGCTTTTTACCTAGGTATCTTCGGAAGGGAACGAAAACGCTGCTGCGGAAGCATTTCCTCCAATATAGCTCCTTCCACTTGGGGATAGTCGAGCGTGCTGTAACCCCTCACTTACACCAATCCACAGCTTCATTTTTGGAGCAAACTTTACCGTACAAGAACTCTAGTGGCATCGTCACATATCTGTCTTGTGAAACATGGACATTGTGGGAAAGGATCGATTTCTGATCCCGGATTTGCAAGCTGCTGAACTCGCGTTGTTGTGCAGCAATGGTGGAAGCGCTAAAGTGGGCTACGAAAGGGAGAGACGTCATTCGCCGTATTTTATTATGCGTGTATATAAAAATATACAATAAATATGTACTGTACTGTACGTGGATATCGTGCCTGGCTAAGCCGTAGTTCAACTGCCGCGATATATGGACTTGCAAACCGCTACGAAAAGCATATGAAGTGTATATAAGTTATTGATATATGTATACATATGTAATTTTCTGGCAAATCCCGACAAGTCACCAACCAGAGCCTCCCTCACTACATAGACATACACTTTCTTTACACAATAACCATAAACAAACAATATACCATCCAATCACAACTTCGCCTTCAATCTCGTCTTCTCCTCCTCAGCATACTCCTTCCTAGCCTGATCCTTCAGCAACCGCCTGAGCAGTTTCCCACTAGCACTCTTAGGAATAGCATCCACAAACTTAATCCCCCCCCTCAATTTCTTATGATTCGCCACCTTCGCATTCATCCAGTCGATAATAGTCTTATCATCACCCCTCTGAACAGCATCTAGTCCACCCTTGCGCATCACATATGCTCTCGGAATCTCCGTGCCTAGTTCTTCGGACTCGACGCCTACAACAGCGACGTCGTCTACTAACTCGTGGTCTGTGAGGTAGCCTTCGAGTTCTGCGGGCGGCACCTGAAAGCCTTTGTACTTGATTAGTTCCTTGACGCGGTCCGTGATGTAGAAGTCGCCGTCCTCATCGACGTGGCCGACATCGCCGGTGCGGAACCAGCCGTCGTCGTCTAGACACTCTTTCGTCGCGCGCTCATTGCGCCAGTACCCCTTAAACACGTTCGGTCCTTTGACGTACAATTCACCAGTTTCACCGGCCTTCAACTCCGTCGGTTGGCCGCCAACACTCTTTACCTCGTCTTCGGCGCCCACGGCACAGAATTTAGCCTGTATATTCGGCTGCAACTTCCCAATCGTGCCGATTTTCCTATTCCAGTCCTCCCACCGCTGCTCATGCGTCGTCGGACTCGTCTCGCTCAGGCCATAGCCCTGCTTAATCCGAATGCCGCAGCGCTTGAACACAGCCTCCTGCAGTTCACGCGTCAGCGGCGCAGCACCGCTATTCGTCATGCGCAGCGAACTCAGATCATACTCCGGCACGCACGGGTGTTTGGCCAGCAACAGCGCCATCGGCGGCACGATGTAAATGAACGTGATTTTGTAGTCTTGCACCAACTTACAGAATTTCTCGATGCTGAATTTCGAGAGCACGACCGTGTGGATGCCGTTGTGCATGGGCGTTAGGACGAGCGAGGTCAGGCCGTAGATGTGGAAGAAGGGGAGGCAGGAGAGGACGCGGTCGCCAGTGGGCGGTGCGTCGGGGATGCCGGGGCTGTGCCAGCGGCCGTCGTGGGTGAGTTTGCCGGCTTCGCAGGCGGTGATTTGGCGGACGTTGGAGGAGACGTTGTGGTGGGTTAGCATTACGCCTTTTGGGCGGCCGGTTGTGCCGGAGCTGTAGACTAGGAAGGCTAGGTCTGATTTTGGTGAGATTTGAGCTTGAGTGGTGGTTTTGATGGCGGAGGGGGATGGTTTGAGGGATGTCCAGTGTTTGAGGGTGCCGGACGGGTCGTGCTGAGCGCCTAGGATGAGGATGCGGGAGGGTGGGATGCCGACTTCTTGGCATGCTTGTTTCACGGTGGAGATAGCGGACCAGTGGGCGATGACGAGCTTGGCTGTGCTGTCGCGGAGTTGGTAGGTTAGTTCGGGGACTGTGTAGCCTGGGTTTGCGGGGCTGATGATTGCGCCGGTCCAGAGGGCACCGAAGGTTACGATGGGGTAGTCGACGTCGTTGGGTGTGAAGAGAGCTATGACATCGCCTTTGTGGATGGAATATTGCGATTGTAGAGCTTGGCCGAATTGGAGGGAGAGCGTGGCGGCGTCTGTATAGGTGTATTTGCGGGTTGAGTCGTCGGCATCTTGGTAGATGATATTGTTGGCTGGGTATGGTCTATTTTGGCGGTGGAAGAGGAACGAATAGATGTCTACCTCTGGGAGGTCGAGGACTGGGAATCGTGAAGACACGGGCATGATGGTGGTTAGCAGTGTCTGTTGTGACTATTGCTGCTGGTCAAGATTCGATTTCGTCCTTGCAATGCTGCGACGAAACCTTGAGAAAGTTTGACGAGAGGTAATAGCTTTTGCTGACCTTGACGTCGGTCGCACGAGCTGAGCACCAGGTGCCGCGGTTCGCTAATGTTGATAATGATGTAAACATTTCCGTGATTAAGCGTTCTTCCGCCTCTGATCACCCCTTGCCTATCTAGGTAAGCTTCAATCAAGCCGTTGATGCCTCAGGACTCAAGGTGGTCTCGAACACTGTCGCGACTGTGTTTGCAGCGGCGTCAAGCCATTATGAACCTTGTCAACCTGAAACAGGTTCACCATAATAGTGACTAGTACTGACTGATCGGAACGATATTGTGTGCAGGAAGCTTAACCCTTGTCATTAAACTTTGTAGCTTGGCTGGCGTCGTCCAGGCTACGGTTCATGATGCCTGTTTCAATGAAGTTCAAACATATGCAGAGGGGTGGCGACTGAATGTCGACGATTGGTGAAGGACTACCTACTCCTGCCAAAGAAACTTGTGCCACACGAACTGCTAAAGCTCCCGCTAGAGTGAGTGAACCTTCCATATAATTATCGATGGCAGATTCATCAAGACCACCTATGAGCATGGAAGGTTCTGCTTGGTCGAGTCAGTCGAGTCTCCGGTCGCGCTACTTTCAATATGATGTACTTTCCGAAGGCCAGATCAGACTCTTCAAGCTGGACCTCAATGGAGAGGACGAGCCCCTCTCTGGAACACTTCTTACCTCCTACCACAATTGGAATTCTCTTGACCTGAAGCCTGTGGCATTTAAATACCTGATTGCTGAAGACTCAAACGCTGTCCTGGAGCGATTGACCGGACGACCCACGTATGACACGTTCTCCTATACCTGGGGCGATCAGAAGGAGACACATCCATTGTACGTCACACTTACCAGTGCGAAGCTTGACTCCAATAATCAGGTGAGGACAAATTTTGAGCCTTATCGGAACGGTACGATCCAGATCGGTCATAATCTCAAGGCTTTGCTGGAAGAATTGCGGAGGCGAAAGCACCCAGCCTTTGTGTGGATCGATGCAATATGCATCAATCAAGCGAACGATATAGAGAAGAAGATGCAGATACCGATGATGCGTGATATCTACGAATTTGCTGGAGACGGATATGTGTGGCTTGGAGAGGCATCTCCTGACGAAGTCACGGTCATGAAAGCACTGCCACGTCTGATACATCAGCTACAAGGAGCGTGTTCTGTAGGTATTGTAGTAAGTGCCAGCAGAGAACACACATTCACCGACCTCGGTCTGCCAAGCCCATCTGATCAGCTTTGGAGGACACTCAGCTCGATCATGAGAAACCCATATTGGTCCAGGTTGTGGACACTTCAAGAGGTTGTAGTTCCCGAGAAAAAGGGAAAGTCAGAGAAATCGAATACCTTTTCACCCGCTCAAGTCTGGTACGGTGAGACAACAACACCTCTGGAAGTCTTCAATCAACTCGCCATCGCTGCGACCTCACTAGGCATTCGCTCATGGATCATCACTGGTAGTGCAGACCTGAGGCCTGAGTCTTTGTACGCGTTCGATGGTATCGATGAAATACGCACATGTCGAGAGAGCTGGGAGAAGGAAGACTGGGGTGTGAGCTTATCCGCGTTATTGCTAGGCACCCGGAGACGGAAAGCCAGTGTTGCCGCCGATATGGTATTCGGCATGCTCGCCATGATGGATCATCGCACGTCGAAAGACTTGGCTCCCGAAGCAAATTCGACGGCTCGAGATGTCTTCGTCAAGTTTGCGAAGCATTATATTCGCCATGAACTCAAAGAGAACCTCCTGAATCATATTGCAACCGTACAGAGGATGGAAGGACTACCGTCCTGGTGTCCAAATTTTGCCTCCTCACCAGCCACAATGTCCTTGGGAAGCAGATGGGTAGGACGTGCCAGTATAACAGAGACTGAGCGCAGACAGATGTATTCTGCAGGTTTCAAGCTGGATGGGAAGTGGAAGCTTCCGAAAAAGAAAGCTTTTGCTTTCAGGGCAGTTGCAAATGTCTTGCAAGGGCGGAACCACAACACTGGACTGCATGACACAAGTGATCCACGTCAGATGGCCTTGCTTCCAGGCTCGGATCACTTACTTGTCAAAGGAACGTATATAGACGAGATTGTGGCAGTGGCAGACTGTAATCCAGCCGCGGAATCGTCCAACTTCTTCTCCTTGGAAAGTCTCATGGCAACGGGGGACTGGGATGCACAATGCTTGCGAATGTCTCTGCAATATCTCTCGCGTGATGTCGAGGGATTTGATGTGTATACCAGAACCATCACCGCGAATCGAGTCTCGGTGGAGGCGAGTCACAGCGGGACAATTTTACTGGATCGTGAGCATGAAGTGGATTTTGTTGAACATTACCAGAAGTTCAAAACCTTTATCCAAACCATGAAAGCGGTGAACGGTGAGGCACGTGTAGTAGATCATCTCCATCCACGGACCATTCAATTTGTCGAAACCTTGTCGCAGGTAACTCGTCGACGAAAATTCTTTGCGACCGAAAATGGTAGAATTGGTTTGGGGCCTGCTGAAATCGAAGTAGGGGACTCTTTGTCAGTCTTGTTTTACTGTCCAACGCCATACGTGCTTCGGCACCAACCAAATGGTCGGAGTCGGCTTATCGGTGAAGCTTATGTGCATTCGTTGATGTACGGAGAAGCCCTCGATATGCTTGACCGAGGAGAGATTCATGAGACGAAGTGGGTGATAGAGTGAAGGAATCTATAGACCTCTGTTGGTTGACCAAAGGACACAAGGCGTACTTTGTTCATAAATAGGGTGTAGGGTTGATACATGTGCTTACTGACAGTACTAGGCCTGTTTTCATTGCTGGACCTGAATTGGCACGCAAGTGTGATGTACTTCAACACATCCATGTTAGACCACAACATTTTACTTGTGTAGCCTCACTTCACCATGTCGACAATGGTCTCGAAACATTGGAATGTAAAGGACTCTAGTGACCGAAAGAGAGTTTCTGATCCAAAGACACACACACTTTGGAGGGCGCGTAACCGCGTCAGAGTTGAGTGTCCGGTGGTTGAACTCCGGCGAAATATTTCTCGCATAATTTGAAGCTGAAGGCTGTGTTCTATGCTGAGCTGTACCTGACACGTTCCTGGCAGTAGTAGCTGAATAGCAGTCATGTCACCAGGCGGAGAGTCCAGAACGTACAATCTTACGGTTCTGATCTCCGGCAATGGGACAAACCTTCAAGCACTCATAGATGCGTGCGGTCGAGAACCTCTGCAGAATGCTAGGATTACTCGCGTAATATCAAACAAAAACGCGGCTTTCGGATTGACAAGAGCACAGAATGCGCACATCCCAACCAAGTACCACAACCTTGTTTCAGGTGGTTACAAGAAGAAATATCCGGACGATATACACAAAGCTCGTGAAGCATACGATATTGATCTTGCCAACATCATTACCGAAGATCAACCCAAGCCTGATCTTGTGGTGTGCGCCGGCTGGATGCACATTCTCTCACCAAGTTTTATCGATGCCTTGAAAGCTGCAGGCGTACCCATTATCAATCTCCATCCTGCACTGCCGACCCAGTTTGATGGAGCCAATGCTATTGGAAGAGCTTGGGAAGCGTATCAAAAGGGGGATATTGCTGTGACTGGTGTTATGATACACTACGTAATCAGTGAGGTCGATCGAGGTGAACCGATTATTGTTGAAGAGGTGGAATGTCGGGGCTGCGATACAGAGAGTGCTTTGGAGGAGAGAATTCACGGAGTCGAGTGGAAGCTGATCGTGCAAGGCACTGCAAAAGCCCTGGGCAAAATCAAGAGCAAGGGTAATGAAGGTTGAAGTTTTGCACAATCGACCATGTTGTGCTCAGCAGCCATCTGGTTCGATTCATATCTTGATCAACGTGATGATGGAACAGCAAAGTTCACGCTCCTATTTGATGATGGGGAAGCTACAATGGCATATGGAGGGTGAAATGCAGGTCTTCAGCAAATTCCCGGTTTCTTGGGCAAGTCTAAGGCAGCTGAGAGGTCTAGATTAGAAAGCCGGACAGGATGTTCAGCGTCAGTCGGGCGAATCTGGACAGGATTGTGGTACAGGCTTATCATCCAAAAAGAACTTGGGCCATCCCGAAGGTACACCATTCTCTTGAAACACCTCCGAAATGACACGAATCGGCGGCCGCGAGCAAGAGGGGCTTTGCCCAATTCAGGCATTATCCGTGTCGCTCTAGATTTCATTGAATAAGCTATGCAAACCACGAGTCCTCACGCCTGCGTCGTTTATTGCATTCTGTACGATCGGGAAACAGGAACCTCAACATTGAAATCGATTGGCATGAAACTGGTTGAGGAATGAAGGACAGGGAAGCCTGACATGGAATCTGATGGTAAGGGTGGCTGCTAAGACGCAGGAGATCATCAATTGGATGTGGTTCAGTTTGAAACGCTGCCACAGAATTGTGGCTGTGTTTGCACTAGCAGTTCGAATGGTTTTATCGCAAGCATGGAAGGTACCTAATGAGTCCTTGAGCCGGACATAATCAGACTTCGTGGACAAGCTGTGCATTGAAGCCAGGCGCAATCCGATTCTCTCTATCAGCACAAAGCCTGGCAAATTCCTGGTAGGTCCGACCTCTGGTGAAAAGCAATAATTCTCAGTGAGAGTCAATACAGTATGTGACTGTTCAACACCACCCAGTCCGCTACATACATATGTAGCTATCGCATTCTTGGCAAGGTCTTCGACCCATTCTCTTGTGTTGGTCTCGTGCCTCGGAGCCTGTAGGTATAGCTTGATTTTGTCTCAGAAATGCTTGCACTGATAAGCTTTCTCGGGCAAGATCATGCCCGCATTCATGTTGTGGACAATGACGACTTATCAACACAGAAGCAAGTTGTGTGTGGAATCAACAGACTCCATCAGCACGGGGGCCATCGGTGATGGCCGGTTCAAGGTCGTTGATGGTTCGCCCATTCGATTTATCCTCCATAATTATGGATTTACTGAAGGTCGAAACAGGAAAATGCAAAAGGCAGAAGGATCAGCAGATCGCGTGCCTGCACGTTTCCCCGCCAAGGCACCAACTTTACCTAAGCTTTAAGCATAGCGGAAAGTCAGCCACCAATGAAGCTTGAAAACCACCACAACTCCTTGGCCACAATCTTCTTTGACTTACTGTTCCCACCTGTCTCCTTCAATCGTTTTCTTGCTTCAAACACTCTTCGTGGACGATGACTCTCTTGTCAAATTGGTCCGAGTCCTCCTCAACGAACAGTGAGGCAGGGTTTGCTGCTTGTGTCTGACCCCGCAAATCCTCAATCGTTAAAAACTGGAGTTTTGACATTTTCCGGCGGGTACTGGCAATCTTCCTCCACCTGTACCTGGCTGATAACATTGACGCTAGAACATGAAGGGCAGCTCGAATCCTATCTCGTGTGAGTACGAGGGCGGGGAATTCTTGGCCCGACCCATAGATCATCTGGTGGTACCTCTTTGTGCTATGTGATTGATTCGATATTCCAGGCATATAGTTTTCTACCAGCACACCAGCATGAGATCTGCCTCAATGTTACTGCGGATCGTTACATGGCCATGGTTGCACACCCCGTTGTCCTGCCCTTCGATGACGCTCTATATCTTCCAATGTGTCGTTTAAGCTTTGAGCACAAGGCATCAATCAGGGCACAGAAGCAACATTGAAATCTTGTTACGCCTGTCCACCTTTTATCTGCCCATGTAACATGCATGATTGTGCAGTTGAATTGAGAATTCCACAATGAGAAGAAGGAACCACATGCCTGGTTGTTCCTTCTTCATGAATAGCATGGCGGGCCCTACAAAAGCGAGCTCATCCCACAATGTAACAATTGCCTTCTCCAGCATTCTTCCTCATCATTCACAATGCGGTTCTCTATCCTTGCTTGTCTTTCTTTAGCTACAGCTGCGTTGGCGGCTAACAATGCTGCCATCAATGCCTTCAAGCGTCCAATCCAGAGAAAGGCTGAGATCCTAGAGAAGCACGGCCTTAACCGCCACCCTGCATTGCCCGAAAAGAAGTCTATTGCAGCGCGGCAAACATCACCATACCTCAACTCAAATACGCAGAAGTTCGTCGTCAATGGTTCGGCTATTCCAGAAGTCAACTTCGACATTGGCGAGTCCTATGCTGGTCTGCTGCCTATTTCTGATGATCCAAATGAGACTAGACAACTTTACTTCTGGTTCTTTCCGTCCTCGAACCCAGCTGCAACCGATGAGATAGCAATTTGGTTCAATGGTGGCCCCGGCTGTAGTTCTCTGTCCGGTCTGCTAACCGAGAATGGACCATTCCTCTGGCAGGCAGGGACACTTTCACCAGTGCCGAATTCCTATTCATGGAGCAATCTGACCAACATGCTCTGGGTTGAACAACCGGTTGGTGTAGGCTACTCTCAAGGCACTCCCAACATCACCAATGAGGTCGAACTTGGCCAACAATTCATTGGTTTCTACAAGCAATTCGTTGATGCCTTCCAAGTCCATGGTCGCAAGGTCTATCTCACAGGCGAATCATACGCCGGCTTCTACGTGCCCTACATCGCTGACGCATTCATCGGGGCTGCCAACACAGATTATTACAACTTAGCCGGTGTAGCTATCAACGATCCCATCATCGGTGACAGTACCATCCAACAACAAGTCGTCATCCTACCGATGGTAGAATACTGGAGTAACCTGTTTTACCTCAACGACACCTTCATGGATGAGATTCGCACACGCAACGACCAATGCAACTACACGTCCTACATGGAGCAATACTACAAATTTCCACCTCCACCAGGGCCCTTCCCCGTCCTTCCAGACCCCTTTGCCACTGACGCGGCTACCTGCGACATGTTCGACACCGTCCTCGAAGCTGCAATCCTAGTAAACCCTTGCTTCAACCTCTACCACATCACTGACACCTGCCCCTTCCCCTACGGCCAACTCGGAATAGTCAATCCAGGTGACTACACGCCTGCCGGCTCAACAGTCTATTTCAACCGCACCGACGTTCAAAAAGCTATCAACGCCCCTGTCGGCACAAACTGGATGCAATGTACCGACCGTAACGTCTTCAACTACGGCCTTGTAAACAACGACACCATCGGTGATACCTCACTTGGCCCGGCGCAAGATGGTGTGCTTCAACGCGTCATTGAACACACGAACAACACCATCATAGGCAACGGCAATCTAGACCTCCTTCTCAATGCGAACGGCACAGTCTTTACTCTGCAGAACATGACTTGGAACGGCGTGCAGGGCTTTCAGAAAGACCCCCAAACACAGAACCATTTCTACGTCCCATATCACCCCGAATACAACGGCGGTCGTCAGTCTGAAAGTGGGTATGTCGGGATGTGGAGTGAAGAACGTGGTTTGACGTTCTATACTGTGCAGCTCTCGGGTCACGAGTTGCCTGGTTATGCTGCTGGCAGTGGTTACAGAGTGCTAGAGAAGCTGTTGGGCCGTATTGGCAGTTTCAGCGACATGGTCGACTTCACTACCCAAACAGGAAATTTCACAGGCAATGGAACGATATACAGGAGATAAGAGCAGTATACAAAGCTCCTGTAGATGAAGGAGTGGGAACAGTAAGTCAAAGAAGATTGTGGCCAAGGAGTTGTGGTGGTTTTCAAGCTTCATTGGTG
>Ga0115846_101167_pt1 | contig 12007 bp, 11 predicted proteins | sample InSIn5gowninarea_2_FD_83860 | JGI IMG/M metagenome (GOLD analysis project Ga0115846, IMG submission 83860)
TGTCGATATTTAAATTGGAGGAGCTGAAGGGAAGACGCGTTGATTGGCTGGGAGCGACAATAGGCCTGCGACGGAAAAGGCTTCGCTTGAAAAGCAAATCGATGGTGAGCAAGACGCTAGCAAAAGTAGGCTTGGGAGGAGAGGTTGAAAAAGTGGTGCGTGAGAAGGAGGAGCTGGATACAGATTTCCTGCAGTTCTTGGACGATTAAGTAGCGGCTTCAGGAAAGAGAGCTGTAGACTGGGGAGTAGGCAAGCGATAGTCATAATACTGGACGGGAGTTCATGAGCAATCAATCCAACCTGACCCATGGCAGTCTCATCCATAATTGGAAGATTGCCATTTTAGATACTTGTCGTATGTTCTCTGGCTTGCATCAAAAGTTTGGGAAACATAACCAAAGCCCACAAAGCAGTAAATGTATGCACACAGCTTTCCAAAGCAAGCAAAACAAAATACTTGTACAATCAATTCAAATCAAACTTTGGTTACACAATCAAGACAGCCACAGCATTTTTCCTTCCATATATAATCTTGCTTGATCCATGGTCCAGTTCCTGATCTATCTTCCACCTTACTTAACGCCTGCCTGACTACCCGCCATCTAGACAGAACGGCAGGTCCATCAGCCTCTAGGTGAATAGCTTTCTAGTATGGCAGGAACACAAGATGTCCGCAAGAACGAAAATCTGAGCCAGGGTGAAGAGAAACAGGAAGGCATGTACTAGATTATTCCCTGGATCTTCTGAAACGTTTAGCTTACTTTTACCCGTGCAGGAGATGTAAAGAAGACGGCACTCACGGCACTGTTGGCAGAGATATTGGAGCATGGGCAAGCTCTGTCTAGAACACTATCTGAGGTTATGGTGAACATGGTGGAGGTGGCATCCATGGGGAAGGAGAATAAGGCATGGGATGGTTTGATCAGAAGACAGGATGATTACAAAAAGTATCACTACCATACAGAAAAAGAATCCGAAGTAATGATGGAGTATCTGCAAAAGCTTGATCAGGAGTGGAAGAAGATCACAGATGCTTTAGATGTGGAACAGGAAGCGTTGAAGGAAGAGCAGAGAAAGGATAAGCATAGTGTTGAAAGGATGAGATTGCAGGGAGACATTCTCAGGCTGGGCAGAGAGAAGTTGAGGCTGTTGGAGGGTATTGCGAAGGACTTGAGAAGCCAAATGAAGGGGGAGCAGGATTGATGGAAGTCAACCTTGCTGCATGCAAAGTCCGAAAGCAGGAGTAGAGGGAGTTTGTAGACCGACCGTAGCTTGGTAACAATCACGACTCCCAAGAGGGCATATGCTAAGATTCCACGCTGTATATGGGCTGACATTCTTATGTGCTGTACTACGATCTTTGCCAGTAGCGTGCTCATTGCATGCTTCTGCGTTTGAGACAAGTTCCTGCGAACACGAGTAGAGCTCACGAGCAAATTTATCATGGCCCTAATCTGCGCAGCAAGCAAGAGGAAATCACGTAAGCTGCAAAGGCCAAGGCAATGTATTGACACTGGAGCAAGCAATTAACCCCTCTACTTATTTGCAGATATACCCAATTGCCTGCTCAACACCTAATGCATCTTCCTGAAGCATCACAACTTCCTCCCAACTACTTCCTCACCGGTCACTCATCATATCTTCGCCACAGATATCAAGCCCTTCAGAAAAGTAGTGCAACATGTACCTGCCATGACAGCCGAACAGGGAACATCGCCAATGAACGGCATAGTGGAGCGCGCGAGATACCGTCGACCAATTGACCACAAAGACCAACGATCTCGACGTAAGTAAGGCGAGAGAAGAACAGTTGAAACGGAAGGTGCTGAAGTCAAAGGAGCAAGGCAAGAGATGGGGAAAATAAAGAATAAATTAGTGAAACAAATGCTCGAAGAATTTCAGGAGTTGTGTCGTCGTGGATTTGGGGGAAGGGGATGATTAGTGAGGGAGCGGGTGGAAGGAAGATGCGCAAAAACTTATTGAAGAACTTGAAGGGTGTGGAGGGGATTGAATGAGAGAAGGACCCACAGTACAGGGGGAGGGAAGGAGGATGAGACCTTGGTTGTAGTTGTATGTGATGTTGTCCAGAAAACATCAGTCCGGATCGAGAAGGCACGGAAGCTGTTTCACGAATTGGGGACAAGCTCTCAGACACAGACACTTCATGCTATGCTATGACTTCATTAACTTTCGAGGTCATCTGCCGACGCATAATCAACGACTGTTCTATACATCATCTGCTCCCATCCCACGCTCATCGTCGTTTAATTCCCCCTTCCGCATCGCATCTCGCCCCACTCCCTGTTCATAGACCGCTAGCCCATCAACCCCTTTGCCTTCCCTTTCCCCTTCCCCTTCCCGTTCCCCTTCTCCTCACGCTTACGCTTACGCTCATGCTCACGTAAATGCTGAAACCTACGCTCAAGAAGCTCACGCTCACGCTCAAGACGCTCACGTTCAAGACGCTCACGCTCAAGACGCTCACGCTCACGCTCAACCTCCCCAACACCAATCTCAATCTCAACCTCGACCTTCTCCACGACCCTCTCACCCTCCTTCGGAATCCTCGCCTTAGTCATCAATTTCTCCCACCACTTCCCCTCCCCCTCCCTCGCCTTCCCATCCTCCTCATCCTTCCTCATGCGAAAGACATAATACTGACGACACTGATCCTCCTCACTGACGTCCACAAACTTATTCTGACCTTCTTCCGTCGTGTCCGTGAAGCCTTTCCAGGGTGTGCCATCGGCGTTCAGCTTGGGGAGGGCAGGAGCGAAGATGAAGTGGGGTGGGATGTAGTGGGGTGTTGCCTTGGGGAGTTCGTAGATTGGGACTGGGACAGGGGCAGCTGCAGTGCTGGTCTTGGGAGTTGGGTGAGGGGTTGTGGAGGCTTCGGTGATGGCGGAATCGTCGGATGAGATTGAGTGGGTGACCGATATGGAGTCGTTGGCTGCAGCGACATTTTTGGTAGCGCACTCGTTGACAGTAGCGATTTCATGCTCAGCGTGGTGCTTTTCAGCAGCAATATCCTTCTTAGCAGCAGCAACCTCTTTCTCAGAAGCAACCTCTTTCTCAGCAGCACCAAGCTCCTCAGCAGCAGTATCCTTCTTAGCAGCAGCAACCTTTTTCTCAGCATCAAGCTTCTCCTTCTCGGCCTCGGCATCTCTAACCGCCTTCTCAGCAGCCTCATACATAGCCGGAGTCGGGTTAACAATGCAATGCTCAAGGGGCGGAGGTTGCAAGATGGACTCTTGATAAGGATAAACCAGCTTGGGCTCAGCAAAAGCATATTTGAGATCGGTGTAGGGGAGACCAGGCGGGGCGATGGGCAACTCCTCCTCTTCGACATCTCCAAAGACATTCAGATATGCTTCATTCGTCGTGATGTATTTCTCCTTGGGATCGTGATGATAACGCGTGCCTTTCGATCGATGGTGTCAGCTTTTTCTCTCATAATCTCCCCTCCTTATGTCTACAAATCTCAATCCGATCTCCATTCTGTACCCCAGGCCAAACACTGGTCCAAAAAGGTGAAATGAATGAGTGACGGGAAAAGCGCAGAGAACTTACGATACTCAGGGTTCTCAGCATTCTTCTTATCAATCAACATGCATTTATGCTCCAGCGCCTTCAACTCCTCAATACTCATATCATCCCTGATATCCTCTTCCACAGCCCTCGCGCCCGAGAGACGACCCTCCTTGAAGCCAGTACCGAATTGCGACAAGGGAGCACGAAGCATGGAAGCGGAAACGGTGTGCCATTGCTGCGGAACGGTGAATTGATCTGTGTACTCGAAGCTCAGAGCCGAATGATGAGGCAGCTGCTGCAGCTTCGAGTCTTCGGAAGCCATGATGTTGCGAGTGCCGATGAAAAAGAAAAGATGAAGGTTGGAAATGTTTTGTTTTGTTTTGTTATTGGGAAATTGCAAAGCGTGTCGTGGGTTTTGCGCTGGCCTTGCGGGGGTGGAATGACAATGAGCGCGGGTGTTTATACATTGAAGATTCACCTTTGGGGATATGACACTGTCGGAGCAAGTTTCCTGCCATTGTGCATGTCATCTGTGGTTTGGTCTTTCACTATCCTATAAGACAAGAAAGAGAGGAAATGGTCGTTTGATGACAACCGCTGGACCTCACTCACAATGACCGTGCTTCTCTAGGTCGGAGGAAGCTGATATATGCAGCTAACCAGTACATCATTGCTTCACTATCATATAAGACGACAAAAGGAAGTGAAGCGTCGATGCTATACATTTGCAGCACTTGACTCATACTCATCTGGGCCTGCCCAGGTTGAGCTTCTGTCTATTGCACTCTAAACTTGATATGATCGTTTACTGTATAATGGGACAATGAACGTTGATGTAAAGCAAGCATAGTATTGAAGTAATAATGGGTCGGAGCAAGCTACTGCCATGTGCATCTGAACAGCAGTCTGCTATCTGATTTATACTAGTAGACACTAAAACATTCAATGCAAGTGCAGCACTTGACAACACAGCCGTTTTAGCGTCAGAATTATGGTCGTGGTCAAAGCAAGCTTCTGCTATATACATTGGGATAGTAGCTCACTCTTTCAGGATCCTAATAAGAGTATAACGTGCAATCTAGTGACACTTCGAAAACATTTTCAGCACTTGCGACCAGAATCGCTCCTTTCTTTGGACTACACTGCACGCTCAAAGATCCGTGCTAATATCCCACTATGCTTTGAGACAACGACAAGACAACGATAACATCCAGATCCGTTCGCGACAAGCATTGCACTAGCATCCAGGGTTGGCTCCTAAGTCTCTACCTTCACGATCATCTTGCTCGTTCTCCTCAGTCGTTATGGAACAACAACAAACATAGAGACGTCCGTTGGATTATTTCAATCAGGGTCATCTGCAGCACTATTACCTCCATTGCGACTCATGCGACTCAAAATTTCACATATTCAGAACAATATCCCGAAAGGCAATCTCACTTGAGCAGAGGGGGCTGGTTGAATACTTTGAATTCGCTATGTACAAGTCTTTATTCAAGACCATCCTTAATGCCCCTAAACACTGTTTGTACAGGAGAACGCCCAGGTCCGAGGGGTTGAATGGTATCTAGACCGAAAAGCACCGCTAGAGCTACGCCGAGAATGCAAGACCTGTTGTTCCCGAAATCCCAGAACGCCTGCTAATGGATATTAAAGGCTTATTTAATCTGCAAAAGAAGGCTGTGTTGAAGGTATGCAGATTCGTATTGAAGGAGGTTAATAGCCCCATCCAGTGATTAGACCCAGAGCACCGTCCATACCACTCTCAAGCGCCTCCATCTTGCTCTTCAAACTCTTGTTCTCCATCTTCAAGAGACCAACGGTGTCCCATGCTAGGCTGACATCACCACCTTGACAATTCCGACAGCGTTCATTGGCATCATCTTCCTTGGCTTCATCAACCGATTTCGAAGTTGTGCCTCCTCTAAGTATCTTGGAGAAGGTCGAGGTTCGCTGGATAGTCTTCGGGCGGCTTGAAGGGATTATTCTCTGCTGGTGAGTAGTGGATGTCAGGGAAGGCGCGGCCATGACTCGAGCTTGAGAAGCTTGCAGAATCTCTGTCGATCCATTCGTGGCTGGAACATCAATAGAAGCAGTGTCTGCTGTGATGATAGAAATAGCCGATGAGTCCAATAGTGTTGGACTCCTGCTTCTTGAGAACACCGAGTCATGTGTATCCGCATCATCATCTGACTCCATGATGGCATTGGAACCATTTGAATGGCGCCATATCGAATCTCGTCGATGACCCGAGCCTGCATTCGCGATGCCGAGATCCTCTTCAATGTCGATTTCCTGATCAGTCAAGACGATGGGAGAGTCTCGTTGCTCAGAGGCTAGTCGTCGAGCCTTGATTAGAGCAATCGACTTTTCCCTTGCTTCGTTCTCAAGTCTTCGAGCTTCACGTTCCTTTGCTAGCTCATGTCTCAAATCCTCTACCACCTTGTCATGCTCCGCCACTGTCTTCGCCATATCTTCAAGCTGCAGCTTCAAGTGTGAGGCTCTTGTCTCTGCTTCCTCCAATTCCTCTTTCTGGGCATCCTTCTCAGCCGTCAATTCATACAGAGATACTGTTTGATGCTTGTATGCAGACTGCAGTTTGCTCAATAACCCCTCGGCATTTTGCATCAAGTTCTTGAAAGCTGCCGGTGAGAATGGATCCTTCTCTGAGGGCACACCTTGTGGGTATAATGCCGAGGGGATCTCCAGCGTCAGGAAGTAATCATCCTCAACTAGCTTCGCTGGCAATTGAACAGTGTCCTTCTGCTTGAAAGACTTGGGACTCCCGAACATTGTGAACAGCGAAGAAGTTTCAGCAGGCTTTTGTGAATCAAGAATCGGCATCGGCTGCTGCTTTCGTAGTATGTTGGTATCGTCCTTCGCAAATGAAGCAACCACGGTGCTTGAAGACACCTCCTGCTCCGTAACTGGTATTCCAACAGGCATTGGAGCGGAAGAACCTGAGAACCAGCTACTGATCCCCTTCGTCCTATCAGCCACCCTTATCTGACCATCTTTGTCGCCTGTAAAGCTCGGCATGAAGTCTGCCTCTGCGACCTCCTTGGTGGGAGACCTCTCTGGGCTTTGTGGAGTGGATCGACTGCGAAACGGTAACAATGAGGCGAGCGATCTATGATTCTGTCTTTGATGTGTTGATGAAGGCTCGTTTTCGAATAGGTAAAGGTTGTTCTTCTTCACTAGTCGTGCAGATGTCAATGTCGCTGCAGGAGGTGGTGCTATGAAGTCGATGCTCTGCTCCTTCTCATCTGCATAATCATTGTCTAAATAATCGTCTGCCCATACTTTTTGCAATGAGGAATTCCGGGGAGAAGGCGATAGTGATGCGAAAGATGAATTGGGACGTCTTGCGTTGTAAGGTTTTGGGGGGACTATTGTCGTTGCCGCATGTGCCTCGGGAGTGGACACTGTTCCTTGGACGCTAGACATAGCTTCTCCAGGATAAAGTTATGCAAGTGGTACCAGTAGAAATGTGATTTGCATGAACTTTGATGTCGGATGTTTCTCTCCTGCTCGTTGCAATTGATCTCTTTGGCACGAGGCTCCTCCGTCTTTCATGCAATCCCCTGACGAGGGGACGGAGCTCAGGTCGATGGATGTGTTGACTAGTCGCACATGTGTGAGCAGTGTTCGGATAGATACAGACGATAATACGTCTCTAGAATAAGACTCGTGAGAAGTTTCGCACGCTTTGTGGTCCCTCTCAGCGCAGGACCAAAGTGTCAGACAGTGAGTGCCTCGTGGCTTCCGATGAGCTGCAGCTTATCGGAGCAACGGCGGAGGTGGGCGATAAGCACTGCTAACCCTTTATCGTTAGTCGCCGAGGCAGCGGGTTGCAATAGCTGGTGCTGGTCCTGGAGTGGAAGTGGGCGAAGTCAAGCTCGATTATTGTTGTATCTTAATGATGATATTTCTTGAATTGTATGTCAAAGTAATACGGCACCGAGCGCGATGAGGACGACAGAAGACTTGGAGATTATCAAAAGTCCCAAATTCCACCCAATATCCAAGAGGCTGGGTGTGGGTTCATGGTACACGAAATGCAGTGGCAGGAAAACCAAGTTTTCTGGTCCGTCCCCCACAACGTCTGCTTCCACAACTCAATTAATTCCAAGCTTCAGTCCTTCGCTACATCATATGCAGCGATGCTTCAATTTCCTCAGCCACTCTCTTGAATCTCTTCTACCAAGGTGGTCTCCTTTCAAACTACAATAGACTTAGAACGGAACTCGATGTCAAAGAGGACTACTTCTCGGCATCACCGCATCAGCGTTGTGCGTAAGTTACGCGTGCTTCTTCCATCAATTTGCTTCAAGACCTTCAAGTGAGGCATATCTGATATAAAACGCCAATATTTGCTCGGGCGAACGTTGGTTACTTCAATCATTCCCTTGCATTGCACTGCGGTTGTTAGGTGCTCCTCGTTCTCCCAGTGAAAGTACCTCGATTGATCCTCGGAGATACAGTGTCTGTTGCACACGATGTATGCTCTCATACTCAAAGTGCTTATGTTTTTTCCAAACTTTGAGGGACCTCACCAAACTGTGCAAGGATGGATGGATTAATTGCTATGTGTCATCACGTGATACGAAAAATGCTCACGTGATGCTGACTGCAGCAATCACCTGGAGTTACCAATCGTCGAAGTGCTGGCTAACAGTACGAGCTAATACCTGAATGCTGGCATGAATCACGCTTCCTGTTATCTCTACATTTTATCCAGAATAAAAAGCGAGTAAGCATATGTGATGATGCGCCGCGATCGACGCCGCAAAACAAAAATCACAGCAATCTCCACAATGGACGTCCACCCTCTTCAGGCCGTTTATGTCTTCCCCGCGACGACCCCAAACCCTCCTCGAAACTATGTTACATAACGATCCGGAGCCACGATGCTGCGACCGCACCCAAGAAACCATTACGATGAACCCTTAGGACGATGTCGGACGCTACTACAATCGCCCTCCTTTCGCGCCCTTGGTGCTAGCCTAGCTCTGTGGCTCTTAGCCTTCACTTACTGCAAGTTCCGGTACTGGCGAGATCCGAACTCCGCCTTCTTCGACAGCAAACGTGCATACGAGCTGCATTATTCAGCACATAGACTGGAAGAAGTAAGGGCATTCAGAGGTGCTGCAATCCAGACCGATATAGGGTTCGAGAAAGCGGATCAGAAGCCTACGATATGCGTGGCTATCACAACGTTAAACCGCGAGGGCGATCAGTACTTGGAGGATATGATTGGAAGTTTACTGGCGGGGTTAACCGACGCAGAGAGGGCGAAGATTTGGATGACTATTTTCTTTGCAGATACAGACCCCAAAATTCATCCCGCATATCATGAGCCATGGATAAGAAGTGCGGTGGATGAGATGGCGACTTTCAATCTCAGCGCTGAAGTAATGGAAGACCTAAAAGAGAGAGAGCAATCTAGAGATTGGATGAAGAAAGCCATCTTGTACGTTGTCTCCGCTTTGCTTAGCACGATGCTTCCTGCTAGAAGTTAACAATTACAGCGACTACACCTATGTACTCACCACCTGCCTCACCAGAAATACACCCTACATCCTCATCCTCTCCGACGACCTAATAGCAACACCCGTCTGGCTCTCCCGAACCCTACACGCCTTACAAACATTAAAGACGACCACCCGCGGCGGCTGGCTCTACCTCAGGCTCTTCTTCACCGAAAGCACCTTCAAGTTTCGCTCCACCGATTTCTGGTACAATCACATGTTCCTCACATTTCTCCTGTTTTCCCTCCTCTCTGTCATCATTCTCCTCCTCCTACGCAGCAAATTTCCACCCCTCCGCCCACACCTCCCCAATCCCAACATCCTCACCCTATCCACCATAACAGTGCCCGCCTTCATCGCGCTCATCTTCATGATAGGCAAATACTCCATATCCCTCTCCCCGTCCACCTCACACGAAGTGTTCAAAATGAACGCGTACGGCTGTTGTGGACAAGCACTACTATATCCGAGACACGAAGTAGGGGATTTGATAGATTGGTTGAAGTGGAAGAAAGAAGGGGATGAAGCGACTTGGGTGGAGGTTTATGCTAATGAGATGGGACTTGATAGGTGGGCTTTGGGGAGACAGGTTGTGCAGCATGTGGGTAGGGGTAATGAGAGGGGAAATGAAAATAGAAGGAAGGAGGATGAGTTGGTTTGGGCGTATTGGTTTGAGGGGTATGATAGGGGGAAGTTGGAAAGGGAGCATAGGTTATTGGTGGGGGAGATGTTTTGAGCAATCTTATGTGACCAATCGTCATTCTAGTCAGAGGGGCGATCTTGGAAAGGATTCGGGCTACGGCGATGATGTTGTTTGTGCTAGCATAATTGCCAGATAGGTGCAGAAATCATCTGCACAGAAAGACTACCCTCAAATGCTCTACCTACACTCCCTCGCGATGCAGCTCAATCATAGTGAACCCACGTATCAACCGAGTCCGAAGTACGATCATATCTCTCGGAATGTGACTCTAGACTTCAAATCCAGTCTCAAATTCGACTCATAACCCCGGAATATCCTGTGAACTCCATCCGAAACATTAACATTGACTTGCGCCTTCACAAACACAATTCCAAAACCAGAGTCCGAAATCCCTTCCAACCTATTTTTGGTGGCTTGATATATCCTGACTAAGCTTCCACCACAAGCCTCCCCTTCAACACCAATAAATGATCTTTCTGCTTTCTAATTCCACCATTCAATGTCCTAACACTTACACTGTCTCCTGTGCTACAAGAGAGCTCAGTCGCTCCAAGTTTCTCGGACGGGCGTGTTCACCAACAATCACCCTCTGTACTTGAGCTCATCGGGAGTGACGAGCTCGGCGTCGTATTGTGTATATGCCTTGTGACATTGGCTGCCAGCTGGAAAGCATCTCCACCTTCATCATCTACGTCTGGTATGATCTTCAAACTCGAAGTGAGCGCCGGTCTCGCATAGGCTGGGCTGATGTTGCATAGGCTGAGCTATGCGACTTGATTGATGGTGGGAAATTGCTTGCTCTGCTGTTCTGAGGCTAGAGAAGTCCATGTAATTTCTGGAAAGGTTACAGAATCAGCCATCTCAAACCATTCGTGCAAGCTCTCTTCTGGTCTATTTTTGCCCCTCTGCAATGTGCATTTGATATGGCATCCCATGGCACAAACTTTACAGCGTAAGGACACATGATAAGCTTGAATCATGTTTCTTCCTCGGCGAAATCGTCCAGATATCCTGTGCAGAGACGAGTGTACACTGTGTAGACTTGCCAGCAAGACAATTGAACGCTGGACATTGCCTCAGTAGGGCTGGCTCGCCAACCTTACACAACTCTTCATACGCTTGTTTGCTCTTAATTCCTGAGCGACCCTACATCTCAGAGCTCCACGGAAGCCATTGCCTACGAGCCAAAGCCATTCGGATCCAAAGGACTATACCTTCGCTTGGCGTCCATCTGTTTCTAGGTCCACGTTGGAGTCTGAGGGGTACCACCACCTGCAGCCCAAGCGTTGACATCAACTGCCTATTCCGCTCCAACCAACCCTTTCGTACTGTGATCACTTGGGACTACCTTGGCTTCCTTTTTCAGTCTTGAATCTTGTTGCTGCAGCGTATTAGAACGTCATCGTATAATTGCTCGAAGATGCTGTCATGTGGATCTCCATCGACCATCCCCGAAGAGAACATAGCCATATGTGGCTTCTCAGTTTCCATGATAGACAGTTGCATAACCAGCTTCAAGGATACTCTCATAAGCATTGAGTCGCCTTCGCTTACTTTATTCAAAGGATTGCTTAAAGACTTCTATAAGTCTAAATGGAAATAAGACATAAGGGCTATAATCTTACTACGCTTCTTCGCCAATGTTTCAATCATCGTCGCTATCTTCGTTGTCCTGGGCCGACGAAATGTCATGAGCAGACAGCATTAGAATTTAGACCTGCCTGGAGTCGTCTTCGAGAAGTTCGCAAAGATAGGAAAGAGAGGTTTGAGGAAGACGAAGCAATGAAAGGATAACTGGACAAAAATAAGGCGACACTAGAGAGCTATCGGGAAACAATGCCACCTGTACGCGGATGCTTCCATCTCCCCAAAGCAGGCCAGGTAAGATCCTCCCCCTTCCGTCAAGATCCTCTGCTAATATCATCCCCAGGATGCGATCTTTGACAACCTACCACATTCGGAATGGGTAGCCAACATGGGCGCCAAAACCCGCGGAGCATGGAATCTGCACCAAGTGCTCCCCTCCGGCCTCAACTTCTTCGTCATGAGCGCATCAATAGGCGGCGTCCTCGGCGCCGTCAGCGTCGCCGCCTATTCAGCCGCAAACTCCTATCTCGAGGGCCTAGCGCGATACCGCAACGCCATGGGCGAGAAAGCCACAGCACTATGTCTCGGACCCGCCGAAGACGACGGTCGACTTGCCGAGGACCAGGATCTACTCCGTAGGTTCCTGATGGGGGGC
>Ga0115846_100346_pt1 | contig 11997 bp, 10 predicted proteins | sample InSIn5gowninarea_2_FD_83860 | JGI IMG/M metagenome (GOLD analysis project Ga0115846, IMG submission 83860)
GACAACCCGTTCCGTAGCGGGCTGATTCACTTTCTCGCGGTGCTTGGGATCGATGGTGCGATGGACCGGCTACGTACGGCGAAGAACTATTCGTACATGCTTGCCGGCGTCGTATATTGCACGAGGGTGATTGCCGTCGAGGCGCTGCTCCCGTGTTATGGCCTACTACCGGGGTAGATGGTCACGTGGGTTGGACTCGTAAGAGAGGAGTGTCAGAGTGCAATAGTGAAGCAGTGTAGATTCGTCTACCTTTGAGTAAGTAGAAACAATGAGTTGAACACAAAGTCTGCTAGCCAGACATTTATACAATATATACATGGTGGTTGTCTTATTCGAAGACCTTGATCAGCGTGCTCAACGTGCCTAGTATCACTGATCATCCTGATCGTGCTGAGCACGTTAGGAATCGTGATCAGCATGCTCAGCATGCTCAGCATTGCTGGGCCACTGACCATACTGAGCACGTCATGTGACTGTCCCCATGACATGTGTCAAGTCCTGTTGTTGTCCAATCAAGTGAGTGTATAGGGTCGGGGCGGTAAGGTCCCGAGGCAACTCGTAACAAGGTGCCACGGAAGAGGCTTTACGCGCAGCCCTCTACACAGCGCACCCAATAAGAAGCAAGCGATTTGGGTGCTACTCTAGGTTCTAGGGAACCTAGACTTCAGCGTGATACAATTTCTAGAGAGAGGACTCGTAGTGCTACTTTGCGCCAGCAAGGTGCAGGTTGGGTGCCGCTTTTGCAGAGGTTACGCTCCGGGCGCAGCACACAGCCGCCCTCAAGATATTTTCAAGTTAGTTAGTAGCTATAGTAGTTCTATAACTATTCCTCTTACACTGTATTAGATATCAAGTTAATGCATACAGTGATTGAATTGTTAGAGTTGTTCTTTCATGTATCGCTGGGATGCAAAAACCGTGCATCAAGTGGGAACGTGCATCAAGTGGGGAATCACGTTATAGTATTTAGACATAGGGGATAAACACAGTCCTATACCCGTGCCCAGCGCCGAAGTTGCTATAGTAAAGCCCTAGCTAATGCTATTCTCCTAACAACTTCCTTCCTTTCCATATCCCCGGGAACGTAATAGCTCATTAAGTTCTTGCTGAATCTGCTTAATTCTTGTCGAGGTTGGACTTTGCGAGTCCCGTTTTCGCTTTCTCTTAGATGTCCGCTCCACACATCTCCGATCCGTAGCTCCATGTCGTCTGCCACTCGCTCTCTTGGGGCTGGATTCTGCTGTAGACAAACGGGCGTCGTCTTCGATCCGGTTACCACTGTTGTAGTCATTGTCGCTCATGCTAATTGTATCCACAGTGTGGTCGGGAGTGAGAGTTTGCGAACCGTCCGGGTTGTATCCCAGAGCCTGATATGAGTGAGATTGGTTGCTAAGGCTGCAATCAACATCGGCGCTTATGAAGTCTCCTTCGCCGCAGGCAATGACAGACCGGTGCCAAAGTAGTGGCTGTCATCCAACATTGGCATGACCAATCTCGATCCGTGCCGCGCACCAACCCATCGTTACTACCATGACCAGATCGCCCAACAACTGCAAGAGAGAAAGTTTGGCGACCACTACTAGAGATGAGGGGAGCAGGAAGGTACGAGGTATGTGGTCGATTGCTCGGAAAGCTAGTGACAGTATGTACAGGCTGAACAACCAGTAAAAGAAAAAACGAATTTTTGATACCTGCGCTACCCAATGCCGCTTTGTTTGCGAGATGATCAAACCGCTCAAAATGCTATATTACTGAGAATGTCATAGCTCGTGAGATCGTAGAAGCGTGGAAGCCATACATGGCCGAAAAGAACAGAAAGAAATGAGACAATATACGATCGTGAAAACAAACGCTGTGCAAACCCATCACTGTCTAGTGGTATAGTACAATGTGAAACAACAAGCCCGCTGTTCTCTACCTCACGCGAGTGGTGGTAGTCCTCCTCGTAGATGTCGTCGCCACGGGAGCTGCAGCTGGCGCGGTGGTCGCAGGAACGGCAGCGGTCGTGCCAGCAGGTGCAGGGGTGACGCTGGTCACGAGGGTGTTGCCGCCAGCCGCCTGGTTCTTCCAGTACGCATCGAGCGCTAGCTCAACCTCGTGGGCGTTGCGGTAGGCATCTAGGCTGGAGAACTCAGCAAGGCGGTTCTGGATGGCCTGGGCGGTGAAGTCGGCGCTGTTGATGGGCTTCGCGCGCCAGCGGGCCTCCATCGGGTCGATGAAGGAGGTCTTCTCCGAGTAGCCGAAGTTCTGGAGGGCGGTAACGTTGAAGGCGGCCATCATGTCATGGTCCTCGTGGATCAAGTTGTGGCAGTGGAACATGTACACGCCGTCCCAGGGTGCGTACTTTGCGATGACCCGGATAACCTCGCCACGGCCAAGCCAAACGACGTCCTTCAATCCAGCACTCTCATAGGGTAGAAGCGGGCGGTTACCAGTACGGGAAATGACCTGGAAGTCGACGAGATGGACATGCACTGGGTGAGACCAACCGCCTGAGTTGTTCTCAAACTCCCAAACCTCTACAGTACCACGGGCCGGCTTGGCAATAATACGATTGGCAACGTCAGCGAAGGTAACACCGTTCAGTTGCCATTCGCCATTAGAGCGCCCAAACTTGAACGACTTGTCGACGCCAGCCTTTGGTGGGGGTAGATCGATGGTTCGGAGCGCGCTTGGGAGGTTGTTGTTCGTCTTGTCTGTAACCGTGTTGCCGACAACGAACCGCATAATCCTATCCGTACCATTGAAATCGTCGTCTACCTGGACATCGCGGAAGTTCTTGAGGGTGATGTTTTTGCCAGCGAAGCCCGCGAAGTCGAACACGATCTCCCATCGCTCACCGCCGGAGAGCTCCACGGTGTCGGTGGAAACGGGTCCCGTCAACAAGCCGGTGTCAGAACCGATAACGTGGAACGGAATCTTTGTGGTAGAGCCATCCGCTTCAGCGTAGAGCTTGTAGCCCCTACTAACCGATGTGTCGAGGAGTCGGAATCGGTACTTGCGGGGCTCTACGCTAAGATACGGCCATGGCTGCCCGTTCACTTGAATAACATCTCCCCAAAGACTGTCCCTCTCAGCGGCAGGGTCGAAGAGCGTGCCATCAGCATTATATTGCTTGGCGGAAATGGCCAAAGGAACGTCGTATTTGCCAGCTGGTAGCCCAAGCTTATCCTCAGCCGGGTCGTGCAGGATGTAAAATCCGGCCTGTCCGTAGTAGGCGTTCTCAGCAGTGTGGTGAATAGCGTGGTCGTGGTACCACAGAGTCCTTGCACTCTGCCCACCCGGGTAGTAGTAATCCTTGTACTGGCCTACTTCGATGACGTCCTCAGCCCAGCCGTCAAACGGCGCACGGCTATAGGAACCGTGAAGGTGGACCGCACTTGCTCGGTCGCCTGCGCGATTGATAAACCGCACGACTGATTCACGTCCCTTCTCGACCTTAAAGGTCGGGCCTGGGGACATGCCATCGTATCCTACACCCCTTGCCGGCTTCAGGCCTGGGTAGACCTGCTGCTCGTAGGGCTTGATTTCAATCTCGTAGTAATCGATTGGTACGCCGGTTGTGGGGTTGGTGTATGTGGCCTTTGGTGTCTTGGTTGGAGGGACTGGTAGAGGAAACTGGTAGAAGTGGTTGTACACAGGACTGAGCCAGTCGCCATCAGCCGCTAGGGTCTGCGTGGTCAGGAGGGCCAGCAGGCTCGAGATGCGCAGCCAGTTGGAAGGCATGGTGATGAAAGGTCTTGCTGCAATACTAGGGTGTGTTGTTGAGATAAGAATATATGAAGAAGGTGAGGATGATGAGTATGTGGGAGAAGAGTATGTGTGACTTTGTCGATGGAGAATGATCTCTCCGAATCCCACTCGATCTTTATATGCTGGAGAGTCTCTCAACCTCCGTAGGGCTGGCGATGACGAACATAGCCTCAACTCGCCCCAGCTCACTAACACGAGAGATCTGGACGGGTATCGAGCAGACGCTGCTCCCTGGCCGAACTAACCTCTAGCCACGGCGCCAGCAGCATCGAGGGCGTTTGGGTGGGCAGTGTTCTCTCACCACTACGCTGGACTGGTGAGCTCATCCGACCACTGGTCGCCATAATCTCGCTCCAGAAGCTCGAGCGCACAGGGCCAGTCAGCGGGCCGATCGAGAGGCTCACTATTGCGTCAATGCGCCAACGCCCGATGTGGACGATGACGGGCGTGTTGCGACAGGGTCTTTGCGAGATTTGGCGTCAGGAAGTGCCATGGCGGTGCTAGAGGTGATGCTACCTAGAGGCGATGCGAGAGGCAGTCCCCACCTGCCTGGAACCAGCTGCGATCAGCTGCCGTCACCCCGACCTTCTCGCCGGTTGGGTCCGCGTGTCTGGTCGGACGTCAAGGTTAAGCTTTGCCAGGAATACCGCCGTCGCCATGTTATATCGTGGCGTACCCACCCAGACTGAGCACAGTCAAGTGTCCGGTTTGACAGGTGTTGCCGCTGACGTTCGTTCCATTGCATGCTATCCTGACTACCGGTCACAGTAATGCCGAACTCTCTACTCGCTGCTGCGCTGCTGCGCTGCTGCGCTGCTGTTCAGCCTCCTCTCGGTCTAGAATGCTGTCCGACAGCCAAGCTGCGTGCAAGGCAATGAAAGTGCACTACTACTAGCTATAGGCGCCTGCGTCGACCGTCTCTGTCGCGTATCTCTCCGTGAGTGGATCAGCGCAAAAGATCGAGCCTTGTCTGTTTGAATGACAAAGCGATCCGAGATCCATCGTCGACCGCCAATGGTAGCGCGAGCCGCTCGCTAGCTTTTTTCTTTCGCAATTTGACTTTGACAAACGCACGTCCCATCAGTCTGCCCGCCGATACGGTCAATCAGCCGCACCTTGGCGATGCTAGACCCCTTCACCCACAAGCTTTTTTCTACATCTTTGCATCTTGAGCCGCGCAACAGCCAAGGCTGGCCCCACCCGTACCCCCAGGTTCTTTGCGCATCGGCGGTACCCAATAGTTCGACGCGCGCCTCCCAGTTCCGCCGCAACCTCCGCTTCGATACGATTCTCCGACACCCATCAAGGATCTCGTATGCACCCAACACGACTAGCTTTTTCTGCAGAAACTCGAAATATCAGCCGAACATCTGGATGAACTGGTCGCTAATAACTTAGCGCTGTCGCCCCTCTCGGGTTGCTAGACTTGCGCCATAGCGGCCGTGCTTGCTCATCAAGAGGCCAGCCCGACAGACGACTAATTCATGTCGTTCTTCGCACCTCGCTGTACGGGTCAAGTCACTTCGGGCGCGCGGACAATGAGTGAACACCTGACTGACCGACTCACTTGCCCAGCGTGACAAGAAGAAAATCGAGATCACGTTCGTTGTTTGCAGAAGAAAGCGCCACAGGCAAAGCGCTCCTCACGGCTCATTAGATCGTCTGGAAGAGTCGGCTTGGCATAGAGTTCTGAAATGCTTCGTCACCTTGCTGCCTGTTCTGCACTACAGTGCGGCTCGCACGTGCTCGAGGTGTCAGATCTCCGCCAGAATGATGGCTATCCGGCAAAAACTGCAAGATAGGTCATCGATCGTCATTCATGGAAGCTATCGAGCCGCTCTCTTACGCCATTCCTCCTATAAACAGCGCCTACTGGCCCCCTCCTCATCACGTCCCTTCGGCGACGCTACGGCATTCCGCCGCACCGTTGTCTGCTAGGCACGCGTGGTCAGAACCTCCAATCTGGCGTGGCGAAAGCTTCACTTGCTTGGCCCGGTCTATGGCCGAACGATCGCGTTGCTACTGGGTAGTGACGATCAGCCGGTCCGATTGGCTAGTCTGTGGTTCTGGGGCTGCCGCTGTAAGTCAGCAAGTAAGCAGGCAGCTCTTCTCGAAGCACGGCAAGACTCTCAGCATGTCGTAGAATCCCTACGCAGATTCGCTGTTCACCCCCCAAGCCAGCCTCACCGTTCATCTGTCTTGCGGCGCTCCCCCCCCCTTCCGGACCCCTGCAGGTGAACGCCTCAATCCCCCTTTCCCCCCACCTCTCCTCTCTCACGCCCTACAGGCCCGACTCACCACATCCATCACGTCAAGTTCCCCCTACCAACGGCGACCCGGAGAGACGGTTACCCAAGCACCCTAGGCGCATCCCAAGCAGTCCACCGATCACCGCCCAGCATCACTAGCCCCTCCTCTCTTGACGCAACCACACACGCACAGGGGACCGCTTCCATTGGATGGCCACGCCACCAACGACCTCAGAGGAAGAGAAAAACAAAACAGATCCCCGCCTTACGTAGGCACACTCTTTCTAGCTGGGACCCCTCTTTTGCGGTGTACAGCCTTGTGTCGCCGGCACACAGCCACCGCTGTCATCGGGCCCTGCTGCGGTGACGCAGCAGTGGCCCTGGCGCTGTCATCGACGGGGCACCCATCACGGACCCCCGCTGTAAGACGGCGATCAGGGTCTAGCGAGCGGCAGCCGCAAGCACGATGAGCGGATGGGCCTGTGACACATAGCTGCTTTTGTGAGGTGCTGACGATGGGGCTGACGATGGGGCTGACGATGGTAGTGGTGGTGGTGTGTGAGGGGTTTTCGCGATCAACGGGGAATGACGGTGTAGGCGTGAGGCGATGGGCTTGGCGTCCGTCGTGGGTGTAGAGATCTGGACGCGGGGTTAGGGGAGTTGGGATTCGGGACGGGCGGGACGGTTCGATGATGTTGGGCGGAAGGGTCGGCATTGGAGAGGGTGGGCTGGGTGATGGAGTCATGTTGTCTGGAGTCATACTGGCTGAGGTCATACTATCTGAAGTCTTGGTCTCCGAAGTCATGATCTCTGAAGTCATCTGTGCGATGAGGATGGTCTCGCGCCCTGAGGATGAGGACGTACGTTTGCTGAGGCGGCTCCGAGCGAGCTCGCGCAGTCTCTGGGAGATGGGTCAGCGTGAGGGACATGGCCAGCGAGCTGGAATGGCTGGGCGAAGGTGCTTTGCTGAGCAGGCTGCTGTGTTTCTGCGACGCGCCTTCTCTCAGGGCTGTTTCCTCTTTCTCAGCTTTCGTCAGATTCGTCAGAGGTTCCATGGAGGCTGCGTTTGAGGTGAGGTGTGTAACTTGGAGCCACAAACTCGCGCTCGAGGACTGGTTGAAGCTCTGAGCGTTTGGAGGGTAGCAATTCTGACAGAGTCATCTGAACAAGTGACTCGACAGCAGGGCCTTCATAACAACCGGCTTTTGGTCCCTTTCGTGCGGCTGGACAGCCCTGGTATAGCAGATGTGCGCGTCGGCGACGGAATACGTGAGATTCGTAAGCTTCAACCTGCTTTAACGATTCAAACTCACGCCCCTAACGAGCCTCATCTATTCTGCCACCAGCGTGGCGTGTAAGGTCAAGGTCTCCATCTCCCTTGATTCGTCATAGCTGCTCGATGTGCTGGTTCTGTAGGCTCCTTCATAGAAGGGTGCTTGTGTGGAACAAGGTGTGTTTATACAGATCGTAAGTGAGCAAAGATCGTAAGTCAGTGTGTGATGTTGATGAATTCCTATGTACCAAATACGGTTAGAACCGTCCATTCTAAGCGGTATCTTTTTTGCTTTCCTAGCAATTCGAACATACCCAGGTAACTTTGGTTAGACTAACATACTAGAAGCCGCTGAAGCTCTGCGAGTGTCACTTGGTTTGTCGTCCGTGTGCGCTCCAGACTGAACTTGGCCAAGGCGTTTCAGACTCATCCTTGGCGCAGTCTAGTTCCATCCTGGACGAACCTTTGGGGAGTCTGGCCTCCCTACATTCGAACGCTGTGGCATTGCTCTCGCGCAAAAAATGCCATTGTTGTTGCGATAGTCTCTGGCGATGCTCTTTGAGCGTGGCCTTGCTTTGAGCTTTACGCTGCCTATCATTTATGTAACCCTCGCCAAATCTTTGCTGTTGCTGGGATAGCTTAGTGGATGAAAGGTCTAAATACCTTCATTGCGACTCAGTTGTGTGAAGATACGTGAAATACTCGGGTTACTGCATACGTGTGTGTGTGGACAGGAGATGCGCACATAACTATTGTACCCTTGACTACGAGCATGTAAATCTACATGCATTCCGACTTCTTGAAGTTTAGCGTATGGTTAGGGCCAAAGGTGTGGAGGGCTATGTTCGAAAAAGGGCTGCCTAGTGTTGCGTATCTGACCACGATGAGTCTTGTGACAGTAAAGAACATGCCTGGACAAGCATTTGCCCTCTGTCGGGTCTCAAAGCTTCGTTTGGCGGTGCAGCCACCAAGACTCTCATGTAGCTCAGAGAAGCTGAAGCAAACCAACACGCCTCGATTCCAGTTGTGCTCGCTGCGTAGCCAACTGACAATCAACGGGACCTCTACAGACCAGACAGCGACGCTGACATAGAGCAACTTCCTTGACAGAAAGACTAGACCTGATGATGAACGGGGCCGTATAGTAAGTACGAATCTTTGTATTGTAAGCCTTGTTTGAAGCGATCTTACTTGTTGGGGTCAGCTTTGCCACTCGTCCTACCTCATGTGGTGCTTCTTTGGCAGTAGCAGCCGGAGACGCAGCTGGATCCGGAGCAATGACTTTGAAAAACAACACAACGGTGCGCCGCTTTAGGAATGAAAAAAAGAATATACATTACAAGTGCTTGGTGCGACTAGAGTGCCACTTAACTTGATAACGGTCAACACCGCACCAGAAAAGGTGAAAGAGTGGATGGGCCCGACTCACCGCCATGATGTCGCCAACGAGGTCATCGATGCCAAGTGCAATCGTTCCAGTGTTCAAAAATCGAAACGGGATCTGCAACAGGCTCGAATACGTTGCTATAACTCTTGCTGGCCGCTAACCTCAGAACGCTCTGTCAAAGTGTAAGTGGTGAGGACTAAGTCTTCTCCGGGTTAGGCGCTCACGTGTCGAAACTTCGAGACGGTTGCACTTGGCATTGGTACTGTGTAACTGTGTGTTAGCATCGTAGGCTGCGATAGGGAAGCGTGCAAGCTGTACAGAGTGTGTTGAAAGATCGGAACTGTCTCCAAGCCTTGCCGAGTTGTAGCCCTGGTTCGATGAGAAGGAAGCCTTGGGCTCCCCCCAGCACAGATACACGCTTAGGGACGCTGTGTTCTTTGACAGCAACCGAACACCGCCCTGTTACAACTCTCTGTTCAATCATCATAATATGGTCCACCTGCAGCTTGTTAATCAGTAACAACTTCTTCGTTCCAGGTAAGATGTGGTAGGGTTTCAGTGGCCCGAGATCATCGTTTGGTAGGGAAGTTGAGCAGTTTGTTTTTGGCGAGACACAGAAGTTTCAGCTTGCTTGAGACAAAGTCGTCGGACACAGGTGAACCCTCAAATCCCACCATGGTGTGGTCTGGCCCGGATCTTATGACAAACTGAGACACAGTCTGTGTCGACGTTGTGTGCAGCCTTGAACACGCCTGCTGAACCATACGATGGCCGGAGATTAGAAGATCGAGCCTTCACAAAGAGGGCCTTGAAATATGATGCCGCCTCCATTCCCAGTAGGAATGGGCCGATTCCGCCTTTAGGCTTAATCCTTGCCGTTAACAGCCCTTTTCCACTACGCTTCTTCCCGCAGCTATGCTTAATAGGGCTTCAGTATTACCACATTCAGGCTAGCCCGCGACCTTGTCAGATCAGCACAAATCGGCTGTAGAAACGTGCAGTACGATTGGATCTAACCAAGGATAGCCTAGATCCGCTTCCTCCACATGATTTCCCTTTCGGTAGCCACTCGACGTAGGCCAGTCAAGCAGCAGCTTTCTGGTACCGTCGTGCCGTGAAGAAGCCTTCAATTGCCCTTTTCCCCTCCGGGAACCCCTCCTTAAGCTTGAGCATCTTTACACCCGAATACAAAACAGTAGGTTTTTGTTGAGGATGGTTAATCCAGGTGGCCGGGATGAGGTTGGGACGGCCTGTATACCTACTTAACACCCATAGTAGCTGGCGAGCTAGTGACCCATCACCGAACCGCACTGGTTCTATCAGTCTGCGTCGTTGCGACACCCCGGGTCAATCTTCATTCTACACATAATCCTCTGTACCCCTTCAATGGAACAAACTTGGTTTATTAACACAAAGGAATAAGTTGCTCTATCCCTGAGCATAAAGAACGCTGCCCAGGTAAGTGATTCAGTCAGTCTTGGAAGATAGTCGAGGGTCTCTTTCAAATCAAGACGCAGGAAGGTGCAGGAAATTGCCATATGTCCTCGAAAAGCTAATTCCAATGAACCTTAAGCAGGGTGATATATCCGCTATCAGCCCAATCACCCATCTATCTGCTTACCACGTCCTCTTATGCGTCCCTTGCAAGTCCGCTGTACCATTTCAAAAGCTGAGCAACCACTTGTCTTGCTCTCACAAACGTCTCAAAGCGTGCGCACGGCGTGCGATCCTGCGTGAGTTCCAAACGCTGCCCGTTGCACAAACCCCAGAGGACTTACAGGCGTGTGCCGATGGGTCACTCCCTCTTGAGTGCCTTCGGCCGCCTGTGGCTGGATTTTATTGCCCACAGTGTCCTATTTACAAGACCATCTGTTGGAGCGCTTTGCGGTCACATCTCAACAAGGCTCATGGAAGCTGTTGTAGAGTGGTTGAACAAGCAAGGGTTTCCTGCTTCCTACAGAGGTGGACCAATCGAAGCGGTCCTGACTCTGGAAGGTCCTGGAAAGTCGATGTGAACATTCTCCTAAGCGCACCCCATCCGAACGACTATACAGGTCCGCAGCTAGCCTACCATGAAGATATAGTAGCAAAGCTGGACGAATGCTCGACTCTAGCTCGGATGGGGGCGGAGGAGGAGAAGCGGCTGCTGGAGGAGTGGCACGAAACAATCGCCTTGGATGAAGAGCTGGAGCACGATGAGAACACGGACTGGCTTCGAGGCTGTGGATGGCCGAAATGGTTCGCGAACCGTCCTTTACATCCCATCACAGCAGCTGCTGTAAGTCCATCTTTCGACGCGAGGAAAGACCTGCGCCTAGGGATCTGGAACGGCCTTGAATGCATCAGCCCCGCCGCGTCTGAACGGGTCCTCTGGAAGCTGCTTCAGGCGACAGACAAGGTGTTTGTACGATGTGAAGAGACACTGGCACAGACTCCACGCGTCTTGCGCTGCTGGCTACGGAGCTGGACACCATCATAGTGATTCTCGAATACTCCTTGCCACTAAGACCGTACTCACACCGGCGAATCCCATGGCCTGACCGAACGTCATACGGCGATCAGGCCAAGCGAGTACGGGACCAGAACCGGCCGAAGTACCTCCAACGGGGTAGCCTTTCTCCGATAGGGTACTTCATCGAGCGACTCCAGCATGGTCGAGCCATTACGAAACGGGAAGGGCCTCGGACGAACATATCGTGGTCACTCGATGGCCAGACGCTAGGCATTGCCGAGTCTCGCATCCAGATGCATCGGTTCCGTAGGACAGTCCACTACATCGTAGCCAGAGCTCAGCAACAAGCAGAGGACTTGCTCTTCGACTGATGGCCGGAAGTCAAACTGGAAACAATCAGAGACGACCTCTCCACGCACCGGCTAGGCTGTTTGTTTCTGGCTGATCCAGAGAACAAGCTGCAGACAAGTTTCCGAGCCCTTAGCAGACGTGCTTTTTCTAGGGAAGGCGGATTTGCCCTCCAGAAGGCCGGCCGCGTAAAGGCAATAAACTACCTTCGTGGACGTGATCGCTTAGTGAGCTTCCTTTATGCGGCTATCCACCTGACTGGCGGTATGCCAGCAAGAGACGAAGAGCTGAGGATGCTTCGCTAGGCCGACACAGCTGCCGTTGCTCGAAACGTCTTTATATATTAAGGGCAAATCATACTCGTCTTCTCGTACAACAAGGCTGATACTAACTACAACAACTCTTTTTACATCGTACGGTGTCCATATCCAGCTGTTCAGAAGATCCCCTTTATCTGCCTAGCATACATAAGTCCTTTCTGTGATTTCACGAGCCGCTAGCTGTAGCTTGTAACAGCACACTCGACCAACCCGCT
>Ga0115846_101170_pt1 | contig 11989 bp, 4 predicted proteins | sample InSIn5gowninarea_2_FD_83860 | JGI IMG/M metagenome (GOLD analysis project Ga0115846, IMG submission 83860)
TGCTTTAACGCGTTCTTCGTACATATTAAAGTTGCTCCAAGCTGGTGTGTCTTTTATTAAATTAGCACCAAGACTAAAAGCATGTTCGCGTCGTGGAGCCGCCCGAGCTGTGATAATATTCAAATCCTCACAGGCTCTTTTGCAATCGATATTTTTATCGTCTACGCGTTCTATGAACTCATCAAAATTTTGAGCTATCCCGACGTCAAATATTTTATTAACATTAACTGCTAAAAAGAGATTTTCATCAACTCCCGAATTTGCTACTTTTTCTTGCATTTTTTCTCTATCAATGCTAGAAGCATTTTTATAACCTCGACTAACAACTTCTTCATCATAGCCTTTTGCAGAAAAAGGCTCGCCATTCTTTTGATCAAAAACAATTTTGATAACAGAAGCGTTATCTTCTTCAATAAAATCAATAAAATCCATAGCTCCTGCGGTACCAGGTGTGTAACCAATTTCATTCGGCATTGAATAGTTTCTCTTCTTACCTATTAAGGCATGCTCATCCTTACCCATAAAAACAACGCCAGATTCTCCAGGCATTAATTTTAACATATCACGCTGCACAACATTCTTTGTATGGTCACCTTCTAATTGGCCAGGATTTGCAAACTCTAACGTTGTCCGCTCTTGGTTCTCTACCAACGATAATTTTCTACCTTCTACAAAGCTACTAAACTCTTGTTTAACAGCTGTACAATCTCTATACTGTAGACTAGTTCCAATAAGAGAGAGTTGATTTGTCGGTAGATAAACTTCACCTTCTTTTTTGTAGATTTGATTTACATTAAGAGTAACGCCAGGATATTCATACTCGAGCTTGTCGATCAAAGCGTTCATATCAGTTGCATGCGGAGCAGGAAGTTGCAATTCAAAAGGAACCCGTCGCAATTCAATATTTGATTGTTGAAAACCAACCATTGAATAATTTCCTTTCAAACCTTCTCGAGTGGTCTGACCATAACTCATTGTTGTACCTCGTGGTGTTGAACGAGTTGGACGCACAGTAGATTCGAACTTTTGAAAAACTTGAAGCGGCGTTGGAGCTTGCAAAGCAACGGACTGTGTTATTGGTACCGGTTGACTCGCTTTAACTTGATTTTTTGAGAAATGAGGTATAATAGACCCGAAAGATGGTTGACGACTTCGAACAATTCTATTGTCTTCAGTCAAAACATTTTCTGAAATGATATTATTTTCTGCCTTTTCTTGAACTTCTTCTAAATCAAATCTTTCCGTCGTTATATAAGCTACGTTACCCGAAGTTTTAGCTTTTATTTGATCTAACGTAGACGTTCGAGTTGAAACAGAACGACTAGAAGCAAAAAAAAGGAGCAACCCTAATGACCCAGCGATTATACTAAATACAAAAGAAATTAATGTTAAATCCGATTTCATGTAATCTGATTTAGCATAGAACTTAATTTCTTTCTCACAAGTGAAACAAAAATCGGAGATCAACTTGTAGAGATCACCCCCTTTTTCAAAACTAATTTTTATTAAAAAAATAGTTTTTTGTTTTGTTTGATACAAGTAAGATTCAAACAGTTCGAAAACTTTAAGTGAAGTCTTACTTGGATTTTTTATTAAACTCAATAATAAGGCTTCATTAAAAGAAAAAACATATAGTTTTGAATTTCCAGACTTAACCTGCTCTGCCGACTCCATTATATCAAAAACATTAAAATTTTCTAGTTCCAAACGCGTGAAATCGATAATATTGTTAATATGCTCTTCGATTTCTTTCATCGAAGGTTTTTCTTTTTCTAAAGTTTCAAAGTAATATGTTAAACTATCTGTTAATACTAGATCAGTATTAACAGAACATTCCATAGTGATTAAAAAGTCAACTAGATCATCCAATTTCTGCTTTTTAAAAATTTCTTTGACCAGAGCTTCTCGAGATACAATATCAATTTTTAAAAAAATCAACAAATGAGTTACACTTTCAGGAGATATTGGTACAGAAGGAAATGCTGTAAAAGTTGAAATAGCGCGCTTAACTCCTAAAAGCGTTTCTCTGTCAGGTGCCTCATAAACGTATTCAATAATCTCGAGTATCTCTTTTTTACTTGTATTTTTGTTTAAAAATATGAAAATTAAAGTGTACCAATCAAGCCAAAGAAAAGGTGGTTGGTTAGTTTTCTTACGGGAACTTTTCAAAAAACTCCAAATGATAATAAAGTGCTGATTTTACTATTGTTATAAAATCCCAATTATTTGTTACTGTTTCAAGTTTCTCTGAGAATTCTCCACTTTGAAAAAGGTCGTTTTTGTTGGTCGCGTATCGTATTCGAGATAAACAATAACTAGATTCATCGAAATCAGTTGGCCAACAAAACTCGTTTCCTTTTCTAAAAGGAAGAGTCAATTCTTCTAGTTTTTTAGTCATTTTTTTCCTCCAAAAAAAAATTTTAATTTTAAAAGATGAATTGTAAAGAATACAGTTTTTTTTAAATATTATAAATAATTTATTGTACATAAAAAAAGAAAAAAGTTTGAAATCTTTTTTACAAAATACAGATCAAATATAAATGTTTTTCCTGGTTATAATCATATCAAGAATAAGAATAATCTGTCAATCCAGTCCGCCTCTCTTTCGAAAAAGAGTTTCTATATAAAAAAACAATTTTTTAAGAGATTTTTAATCAATTTTGATTTTAAAAGCTGACCTTAAACCGAGTAAATAAAGGCTTGTAAGGCTGATTCTAAGTAAATAAAGGCTTGTAAGGCTGATTCTAAGTTTTACTACGTCAAACCAAGTTGTTGTTAAGATCTTCGATTTTAAAAGCACAAACCTATGCGCCTTCATTATCTCTTTCTTGTTACAATCAAAGATTTTAAAAGCATATTGCTAGCGCAGCATTGCTTTTCTTAGTACTTTCCTTGCGCAGCTAGACTGCTAGAGCAGCTCTAGCAGTCTAGCTGCGCAAGGGTTTTTTCCTTCGGTAAAACTTGGTTTTACTACGTAAAACTTAGAACAAGCTATTATCCCTTGCTTGTTAAAATTATCTAGTAGCAGAATCAAAAAAAAGAGGTTATGGTTTTACGCATTCAAACCAAAGCACAGCAAATCTTCTTGATACTTTTAAGGAAAACCAAAAGAGCAGTATGGTAACTTGAAGGGTTACAATCAAGCGCTTCGCTATTAAAATCGAAGATTTTAAAAGCATAGGCAACTAACTCTAAGATTTTAACGAGCAGTATGCGTCTTTTGGCTTGTTAAAATACTGACAAGCCCTGACGCGCAAGGAATAATATAATAAAGAGGTAACACTTTGTTGGGTTGTATGAAGATGTTTATAAATTTACACAACAATTCGCGTCTCGTATTAATGAAATGGAAGAAATGTTAACAAATAACCTTATATGGAAACAAAAACTTGTAGATCTTGTTGTGGTAACAGCAGATCAAGCGATGAATTGAGTTTTTTCAGGTATAATGGCTAGAGATTCTGGTATAAGTTAGAAGTTGCGTAAAATACAACCTTACGATGTTTATGACAAAATGTTATTTGGTGTGCCAGTAGGAAAAAAAGGAGTACTGTTATAATCGTTATTTGATACGTGGCGACGAAAGAATACGATGCGGCAAAGTAACAGTATTATAACTCAAGCTATAAACGATATTCTTAACGATAGGTTAAAATCTGATCATAGAAAAATCACATTTCTTTCACACAAAGAAAAGAAAAGAAGTGCTTGTAAAGCAATTTATGAAAGCCTTGAGCCACCATTTTAAATTGTATACTGAGGATTTTGCATTTGCAGTACCGAGTGACGAAACTTACACTCCAGTAGAAGCACCTAAAGGAGAATTTGGTGTGTATTCGGTTAGTAATGGTACTAATTGCCTCTATCGTTGCAAAATAAGAGGACAAGGATTTGCTCATTGTAAAAACAAATATCTTAAAAAAAAAGCATGTTAGCTGCGGCAGGCTATTTCTTAAGAAAAAGCTGACCCTTCAACAGCAGAGTCTCACCTGGCACGGCTCCGGAGCTCTCTATGTACGCTTTGTCCTTCGTAAACACAAACTACCAGCCATAGTATCTTCATCAGAGGCTAAAGTTCTTTCATTCTTGTAGGTTAACGTGACTGTGAAGGGTTAGGTTTAGGGAACATTTCGAGATCACAGCACTCAGCAATGATATGCTGCAAACAAGAAACGACAGTGACCACGGCGCCGCAAACTACTGCGTTCATTGCAGCAGCCGTCCAGAGATAAACGAAATCTACAACGCCACTGCTTGTAGTATCATCGGCATTGCCAAAAGATAGGAACGAGTGTGGACAGCAGCCTCCGTTGACGGCCTCCGTTAACCTAAAACCTCGTCCGTTGACGGCCTCCGTTAACCTAAAGCCTCGGAGGCCCTGAGCCGTCAACGGAGGGCAGCTCCGTTCAAGTATGGCAAGTGTGGAAAGGGCCGTAAGTACGTGAGAAAAATTGTATATAGGTTGCTTAAAAAACTTTATTTTTGTTAGGCATCGGTAAATGCTTCTTTTAAAATTGAGCAGGATTTTAATAAGCAAAAGATTTGCTCCTTTTGGTCTATGCGCAGCCAAAAGGCGCATACTGCTCTACCCTTCTTATATGCGCCTTTTGGCTGCGCATAGACCAAAAGGAGCCTTCTTCTTCGGTTTTAAAATGTTCTAAAAGAAACGTAGTGCGAAGCATTTTTAACTAAGCTCTATCAGCCTACCTTATTCTAAGTTTTACGTAGTAAAACTTAGAATAAGGTAAGTGATTCAGCCTTTTTTGATTGTTCTTTAAATCTGTAAAACAAAAGAAGCAAAGGCAAAAAGTAATTTTTTATGTTACTATTAAATTATTTACTATTGGATTTTTAGTAAAAAATTTATATCTAAAATTTATATAAAGACATATACTTTTCTATCTAATGTAGTTATATTGATAAAGAATAAAAACAGATTGTTTCTTTTATTTTACAAATTCAAACAACACCTAATGCTTTTAAAATCCTTGCAGAAATTTAACAAGTCGTTATCCGATGCGCGTGTCCCTTGCAAGAAGGCGCTAGTTGTTCTATGCGCAGCAAAGCTGCGCATACTGTTAGCGCAGCCTTGTATGCTTTTAAAATCTTTGATTTTAACAAGCTTGTCAAGGGACACGCGCATTAGATAAAAAAGGCGCAGACTGCTCTACCGTTCTTGCTTGTAAGAAGGCTTAAAATTAAAGAATTTAAACAGCAGTATGCGCCGCGCATAGGAAACCAAATCAAAGATTTTAACAGCGAAGCGCATGATCATGCTTTGCACAAGCATGCATATATGCATGCATGTTTGATATAATAATTACTCTAATACTCTCAACATAGGTTGAAATTAATGTAACAAAATAACATTAGTAAATTTTAGAAAAAACTTTTCCGTAAACAAAATTTATCTATACATTATTGTATGACAAAGAATCCCTTTAAATTGAAAATAATAGACGACTTACCTTTTTTTGGTGATATTACATCTTTTCTAAATTTTAAAGATAGTTCTTTTAAAAGAATAGCTTGGGCGTTATGGCAAAAGGCTCTTACAATTTCAATTACTTTTCTATCTTTTGTTGAAATAGAACTTCTTTATCGGCAGGATCGTTTTTTTAAACCACTTAAAAGCTCAGTTTTTGATTATCGTATTCGTACAAGAACTTTGATAACAACTAATTGTAAAAAATTAAACAGTATACAATTTGTAATTGCTTTCTTTCCTTTTATTTTTACTTTCTCTTTCTGTCTTAGATCTCGATATAAAGAACAACTTTTTTCATATGTTGTGAAAGATACTTTGCCCGGTATTTGTGTATCACATCAAGATATTTCTTGGGAAACTTTTAGAGAAATATACTCTCAAAAAATAGCTTCTCTTCCTGACCAATTTTTGAATATTTCAACTCAAAAATATAAGTATTTTGTCTCTAAAACAGCAGGTCAAGAAAAACAAAATAATTTTGGCCCTTTTGACCCACAAATAGAGGTTGTGAACCTAGCTGATTCAAATCGTAAAATTTTATCCAACAAAAATGAAGAAGGCGCGAGCCTTTCTAGCCTTCCTGCTGATAGAGGGGTTGACAAAAATAAAGGGGACGAAGTTTTTGTTAATAGCAGCATGGATTTTGCTCCTCCGGAGTCTGGGATTGAAGCGAAGGATGCTTATGTTAGCAAGTCTGTATTCTCCCCTTCATTTTTCTCTTCTCTTTTGGGCAAAGATCTCAACAGTTATGGGGTAGAAATCCGAAAAATACCGTCTTTGTTTGAATATCTCAAACAAACCGGTTTACTTCGCACCGAAAACGAAGGCCGTACTTTTAACAACGGCTCTGCTTCTACGGATCATTTTGCTTCGCATGCAGAAGAAAAGTACCAAGAGAAGGATAAAAAACTACGAAATCAAGATTTTATAGAACGTCTTGATGTTTCTAGTAATTCAATTTTACTTAAAATAAAACCCGCTTGGGAGCAAAAGCAAAAACAATTTTACATAGGTTTTTTACCTAAAAAAAATCAAATCTCTTTAAACAAACTGCCTCTTTTTTTTGATCGAAAGCAAAAAGTAGGCTGCGCCAGCAGTATGCGCAGCTTGGCTGCGCATAGTAAAAAAGAAATTGTTCATATTTCAAATGTACCTTTACAGATAAAAACTCCAAAAAATAATAATAAAGAAAAATTTTATGCACATAAATTTTATGCACGAAAACAAAACTTTTTGCGTTCTTATAAAGATAAAATATCTTTAAAAACAACATTGATTAATAAAAAACCTAATTTAATCAATCTGTTTTCAAAACAACAATTTCAACAAAAATTATTTGATCTTGACGAATTACCTTTAAAATTGGATCAAAATTATTCAGAAGTTTTATCCTCAAAAACACAAGAAAATCAAGAAACCCGAAAATCTAATATTTTAAATCTTCTTTCTATCCTTCCTGCTGATGGAGAGTCTTTGATTATTCCTACTCCCAATCTTTTCGAAACTTTACAAACTTTTCCAAATTCTCTATTTACATCAGATTTGTTAGGTTTTTCTTCTAATAAAGAAAGAAAAATTCATAACATCGAAAATGGTATAGCGGATCAAACAAAATTGTTAAACATCTCTTCTGAGGAAAAGGATAATGGTTATGAAAGTGAGGAAAAGGAGAGTGGTGATGAAAGTGAGGAAAAGGAGAGTGGTGATGAAAGTGAGGAAAAGGAGAGTGGTGATGAAAGATTGCTTTTACCTAATGAACCTGTACAAATCGAAGATCAAAAGCCTGTTTTTATTAAAGAATTATTAGAAAAATTTGATAAAGATGGTGAAGAAGATACATTTTATAAAAAACTTTTTCTAGAAAATGAATTAAAAAAAGTTTTTTATAATGAAGAGTTTTTTGCTTCAACCCCTTTCGACCCAACATATTCCTTTACAAATCTCAAACAAACTTTTTCGGCCCAAAGAGCAGTATGCGCTTTTAAGGTGCGCACAGAAGAATTCGATCTTTTTGATTCTATTCAAGCTCTCATTTTAAATTTGGAAAAAAATCATATATCTTTAAATTTAGGAGCCCTTCCAGAACAAAGTGGTTTACTTTCATCAAGACTTTTGTCAGGATATGAATATCCTGACATGGAAATAACAAACCTACGCTCTTCACGTATTCAAAAGTTCTATAAAAATCTCATATTTCAAAAACAAAATCACGAAATACTTTCGATGAAAATTGAATTACCTTCTAGTTTTTTAACAAATTCTTTTGAGTCCGATGAGTCCGAGCCAAATCAAAAAAAAGGTAACCCAACTTTGACAATACACTCGGAAGGCCCTTGCTTTCCAAATTTAGAAAACCCAGAGGTTTGTTTAAATTTTGAATCAGAAGGCTTCTTTCCCTTTGCCTCTACTAATAAAAACTCTGACAAAAGCGGAGTTCAGCCGAAGGGCTTTGCTCACAGCTCCTCCGGAGCAAAGGAGCATTTTGCTTCGCACGAAGGTATTTTTGTCAGAGCCGTTGATCTAAGTCCAATCTATGAGGATAGCTTTTTTTGTGGGTCCGAGGACCCAAAGCAACCTTCTTTACCTGACAAAAACGAGGGGGACGAAGGGGACTATTTTAGCATGGGGGACGAAGGGGACGAAGGTTACAAATGGGGCGAAGGGTACGAAGGGGACGAAGGGTACGAAGCGGACGAAGGGTACGAACTTTTTTTTACAAAGGGTGTAGAAGGCGCAACCCTTTCTAGCCTTCCTGCTGCGAAAGGGGTCGAAGGGGACAAAGGGTACGAACTTTTTGTTAGAAAAAATGGGCAAGGGGCTCATAAACTAGGGAATTTGCTTAAGGTTACACAATTAAAATTTCATTATTTGCCAACTAGTCAGACTCTTTTAAATAAAAGCTGTCTTGAAAAGTTAAATATTAGTGGAATTTATCAAAAAGTTCCCACTATTTATAAACAAGAAATTAACCTTTCTTCTAAACCCTTTGCTCTGCTGCCTTTGTCTCTTTGGGGTGACATCTCCTCCTTCGTGCGAATATCTTTGGGCAGAGATGTTAGACCCGTAATAAAAAACAGTGTTTTTGACAGTCCCAGTAGAAGGGTACTCGTACTTTTAAAACCTTTTTTATATTCTCAAAAACCTTTTCGAGACTATTGGGAACCTGTAACAATTCAATCATGGCTTGTTATTACAAAACTTTCTTTCGCTTTTATTACTCTTAAATTTTTTCAAAATTTTATATTAAATGAAGGAAAATTTTTATTACGTTTTTTAAGCGAGAAGTTAAAAGAAGAATTAGGATTAACTGATAATAAAAAAGACAAAGGTTATCGTTTAATTAAAAAAGTTCAAAAACGTTTTAAAGATGTAGCTGGAATTGATAACATTTTACCAGAATTAGGTGAAATGGTATGGGTTCTTCGAAACTCAGGTCGATCTTTCAAAGTTGGTAGAGTTCTTCCTAAAGGGTTTCTATTTGTAGGCCCGCCAGGAACAGGTAAAACTCTGTTAGTACAAGCTATTGCTGGTGAAGCTGAAGTTCCGGTGTTAGTTCAGTCGGGAAGTTCATTAACTGATGCAGGAGAAAATGAAAAAGGTGCTCAACGGTTAAAGAAATTATTTGAGCAAGCTCGAAAAGTAGCTCCTTGTATTGTGTTTATTGATGAAATTGATACATTAGGTGAAAGTAGACAAAATGTTATGAGTAATAATGTTGGGGCTGATGATTTAATTCAATCTCTTCATCAATCTAATCAAGGATTAACGGAAAAAAGCTCGAGTGATTATGTAAATAAAAGCAAAGATAAAGTGGGAAATCTAACTGAAAAAAAAAGTAGAGGTGGTTTCACTCTAAGTGAAGATCTTCAACACAACTCATATCTTTCTATTACAAAAAAAAATCAAGCGAAACAAGAAGCAAATCAAGAACAGTTAAACCTGTTAATGCAGTTTTTAGTTGAATTAGATGGACTAAAATCTCGGGCTGGGATTATTGTTATTGGTGCGACAAATAGACCTAAAGTGTTAGATCCCGCTTTAACACGACCAGGAAGATTTGATCGTGTTCTGTCTTTAGAATTCCCAGGCAAAACAAAACGTATCGAAATTTTAAAACTTTACAGCCAAAATATCGGTATAATTTATGGTGAAACAAAGAAGCAAATTTCATCTACTACTGAACAAGTCAAACCAAAAGAGTCTTTTTCTGACATCTCCAACACAAACCACGCTTTTAAGGACCACGCCTATCAGGATTTTGCCTGGGAATATTTAGCAAATCGGACTTTTGGTTTTAGCGCAGCTGATTTAGCTGCAGCAATGAATTTATCTTCGATACAAGCGATCCTTCGAAATACTGGTCATACAATTGAAACAATTGAACAAGGTATTGAATCTATAACAACTTACAGTATAAAAAAACCCAAAATTGAAAGGACAGCGGAAAAGGATCCTTTCTTCATTACTAGATTTGCTTATTATCAAGCTGGGAAAGCTGTTCTACATACACTTCTTCCACAACATCCAGATGCTATTGTTTTAAAACTTTGGCCACAACCTAAAAATAGTCGACATAAAAATGTTAATCTTCAGCTCACTTCTTGGTCCTTAAATCATCGCGCAAAATTAGAAACTCGTTTAATTGGATTGTATGCTGGAAAAGCTGCTGAATTAGTAGCTTTATCTTTAAATTCTCAGACCAAGAAACAAAGAAAAACTACTAACACAAGAAAGATAACCAGTGCAACTAAAGAAAACAAAGGACCAAATCGTAAAACTGTTTCTTTGCTCCGCACGAAAAATGCTCTTAGAAACCGATATGTGATTACAAGCCCTAAACAAAATTTGACAAATCAGGACTTATGGAAACCAAAGAGCAGCTCTTTTTTAAAATCTTCGATTTTAACCAGCTTACCTTATTCAAATCCTGCTGCTAGAGGAAAGTACCAAGAAAAGCAAGGCTACGCGAGTAGTATGCGCAGCTTGGCTGCGCATAGAATTATTTCAGATTTATTACCTTCTACCATCAAAACAAAACAAATCACCCTTCGACCCTTTGCCCTACGCGAAGCCAAGCGGCGCATACTGCTAGCGCAGCCTTTGCCTGACAAAAACGTAGTTTTTGTTAGTAGGGGTATCAGGCTTGAGGCAAACTCTTTTGATGTTAGTGGTGAGATCAAACAAAAAAATCAACAAGTGCATTCACAATATAATAAAAGGAATCTTTGGCATTCTAGTTTGGGAATTGAAGATCTTTCTGTTGCAAGTAACTTAGCCCACTCTTTAGTGGAAAAATGGCACTTCTACTCAAATAAAATTGCTATACGAAGAGAAAATCAAATATTTACCAATCAAAATATAGTCGAAATTTCAGAAACAGGAGTTTTTGAACTTTTTCAGCAATTGACTGAAGATGTTCAGAATAGAATCTCTGCATCAAATATATCAGAAAGTACTGATGCAAAACAAAGTGAGGGCAGAGATAAACACTCTCGTTATAATTTTCAAGAATGGTCAATTAGGCCTTGGTGGCAAAATGAAATCACAGAACAAACGGGGAATTTAAATATGTTTTATGATGATTGGTATAGAATTTATCTTCCAGATCCTGAAGAAAGTGAACGTAATGACGAATGGGTTACACCTGACGAATATTACCATAATACGCAGAACTTAAAAAATCTTTTACCAAAATCTTCTTATAGAAAGAATTCTTATCTGTTACCAACCTTTAAAAACCTTACAAATCCTAAAATCCCAGGCTTATCGAAACCAAAGAGTAGCTTACCTTATTCAAATCCTGCTGCTAGAAGAAAGTACCAAGAAAAGCAAGGAGGATTTATATCAGAATTAAATAATAACAAAAGAAAGATTGATCAAGCGACTGCAGCTAAATTAAACATTTTAAAGGACTTATCAAAAACCTCCGCTTTTAATTCGCATGTGAAGGATAAAAATAATAGAAGCAAAAATAAAAATAAACCTTTTGCTTTTGAAGGGCCACGTAGAGAGTTTCTTTTTAAAAATCGTCAAATAAAAAATAAATTGAATTTTGATGTAACTTGGAATGATTTATACAAATTAGATAGAGATTATATTTATCATGCGCTAATTTTAACTTGTTTTAACAAAGCTTTTTCTTTACTTGACGAAAATCGTGAACTTTTAGATTATTTGGCAGATTATTTAATGCGTTTTGAAACGTTACGACAACACAAAATAAAACAAATTTTCTATGATTTTGGTTATTCTTCTTTACCTAACGAATCATTAATAAAAAAGGAATAACAGCCCAAAGAAAACATGGTTTCTGATTGTTTCCCTTTGGGAAACAAAAGGCTGCGCCAGCAGTATGCAAGGGAAACAAAAATCTTCGATTTTAACAAGCTTGTTTTCTTTGCTGCGCATAGGAAACAATCAAGGGCATTTAAAATCCTGCTTGTTAAAATCCTGCAAGGATTTTAAAAGCACGGATAAGGGAAACTAACAGCACTTGCATGG
>Ga0115846_101171_pt1 | contig 11980 bp, 10 predicted proteins | sample InSIn5gowninarea_2_FD_83860 | JGI IMG/M metagenome (GOLD analysis project Ga0115846, IMG submission 83860)
TGTTAGCATGCCCGCTGCCAATCTTGTGTCTAATGTCCAAGCTTGAGCTCGGCACCTTCTAGCCAGCAAGTGTAATCGGTGTGAGAGCCTGGGGTCCATGATTGCAAAGGATTGCAGGACTTGCAGGGGAGAGTGTCATATGTACCCTTGTCCAATGCATCCTCGTTCTTCTCACTCTCCCGACCACCGCCTGCAGCACTGTTGAACTTGTCTCCAAGACCACCAAGGAAGCCACCACTTTGTTGCTGCTGTTGACCCTGGATAGGTTGCTGCTGAGTTTGGTTACTCCCGCCTCCTGCGAATTTGTTGATGGCTCCTGTAATCTGATCCATTTTGACAGTGTTCGGTTTGACAGGTTTCGTCCGATGGAATGAGACAATCAACGTGAATCTTCCACTATGAATGGACTGTGTAGGGTATGTATTCGTGACTGATACGAAAGTAAGTAGAACGAGCTGTTCCAACGATGAGACGGTCAAAGATATATCGAAGATCAATACTTGGTTTGTAGAGGGGCAGGCACGCAGTCTGCAAACAGAGCAGGAGCGAGACGTGGTGCAAGGACCAGCTCAAGGCATATCGTGTCACGCATTATGTCACATGTCTCCCACTCACGGGGGACAAGTGATCCCACCAGCTTCAGAAAACATGCTGCAAGGATGCAATCAAGAAAGCACCAAGATGCTGCAATAGTGGCTCAATGCCTTGGTGCTGCAGGTCGGTCTTGATTCTTACGAGTGAAGGAGCATGCACTGGGGCACGCGAGTTTCAAATTGACGTTGGCCAAGAAGAGTAAAGTCAACACTAAGCTGGCGTGGCCACCTCTGGCTCATTCTCGGGTTATCGTTGAGTAGTAGTAGATGAACCTTACACGAGCATCACTTGACGTAGTTTGATATACGTGAAGATGGCTCTAGACCTGTGCGAGGCAAATGTGCTATTTACTAAGTGCAATGGTAGAGCTCCAAGCAGCTTTCAACGACGCTAATGATGTATGGAACTGTTGCGAGCACATGGTCACAACGTTCGATCAAGTCACTGCGGGTACGAGTTCATGTCTGGCTATGCTCTGTGTGCATGGACGAGGAGGCCTCCAAAGCTACATGCCACACTGGGTGCTAAAGCGTCCGACAACGGCTTTGAGACCAACCTAGGTAGGTACTAAAGATACTCCGAAAACAGACATTTTCTGGTGGGCGAATGGGTATATCATCGCCCTTCGAAAAGCTTGCCATCACCAACGTCAAATGTTTGTGGATCTGTGAATGGTCAGGTGAAAATTTGTGGTTAATTGATTGACTACAGAAAGTCTATGGCTACTGTAGTATATTGTCAGTGGCGACGACCGCTGCCAGTGCCTCCAGCAGCACCTCCTTTGCCGCCTCCGCTTCCTCCCGACGAACCACTACCTTCTCCTCCATTGCTTCCACCCCCAGAGCCTCCGCCTTGCGAGTCTAAGAATCATTAGCTTGTTACTCAATGTAAGGGAGCAAGGTATCAACTAACAACAGTTCATGTCGTTGTTTGCTAAACTGAATAGTACTTGTTATATATTCTTGCAGAAATTGTATAGCAGGGAACTGTTGAGACTCAAGGCTTATCAAGCCATATTTATGCCTTTCTGTCCACCATCGTTGCAGGAATCTTCACACAGAGCTAGTACCTCTATGGGAATGCTGGTCATGGGCGGGCACCAAGCTATCACCGCTGTTTCGCCTTTCTGTGAAGAAGAAGCACTAATGGAAAGCATATCGACACAGGCACCTTTTATTGGTGGTTATGAGCCAATTGTGTTGCCCACATCCTGTCCGATATAGCTTGCTCAATCTAAACGCCTGCACCAAGCTAACATTATCCAGTGCGCTGCATAAAACGAAACAGAAATGATCAAACACCACAGAAAACACATATACTGTACTTTTGAGTTCAAGTTGTGGGTCAAGAATGTCTAAGTCGGCGCTTGCATCTCCCATGGCCGAATTCTTGGCGCGCGACAAGGCAACTTAAACAAGCGACAGATAAATGACCAACCACTCGATCTTGACCAATACTAGCGTCACAGTTCAGTACGCGACGAGCGTGCTAGCAGTATCTTCAGCTTCGTCCCATTCTTTCTAACCCCCAACCAGGAAAGATCTCCTATGGTAAGGTTCCTATCGACACACAGAACTACCAAGTACCATGGTAAGCACACTCCTTGGAGATACGGGTCGACGTCTTCATTGGTATGAGTAGGCATGATCAGGATAGCTATGAAGAATCGCCTGAACGACATCTTGACAAGGATTGCGAGAGTTCTCCGTGTGGATGCTAATTCAGTCGCAAGTCTCGCTTGAAACGAACGCTTGATCGGTGGGTTCGAACATTGGTTGATCGACCACGCAGCGACCGTGCTTTACCACGCCGTATCGTGTGCGAGCATTTGGGAGCTTGAATCTTACCGTTTCGTGCTGTTGTACTTGGTGATAGTGGGTGATCTTGGAGGCGAGGTATATCGTTGTATTCGCAATATACAGCTCTTCTGCTTACATGTAGGCCTGTTCCTACATAGACTTCGTTCCTGCCATGCTGGTACGGAACTGGGGCTCCCCCGGAGAAGTTGAGGTTCCTTCTGCTGTCCATGGCGGCTTCCACTGTTGGATAATAGACATTTGGGTAAGAGCGCTGGAGGTGATGCGGTGACTTTAGTGCTTGTGCTGCAGAAGTTGAATCTCTTCCTCTCTACATAACATAGAGCTATCAAATTGGTAAGTTGTTTCATGCGATGTCGGGCATACAAAGCTAACAGTCCATAGATGAATAAAACAACATCATATAATCTTAAACCCTGCTCCAAACGTAAGTGTATCTTCAGATCTGCACAATCATGCGTATACTCACAGGGTTGTTTAGCAAGCATCCAACTTGACTCAGACCTTCCCGGCTTCGGCTCTATGTATACCAACATGCCTGGTAGATGTTGAATGTTACAGGTTCGATGCTTGGGTCGCGACAGCTTTTCTACCAAGAGCAGATGTTTTGCTAAAGGGCGTTAAATATATTCGTATAGCATTCGTCACTGCCGGAAGGAGTCCGTAAGTGCCACAACAACGCTCTATCTTTGCTCGGATCGCGTCTCATAACACTACATGTTATCAGTACAATCAGCGGTAGGGTAGTAGGAAAGATAAGGACAGGTGCAGAACTGGTTTGTCGAACCACATGTATGCCAAAAGAAAACCAGGGCTTGAGTCCACGAATACCACAGCTGACTTAAGCCATACGCACGTGGAGTGCTGAGGTATGTAGACGTAAAGCTCAGGAAAGACCATAAAGTCCCCAAACTCGGACTCGAAGAGCACTGCGCATGGTTAGATAATTGCCACCATGAATGAATGACTTACAGCCAATCTCTTGGTATCGTGATAAATCATGTTATATTCGTCAAATGCCTGCAGGTACTGTATTCAACATGTCAACTTTGAAAAGAGACTCCTCGTCACTTTACCGCTTCGCTTCGTCACCCAATCCTCCATACATGTAATCTTTAAGTTTTTCGCCGATCTGCGTCCATCGCCTCCTCCGCTCTGACTCGACTATCTTTGTGTTTGACTTGTGTACTCTATCCTGTGTTTTGTTCGCCTTCTGTTTGTTCAGTGATGACTTGATCTTCGGTTCTCCTTCACGTTCTTCGTTCGCTCGTTCAGAGCTGGTTCTTCTTGGTAACTCAAGATCGATTAGCCAAGGCCGCTGCTCGAAATCCTCATTTGTCTCAACTGCAGCGTTGACGAACAATGTTTGCTTGCCGTAGTGAAGAGCATGTTCGTCACCGGAACAATGGCTTGTCTTGGAACATTTGTCTTTGCTCAATGCTTCAAGCTTCCGCCTCTTGACCATAGCATCCTCCTCCGAATCGTATCTCCCTTCTCTCAGGTCGGCTAGCTTCTCGATAATAGGAGACCTGTGGTTGTCGATCGCTGTGAAATGGGTCGGTTGTTCGATATCGTCTTTCCAGGTTACCAGTCTTGCTCCCCAGCCTTCGTGGATATGCCCGAAGCAGTGAAGTCGTGGCCTAGCGTTGACAATTGCGCTGAATAGATCGGGACAGCCTGCCCTTTCCCTACCGTATGTGTAGTCCATGATACCTTTTGGTGGACCATGGGTGATGGCTATGTCGATCCCCTGATCGATGGCAAACTCGTGACCTTTGTTCGGATGATATTGGAAGCCCCACTGGCCCATCGACGGAGTATAAGGGCTAGCGTACACATTTAGCTGAGCACCATTGGCTAAATTGAAGTGATATGTACCTTCATCAAGGAACACTATACCTGCATCTTTCGCTTCTTCAAACAGTTCTCTTGCTCGACCTGGAACACCATATTCTTGAGCCACGAGCTCGGGAACAAGTGGCTGCGCAGCGTCTGCAACCTTCCTTTCAAAAGCTGGAGTGTCCATTGTGAAGTCGTGGTTTCCTGCAATGACAAGCTTGAGGGGTGCTTTTATGAGTTTCATTTGTTCCAGTGTGGTTCGAAATTCCTCCAGTTTCGAGCCGTCAGTAAGATCGCCACAGTGGATCGCAACATCGCAATCGGGGAGGCCGCCTTCGTTGATAAACTCTTTACCATGAGTGTCAGAAACGATAAGGAATCGTGTTTGAATGATTGGCTCCATTTGACTTGGTGTGATTCGAAATTCTTGGGGTGGTATTGTTAAAATGAGACACTTGCTGAGTAGTGAGCTGTAATAGTTGTGTTCCTGTATGGCCTTTGTTTTCATGAATTTGCTGCTTTCGCTATAGATTAGTGGATGTCAGTGTAACTCAGACGAAATTTGGAGAAATATCACAGCAGACGGGCATGAAGAGTTTATATGGAACAGGAAGAGATCTAATTTCACTCAAAGATATTGAACCAAAGTTTCCTGAACCGTGATCCTCCAAGCAGAACTGCGAGCCACAAAGTTTTTGTCCCATAGAAGTGGTCGAGATTGATAACACCGTATCGAAACACAGAGCAAAATTGAAGAAGAGCAGATTAGTCAACCGGACTCAGTTGTGGATGTAGTAGCCAGACTTTCTCGTTAAACTAGAACAAGCGAGCGTGAAGAAATGCAATTTAGTGGTAGTAGTTCTGTCGCGGTGCCAGGGGTAGTTCTGTATGTTGTTGACACAAAAAGACGAGACAATGGCGAGAGCATCGAGAACCACATCAGTACCAGAAGTCTGCAAGCTTGATCTTCATTCGTACTAGCTCGTATCTAGTGATCTACGATAGGTACCTATGTACTCCGTAGGTAGTCGCCTGATGCCTGTAATTCATGCGCTCGTAACAATAATCTTACAGGCCCACAAGTACATCAAATCATTCCTTACTACCTAGCGTCCGAGACTGTCGCAAGCCGTTGATACAGCCAAAGGGTTAGTAGAAACAATGAAGAAATAGAGAGAGCAAGAAGTGATGTCGTAGTCGCTGCATTTGATATCACAAATGCTGATGTTAATTATTTGATTGTTGCCCTCAGTCATGGGATCGAGCTGTCCTCCATCATGTTGTTGGCCACTTTGCAGAAACAACGACTTGTCGTCCCGATGAAATCGTCACCCATATCCCTCCCGATTATGGAACAAATTCCATTTTTCACGATATGCACATAGCCCTCTTGAACCCAAAATTGCCGCCTCGACACTTTTTAAACATCCACATAATCAACAGCACCGGCGCCTTAAACAGCAAGTAAAGCAAGTAAATAAACACCAATATAGTGTTCCCAACACCACTCAACACACACTTCGTCCACTTCCATATCAACGGCCGAATGACCTTCTTCCTCGGCGGCTTATATCGGAACGTCAGATCCTTCTCCATACACAGCGGACATTCAGCCGGACACAATTTAGCCTGAGTCTGCCATTTCTCCCACTCGTTGTCTCTCGTTTGTTGCTGCTGCCGCTGAGGCTGGCCTTTTTCAATATCAACCTCATGCGGGTATACTTTTGTCCAGCAATCCTTGCACGAGAACAGACTGCTATCTTCCCAATCTGCTTCACACCACATCTTGACTATATGTTCGAGACGTCTCTTCTTGCCTAGCCGGCGCCATTTCTCGCGTGGCATGCCTACTTTGACTTCCCAGCGCGGCCACTTCTTCTTTACTAGTCTGCTCCAGAACCAGTCTTTATCTCGCGGCATTATCTTCTGACATTTCCAGCAGTATCGTAATCGTGACTTGTCGATCCAGCCGTGTGCGAGGCGTTGAATGAGTTGATATTTGCTTGGGTAGTATGCTTCCGTGTAGAATAGCCAGGGCGTCCAGGGCTCGGCTTTGAAGTATGTGGAGGAGAGCGCGGATGCGGCGAGAGATTTGCAGGTCACGGCGAGGCAGACGCGGTCGACGGTGGATAGGTACGAAAGGATATGATATTGCAGTTCTGAGGGGAGGTTGGCTATGTTTTGAGTGCCACCGTATAGACCGTGCTGCTGAGTGTCGCTATGTAGGTTGAGCTGTAGATTTTGTTAGTTGCCTACATTAAAAACGAGTGTCTCAGGCTGTAGCGTACACCACGGGGAATCTTGAGAAATGTCACGCGACCGTTGTCGTCTAAAGGCCACGACCTTGACCATGATTGCAGCTGTGGCATGGTTTAGCACGTGTAGACTGGTGTCGAGCTTGGTCGGTTGACTGCAGGATTATCGGAGCCTGGACGACATGAGATTCTGAAGCGGAACGGTCTGATGCAACTTGGATTCCCGTAAGGCTGTTCAGAGCTCACTCCTCTGACACCTACCGCCTGGCGGATGTGCAGGCGTAGAGGGTTGTGGTCAGCATGGGCTGGACGTTCGATTTCGTCTGACTTCACAGAGCTTGAAGTACGTGAATGAGCCTTGGAGTTTATACTGCCGTATCTGAATGATCTTAGGAAATCATAGTTGTTATTGTGCCAACATATATGTTCACTGCACGTCAGAATCACTACACGTTGGTGCTAGCAAGCGATGTAGGTATTGTTCAGTGCTTATTGGTTGTGAAAGCTGCATCAGGCACGTTTTACCTTTCTCATGCGGCTCCAGGCCTGGCTTCTGGCTGCATGAAGACAGACAACGAACCCCTCAATATCCGCTTGGCAGCGGGCTGCGGAGGACAATTACGCATTGCCTGGTTGAGCATCCTGGATCATGCAGAATGTCTGTCGGGAAGAATAAGGGTACTGGTTACAAGGAAGAGAAGCCAAGATAAAGATGGGAGAAAAGATGAAGTAATCGAACACTTTTATACAACTTTGACTGGGAAATTAGCTATCTCTTTAGTGCTCGTCTGTTCAAGCGTGAGGTCCATCTCGAAGCTAACATGGTCAATCTGCCATTCTCTTCACAACGCTTATTTGAAAGAAGCATTTTCAGAGCTTTAGTGGAGTTAGTAGCTTCTTAATGCTAAATCTATTCATCACTATAGAATCCTGGTCCGCTTCCTGTTCCATCCGCTTGCTGTCTGCTTATTACTGCATGGGGTATCATCGTGCATTACTCGAAGCTCGCAACGTCAATCTTTATTCCTGAAGCCTGCCCATTACTCCGTCTCATCAGGCGCAAGATCTCGGGTGGCGGCGTCATAGAATGTCGTATGCCCGGTTGAGCCAATTCTGTGCCCTGTAGTGTTTCTCATCGAAGGGGGTACACTGCTGACGTTGCTGCCAATATTTCCGACACGAGTAGAAGTCGTCGTAGTGGTGGTGGTTTGTACCGGAACTTGGTTGACAGCACCACTGGCCGAGGTTGAGGGTGTAATTGCATCCACTTCCTCCTCAGTCCTGCTTTCGATGGGGGCCAAATTGTTTCCACCGTCATATCCGGTTCGAAGGGTAGCTTGTCGCGCGGCTTGAGCTTGGTCAGGTGCAACAGCGGAACTTCGTCGGCGAGCGTCACTAGCTACAGCCGCAATCCCTGGCCCAGAGACTGAGGCTCGGTGACCCTGGCCGCTGAGCTGCGAGAAGGGATCGCTAGACAGGTCAAAGAGAGAGGCTTTGTTCTCGTGAGCTTCAAACTCTTCGGCGCGTGACATGCCGGTCTCGCCGATACCTTCGATCTGAGTCTCTGTGCAAAGCATTAGCATCCTCAATTCGTGAGAAGAAATCGTGGAACCAACTGTGAAGAGGCTTGCGGTCGTAGTATGGGTCACCCTTGACGTTACTGAACTTTCTAACGTCTGCTCCATTTGTGCTATACTTCCTTTCACGGTTCAAGTATTCTTCTTCTTTGGTTAAACCAGTGTAACCAACATCCTTGATCATAGTTGTAGGAACGGGTTTGCGCTGGTAATAAGGATCGAGCTTTCCTCCTGACTTGGGGTTTGAGAAACGGCGGACATCATCCCCATCAGCAGTTGAGAACTTGCGCTCTCGAGTGTGGTATTCTTCGTCTGCGGTCAGCCCCGTTTGACCTATGTGTTCAATGAACTCGGCTGCAGAACATCAGCGGCTATAACATCTGTCTCGGCAGTTCGTTCATACCCGGGACCGGCTTTCGATCATAATATGGGTCGCCTGAGCGAGGCATGATGGCTACTGTCGTTGATCAGTGACTATTAGGTTAATTGCAGGTTGCGCGCTGTAGATGGTGGAACAGTTTGTCAAGAGTCACAAGTGTTGGTTCGAGAGTTGGTAAAACAAAGCGGCAGCAGAATTGTAGCTGCATATATACACCGAGTAACTTCAGAGCTTATGAGCTGATCGTAGAAGAAGACCTGGAGCCATCCTCTCGGGAGCAATTATGTAAAGGCACTACAGCCCAATCTGAGCTGTAGGCATGATCGAAACCATACATCGTGGTTATGGCCAGAGTTCGTCCCCCCGCCTTTCGTAGACTCAATACGAGAGGTCCACGTAAGCGAGCAAGTCTGGCTAGAGCATTCAGTAGGTGTGTACAGAGGAGAGCAGGAGGAGAGATCAACCACATCTCGTGCCGTTCCCAGATCGAGCATGACGTACGCTCCGATGATGTGGGGATCTCCCCAGCTTTATTTCCTATTTTTGACGTGATCGCTAACCATTTTCTCGTCCTTCTCTAGTCACGGCCAGCATCCACAATCCAATCCAGCGACACACAAATACTCGAGTACTGCTAGGACAAGGATCTGAACAACTATGTCTACTTTTCTCGTCAGGAATTCTGTTGTCGAGAACGTGTTGACTGTAGATATTGACCTGACTTACTGTTCCCCACAAGTCTATCGAAAAGGGCCGATAAAGGACTCTCGATTGATGGATCCTAAGTTCGGAGATATTCTCGGCGCGAGCTGAAGGGCAGCTACTGTCATCAGGCTCTGGATGAGCGATTCGTTACTAGTCTTGCTGACAAAAGGAACATTGTTCGCCATCCTGAGTCGCTGTGCCGAGTGATCCATCGTGGGAGCTGTTGTTTCTAGCAAGCGAATGGAGTATAGAACGGCCTGAAGGCTGCGAATATTTAAGCTTAGCGCAGGAGCCATGTGAGTATATGGTCTAAGAAAATGCTAGGAGATGTGTTTGTCCAATGCCACAATAAAGTGCCTACTTCATGAGCCCAGAATCTGACAACAGGGAAGCAAGTCTTCTCCTCGTTTATTGCCGGTTACCCATAAGGTTCTAGGATGCTGCTGGTCTTTTCGTAACGCCATGTGCTGAACACTACTGTCCACTCTCCCAGAATTCCCAAATATGTTGTGCAACCTTTGGCCCCTTTGAAATCGGCACCTCATGCCCAGCGTCCAGGACCACAAACTGTACTCTCCCGTCAAGAACATCAAGCGCATCCTCCCGAAGCTCGTGTACATTGATAATGGGATCCCTCTCGCCTAGAATCACGAAAGCCATCTTATCCTTCTCCTTCAAAGTCCGACCAATTCTCCTCCATAGTTCATGTTGCCTTTGAATCGGTCCGTACCGTATGCTTGACATGAAGGCTTTTACGAAGCCCTGATGATTGTGTACTTGATGGTTGACTGCTGCGTCAATGGTGATGTCTGGATGCGATTTCGACAGTACCACATGCTGGTTTCCTTCGAGGTTGACCTCTGCTTGAACGGCTGTTTCAGTACCGGCGGGCTCGTCTGGATCTGGTTGACCTTGTGAACCTTTCTTAGGTGGATAGAGGGGTTTTTGCAGACGAGACCTCACAATGCGTAGAAGTAAAGGCTCGAAGACGGTATGCTTCGTGTAGATCAGACGGCTGGTGCTGGAAATGTGACGGTCTCGGATCAAGCCAGCTGGTGCAATAAGTACCAAGGAGGACACTAGGTATGGAAAATATGAGGTGAATGCTGCACTGATTCCACCCCCAAGACTGTAACCTACCATGGCAAAGCCGTCGCCGCCTGTCCACGATAGCTTGGAAGATGCCAAGACGATCAGAATTTGGGAAGTAAAGAGTTTGATATCCTGATCGATGCCCACCGGCATGTCGCTATAGCCTCGTCCAGGAAGGTCAAAGAGCATGACTCGGCAGCCCTTCTCGGCAAGGCCATGTGCTACACCACCAAGTGACAAGCATGGTGTGGAAATACCATGCACTAACAGCACCTTTCGCCCATCCTCAGGACCGAATTCGTACACGCGAAAGGTGCCGTATGGGCTTTCCACGTCGCGCGCTCCAGGAAGGGCATCTGGGGGATATGGTAGCTGTAACCTTTCTGCAGCTGCAAGCTTGGGCAGCAAAGTCGTCCTCGGCGAAGGTATTATGGTTTCTCTGTTATCGCGAGATGGAGAAAATAATGATTGAAGAAGGACCCCAGTCGCAATGAGTGCACCTGCTGTGACATAGGAGGCTTGTGGTGACCTTTGCCATGTCTCTGGAATCGATAGTGACCACATACCTGGTGACCTTGCCAAAGCTGCAACTTGACTTCACCAGTCCCACCACAAGTCAATGAGACAAATATTCGAGCCCACGACGTCTCGATGAGCAGAAGCGATATATTCCGGTGATTATAATCGAGGTAAAGCGATGATGCAGCGGGAAAGGCCTAGTTCGTCATTCAAACCCGAATTCATGCCTCAGGCAGTAAAGAATGATACCCGTTCCGACTACTCGTAGCACTATCTACGATAATAGCAGTTGTGAACGTAATGAGGCGGACGGTGATGCAAGCACATCGAGACTCCTCAAAACTCACAATAGGGTTCAAGTGAATGACAATTAACAGCATACAATATCTTCGCTACATCGCTCAAGATCGTCCAGTCATTTTTCTGTCCCTCAATATTGCTCATAACGCTACAGTAATTGCACCCCTGCCTCACACACCCCGCTAGACAAACGATCTCATATACGAGACCACAGTGCCAGGCTTGCTCGCATGCTCTCTCATTATGGTACTTTTTGGTGACACGAACGTTGGAAAGCCAAGGAAAATGTAGGTCACTCTTGAGTTGGACTCGACGCCGCAGAAGAAGAACCAATGCCCTCAATGATGATGTTTGGCAGTGCAAGAGCAGCCGGTGAACCAGGAGGCGCCTGTGATCGGAGATCTTGTACCTTTTTCACCACATTGACAGCCGAGATGGAAATTTGCTGCAGCTCCTGTAACTCTTGATCAATGCTACAGTAAAACTCGTCGAGGGTGAACTCGGTCTCTCCGAAGGTCGTGATATTCGACTCCTCAAGAAAGATGTTCGAGACGTGACTGAGCTTCTCGTGATGATTCATTTTCTGCTTCGGCCTCTTCTCAACCCCAAGCTGAGTAGACCTTCTGTTGAGATAAGCAGGCCGGCGTCGACATTTGCGCGTCACTATTCGTTCATGACGACAATTCGGACAGAAAAAGGCAGCTGTACCACCAGTGATTGGATCTGTTTCAGCATCTGGAAGCCTACACTCTGAGCATGGGCATGGATGATCAAGACACCCAACACAATCATCACAGACATGCACCTTGCAATCATGACATTGCCGCATGACTGCACTGCATCGTCTCCGATGGTCACCGGCAGCTCTGGTTGCGGCACAGAAGAAGGTCTGACCACCCTTCC
>Ga0115846_101172_pt1 | contig 11979 bp, 12 predicted proteins | sample InSIn5gowninarea_2_FD_83860 | JGI IMG/M metagenome (GOLD analysis project Ga0115846, IMG submission 83860)
CCAAAGTCCTTCGCGGCCTTCTGCTCTGGCGTGTGGTCGATATACAACCCAAAGCGGCTATTGAGCTCTTTCTCGATCTGCCGACGATACTGTAAGTACGCTTCAGGATCTGCTGACCATTCCGCCTTCTGTTCTTCCGTATAATCGTAGTTAAGACCCCCTGGTCCAGCAAATTTTGCCGCAAAATTCGTTGTTATCCAGGTGGGACTCCTGATGTGAACATAAACTTTCTTCACTCTATCGATGATGGCTGGAAGAACCTGAACACCGCTGCTGCCGTTACCGATCAATGACACGGTCTTACCGTCAAGCTCGGTCTCAGCATCTCGAGGCCAGCAGGCTGTGTGCAGTAATTTGCCTTGATAACCTTGTAGATTCTCAACGTCGGGCCATTTCCAGTTGTTGAAGAAACCGGAACAATTCACCAGGACGTCACACTCTACATCGAAAGTGTGGTTAGTCTCGCCGTCAGTAATTCCTGGACTCGATATGACGAGATCTCTGTCATCGGTTTTGTTTATGGTTATTCGCCATGTCTCGCGATCCTCCAGCCAAACAGCGTTTGTGACCTTGTGACCAGTCTGGACGTATTGGCGCAGGTTGTGTTGATCAGCGACTGAATCGATATACCCGTTAATGTCTTTTCCTGCGGTATAATAGGAAGGCCAGAAAGGGTTCGGAGCCCACGAGAACTCCGAAGTGTCAGCCAAAACTCGAAATTACGTGAATATGTCAGTCAATCACCTACAGTATAGTTTGGAGCTGGGATGTCGCAGGCACATCTGCGTGTATATCAGTGTCTTTTCGTCCAGTTTGGAGTTTGATCTATCGTTCCAATGCTGGGTGATGGTGAACCAGCAGACTTACCCTGGATATCTGTTTTCATACCAGGTTCCGCCTACGCCAGCATTCTTCTCGTAGACGGTGATACTCGCATTGCGTAACTTCCCAACGTGGACAGCTCGTGCCAAGGCCAGACCGCTGAAGCCAGCTCCGATGGCAACGATCTTCAAAGGCCTTGATGTAAATGTTGGTATTCTTGAAAGAGCATAGGCGAGCTCGTCAACCTCTTTGTAGGCCTCGGTCGCTTCGCCTGGTTTCGGTGGACCAGGCGCAAGGCTTTGATAGTAACGGAGCGCACGGTCTCGAGCGGTCGACATACCTTCAGCCATCTTACGTGCAGTCTTTCCCACACCTTTACATTTCCGACATCTCAATCTAAGACATATATTTGGATTGGCTACAACCGAAGTGTAGGAGGCGGCCGAGCATTCCGATCGCCTTTGCTGGCCATTTAACCGAAGGCTGCCGAACGGAACGATAACTTTATATTACCTATGATATTGACATATTACAAGAAGTTCCGTCGCGGAAGCAAGCTACAGTATATCGCATCCATGGGTATCTAAGGTAGATCGAGGTTCACGGGCTGCTTCAACTCCCGTTGTCAGCACGACCCCAGCACCGGCACCAACACCACCGCCAATGCCAGCAGCGGCGACCGGTCGAAAGGCAGCCACGCCTGTTCCAGCTACTGCTCCAGCGCCGCAAACGTCGACACCAATCTCTACTCCGATTCAGCCTCCCACAGGTCCTCGAAACCTCCGTAACGCTACATCACATCAAGCACCATCAAAATCTAGTCCAATACCGTCCGCACCAAAAGCAGCTGGAAAGCCACCTCAGCATACACCTGGTGCAAAATCAGCTTTCCTCAAACATGCAAATCCTTCTCAAGGTGTAACTGAAGATCTGCTTCGAACCGTGTTCTCCAACTACGGTACTATTACTCGATGTGAGATCGACAAGAAAAAAGGTCTTGGGTACATTGATTTTATGGAATCTGAGGGACTTGGAAAAGCCTTGGCTGCCAGTCCAGTAAAGGTGGGCAACGGCTCTGTTGTAGTGCTAGAGAACCGAACACCATACCGGAAAGTCTCGCAGGCACCACCCAGACCTGGCTCTGCATCACCAATAACAAGCGTCGCATCTTCTCCCCGGGTAACAAATGCTACTCTAGCTAGCATCTCCGAGCAGTTAATACCTCAGCTACCAGTAAACACCCAAAATGCGACAGCTCCAGCCACAGTTTCGGGCTTTTCGGGCACTGTCTTTCCTTTCATAGCAGCAACAGATTTATTGATGGCTGTAACGGCATCTTGAGTGGCTTTGGCGATCCTAGCTTTCTCAGCTTCACTTGTTGCACTCTTCTTCACAACTGCTGGTCGTTGCTCGGTCTTCGAGGGTACAGCCGTTTTCTCCTTACTGTCTTTGATTTCTTTGCTATCCTGACCCTTCTTAGTGGCTTTGGCAGCGGCGGCAGCTTCCTTTTCTTTAGCCTTGTTGGCTTTCTTCTCTTTAATGTACTGGACAAGTGGAGTGATAAGAACTTTTTCTGCTTTCTCCTCGGCCGACTCGCCATTGGCTGATGCTTTGGTGATAGGCTCCGTCAGTGATTGTAAGAAGTCAATGAATTCAGCATCTTGATCGATAGTGCCTTGACGACCGTCGTGCCTGACTCTGCCACCAGGTGATTTGTTGTAGGGTGCAAATTCAAGTGATGGAGGTCCAATAAGACACGGATCTCGAAGTGAGTTCTTCGCATCTTGAAAGGAGACGGCCCTGACTCGTTGTGAGAGAGAGTCAAGATGAGCCGAGTCCTTGACTTTGAGATATGCTCTGGATGGTTTCGAAGGCTTGGCAAGGCTAAACGGTTAGCGGGTAATTTCGTCTAATCCGGATCATCGAGCAGGCTTACTCCTTAGAAATCTTGCCAGCTTTGTAAGCAGCCCAGTCAACCTTCCCCTGGCCTACTCGCCATTCGGTGCCGAGAGCATCCCAAAATTCTGTTTCGGTAAGACCAGGGGGCAGCCTCCGTACGATCAACCTCAGTCTTGGCGCTGGCGCTCGAGGGGCTTGCTTGTTGACTTTGCGTGTTGCAGCGACACTAACTGGAAGGACACCACGTCCCTTGCTGTTTGAGCTTGACATCCTAATCACCTTACAGCGCGTAGAGTTTCTGGCAGTTAGTTGTGAAGATGATTTTGAAGACCCCAACAAGATTTAGAACTGTTTGTCAAACATCGCGCTAAGTGGAAGGTTCGTCTTCTTTGAATTTAAGACAACGACACGATGACTTAGTACGGCAAGTGGTGAAGGGAACGTCTGTGGAATTGTTGGAAATAAGACAATAAAATGGCATATCAGAAGGATCAAACTATCATAAATGCTCAGAGTAGCCTACGGCTGCATATTGAGTGTGGTCATGCATTTGTGGTATGCCGTAGTAAAGCCGTTCGAGAACCGTCACCGGCGCTGTGCCACTGAGCGAACCACGACCAGCGCATTAACTCTTAATCTGCAACAGATGGTGGTATTTATATGCCCAATTCCTAAAAGCTAAGATCAGGGTCGATAAGTTGGATTGTGCCCGAAGTCATTCTAGCCTCAACGGAGCTATTCCTGCGTTCCTATACCGAGACGATTTCGATTGCACGCGATAAGCCTTCCAAGCCAGGTCCCCGAATCCATTGCAAGAAACATTGCGCCTGTTTGGTTTCTAAAACGCCTTGCGTGGGCCTGGTCATCGTTCAGCAAGCAGGCCAACGTCCTGAGGCTGAAATCTCAAGCATAGCTGTATCGGTACACTACCGTCAACTCTAACGTACTGTGGTTATTTAGCCACGCCACCACAGTGCAACGCCTGTCACCACTACGATCACAAACCTATAGCAAGGAAAATTTGTGAAAATCGCCGGCAGAATGGTGTCGTCTGCTGGTGTGAAGGTTCCTGTACCAGGTCCTGCACGACTAAAAAGATCAGCTGGACCGGATGAATGGTTGGAGGCGGCAAAGAACTGCAAATACCTTTCAGAATACCATATGAAGCAGCTGTGCGAGATTGTGAAGGAGTACATGATGGAGGAGTCAAATATACAACCAGTAGCAACTCCAGTTACGATATGTGGTGATATACATGGACAATTCTACGACCTGCTTGAATTGTTCAGGGTCGCCGGAGGCATGCCGAACGAGACCGCACCAGAACAGCCGACAACACCTGCCAATATTATCACATCCGCTGATATTGAGCCTCCATCAACCATAACGAATCCTAAATTGAAGAGGAAAATGAAGCTGGGAGGCTCGAAACATCCCGACATGAAAACCTCATCAGAAGATGTCAGCGATGCTTCGCAAATCAATTCTTCGGTATCATCAGATGTCGATTCTGACGACCCCGATACTACTAAGATTGCCAACAGAACACAAAATGCCAATTTCGTCTTTCTTGGAGACTACGTGGATAGAGGTTACTTTTCTTTAGAAACATTAACTCTGCTGCTCTGTTTAAAAGCCAAGTATCCCGAAAAGATAACGTTGGTCCGCGGAAACCACGAATCACGACAGATTACACAAGTCTATGGTTTCTACGAAGAGTGTGTACAGAAGTACGGCAACACCAGCGTGTGGAAAGCATGCTGCCAAGTGTTTGACTTCATGACGCTTGGCGCAATCGTGGACGGCAAAGTGCTCTGTGTGCATGGGGGCTTGTCGCCTGAAATTAGGACACTTGATCAGGTTCGAGTTGTGGCAAGAGCACAAGAAATTCCGCATGAGGGGGCTTTCTGCGATCTTGTCTGGTCCGACCCCGAAGATGTGGAAACCTGGGCTGTGTCACCGCGAGGCGCCGGCTGGCTATTCGGAGATCGAGTCAGCCAAGAATTCTGCCATGTCAACGGGCTGAATCTTATAGCACGCGCACATCAGCTGGTCAACGAAGGCTATAAGTATCATTTTAAGAACCAGGATGTTGTCACGGTTTGGAGTGCTCCTAACTACTGCTATAGGTGTGGAAACATGGCCTCGGTTTGCGAGGTTGGCGAAGACATGAAACCGAACTTCAAGTTGTTCAGTGCTGTCAAGGATGAACTCAGACATGTTCCACCATCAAGGGGTGGTCGAAATGAGTACTTCTTGTGATGGCACAATTTACGAACCGAAGGCTAGAAAACTCGAGCTTTGGCGAGCATGTGTGCTCATGCGCAAATGTAAATTATCTGTACCGTTTGTGTTTCCCAGTGCCATCTGTCATATCGCCGGACAGGAATTTTTCTGTACGGCCGACGATTTTGGCTCGAGTGTGTAGGTTTACATGTTTCTGAGGTATCATGCTGGCAAATTTGCAGCCGAACAGAACGCTACGGAAAGTATTTCACGATGATGAAGTGAATGAGTGTAACACTAGAATGATCACGAGCATTACCACTGATTCTTTACTGCCAATAGCCCCTTGTCCTCTATCATTCCCCTCCCACCTCTTTTGCAGACCCCACTGTCCGGCTAATGTCCGGTGATTGCCAATTTACATGCGCTCTCATATCTCTTCGTTGGATGATCTTAGATTGTGATCAAGTGAATCTATCAATCTGAACGACTACTCTGGCCGCGCCACAAGCATACTCGAACGCTCCTCCAAACTTCTTCCGCGAAAACTAGACTGAATCACTTGATAGATTCAGTCTCCGACACATTTGCACGAAACCATCCCACTATTCTATGCGTATTGACTCTCCTATAACTTCAACAGCAACCTCAATTGATAACACCTCGGATACCACTTCTTCTTATCAGCATGGCTCTTCAACAGATCATGGCCAGACCTCTGACGGCCACCTCTCAGGTTCTGTCAGAGAGTCTTCATCCACATCCGATGCAGCCGACGACGCGTCTGTCGCCTCATCTGCAACCAGTCGCGGTCGAAGAGCTGATACCAGGCGGATGAGCACAAGAGATACTTCTTCACATGGCTCTCCCGGGAGTCACATTGATGCATATGAAAGAGCGCATGCTACCCCTAGACGACCATCAGATGGAATGGTTTTCCAGATTGTACCGTCGTCAGGCAGCACGGAGTCCAGTGCTACTTTGCTCGACCTTCCGAATGGTACGTTGTACGGACAAAATTTCGAATGTGAACTAACTAAATCTAGAGGTACTGACACATATTCTGTCTCATCTCCCACCAGAGTCACTGTCTGGGATGAGTCTGATCAACAGTCGCTTCCATCGCCTCGTTACTACTCCACCAGCATGGAGAATTGCTTTCGCTCGCTTTTTTCCTGGCTCCGAGTCTACGGGGCTTGTAGCAACTTCCGCTAGCGATGATGAAGTACAGAGGTCGCAACGCAGATCATTCACACGCGTTAGTGCTTTGGCATCATGGAGAAGTGAATACATCTTGCGCACTCGTCTTCTTCGATCGCTTGCGAGAGGAAGACCAGCCATCCATGCCAATACCACTCATGGACAGTCGAGACACAAGTCAGCATCCACCGCCACTGTCATGTACAATTCTGGTCTAATGTATCCTGTCAGCCACATCCATGCCAATTTTGGGTACGGCCTGAACAAGAAACAACCACTTTTTGTACATGGAGCTGTTGAGCAAGGAGTTGTGACTGCTAGTGACCCAGCTGCTGGTAAGAATACCGGATGGGGTCTTGCCGATTTCGAAGCATTTAAGCATTTTGCTGATTTGTACACTGGAGAGGAACCCTACGGGCTTGGCTCGGGAGACGTTATTGGCATGACCAATGTCATGGAAATTAGTCAAGCCTTTGGAAAGTTGTACGGTGAGGCTTGCCCCGGCGGTCGCTTGTTCTACACATCCACTACTGAGCAGCGAGGACGATTCTTGATGGTGTCTTCGATGGCAAACCATCATCTTGGTATTCCAGAAGTTAAGATGACTGAAGCCGGAATTACTGCTGTCTGGTTGGCAAAGAACGAGAACGTGCTCAAGGTGACAAGTGGATTGTTTGGCGCCCTTGCAGGATCCTCAACTGGGATTTTGTCCGCCTACGCTGTAGGGCCCAGCCCCGTGTATGATCGGAGGCTTGACAAGGGTGAATTGACGGCACGTTGGGCTATCTGTCCAGGCGTGCCCATCATTGCGATTGATGTCGATGAGAAAGTTTCTGCTCGTCGAATTGGTCGTCGTCGTATCTGGGCTACTGTATTGAATGCGCTCGGAGAAGTGTTCTATCTACTAGACCCTCCTTCTCGTGCCGAGACTCGTGGAAAGCTAACTGAAGCCGACCTGGACCAGCTCGCATGGCATACAGGCAGATCTACAGAATGGTTGATGCTCGAATCTACACATCGAGTGGCAAAGAGCGATCCTTACGACATTAGCACCATTGATGGAAGCTATTCCCCACGGTCGTCAAGTGATACCCAAAGTCTTGGTGCTGCTCAGCTCGGGGCGGAAGCAAAGGAGATTGAGCAGTTTCTCCGCCACAAGCCCAAACATTTTCAGTCAATCTGCGAAGGCTGGGACATGCAACGATCGCTGCTTGTTGATTATGGTGGTGATGACCATCACGGTGGTGGTGAATCAGTCATTGTTGTTGCTCGTGGCGGAGATGAAGTTCCGTCTCCTGGCATCAAACGCTACACTCGACATCGGGTCAAACTGAACGTGAACCACGATTTGGAACCATATCCTGCCATCGCAGCGCCTATACGAGCCTCGATTTTTGGCAGTCCAGCTCAACGCTCAAGTACCATATCATCACCGTCTGGTCACAGTGTACCTCGCTCTAGGACATCAAGCACCGATGACATTGGTGATGTGCTCTATCAAACAACATGGCATGTCTCGAACTACAGTTTTGGACCACTGCGAAACGTGCAGATCTCAGTAATTGCTCCGGATAATTCAGACATTGCTCTATTGTCTGCTGCCGAAGATCCTCTGCTTGGCATGTCTGGTGGTTCTGATACATCTTCGCCACTGGCATCTCCTCTTGGCAAAGTGAATCTGGCAACCACTGCATCCGACATTCCGGGCCATCGTGCTCGTCTATTCGCTGTGGGTACGACTTCTGGCATTGTCATGCTCTGGGATATGCGAGCTTCTAGCTCTCCAGCGCCAGATATTGTCAACACTGTTCAACCTGTTCGCATCATCTACACTCGTAGCCCACAAATATCTTCACTCGCTATGACCTCTCTGTATGTTGTCCATGGAGGAAATGATGGCCTTGTTCAAGCCTGGGATCCTCTCGCTTCCTCCACCGAGCCTAGCCGTACTCTCAATTCTCGCTTCTCGGATCGAGCGCGTCGACGGATAGCCCAGGCTGAGGCATCTGTCCAGGGTGTTGGTAACAACTACTGGGCTGCTGGCGCAATTGCACTTGACCCTGATCCAACTATGCTCCGTGGTATGGTCTCGTTAGGCACTCACATTCGTTATTGGTCGTACAGTGCCGGTGCGGCAGATGCATACAAAAGCAAGAAACGCGGACAACTACGACGAAGGTCTGACCGAGGTAGCAATGCCGCTGGTAGCGACCAAAAGTTTCATCACACCGGTCGTGGTGTGCTGCGTGGGTATATTGACGACGAACAACTTGAGCTCGAACGTGAAAAGACCACCAAACAGAAGCAGAACGAACGTTTGGTCAACCGTTTTGGTACTAACATCCTTGGCGAGAACGCAAGCGAGGAGGAGATGCTGGCTTATGCTACTATGCTGAGTGAAGAGGCTCACGCGAGTGACGAATTCAGAAGGCAGGTCAGTTCTCCTATCAAGGCAATGTCGACAACGCCGCCTACGGCAAATTCTCAGCAGATGGATGCAGAGCTTGAAGAGGCAATCCGTTTGAGCCTGCTTGACACTGAGGTTGCGACTGAGGCACCACAGACAACTGACTTTGACGTTCCAGTCCGCTACGCTAAGTCTTCGAAGCATGGAACACCAAGCAAACAGATTCGATCTCACCAGAGTCATGCCGGGTCCTCGATACAGTCATCCAATGCTGTTGATGATGATCTCGAGTTTGCATTGCAGTTGAGTTTGGCGGAGCAAGAGAGCAAAAAATTCACAGATGAGGAATTTCCCACGCTGTCGAGGTCAAGTTCTGGAGGAAGTGTGACTGGGAAAGGTAAATCCAGAAGATGTTGAAAATGAATTTGTCTCCCGTTGATGAGGAGGGACAAGATGATAGGAGCTCGGACATGAAAGGACTTCAGGGGTGCAGAAGAGTTTTCGGTTCTACCTTTCGATTCCGTGCTGCAGCGCCCGGTGCAGTGCTTGTTATTCATCTTTCCGAACGCACTTGTGTACTAATAAATGCTATAGACCATAAACATATTTCTCGGAACGCTGTCCATTTACAAGGATACAGTTCTTATACAGCATGCTTTCTGTCACATGTTTCGTGCGCATGAAACTTGGTGGGTCCAATCTTTCACATGGGAAGAAGCACTTTCATTTCATGCTCACCCCAACATCAACTTTCACTGTCCCATGTACAGCATCCAAAAAAGAAAGAGAAAATCCATTCCCGCCCCCAGCTTCGAACCAAAGAACAGAAACTCAATTGGACAATTAGTCCTCTCGAGAAAGATGCCTTCTTCAAGTATGCGCTATAGTTTCGGCTGCGGATTTCTTTTTATTTTATTTTTGACGTTAAACTTGACTCCTTCAATCGTTATCTTATGCTTTTAGCGGATAACTCATCGTCCAACCGTTGCACCAGATGGCCCTTCAAACAGGGTAGCAAACTTTACGTGTGGCTCTTTTTTGGTTGAGACTTGGGGATGGGGGTTATATGATCCGTTGGCAAGTGGCGCTGGTTGTCACTAGCAATGTTCTTTTTTCAGATATTACTTACGGTTTTCGGATAGCGACTGTGTCAATGCTATGGTACTTCTGAAAACCTCGAAGGCTTGTCTGTTGACGTTGAAACTGTACGTTGACGCAGCGATGCGTTTATCTCGTGATTCCAGCAGTTCCACGAAGTACGTTCCAGCATGATTGCCGTAGTCCGCTTACTATCTCATAGCATTCAGACAGACAAACCAGATGCCAGAGCACCACCCAACCAACATCACTCACCTCATCCTTCCTATTTCAACCAATACACCACAACTCACCCATAACTGACCCTCCAACAAACACCTCTCCTCAACCAAACATTCAATCTCCTCAAATTCCTCTTTCCCTCCGCCCAATCCCCCTCCAAACAAACTCCTCCATCGGCATCTCCATTTCCATTCCCACCTCCACCAACCCACAGAACAAACTCCTCAGGCAAATCCTCAACCGTAAACATCTACATCCCAGATCCAACCAGTCAGTCAGCAATTCAAATGCCAAAAGCAATAAAAGTGCAAAGTGAGGGACGAACCCAATCATCCCTCCTAAACCAAACAAGCACAAACTCCCTCCCCAAAAGCCGTTCCCTCATCCAGCATATAGCACCTTCCCGATATACTGCTTGGTGCTTACACCGCTCTTACTCAAGTCGCGCTGCAGGACGCCAATATCTCATATCCGAAGGACGCACCACAGAGCCGGCCGACTCCCCTTTCCCTCAACTACCTAAAAGATCTCCCTACTACTTTGAAACCGGTTACTCAATCTTCGCCAAAAGACCTACAAGACCTTTCCCTCCTCCATTCATATCGTATCCATCGGGTTCATTTTCTGATCCTTTGACAACGCACGATCGTCCGCGTTATCGCCGACCAAAAGTCGACGGTGAGCACTTGAGAGGTCTTACCAACGGCGACGATGCAGTTATTATTGATGGTCAGAACTTTCTGGCTGTGAATGATGGAGTCGGTGCCTGGGCACAGAAAGAACGAGGTCACGCTGCTCTATGGAGTAGATTGCTGGTACACTACTGGGCTGCCGAAGCTGAAAATGCTTTCAAAGCAGCAGGAAAAGAAAACGGCCTAAAGCTCGAAGATATCGATCCAGTACAGTATCTCGACAAGGCATTCGAAAGGACGAAAGGTGCTACAAATGCTGGTAAAGACAATCAGATCGAAGGAACCACAACTGTCAGCTCTGCCATATTACACCACAAAAGCCAAGACGAGCCAGTTTTGCTGGCCACCTCTCTTGGAGATTGTGCCATCATGGTAGTTCGACCGGAAACTAAAGAGATGACATACAAAAGCAAGGAGGATTGGCATTGGTTTGATTGTCCGAGGCAATTGGGCACCAATAGTCCAGATACTCCGAAAGGGAATTCTTTTTGCGACACCGTTGACGTACAAGAAGGCGATATTGTGCTATGTCTCTCAGATGGTGTTACTGATAATCTTTACGAAGAAGAGATTACTGAGTGGGCTGTGCAAAGTGTCAAGAAATGGAAGGCAAAAGAGAAAGAGGCTGCAGATGGCATTGTATACGTCGCAAGGACGCTGATGGAGGCTGCGAAAGAGATTGCTCTTGATCCTAACGCGGGTAGCCCATATATGTCTCGAGCAGTCGATGAAGGTTTGGCTGCTGAAGGCGGCAAATTGGACGACATCAGTGTGGTCATCGGTATTGTTCGTCGCCATAAAGATTGAACGTATCCACTCTAGCGTAGGGGTTGGGCTTGATCGAGGTCACTATTTGGAAATTCAATAATAGCGATCCACAGCCTTGGTGTTTTGGTACAGCAAACACTTCCATTCTTCTCGGATTTTAGCTCAGATCGACTGTACAAGCTAAAGTGACTCCACTGGCAAACAGCATCACTTCGTCCTGGCTTGTCTTCGCCCCTCGTTATAGCTCACTTGAGCACTCGCCGATTGTAGTCCCTGGTCCCAACTCTGAACCTTGTAATGCGAACGTGTATCCATACAGTATAATACTCTCCATAAGAAGAATAAGGCATCCATGTATCAACCCAGCAATTTCGAAACAGAACATGTCTGCCTAGAACGCATAAAACATCAAAACTAGATACCTACCTACATGATACACAAGCATTCAACCATATCCCCAAATCCCTCTCACCACGCCCAACACTCACTCAGATACTTTAGACATACTCCCCTCCACCAATACGCCAGCTAACCAACCCTAACCCAACCCCCTTCCCACTACTACAATCCATGCCCAACCCCCACCCCCCCCTCCATCCCCCCCCCCCCATCCCAACCCACATCCCCCACCCACTCCTCCACCCC
>Ga0115846_101066_pt1 | contig 11976 bp, 11 predicted proteins | sample InSIn5gowninarea_2_FD_83860 | JGI IMG/M metagenome (GOLD analysis project Ga0115846, IMG submission 83860)
CGATGATGCGGATGATTTTCCCGTTTCGGAGGCGATGATAGTGAAATTCTGGTATGTGTCACCACCTACTACGTTCACTTTGATAGTAGCGGAGGGTTCACCCGGATGAGGGACTACTCGCTTCTTAAGGTGCTGCTTGCTGCTCTTCTCTGGTGAGACAGAGCTGCGCTTCGCGACGCCGATGTTGGATGGTAAGGTGACATTGCTCGCTGATACCCAGGACGGTGATGAGGATGATGACGCGGAAGGTGAGGGAACGCCATTGGCAGCTGCGAACATCGAGTAACCACCACCTCGCGAAGCGGCTTTCGCGGCATTGACGGCAGAAGCTTCTTCTTCTTCTTCTTTGTCGGCGCTGCTGGAGGAGCTCGAGACGACAGCGGTGGCATTGCGGCTCGCTGCGAGACCGTGCGTTGTACTCTTCTGCTTCAGTGCAAGCTTAGGGTTTACTTGGATGACATGCGCAGTGGGAGTAGCGAATGTGTGGCTGTATATCAGATAATGATCAGCTAGGTGCACGATGAAGATGGAGAGGAAGGACGGGGGAGAGATGCTACACACCTGACTGGCGATGCAGTGTTAGATACGACGACCGCCTCTCCTCGCTTGAGTAGGATAGGTTCCTGTTGCTGTTTGAAAGCAGCAGATGCCCGTGCTGATCTAGCGGCTCTAGCAGCAGGTGTATTCTTGGCTGCGTTTGCTCGTCGAGCGAGTTGTCCATAGCTGCCTCTTGTGGGAAGAGCTAGAGCTGTAGAAGCTTGTTGGAGTGTGAAGAGGGCGAGGAAGAGGTTGAAGAGGTGTTGTGTGGTTGTGATGGATGATGAGAACATCATGCTTGCGGTTCAATTGCTTTCTCTCTTGTCTTTTGTTGTATCAGATATGTGGAAGAGTCCTGCTTTCAAACTTGCTGTCACTTGGAGATGGAGCTGAGGTGAATGAAAGAGAAGAGAGAGCAGTCCTCAGTCCGTCAGTGCTTGATATACCCTGCATCCCCATCCATTTCGACATTGTCCTGTCTTAATCCAGAGCGCAGCCTGACGCTGTTGAATTGGATTTTGAATTGCAGGGGCTCCCTCGTATGCTCAGTCTTCATATTCATAGGCGCAGTGATTTCAGCCGCTGGTACGAATGGCGATTCTTTCAAGCTCGTTCTTGCCGGTAGGATCGTGCTCGGTCTAGGTAGCACAGTCATCGAAACCTGTACTTCGAAGGTGTGTTTACTTTACGCCCCGTAGTGTACTCGCATTCCGTCGCTGAAACGGCCTGGCCATTCTCAATTCGCACAGATCCTTGCGCACTGGTTCAGGAAAAGAGGACTCGGTTTCGTATATGGCGTAGACATTGCTGTCGGTAAGAGTGACCCTCGGTACATGGCTGATACCAGGTTGATAATGATACGAGATTTCCGGAACCAGGCAAGCTGGTCGTCCTCGCTGCTCGTGCCGCGGCTGTCCCTATGAGAGATGCATCATCTTTCTGGGGCTGGGCACTATGGATCCCTGCAATAATCTGTTTCGTGAATCTGATTCAGAACATACTCTATGTCTGGTGGTCTTCGAGACTCCCCGCTTGGACGCGGATGGATAACGGTCGATTAGCTGCCAGGAGACGTCTTGAGGGCTCTCACAGCATCGCGGCGTCAGAGAAGGAGTCGAAGCCATCAAGCAACTCCCGAGATACTTTCAAAGCAGCTCGACATCCTGCCCTTCCGGATTTCAGAGCACTGTCCTCGGTTCCCCGATTCTTCTGGCTCGTAGTTGGTACGCAGATTATGCAATCTGGCGTAGTGGGCGGCTTCAATGGCCTAAGCGCAGACATCATCTCCTCAACGCGTGGCTCGAGCGCCCAAACAGCGGGATATACGACTTCCATGCAGCAAATCATCCCTATCGTCCTCTGTCCCGTTCTGGGCGGGTTCTTCGATTTATTTGGCAACAGAATGGTAGTCGTATCTTTCACGAGTGCTCTCTGGATCATCGTTTACTCCCTATTGGGATACACGACGGTCAATGCACTGGGCGTGATGATCATCTCCTCGCTTGCATTGGCATTCAACGCTCTTCCGTTTATCGCTTCTATTCCACTTATGGTGCCCTCTCAGCTGGAACTCGGTCTAGCATTCGGCGTATGGAAAGCTTTCAACAACTGCGGAAGCGTCATTGTCGATATGATTGCCGGAAGGTTGCAGGACATCACGCCTGGAAAAACGTATGAACGAGTTATCGCGTTCTTTATCGCATGGAAGGCTTTGGAATTCTGCTTGGGTATGTTCTACGGCATTCTGGACAGGAAGTGAGTCGTTCTTACTTGCTCGCCTCGTGTGGAAACAATCATGGAACCGCACTGCTGACTGCCAGTGTTTACTTTCGCAGATATTTAGGTGGCATACTGACCATGAGCGAGCGAAAGAGGAAACGTCTCGAGCAGGAGGATGAGCTGCCTGAACTTGTGGGAAGGAAGCCGGTGAAGTTGTCGACTTGCTTAGGTATGACACTACTGTGCTGCATGATCATCATCGCTTGGGTCTTGTTCATCAAGTATTCGCTGTAGATAGAGTACTCCGTCACTTGGACACCTTGTGGCCTGCACAAAGAAGTTAGCAGTTGAGTGCAGCCCAGAACGCAAATAGTATAGATGGTCCTTCACATCCGCACATTCAGGAGTAAGCGAGTAAGCGAGTCGCTGAGGAGAGCGGAGCGGTGTTGCGGAGCCGATCAACACATGGCCGCCACCGTTTGCATAAGTCAAGTGACAGCCGCACAGAGCACGAATACATAGCAGAGTAGATAGTGAATGGGTAGAACTGCGGTGAATACGATCTGTATGACTTGCCCTTCACATTCGTCAACCAGAGGCTATGAATCCCCACGAGAACGACTCGATCACCCTTCTCCAGATACCAACCCTTGAAACAAAGTATCATGGCCGAGGGTAGAACAAGCAAGGCCGGAGCAAGAGGCCACAAGAAGGGCTTCGGGGGCCATCCGCCCAAAAGCTCTGCAGGTGGGCCTGCTACTGGCACCAACGGTACCATGCCACTTAAGACTAGAGCTGGGCCTATCACCGAAAATTCGACTGTCAGTGCCGATAATGCTAGGCAGGACAAGAGCAGCAAGAAGAACGCTGGTAAGAAAGGAAAGGACAAAGCTATGACTGGAGATGCATCCGCTCCTGGCGCTGCAGCCGCCCAAGAAGACTTGGACGAGAACGCTATACTGCTGCGAGAAATCAAGAGCCTCGGTGGCACTGAGGAGGATTTCGAATTGCTCAAGGATATAGATAGCGATGAGGAAATGGAGCCCGAGGCACAGTCGTCTAATACTACTGCAGATGAGGTAAGGGATACTAAGAAGGCATCCTTGTCTGCCTGTGTTCAGTATTGACTGATTTCTCCCATCGATCACCTTCCAACACTGCAGAAAAAGCTAGCGAAAGAACTGAAGAGCTTCATGGACACATTAGGAGACTTGAAGGCATTTGCAGCTCCCATGGCAGCTACGGATGAGGAGCTAGAGGACGATGATGAGGAGGAGGAGGAAGATAGCGAAGACGAGGCCGAAGAGGCGATGGAGCCTGCGCACGTGATTAAGGGTACAGGGCAGGATGAAGAAGAGAGGGATGAAGAGGACGAGGAGAGCGACGATGAGCAAGTTCCATCCTCATCAGCTGTCGCTGTTCCGTCAGCCTCCCCAGCTGCGTCAGCCCCCAAAGCGGGTCCGAGCAGTCAACCACAGACAGTCGCTCCAGTTAATAAAAGTGGCATGGTGAATCTTTCCGTATCTTACTAGCATGATAAACCATTCTGACATTATTCTGGCCAGCTCATCGACCCTCACCCGAGATGGTACGATGTCGAGCTTCCTGAACTTGACGATGAGGAGGCTCCTATGCCTTCTGCGAAAGAGATTGAGCGTTTACAAGCGCGCGGCCTGAAGCTTCTCGAGGAGCTGAACGACATGTTCGCAGGGTCTTTGTCATCAGACGACAAGGGCAAAGGCAACCCTCTCAATGCTACCAGTACCCTGTCGACCTCAGACCGAGCTTTCATCAAGACCATCCTCACGAGTGGTACCGAAACAGACAAGCTTTCAGCACTCATCCTTCTCTCCTCTTCTTCACCGATTCATACAACCTCATACCTCAACCAACTTCAAGGTCTCACGAAGAAGAAATCACGCGATCAAGCAGTCAGAGCCATTCGAGCTATTGTAGATTGGCTTCAAGGTGGCTCTGCAGGGACGAGCTCGGCCGGTCTACCCGACAGGAAGTTGAAATGGTTCAGCGAGCAAGCAGATTTGAGAAGAGTAGTGCACGCGCAAAAGACTGGCTTGAAGAAGAATGGAAAGCAACCTGGCGATGAACAGCTTGTATTGTGGGCATTCGAAGATTGGCTTAAGAAATGGTACTTCTCCCTTCTTCAGGTTATTGAAGGGCTTCTGCACGACCCTCTACCATTTGTTCGCACACAAATGACAGGCTTCATTGCAAGTCTACTGTCTGGAAAACCCGAACAAGAGCAGAATCTGCTGCGCCTATTGATTGACAAACTCGCCGATTCCGACAAATCCGTTTCCTCACGTACATCACATCACATACTGCAAGTTATTCAGTCACATCCCATGATGAAGGGAATTATAGTTCGTGAGGTTGCTGCTCTCGTCCTGAAGCCATCCACGGTCAACAGCGCTTCAAACGCCTCGCATCCCATCGTTTCCAAGAAGGGCGGACAGAAAGGTAAAGGACCTGCTACAGGAGGGCCATCTCATGCTGCTAGCTTAAGAAGCAGCGATCACTCGCGATATTACGGCATCATCACGCTCAACCAGATCATGCTTTCCCGAAGCGACCAAGATAAGCTTGTAGCGAACAAGCTGCTTGAAACGTATTTCAGCGTTTTCCAGGATCTGCTGGGCACGTATACTACAAACGAAGATGAAGCAGAAGCTCTACCACAACATGGAGAACTGAGAGACCGAAAACGTAGACGGGACGAGAAGAATGGGAAAGGCCGGAAAGATAGTGATAAATTGAAGGACCTGTCAAGGCAGGATCGACGAAAGGTGTTGCGGAGTCAGCAGGCATTGGAGTCCGAAAGCAAATTAATGGCTGCCGTACTGACTGGTGTCAATCGAGCGTTCCCATACTCTGAGTTGGAGGGCAATGTGTAAGCCTTTGTCAATATTGAAGCGAGCTGACCCAAACCGCTGATATGCTCATACACGTTCCTACAGCTTACACGCCCGCGTCGATACCTTGTTCCGCATCATCCACACCGGAACTTTCAACGTCGGCATTCAAGCACTCACCCTTATCTTCCAAGTCTCATCACGGCAACAAAGTGTCTCGGACCGGTTCTATCGCGTTCTGTATGATACTTTGCTGGATCATCGACTGGCAGAGAGCTCAAAGCAGGCCATGTACCTCAACTTACTCTTCAAAGCCATGAAGGCGGACACCTCGAATAAGAGGGTCGCTGCTTTCGTCAAGCGATTAATGCAGATCTTGGCGTACCATCAGCCGCCATTTGTTTGTGGTGCACTGTTCCTGCTCGGAGAGGTGAGTCATAAATTCGTCTAGCAGGGTCCGCACGCGTTCGCTGACAGTATTATTGTATCAGCTTTTCAACACAACTCCCGGCTTACGGAGCATGTTTGCCGAGCCGGAAGACCATGAAGATGATGTGGAAGTATTCAAGGATGCCCCTGACTCGGACAACGAGAATGATGTCGAGGGAGATGAGGGACCAGCCGACGCGACAAAGCCTGCAGGATCTACCTCGTACAAATACGACGGACGCAAGCGAGATCCTCAATTTGCGAATGCAAGCAATAGCTGTCTGTGGGAGATCGCACCGCTTCTATCACACTATCACCCTTCCGTCGCTCTGCACGCGTCGCAGCTTCTATACGGTCAGGCAATAACGACCAAGCCGGATTTGGAGCTGCATACTCTATCGCATTTCCTCGACCGATTCGTCTACCGAAATGCCAAGAAGGCACTGCCTGCAAGTGCGGCATCGATAATGAAGCCTGGCGGTAAAGGACTGGATAGGAGTGGTATGGTTCTCATGCGCAAAGGAGCATCGGCACCAACGATATCCGCAGAAGGACCATTGAATAATGAGAAATTCGCCAAAGCTAAAGAAGAGGAAATTCCAGTTGATCAAGTTTTCTTCCATCGCTTCTTTAGTCAAAAACTGGCAGAAGAGGAGAGTGTCCGAGAAAAACAGAAATCTAATAAGAACAAGAGGAAGCGTAAAGCTGGAGATGGGGATGAGGACGATGATAGTGATGCAGATTCGGAGGATGATATCAGCATTGGAGACGATGAAGCCGAAGCGGCCGATTTGTTGCCTGATGATTCGGACATTGAGAATGCACCTGAGGGATCCGACAAAGCAGACGAAGGTGACTTTAGCGAGATGGACGAGGAGGAAGTCTGGAAGGCCATGAAGGCATCTATGCCACCTGCGAAGGGGGATGCGGATCTCATGGCGGACTCCGACTCGGACGAGGGCGAGGGCGATGACGATGATGATGACAGCGTTGCGGAATTCGCATACTCTGACTCTGAAGATGGCAAAGAAGAAGATGCGGCAATGGACGCTATCCTTGCTGGAGAAGATGGCGAAGAGCTCGACGAGGACGACGGAGAGAACTCCGATTTGGGAGAGGATGACATGCCTTCGTTCTTCCCCGATGATGAAGTGGACGATGTGCCCGCTTTCGACGAGGATGAAGATGACCTTATTGGAAGTGACGAAGATATCGAGCTCGGCGATGGTCTTAAGTTGCCCGCATCCGCAACAAGCTCCAAGAAGGACGCAAAGAACAAGAAGAGGAAGCTTAAGCACTTGCCTGCATTCGCTAGTGCTGATGACTGGAAGGATCTCATCGATGTAGACAGCGAGTAGTCTAGTCTATATGCGTTAATGGAGGGTTCTTCGGTATTATTTTGTTGTGTGCTAGTCCGCTTGAAGTTGAAGTATGCTACATGTCTCTTAAAATGGTTGACACAATCTACGAGGAATTTCTGTGTTGTGTCTGTCTCTACAGTCTAATGAAGCCCCGTCCGGACCGACGAAGGCCAAAGATACCCATGAACCAAGAACTGAGCCAGCTCCACCAGCTAGCCACATAGCTGAATGCTTTCATCGAGCTCGCTTGCTTAAAAGCTGTAATATCTGAAATATAAAGGTTGAAATCGCCACTCTGTTTTCCGAACTGCGGTTTGGATCGTTTTCGGAAGAAGGGAAGAGTTAGCATTTTGACCAATGTCGAATGGTGGAAAGAGAATATCTGGATGGGTAGATTCGCGAGATGCTTCTCACATTTGACCTGCACATAATAGAAATCTCTTTAATCTGGCTCGGATCCAGCTTTTTTGCTTCTTCAGGCGGGACTGGTCTACCTCTATAAGTAGGTTTGAAGTCCTTCCACATAGCAGTGTAAGTTTTCGTCTTTCCACTACTGACCACCATCACCGTGTCATTCTTCCCCTGCTTTTCTGTCATTCCAGTTTGTTCAGCGAAGCCCCTCATCACCTCACTAGCATCAAAATCGAATTCATAGACGGTGACGCTCTCCCTCCTGCCATCGGGTCTAGTACCAGGTAAGTCAGTCTTGATGTTCAATGTGAATTCCGTACATGAGCGATAAGCGGAGGGCATCAATGTGATTTGAAGACCATCGAATGAATGGAGATCGTATGCGTGCTGGTGCGATTGAGATGCGAATCCTGCTCCTCCTAGCGTTTTGATGTCTGTTGCGCATGAATTGTAGAATGTCAGTCGATTGCAAAAGAACATGAAAGAGCGCTGCTAGTCTCTTACCGAGATTGCCTGACGTTTCAGAAAGCAGATTGCTATCAGCTAGGGTACATCACATCCGAGCAGACACAAAGACACACCATAGAAGTTAGCGAAGTTTGTTCCGTCCATTCGTTCGACAGAAACCAAATGACTGTTTAAAGGTGTGAGTTATCAACGATATAAGGAAGTTTGATGCGTCCTCCTCCTCCTCTCACCTCTGGCTCTTCCCACCTCGTATGCGATCATCAACGGCTTTCCAAGCTTCTGAGCGCCATGGAGCACTCCGGCTCCCGAAGAGGGTCAGACTAGCCATTTTTGGATACCTTGACGACCAGTAGAAATGGGTGATATAGACTTAATGCTATTTCAGATATGTTTTTGGAAAGGTCGGTTGGCCGGGTCCGAAGCAGGACCATCTCCGAAGGGCTTCGGAATAAGGCTGACCTTGACAGAAAAATGAGCGCAAATGGAGATTTGGGACATGCTAGGGTAGTATATAAGTAGGATCATATGGATTGTGCAATGCCGCAAGCTCGCAGATGCGTTTAGTGGTGTCTATTGCTCTTCGGACGAAGGCAGCTTTCACCGCCTTCGTCCAAAGGTTGATCGACTTCGGCAAAAGCATGTCAAGGTCAGTGCCATCGAGTGCGTATGCTATGATAGCTACAAAGCATTTACGCGTGAATTGGAGGGTAGTTACGGAGGCTGTTCGACATCTCATGTATCATACAAACATGCGAGCATTGCTGCTGAAGTCATCTCGCTCATTGTTGGAGGAACGCAATCGGGTGTGAGGGAGAGAGAGAGAAGAGATTCGCGACTGCTTTTGAGAGTTCAATCCAGATCAATCAAGCGGGAAAGCATCAAGCAGGAGGGGAAGAAGGAACGTATACACATACCCACACTCATTCACGCACGCTCATTACATCCAGCAATCAACCACGACAAGGCCCCCCGACAGCCTCGGCGCTCATCCCAATCTCCACGCCCAGTCAGATAGTAAACACGACCGGGAGATCGAGGAAGACAGGCACATCCACAATACAAAACAGGACAAGACAACAAGAAGAGACAGGAGAGAGTGTGCGCACTCACTCCATTGCACATCGGAGAGCTGCTCTCGCACTGCCGATCCTCCGCATTGTCCGGGCTGGAGCAGAGCCCTCGACGTCGAAAGAGCTCGACTGTTGTTTACTGCAGGACGGGAGGGACGGAGGTGATATAGATAGAGATTGAAGGAGGCGAGAAAGCTATAGGTAAGTAGACACCGGTGATGCGACACATCCTGTCAGGCTGATGATGACCTGTCACTCCAAAGCCATCATATAATGTACTCCGACAACAACTTCGAAGACCTCGGCTTTGAGCCCGACAGCGGCAGCCTCGCCGGTCTCGGTTCAGCTGGGGGTGCAAATAATGGAGATGGTCCATATGGCTCCAATTCAGCATTCGACATTAACGACTTTGGACTGAACGCAGAGCTCTTCTCTGATCCAAGCTATCATTCGTCTTCAACCAGCAATCCTCTGCTTCAGACTATTCAACGCAATACCACCACTAGCTCGAATGCCACCTCTTCTTACCGGCATCATCATCAGATAAACAATGAGAATGATCCTTCCTCTTCTTCTTCAAGTATGGCTGGTATTGGCAACCCTCTACTGGGATCACCACAGCCAAGCACGATTAAGAAGCTCAAATCTCATCTCAGTGGTATCGGTGGCATAGGTGGCTATCTAACCTCTCCCATGAGCAGCTTCCGAAATACCTTGAATCAGGGTACACCTACCTTGATGAAGCCTACTTCTTCAAATTCCAATACCATGCCACTTGTTGGATCGAGTCCTTTGAAGCCAGTCCTTGGACATGGGTCATCAAGTCAGCTCCAACAGCACAATCATCATCAACAAACTAGTCAAGAACCCGCATGCTTCGAGATAAACACCCCGCTTCCTCCCATGCCAGCGCCTCTCCCGCAATCCAACAACGCGAATTATATACAACAGCAGCAACAAGATCAGTCTCTGTACAATCAAGACTATAATGCCCCTCAGATGCAAAGACTCCAATCTGCTCCTGCAGCCAGTCAGGCAGCTTCCTCCTCTTCAGCAAGCATACCACTACAGCCCACCTCGGGAAGGCAGTCGAGAGGATCAAATAAGCGCAAGAACGAGAAGCAGATTGACAACTTGACTGTACCGCATACTGCTACTGGAGCAACCTTCAACGACATGGATTATGGCGGCATGCGAATCTACGGTCGTCCACTAACAAGGAGTGCTGCTGAAGATCCTTCAGGGAGCGCAAGTGGGCAAGGAAGCGGTAAATCAAAAAGAAAAGGTTCCGTCTCTGGCACAGCGACACTTAGCGGAGGAGCGAGCTTTCTTCCATATCCTGAACAACTGCCTACGGTCACCTTAGGTCGAGGAGTCAAGAACGCCCGAGACGTCCCGGATCAAGCGGCCTATTCCTCTTTCCCCATGAGCAAGTCAGATTCCGAACCAGTCCCTTCTATGTCTTCGACCACCACCTCATCCTCCAAGCCCCCGAAGCAATTCACGAATCTAGACAAGCCATTCATTCAATATGTCGCACCTAACTCACCAGCTGCTAAATCAGCAGCTAGGAATAAAAAGGCTCTTACTGTCCGTACGGATGCCAATGGCCAGATTTTTGCTTCACATGCTTCTGCCTCTTCTTCGTCATCGGCATCCGGAAGCGGAACAGCGAATAACAACGACGATAAGAAGAGATCTGGGAAGATGGTTGCTATAAGGATGCCGCAACACGCTAGTCACCACAATATGCCGCTCACTCCTCCCTTATCAGCTAATAATAACATCAACGTACCATCCCCTCAAAGCCTCGGTATGCAATCTTACCCCAACAGCCACAGCCAGCCTATGCAAATAGCATATTCCCATCAATCCCAGCTTTCAAACAATGAAGACAGATCCCCATACTTCAGTCCTGTGAAGACTACCTACGACTTTGCGCATGTTCCAGAGTTGCAGTATCAGGACGATGATACAGCAAACCAGCATCAGATGCTACTCTCCGCTAATATGCCAAGCTTTGAATTCTCGCTCGAACAATTTGGCGACGTAGGAAGTAGTCAAGGCATGAATAATAACGCTTCTCACTCTCAGCAGCAACAGCAACAGCAAGGGTTGAGTCAATATGGCATAATGCAGAACAACAACAACGACCAATACAATACTGCAGCTGCTATCGACTTCTCATCTGTCTTGGGACTACCATCACCTCATCATCAAGATTCTCATTCTTCAGCTGGCTCAAGCAATGGCGGCAACTTACTTTCTCCTCCTCCTCATTCTGCCGCTTCAACGCATTCTTCGGTCTTCTCGGATGATCAAGCTCTCCTCTTTGGTATTCCTGCACCACCTTCTCCTTATTTCGAAGAACCACAATCTATAGATCAAGCTCTTGCTAGTCTTCTCGGAGGCGCTGGGTCCAATGGCGGCAGCTCGTCGGGCATTGTGCCGCCTTCTCGAGAACAAACTCTTACTCCTCAGCCGCAGTTGCAGATGCACAATGCTTATTCCCCAAGCTATCAGCAACAACAGATATTCTCGCCTCATCACCAACAACAACAGCAGCACTACTCTCAGCAGACCGCGGCTTTGGGGATCTCAAGCCCGCCTCTTTCGCCTAATCATGGGCAGATGACTTCTCCAGCTCAGCCTGCTTGGGCACCATACGCTCAGCAGCAACAACAACAACAACAGGCTTCTTCGTCCGTCCACTCTAGTCTTCTACCCAACATTGACCCTGCACTGCAATCGCTCACGGGCGATGGCTCGAATGGAAACATGTACGGCCAAAGTCCGCAGATGCAGCATCCGCACTCAAATCAGCAACATCAGAACATGAATATGCTAAGTCCACAATCGGCTCATCAATTCCAGTCTGGCTACGGTCAGCAACATCAGCAGCAATCCATTTCGCAGCATGTAGGCCATGGCAGACCAATGTCAAGCCCGAGAAGATTGAGAGGCATGCAGAGCGCTCCGGATCTAGCGGGACTCTACTCGGATCAATCGCTGAATGGCTTCAATGATGCATTTGGCATCACTTCTTCTCCAAGGAGAGTGTCCCTGAAAAGAGGAAGGGCACAATACGGAGACGATAGCGCTGAAGAGAAT
>Ga0115846_101042_pt1 | contig 11944 bp, 5 predicted proteins | sample InSIn5gowninarea_2_FD_83860 | JGI IMG/M metagenome (GOLD analysis project Ga0115846, IMG submission 83860)
AGTGAGGGTTTGAAGAACATGAGTGTCATGAAGTGCTCTTGATTCAGTATCTAGGAATTTGAGCATACCGAGTCAGGGGATAGGCTCGAGAGGGTAGGCTAGGACAGATTTCGGCTGGTGATGGTGTGCGTCGTACACCGACGTTTGCAGCTGACGAGATATGGATCTTTAGAGGAATATGGTGTGAGTGATTACCGGCAAAAGCACGTCGATCAGGTGCAGCTTGCCACGGAAATGTAGTAACCAATCGTAATCAAACTGCCAGAAAGCATGCACAGCCATTTTTCTGTGCCGTGGGTGTCAAGACACCAGTGGACGACTGGTGATGAATACTTGCAAATGTCAGAAGACTCCGTGAATCAGATGGCAACACGGCTGTGTCATCCCAGCGAACCACCCGAAACAAGCAAGCATGTATCTGGTCAACCTTAGGTGGCCTAAGGCAGTGGATGTTGTTGTGTATCCACGTTTCCTGGAGATCGACCGACCGATGAACATCCGCTGTCTGTGTTAGACGTTGTCCTGCCGTGTCTGCGACCATCAAGCGTTTTGCAAATGGTCTGGATTGAAACTTCAGATCACATTCTACTCAGGGTTCGAACACATAAGGGCGAGGCCCGAGGCTGGAAAGGCTAGTCGAATAGCATGCGTATTTGTCAGATCGTACTTGTTAGAGTAATGAGTAAGTGCCTACCCCAATGATCTTTCCAGTGGCTTCACAGCGAATGTTGATTAGGCAGACGCCCACTTTCTCGCACCCTGCAGTCGAAAGCTTCGAAGAAAGTTACCGTTACTCGGCTCCGGTCGCTTGAAAAGTAAAGTGCAGGAGTGGTGACCTATAGTTGTTCTGAAAACGAGGTAAGCAAGATATCCATGTAAAGACTAGATAGCGGTACTGTAAGGATTATCTGGAGTGGTTTTGTGTTTATTTTCAACAGTATGAACGGGGCTTAACATACCAGCTTCAGCATCTACCTGAGAACTGTCCTCGAGCGTAAAGAATTCGCAGGCTCAATCATCAGGCAGAAAGAGTAATAAGCTTGAGGGCGTTAAGATCGACGAGGTAGGCATGTAAGCTCAACCATTCAGTATCCGAGCTCAAAGGACAAAATACTGTGAGGAAAAAACCGATTGAGATCACTTGTAAGATACTTGGTTCTCGCAAGAATGGACACCGGCCACCGCGCTGGCAGAAAGGCAGCTTAAAGTGCGCTGTGATTAGAGGATGTGGTCGGCTGGTTTTGTAGATCCGATCGGCTGCGAAACCTGGGTCAGCGAACGCTTTCCTATTTCGAGGGAATGCATAATTCGCTTAGTCGGATTGACCAATCTATCGTATAGTGTTGGTCAAACACGAGCGCTAAATTGAAGGAGGGCATGCGGCAGAAGCAGAGACAGGTGTGCAGAGCTTCACCAAATCAATACACTGCACTTAAGCTTTGTTATAGTCAATATCGGAGGAGACCTGGCGCCTCTACTCGATGTTCCTAGCCCATCTTTCGGACCAGGAGGACTGATCGACTCCTGTTGCTTGGATTTTCTAGGTCATTGTGACCAGCTGATTTGTAACGAACAAGAAGGTATTTATTGGCTGCGTCTAGATCTGCCAGAGCAGGAGGTCTCATACAAGCATGATTGTCGCCCTTGCCATGTGTTCTATAAAGTTTAGTCTGCTGATCGGTCTGGCTGCTCAAGAGAGGGTAGACATTTGAATACTGTACACTGTGTATCCATTGATCCTTTCGCTCAGTTTTGTTTGGCCTGCTCAATGTATGCATTACGACGAGGCTACTGATACTGTGGAGCGCGGTTGGTATGGCGTGACTCAAAGAACGATCACACTACGGAATGCATCCGATTGGATGTGTAGCCACAGAGCCATTTCAGGCGGCAATGTGTGTGACTGTCACTCGAAGTATTGCCAGACGTGAAGATCGACTTATCAGACAAAATGGCGTTGCGATAACGACGCAATTTCCTTGAGTAATGCAGCGTCGAGGTGCATACTCAAGCGAACAAAAGTTGGACATCGCACGTATGTGGAGCCGTAACTCCATGGCCTTTGCAAGCTGTACCTTCAGCTCGCATGGTTTGAGGCCATTACGCGACGTGACCGTGACTGTAGAGATGAAACATCCCTTGTGCAGCGGTTAGATGACATGTTACAATGTGCTGAGTCGTGCCACCGTTTCTGCGTCAAGCCAGACGACAGTGCTGAATTCTCGGAAGCATCAGATCTAGCCTGTAGGATGGAGCTCAAGAGCGTAGGTCTGGACTGAGCGACGGAGTCCTACACAGTGGCCTGAGGTGGCTCTCCACCAGTTCGAGCGGAAGAATGGTACAAGATGGTAAGCGGAACGGTCCTTGACAAGGCGAGCATTGAGGTTCACGTAACTCAGCCTGAGAACTTGAACCCACTCTAGTCCAGTCTCAACATCAGGGCATCGGCCGTTGGCCCAGCATGTGGTCGCTTATCTATGCTGTAGTATCAATGTGCTCGGTTGTAGTCGCATGATGCTGGATGTAGTGCAGGTTAAGCAAGTATCCAATCCTGGCACCTTGACTTTGGGCGGAGCTCGATCGCCTGGGTTGATGCATGCCAGTGGGGCGATTTGGAGCATGTCAAGGTGCAACGGTCAACATTGGTCTTCACGCTATAGGTCGAAAGGGGCTGTTTGCAAAGTTCCTTGGTTACCCCATATGGAAACTCAAGCGAACAATGACCGAGAACTCAATTTGGTTTTCCGAGACAGTCTAGTGTGTGGAGTGAAGTGTTAGTTTCGGACCTCGTTCAGTTCAGCACGCATAGAATATTCTTGCGTGTATCATGGCCAGGGGCATGATCCTTTCGAATCTGCAAAACCACTCCGAGACAACCCCGTATACATAGTCCACATGGCCTGAAAAACAAAACAAGGACATCTGGCTTGCCGAGTCGTTATCTTGAGTGCTTCATTGGCTTCTAGTCATGATTATGCAATCTTGCCCTACGCCTGCTTTCTATCCAATGTACTGTTAGTGTTTCAAGGACGCTTGCGGCGTCCGTGTTCGTGTTCGCTGAGTCGTGGGCGTATTGGCATGCTGGATCTTGAATTGTCCTTTTGCTCTGTTGGTTCGCCACAATGACCAAAAGTCACGGAATTGAACAGCTTGTGAGATGTTTTTCGTGTTACATGTGAACGGCTATTCACGAATAGGGTGCTACCCGAGTTTATCTCCGAGTTGGCCAGTGAAACGCTAACGAGTCGTGCCGCTAAGGCGCTCGACCGTTTTACGTTACACAGATCTCGCAGCTCTGCATTTCCTGATCTCCATACTTTGCCTAGTATTTGTACAGTAGCTTGTGGTTAGCCCACACCATGAACGTGTGACTTTCTCGTCTTTCGGACATTTTATTTCGGCTCAACCGAAGCATAACCCAAACAGAGTTGAGCTGGTCATCGTTCGTACATTGACTACACGCGCCAATCAGAGATTCAGTGAGGTTCGTCAACTCCGACAAGGTCGATCGAGGTGGAGCGAGTTTTCCAGGTTAGCTGCTCGCGAGTATGCGTGTGTTCAGCCACTGTGCCGCTTCGTTGGGATGATTGATCAGCAATCGTTTCTGACTTTGGCTATTCATCGGAACCATTTCTGCCACTAGCCATAGGTGCATATACTACCCATGCGACTTACAGCCGACTCTGTCCAATTAGTCCATCTGACCAACTTTCAAACGCTAGTTGCAGAGTCACCAGTCTGGTAGCACATCAAGGCTGTGTATATAGCAGAACATGGTTGTCGAAGTGCATAAGGGTCCTGCCGCGTGCCTCTGAGAACAACCTAGGCCAGCATCAAATTGCGGCACTGCAGTTCAAAACTAAAGCCTGGCGATGACGCAGCCCCAAGGCATATTTGAGAGCAACTGTCGACGGGAATAACCACTTCTCTTAACACTCGATCGAACAGGACGAGGGGAATCGAGAATGAATACTGATATTGGGTTTCAGATCAACACTGCTCGTCGCCTGGCTGACGATGTCGCAAGAATTGGGGCGTTGACCAGGCACAGACTCAGTGGTCGGGAATCGGAAGCAGATAACGATCAGAGTCGGGACAGGGGGGAGCAGCAGCGGCAGTCGCCACAGATTGGCACCTGGCCTCCGTCTGCTTCAAACGCCCTTTCTGACACGTCGCTAAACGTGACTGTGGCGAACGAGGTGGTCCGAGATGACTTAGGTAAGTCTGTTGCTGTCGTTTCTATATCGGAAGTTTCTGACCCAACTTCGCAGCGAATCGTCTACAGGAGATTAAGTCGAATCTGCTCGACCTCTGCGAGCGTCAGCTCAACGACTTACTGGACGAAGCATCTCCTGGTGAAACCCAAGCTGAAATTGAAGACGTGGACAAACTCCTTGCCGAAATGCGAACAGTCAGGCGAAGCATGGAGACGGTGGTAGCTTTAGAGCAAGCACTGAACCGAACGTAACAAGAACAGTTTGGTACCGAAAATCGTCCTGTAGCGAGCAGAGCTATCCAGCAGATGATCTTGTCGAGATTGGGATTTGCATGTCGAGTTTCTTTGGCTCAGCGCGGGAAACGTGGAAGGATTGCTCGGTTGCTCGAATACTCACGGACGAGGTATATCCTAGAAGTGACACTCAACAGCGAAATTGATGTGGGACGGCTGGACATGTTACAGCAAAGGCAGCAGGCGTAAATACACACAGATTTCGGCTTTTGCAACATGCAAAACCACCTAGGTAGTGATACTACTTGCTTCTACGGAAACGTGGGAAGATGCACGTTTCATGCTTACCGCACAGTCCGTCAATCCACTAATGCACCCCATTCATGCGCGTTACGTGACCGCGTTCTGACGCGTGCTTTCCCGAATAGGAAGCTATAGACGTAGTTTGTCGATGAATGTCAATTGTTCCTACACATTCCTGAACAGGTCTACGTGAACGCTTTCGACCTTGGTTTTTCCGTAAGAGACTTGAAGACAGACACTCTTCACAAGCGCCACACCCACTATGTCTCTCCTCGTTGACAAGCTGAGGCCTCGTTCGCTGGAGGCTCTCACTTACCATGCTGAACTCGGCGAAAGATTGGCGTCTTTGGTTGGTCGTGTCTCACATCACTATCATGTGCTAACGGCATTGCAGGCGACGTCAGCAGATTTTCCTCACATGTTGTTCTATGGCCCATCAGGCGCAGGGAAGAAAACAAGAATTCTTGCAACACTGCGAGCCCTGTACGGTCCCGGAGTGGAAAAGATTAAGATCGATGCAAGAGTTTTCCAAACTTCTTCGAATCGGAAACTAGAGTTCAACATCGTCTCGTCCGTCTACCACTTGGAAATCACACCCTCGGATGTAGGCACCTACGATCGAGTAGTCATCCAGGAACTGCTGAAGGAGATTGCGCAAACACAGCAGGTCGATCTCAATGCGAAACAGCGATTCAAGGTGGTCGTCATCAATGAAGCAGACGGGCTCAGCAGAGATGCTCAAGCGGCTTTGAGAAGGACAATGGAAAAATACAGCAACAATGTGCGGCTTATCTTGCTTGCCAACAGCACTGCGGGTATCATCGCGCCTATTCGATCAAGAACGTTGCTTGTCCGAGTGGCAGCTCCCACCCATGCGCAGATTTGCGACGTTTTGACCGATGCAGGCAAAAAAGAGAACTGGAAGGTCATACCCGCTCTTAATCAGAAGATAGCCGAGGAAAGCGGACGCAACCTGCGACGTGCACTGTTAATGTTCGAAGCAGTATACGCACAAAATCCGACGGTCAATGAGACAACTCCCATACCACCTCCGGACTGGGAAGTGCTCATAGCTCAAATCGCCGATGATTGTATCAAAGAACGAAGCCCACAGATGATCCTACAAGTCAGAGCCAAACTGTACGATTTACTTACGCATTGCATACCCGCTACCATGGTCATCAAAGTCTTAGCTTTGCAGCTAGTGAAGAAGGTCGAACCTGAATTGAAGGCGGACATTGTCAAGTGGGCTGCATTCTATGAGCATCGAATCAAGCAGGGCAGCAAGGTTATCTTTCATTTGGAAGCATTTGTCGCTAAGTTCATGCGGCTATATGAGATGTTCTTCGCTGGCATGGTGTAAAAACTAAAGCGACACGGGCACTAAAACGACTACAGCACACCGGTCCAGCATGAAGGCAGCGTCCATGTGCTGTTGTAGATGATCACAAATTCAGGCAGCAAATTCACGAGTCATGGTGCACACCTCAAGGCAAGCATGCAGTACAGCAGGCGCATGCGTCGATGTCGTGCATCAGGTGTGTTACGGAGTGATGCGACACCAGCAAAAAACTCCCGTATCACGGCTGATGTGCATCGGAGGCTCGTGTAGAGACTCTTGGCGAATGGCGCACGGAAACCGGTACGAGTATGGATGATCACCACGGAATCGTCGAATTAGGTTTCTAGACGCCTGATCGCCACCGACCTCAAGGCCCCACCGCCACAGACTCAGGAGGCGGCAGAGGCATGGTACAATAATTCTGTCTTCGTGTTATTACTGCGTACCACGCACGCGAGCCGTACTAGCTTAGCTCCGTATGGTCTCGGCATGGTCCCAGTCGTCGATGAGGATGAGAATGATACCAAAGCTTCTGAGTAGAATGGAAAGCACATTCTATTGCACCGAGCAGCTATAGACAAGTAAGGTAGATTGAAAGAGTGTCAGCACTTGACCAACTAACCCCGATAGGGCGCTTGTCGGCATTTGAACTCCGAGGTTTAATCTTTCGATATACCAAACTTTGCTATGGTGATTGCATGTAGCGATTCCGTTTGAAAGGTGTGTAGAGATGGAGGTTCTTTATCTGCACTGTAGAATCCAGTTATGAAGGCCAACTTGAAGTGCTGTATTTAATCCATGATATTGTACTGTACTTAAGAAATAAGGTTAGCCGTCTGCCAGGTACCGTCGACAGCTATTGGGTGCGCCTAATAGTGGATCGTTGTTAGGTCAGGGACGACTGTGTTGTGCGCAGTTTGTACCTTCGCAGTTGTGGTAGGGGATGCCATTCTCACCACAATCACCCAAGACACATTGTATTTGGTTTTTGCTCACCTCCATTCTTTCGTACAGCAACGCTACAACGCAAACCTCTTATTCCAGTACAAGCAAACTGTCCGCAGCCCTACACTGCTCTTCCTAGACAATCGTTTACGAAATTTGTGCGCCCTCGAAAGTGGCTAATTAGAGTCTTCAACAAGTATCACCAACAGATTCTCTAGCTCTCCTCCGCTGGCTGGATCGGAGCTTCACGTTCGTTACCGCCTTGAAAACGCCTTTTCTCCTTGTCGTCATATACAGAGGAACCAGATCCACAGAGACAGCAGTCCAGAAATCACTCATCGCTGGCTGATCTCGCGAATATTATCTGTCTTTGGTCCATCATCGTTCCAGCCATTCACTACTCACTAATCAATGAGACAAAAAGCTTTAGCCGGTTCTTTGACACGCAGTACTTAAGATTCATTGTTTTTTTACATAATCTGGCGTTTGACTTGCACCATAACGAGGTTGGATTTGGCACACCATGTCCTCCAACGTTCGTTTGCCAGACTCAAAAGTTCCTCCACACATCCGGCTGAACTCGCAGACCGAAGATCTTTCTATACAAGACCTGTCAAGCCAACCGCGGTCTTTGACAAAACCAGCGGGTTTACATAGACCCTACTTACTGAACCACATCCAAACTTCCAGTGATAGACTAGTGCCCCCTGCACTAACCAGAACCAATCGCCATCGAGACGAGTCGCCAGTCCCTGTTTCGCCGTCCCTATCCGCCTTCTCATCTAGGAGATCGAGCTGGGAGTCCGAAATAACTCACGATTCGAAAGGGCTCGAAAATCCGTTCTCCGATCCTGGGTCCAGACCTGGTTCGAGGTCAAATAGCTTTGACCATGATCTGAACACTCAGACGGTATCAGAGAAATACAACATAGTACCCCTGGCCTCCGCCGGGCTGCTGCTTTATCCGGAGGACGTGGAGAAAGATGACGACTTACATAATCCAGATAAAGAAGATTCGAAGGACTGCGATATTTTCACGAAACGTGGTTTCGCCAATATTGGGGGTTTGGTCTTCATCACACTGGGCCTGCTCGTGCTGTTCATCGGCTACCCGGCTCTCACCTTCACTCAGAGGTTCAGTGTTAACAATGACCCATGTCGAAACAATCCGAACTGCTTAAATGTTGGGAAAGTATCTCTACTGAAGAATATCCGAAGTGGCTTGATCGACCCCGATACTCCTACGAGCGCATACACAAAGAAGGATCATCATGGAAACGAATGGAAACTGGTGTTTTCAGACGAATTCTCAAAGTCAGGAAGGACATTTTATGACGGAGATGATCCCTATATGGAAGCTGTAAACATCTGGTACGGTGTTACTGTGGATCTTGAATGGTACGATCCGGACGCCGTTACTACCAACGACGGTGTCCTTGAAATCCGTTTCGATGCTTTTCAGAACCACAATCTGAACTACCGATCTGGGATGGTTCAGACATGGAACAAGCTATGTATGAAAGGAGGTCGCCTTGAATCTAGTCTATCATTGCCGGGACGTGGAGACACGGTTGGATTCTGGCCAGGTCTATGGACATTAGGTAACTTGGGGAGGCCAGGGTACGCTGCAACCACGGAGGGTATGTGGCCTTATAGCTATGACAACGTCTGTGACGCTGGCATCACCCCGAATCAGAGCTCCCCAGATGGCATAAACATGTTGCCCGGTATGAGACTGCCTGCCTGTACCTGCAGTGGAGAAGATCACCCCACACCTGGCAGATCTCGATCGGCACCAGAAATTGACGTGCTCGAAGCCACCAACTCCCCGCTGGACGCTGCCGGCAATATGATCGGCCAGGTTTCGCAGTCGATGCAAGTTGCACCGTTCGACATATGGTATTATCCGAATTATCAGCTTACAGAAGTATACGACAACTCAATTACAGCCGTGAACACCTATCGTGGTGGGCCATATCAGCAAGCTGTTTCCGCCCTGACAAACCTTAACAACGAATGGTATGATGGTCAGCAGTATCAAATGTATGCCTTCGAATACACTCCAGGTGGCTCAGGGGATGTAACTTGGTTTGTGGGAGATCAAGCCACTTGGAGAGTTACGGGTCAAGCACTCGGACCAAACGGAAATGTTGGGCAAAGGGTACTACCAGAGGAACCTATGTCAATCGTCATGAACTTTGGCATGTCTGATAGCTTTTCGGCGATCAATTTCACAGGTATAGCGCCTTTGTTGCCGGCTAAAATGAGATTCGACTACATTAGAATATACCAGGACCCCAACAATGACGACATGGTGATGAGCTGTGATCCGCCGGGCTATGAGACGACAACTTACATCAATGATCACAAATCAGTTTATTACAACCAAAACATTACCAGCTGGTAAGTCTTCCTCGATGTGGTAACTGACGAGCGTTTTTGCTAACACATATCGTCAGGAGTAACTCTGGCTATTCTTGGCCGAAGAACAGCTTGATGGATGGATGCAAAACTTGATTTCGGGCTCGGTTGTCGACTGCTGTTTCTGGAGCATGATGTACGATAGACGCATATATTCTGATCCTTGCATTTTAGCGGCATGTGACAACACATTGGGAGTCCTGGGGAAGCAGGTATCTTCAACTGGGACTTGACGAGACTTCAGTTTATTGGATGGTGGTAGGGTTCAGCACAAAGCTTGACGACAGCATGCGTTATTCATGTATTGTGTACTTAAAAACACTAAACGTTATATAGTATTGATGACAGAACAGGTCCAAGGCAGTTCGAACTTCCGGATTCGCGTACGGAGGCGAGAATGAGCCCACGAAACGCAGACGACGGATGAACAAGGTCGGAGAAGGCAAATGAAGCAGGAATGATAAGATGCTTTTTGGCCTGTTCATCACCTTTGTCGGGTGTGTTTTAGTCCATGCTTTCACAAGAATGGCATGACTTGAACAAAACAACACGCCTGTTGGCTAGCCTTTCCAAAGGTGGTCAGCAGCTCTCATCCTTGCCCAATATCGAAGGCTTTGTTAATACGCGGTCTGACCGCCCGTGGTCATCTGTCCTGCTGGCGCGGTCCAAGCAAATCAATCGTCGAACGGATACCACTTCGTGATGATGGGTGCTGGGCTGAAACCTGCGGCAACTTTCTCGAAGTAGACTCTAACCTTGGGCACAGACTGTTTGGGGCTGTTAGCAAACCACTTCCTCAGCTTAGCTTGGCCAAAAGAGAGCACACCATCAGTCCACGACCGGTTAAATTCAGACATGGTTGGCGCTGGTAAAGGATTCACGCAGCACTCACTAGGTCGTTGGCAATAGCATATCTCATCATGAGCTCATGGTTTGTCAAAACAGTGATGGCACGGTCTTGAGTCTGTTGTGCAACGACAGAAGTTTCCCGCCGGCGGGTTGTCTCGTTACTGCCGCCTGTTATGGGAGTGCTGCTGATATGGGTGCTCGAGCCTTGCTGCCGACTGGCTTTGACACCGGCGCGTTCCATGTCAAAAAGCCCTGGACGTTCTGTGCCACAGTGACAAGCACACGGCAGACATGTTGAAGCCAATGAGACGGTTTTAGTTGAATATCGAGCAGGCACCGACACACGTGCCGTGTTCACCCTACTGTGAAAATGAATCACATCACGCGAAGTCCAAAACCCATGAAATCATGGTAGGGTGAGATGAGTTTAGAGCTAATAAGCTAAATCTGCACTAGCACATGATGCGATCGAGATCGAGCCGGTCATGTCCCAGCATTGCGGATCTTGGCTTCTGCTCGTACAGTAGTGTGCGGCGTTGGCCAGCAGGTGGCTCAATCCTCTTCCTTCACTATGCATGCCATGATGTGTCTCGTGACATTGCGGCATGGTCCTTTGCAAAGACTCCTCCCGTCTGGAAATAGCCTTGCCGTTCTCCCTCAGACTAGGCTCCTGCAACAGGGAAGGCTATCTGTAGAATAACCATACCCCTAATCGAGTCTCGGAGCAATGCCCTCTTCTAACCATAGTCAGCAATCATGAACATGGGAGAGCTATTGGTGTCGATGGCGCATTAGAGTTGGGTGGTGCTAGATCTGGCTGAAAGTTCCACAATAGTGCATCGAAGGACAATGGACAGTGTCATGACACAGTAGAATTCTGGAAACGCCGCGTATTACAGTTCGAGGATAGTTTCAGAACACCTTGATTGAGTTGTCCTGTTTCTCGGCGTTTGCAGCCTGCGCTCTCATTGATTGCATCCGACAACAATTTGATGGTCGATGCGAGGTTACTCGTCGTCACAACACTTGGACGGGCATAACAAGTAGAAGCAAAGACATACTCATCATCGTGAATGAACTCGAAAGCCCAGATGCAAAGTTAGCCCAAGATAGGAACCTGCGGCTGGGCGTTGAGATCTGAACCGTCTACCGTCAGCCAATAAGCAACCACAGTGGCTCATCCTCTGTGCACACTACTGTAAGCCACTTGTCCACCCCTCCCTCCCCTGTACATGGCCATCAACCCACAATCCACCATCCCCACCATGACCTTTGCCGCGGTGCTGATGACCATTCCTTCGACAGTCTAGAATTCGTGAGCTACATCCGACCCGATATCCTTAACTGGTCATTCTGCGCGCTTACGTGTCTCCTCGATGCTGTACTTGGTACAGGACATGGCTGTTTCATCACCGATGCTCACACCACAACATACTGTGCGTACGAAGCACGTGAATGCAGAACGTCAGGTCATACATCGAGGTTCGCTGTGCCGCAAAAGTGAAGCCACACAACCATCGTCGCTTCTGCCTAATACAGTACAGCACTGAACATCTCGAGCAGGACGCCTCCAAGAGAGCGCCTATGCCAAACATCTCTTTGTGCCCATCCCATTCCCGATCCTCCATCCTACT
>Ga0115846_101175_pt1 | contig 11933 bp, 2 predicted proteins | sample InSIn5gowninarea_2_FD_83860 | JGI IMG/M metagenome (GOLD analysis project Ga0115846, IMG submission 83860)
ATTTCGCTTCCTTGCCGTGCGAAGCAAAAGGCTCTACCCTTTTAAAACCTTCGGTTTTAACAAGCCAAGGAGCGCATACTGCTCTTTGCCCAACAAAAACGTAGTTTTTGTTAGAAGGGGCTTTGAGTCTCGAGTCTCGAGCATCAGACATCCAAGAACCTTTAATCTCCTTCACATCAATAAGATTCTTTTCAAACATGAAATACGTTGAATATCCACTAATTTTTGAGAAAAAGGGAACGCTCTTTCCTTGTGAAGACAGTCTATAAATAAAAGGTAATTTGTTATTAATTTTATTAAAAGTTGGAAACGCTTCGCGCTTGATTGTTTCCCTTTGGGAAACCAATGGTTTAGATGTTAAAAACCCTATTTGATAGCTTTCTTCAGGAACCCATAAAATCTGTCCTTGGGAAAGGTCATCATTTAAATAAAAAGAATCAAAATTAATAAATCCACCAGTCTCAGTCTTATATTTATCAAGAAACCATTGAAAATTTAAAAAACTTTTCATTGCAACGAAATTTTTAAAATTTTGTTTTAACGAGTTTGAAACAAAAAATTGATCAAATGAAGAAAAAGGCTGACCCCTGATTACTGATTGCTGATTGCTGACCCCTGATGGCTGATGCCTGAAGCCTGATGCCCCTTTGGAAGAAGGAGCGAAAGAAAGAAGGGGCAAAGGGGCAAAGAGCTGCTCTTTGTTAAAATCTTCGATTTTAACAAAAAAAGCTGATAGAGGATTAATCTTGTGAGAAGCACAAGGATGCTTTGAGTCCTCGGACCCACTGTGAAACAATGTTGGATTTTTACTCAAATTGACTTTGGAGAAAGAAAAAAAATAACCAATATTTGAAAATTGAATATTTTTAAAAACAAATTGAAGAATAGGTTGATTTAAAAATATATCAAAATCTTTATCCATAGTTTTTGATTCGAGAAGGCCCTTACGAAGCAAAGTGTTTGAACCTCCTACGGAGCAAAGAAGGTTAGAGTTCTTTACAAGTGTATTTTTGTTAAAGGTATTAAAATCACTACAGTAGTTTTTTTGAGCAACTTTTGATTGATCAATTTTAGAAACAAAACCATTCAATAAAAAAATAGAAGTTAATTGATTTAAAACAGCTGTTCTATCAACTAAATCACCAATTTTTGAGAAAAAAGTTAAAGGAACTATTGATTTATAAATTTTTCCAGAGAAAATCCAAAAAGATCCTAATTTGTAAGCCGTTTTAGTAACTTCTCCTTCTTTACTAGTCTTAATTGCTAAAACAACATCATCAAAAAAAAGTTTGCCTTCCAATTCTGAAGACAGATTATGTTTTGCTTTAATTCGTTCGTTAGTTTGGTTAGACATTGAAGAAATTTCAGCAAGAAGTTGTTCTTCAAAAACAATTTCTCCCTGACGAACAAATAAAACTGTTGAAGCAGGAATGTCGATTTTGATATCTTCTAGTATTTCTGTTTTTTTATTTTTTTCTCTATGCGCAGCCAAAAGGGGCATACTGCTCTTTAAATTCTTCGATTTTAAGGTTTCTTTTTTTTCTTTTTCAAAACCATTATCCCCAGTTTTTGTAATGAAAGGGGTACGGGGTGAATCAGGACTAATGTTAGTTAAATTTTGTTCTGCATTTAAAGGGATACAGCGTTTGATTCTAAGTAGACCATTAACCTTTGTAAGAAAAGCTATTTTTCCATGAGAAGTACGAATAAGTCTTCCTTGTAATGTTTCTGAAAAATCGATGATCCCTTTATACGGAGCTCGAATCTCATCCAGAACATCTCCTGAGAAAACTCCTCCTGTATGAAATGTTCGCATCGTTAATTGAGTACCTGGTTCACCAATAGATTGCGCTGCAAGTATACCAACTGCTTCACCTAATGGAACAAGAATTCCTTGGGATAAGCTCCACCCGTAACATAATTGACAAACTGAGTTTTTTACATTACAGGTAAGAGGAGAGCGTATTAATACTGTATTCTTTAAAGGTACAATTTTGGATGCTAACTCTTTTGAAACTTGTTGATTTCGAAATGCGATTGGATGTATATCTTCTGCTAAAACTCTACCAACTAAACGATCTTTTAAAGATAAAATGATTTTTCCACCCTCTTTCATATCGGTAAGAAAAATACCTCGACGTGTTTGACAATTAAATAACCAAATAACAACGTGTTGTGAAACGTCTACTAACCGACGAGTTAGATAACCAGAATTTGCAGTTCTTAAAGCAGTATCAACTACCCCCTTACGAGCACCATAGCAAGAAATAACATATTCAGTCAGAGTCAAACCTTCTCTAAAATTACTGCGAATAGGAAAATCAATAATTTGTCCTTGAGGATCTGACATTAATCCACGCATACCAACTAATTGACGAACTTGAGAAATATTGCCTCGAGCCCCAGAAAATGCCATCATAAAAACAGGATTCAAAACATCTGTAGAACGAAAATGTTTAACTACACTTTGTTTTAAATTTTCACTTGTTCGATGCCACGTATCAATAAGATTTTGAAATTGTTCTACGGCTGTTAAATTCCCTTGTTGGTATTGCATTTCTGCTGACTGTATATTGAATTCAGCTCTAGAAAGTAACCACCTTTTATTAGGAGGTATTTTTAAATCATCAATGCCAAGAGAAACTCCTGCTTTAGTTGCATATTCAAAACCAATATTTTTGAATTTTTCTACTAGATCTAGAGTCGCCTTCTCTCCATTATTTGTTAAAGACCACAAAATTAAAGCTTTTAGTCGGTTTTTATCAAAAGAATAATTAAAAAATAAAGGATCTAAGTCTTCCTTTTTGGGGTCATGCGGAGCAAGGACCCATAATCCTTTTTTGGGGCCTCGGACCCATAATCCCTTTTCTTTAACATCTTTAGAATTTTTTATAGAAGTACGTATCCCCTGGTTTGTATCAGATTCGTCTAAAGTAGATTTCATAGATTAACTCCTTTAAGAAATGTGTATTTTATAGTTTTTAAAATTATTGAATTTTATGTTACTCTATGCGCCTTCAAGCTTATTCTAAGTTTTACTACGCCAAACCAAGTTTTCTATGCTTTTAGACAAGCATGCGCCTTTTGGCTTGTTAAAATCCTTGCAGGATAAGAAAGCGCTAGTTGGTCTATGCGCAGCCATTATCCTATGCATCCTCTGCTTTTAGTTTCCCTTATCCTGCAAGGGTTTTAACAAGCCAAAAGGCGCATACAAGTTCCAACTAGCGCCTTCTTGCAAGGGACACGCACATAGGAAACTCCCTGGATAGGTGCCAGTGCTTTGCCCAACCTTTGATCAAGCAAAAATAAGTGTATTTAATAAAACTCGACCGGGAGTAGTACGAACATATTGTTTCACTTTTTCACCATTCGGGTCGTAATCGTATTGATAAGTTGAAAAAATTTGGTTATGTTGTCCAAAAGAATTTACTCTAATTTCTAAAGGTGATTCCAAAGTTTTTTCACTTTCTAATGATCCATTTTTTCTAACCCAAACTGATTGATGAAGATCAATTTGTTTTTGATAGTAAGCTTTAAGTAAATCAGTGGAATCACTAAAATAGTGACCTATTCTTTTTTTGGAAAGAATCTTGCCTTGTCCTGTATTAGAAGCAGTCAAAGGAGTTAGTTGCGGCTTTAAATTAAAAGTACTTAAATAATAACAACCTAAAACCATATCTTGACTAGGGACAAGAATAGGCTGACCCGTTGCAGGTGATAATAAATGATTTCGTGACCACATTAATTTCCAAGCCTCGGCTTGAGCCTCAGCAGATAAAGGTACATGAACAGCCATTTGATCTCCATCAAAATCTGCATTAAAAGCAGGACAAACCAATGGATGTAAAAGAATAGCTCGACCGTTTACTAATTTAGGTTGAAAAGCTTGAATTCCAAGACGATGAAGTGTGGGGGCTCTATTTAAAAGAATCGGATGGTTATCCATAAGCAGTTGAAGAACTTCCCATAATATAGGAGGTTGGTCATGAATTAAATGTTTTGCTTTTATAATTGAGGGAACTATATTTTTCAACATTAACTGTCGAATTAAAAATGGGTGGAACAATTCTATTGCCATCTCTTTCGGTAAACCACACTGATGAAGTTTAAGAGTAGGACCAACTACAATAACGGAACGACCAGAATAATCAACTCGTTTTCCTAATAAATTTTGTCGAAACCTTCCTTTTTTGCCTTTAAGTATATCTGATAATGATTTTAACGGCCGATCATTAGAAGCACGTACAGGCTCAGAGCCTCCTTTTCCATTTTCAATTAAGGCATCAACCGCTTCTTGAAGTAGACGTTGGGCAAGTAGAGCACTTTCTGTACTGACTCGGTTAAATCGTTCATTTCGAAAATAGATATTTTGATAAAGTTTATTCAGATCAGAAACTGCTACTTGGTCTCCGTCTAATGGTATAATCGGTCTTAAATCGGGTGGAATAACTGGAATAACAGACAATGTCATCCATTTAGGTAGAGCTTCACTTTCAAGAAAATCTCTAGCTAATTTTAAACGACGTATTACTTTTGCACGCTGGGTAATTGTTCTTTGTAATCTTCGCAAATCAGGTAATATAAGGTAATCTTGAGCTTGTAAGTCACTAATCTCAAATGATAAATCATAGAGTTGGCCTTGTAAAGCCGAATACAATGCTTCTGGTTTTATTCGCCTTAACCTCTTTTGTATAACAGAACCACCAGTATTATCAAGCGCTCTTAAAGCAGGTTTTAGACCAGTGAAACTGAAATGAGATATCTTTATTTCTAAATTTTTTACCACATTAGAATATGTTGGTATTGGAATATCTCCATCTTCAGGTAAACAAGTCATATAACCAAAAAAAGAAGTACGATCTTTTGTAGTTTCCCAAGGGAATTCCCGGGAAATGGGCAAACTATTTGGTAGTGAAAATCTTTGAGATATTTTTTTAGATTTTAAAAACTCAATATCTTTTATAGCCTTTATAGTTTTATCAAGTTTACCACGTATTTGAATAGGATTGTCTTTTTTAATATAAGAATAATACGGTACTTTTTTGAAAACCTTTTTTACAGTAGGTGAAAACGAAAAATTTCGTCTTCTTCTGTCAGAAATTTCTAATTTCTCGGTACAATATGTTACTGCTTCAACCCGCTTTCTCCGATAACCCAAGAATATCGAAATATAACTTATTCGACCTTTTAAATACCAAATATGAGTGACAGGTGAATTTAATTCAATAAACCCTAAACGATGTCTACGAACACTAGACGAAGTGTAGTCTACATTGCAATCGCGACAAGTTATTCTTTTAGGTGTTGGTCTTTTTCGCTCACAAGCACATTCAAAATCTTTGATTGGTCCAAAAATTCTTTCGCAAAATAATCCTCCCATTACGGGACGAAGTGTTTTATAATTAACTGTTTGCGCATTCAATATTCGTCCAACGGTCATACCACTAACTAATAGTCGCTCGGCCCAATTTTTAATTCTTTCGGGAGATGCTAACCCTATTCGAATTGATTCTATTAATTGTGTTTCAGTTGTTTGTCCTTTAATAATAGATAATTGTGTTTCAGTTGTTTGTCCTTTAATACCAGATCTCACATCAATACCCCCATATTGTTTTTATAAAAATTATAAAAATCTACACTATTAACCAAATTCTATATCCAACAAAGCTTTAACAAAAACCTATAACAAAACTTTAACAAAAAAGGGGGCGAAGGCTGCGATAGCAGTATGCGCAGCTTTGCTGAGCATAGGAAAGTACCACGAGTTGGTCTATGCGCAGCCAAAAGGCGCATACTGTTCTTTAAAATCTTAGATTTTAACGTACTTTCCCTTCTTGCTTTATTATCCCTTGCAAAGCGCAAGGGTGCTTATCTTTTCCTTGGTCACCCTTTGCATGCTTGGTCACCCTTTGCATGCCAAGTAAAATGCTTATAAAAATCGAAGATTTTAAAAAAAGTAAAGATATTCTTAAAATCCTGCTTTTTTTTTAAGAAGCAATTTACTCCTTCACGTGCGAGGCATTGACTCCGTAGGAGTATTGAGTATCGAGCATCAGGCAAAGGGCTTTATTTCTTCAGTTACAATCAGCTATGCGCATAGATAATCGCTAGTAGAGGGTTTTTCTGATTGTTTTAAACAAAAGGAAAACAAAAGAAGGCGTAAAATCGAAGAATTTAAAGAGCAGTATGCGCCTTTTGGCTGCGCATAGTAAAACTTAGAATCAGCCTTGTATGCTTTTAAAATCTTCTTGGTACTCTTTTAACAAGCCGTAGTACTTGTTGCGCATAGGATAACTACGTTTTTGTAAAAAGAAAAAGAAGGGTTACCATGGTTTCCTATGCGCAGCTAAGCTGCGCATACTGCTCTAGCAGCCTTCGGGAAACAATCAAGGGCTCCGCCCTTGCATGCATGCGCAAAGCGCATGATCATCACTTGAAAGGTGATCAGGGTAACCCTTCGGGTTACCGATCAAGGGCTGCGCCCTTGCATGCAAGCGCAAAGCGCTTGATTGTCTCCCTTGGGGGACCATGGTTTCCCTTTGGGAAACAATCTTGTGCTTCGCACAAGCATGGAAAAGAAAGGAAGCGCATGCATGTAAACCTTTTGGAGTAAAGAATGTGTAAACAAGTTCCATTACACTATTACATTATGGATCCGCCTACCTTCTTTCGTCGAATCACTCTTTTCTTTCGTTTACGTATAACCCCAAGGTTCATTACATTGTTGATCCGCGTAGCTGCTTTCGTTGAATCCTCAGTCTTCACATAAATAACAGGGTCTAAACATAAAGATTGAAGTTCCCCAATCAAAACTTTAAAAGCTTCCGGAGTTCCTATGGTTATTGGAGTATTATTGAAAATTGAAGATATAACTTTATGTCGGCCTTTAATGTCGTCTGATTTAATTGTTAAAAGTTCTTGAAGAGTGTAGGCTGCACCAAAGCCTTCAAGGGCCCAAACTTCCATTTCACCAAGTCTTTGACCACCGTGTTTAGCCCTTCCTCTTAAAGGTTGCTGAGTCACTAGTGAATAAGGTCCTGTAGAACGTGCGTGAATTTTATCATCAACCTGATGCACTAATTTTAACATATAAGCTTGTCCTACAGTAACTAATTGATCAAAGCATTGCCCCGTACGCCCATCAAAAACTCTTGTTTTGCCGGGAAAATTGGGATCAAATAACCACTTTTGCCCACTTTTTAAGCGAGCTTCATAAAGTTTTGAATAAATTATACTGCGAGATGCTTCAGGACCATAAGTTTCATCGAAAGAGGGTATTTTAAAAGACTGGTTTAGATAAAGACCAGCTAACCCTAATAGAGCTTCAAAAACTTGACCTACATTCATTCGAGAAGGTACACCCAATGGATTAAGAACCATGTCAACAGGAGTTCCATTTGGCAAATAAGGCATATCTTGTTGAGGTATTATTTTAGAAACAATACCCTTATTTCCGTGACGGCCGGATATCTTATCTCCAACTTGAATTTTTCGCTTTTCAGCTAGAAAAACATGAACACGTCCAGGACCAGCAAAACTTATTCCTGGAGGTATGTTTTCTGTCTCCAAAATTTCAACATGAATTACCCTTCCTTCAACGCCTTTTGGAAGACGTAAAGACGTATTACGTGTAGTTGGTATTTTTTTACCAACAATATCATATAAAAGTTTTTCATGAGGTGAAAGAGATTTCTTTTTGATTGGGGTCACTTTTCCAATTAAAATATCTCCTTCTTTTACCCAACATCCAACCTTGGCTATTCCTTTTTCGTCTAAATGTGATAAATCCCAAAAAGGAGTATCCGGTATTTGAGAACTTATTTGTTCAACACCAAATTTGGTATCGCGAATTTCTACTTCGTATCTTTCTATATGAAGAGACGTATATATATCATCATATACCAATCTTTCACTAATCAAAATAGCATCTTCAAAGTTATACCCCTCCCAAGGCATATAAGCTACAAGAATATTTTTACCTAAAGAGAGATCTCCTGAAACACTCGAGGTACAATCTGCTAGTAAATCTCCTTGTTGAACCCACTCTCCTTCTAAGACTGTTGGTCTTTGAGCTAAGCAGGTCTCTTGGTTTGAGCGTTGATAGTTTTGTAATGAATATTCAATAGGGTTTATCTTTTGATTATGGTTCTCGTTAATATCTTTGCCCACCTCAATTTCTGAAGGGATTTCCCCTATGCGCAGCCAAGGTGTACATACTACTCTTTGGGGCGAAAGGGGTTGAGCATCAAAACCACGTACTTTTTGTACCCCTCTATCAGCAGGAAGGGTAGAAAGAAGATTTAACATCTTCGATTTTAACAAGCTGTGCGCAGCCAAAAGGCGCACACTGGTACCGCCTTCTTCGTTTTTGTTAGAGGTTTGGCCCAAGTTTCTATCAGAAATGACAGCCCAAAACAATTTGTTTTTGTTACTTTCTTGCTTTAGCTGAGTATCCATTTGTTTACCTTTTTTACTACTTACGGTTTTTGATAACCTTATCTGTAATTGAAGTTTAAGGTTATCTTTTATCTTTTTATTATAAGTTTTGGATTTGTCAGCCCCTATGTCATATGTAATAAGTAAATATAGTTTATTTATATAATCTTGTATTCTTATAGGTTTAGGTAAAGATGTTGAAAAAATTGAGAAATTTGTTTTGTATAAAGATCGTAAAGATCGAATACTTTGTTTTTTCAATGAAAAATAAGAAAAGGAGGCTGGTAGAGCAGTACGCCCCTTGTAGTACTCTTTTGTTAAAACCGAAGGTTTTAAAAGCATAGTAAGAAAGATTGGAAAAGACTCAGTGGATTGAATCAAAGAAAGAAAGAGAGTATGAATTAAAAAATGTTCTTTACCGCACTTTAAATTCATATAGAATTCTCGTGAATCTACGTTATTTGAGATCTTCACTTTTTGCCTATATTCGTATTCCTTGTATTCCTTGCAAGGAATACGCCTAACAGTAAATTTGTTTTGAAAACTCTTTTTTGTTTCTACATTTTTATATCGAAAAACGGGTTTAGAAACTTTTGAAGAAGGTAATGAATCAACAGTATTCGTCTTGTTATAAGTTTTTGTTAAATGTTTATTAGGGTGCGTTGGTTCTACTACATAAAACCCATAAAAAGAGGCTGGTAGAGCAGTAGGCGTTTTGTAGTACTCTTTTGTTAAAATCCGTGACAAGCAGGATTTTAAAAGCATAGGCTGCGCGAGCAGTATGCGCAGCTTGGCTGCGCATAGCAACCAAATCGAAGATTTTAATAAGGTAGAAGGATAGAAAGGCTCTTTCCTCCCTCTATAGAGCTCTACCGTAGTTAAAGCTCTCGCATCAAAAGAGACGGCCATCAATTCTTGTTTTGGTTTTGATGCGCTTCTTACCCACTCCTTATTCTTATCTGCGGATAATGTCTTATCTGCGTATAGTGGGTAAGCATTACTTTTTTCAAGAATAACAATTTTTTTTCCACTTGCATAAGAAACACAACCCCCCATTTTGGATTGGACAACATATCCTGAATCCGCAGCGGCGCGTGCTTCTAGTCCTGTTCCTACGATGGGTCGTTCAGGTAGCATAATTGGTACAGCTTGTCGTTGCATGTTAGATCCCATCAAAGCACGGTTTGCGTCATCATGTTCTAAAAATGGAATTAATGACGTTGCGATAGAAATCATTTGAATAGGAGACATAGCTATATATTCAACCTGTTCTCTGGATACTCGATAATAATCTTTTTCGATTCGTATTGGAATCTTGCTTGTTGATAAAAAATTTAATTTTGAAGTTTTTAAATCACCAGGAGCCACTTTAACAAGTTCCTCTTGCTCAGCTGAAAAATATATTGGTCTGGCATCACGTAACGATGAATCCTGCTTTTGAATTTGCCCTTGATAAACATTGTAAAAAGGGGTTTTTAAAAAGCCATGAGAATTTATCCTTGCATGAATAGTCATCGAATTCACCAATCCTGCATTCCGTCCTTCAGGTGTTTCAATTGGGCAAATTCTACCATAATGCGTAGGATGTATACTTCTTACTGCCATTCCAGCTGTCTCTCGACTTAATCCCCCAGGACCTAAGGAGCTCAATCTACGCTTATGAGTAATTTCCGCTAATGGGTTCGTTTGATCCAAATATTGAGAAAGTGGACTTGATCCAAAAAATTCACGCAATGCACCATTAATCGGTTTAGTGGTTATTAAATTATGAATAGTTAGACCTTTTTTTACTTTTTTCATTTTTTCACGAATTGTTTTTTCTAAACGAATTAATCCTGTGTTTAACTGATTTTGAATCAACTCACCAGAAGCTTTTACTCTTCGATTTTTTAGATTATCAATATCATCTACTGATGTTATACCAAACTTTAAATTAATTAGATAATTTATAGCACAAAAAATGTCAAGTCGAGTTAAAGTTAAATCTTTTTCATTAATACCAAATTTTTTATTTAAACGCATACGACCTACCAAACCTAAATTATAAGTTCTTGGGTTCATAAACTTTCGAAATAAAAACTTTTGTCCCATGAGAGGAGTAATATCACCTACTTGGGGTTTATCTTCTTTTGAAGGACCAGCGAGTGTTTTAGAAAGATTTATTTGACTTTTTTCATATAAACTTATAAGCGCATCCTCTGTGGTAGTAGGATGGTTTTCTTTTAAACGAGATCCATTTAAAAAAGCAAAAAAGCGTATTCCAAATTTCATTTGGTTTCGAGTAAAACCTAAAGCTTGCAAAAAAACTAATGCTGAGATTTTAGGTATTTTTTTCATACGAGCCCAAACCCGACGCTTTTTATCAATCTCTAATCGTAACCATGTACCCCTATAAGATATTAAATCTGCATAATATGTTTTTCTCTTTTTAATATCGATTGCTTCTTGATAGTAAATTCCAGGACTTCTAACTAATTGGTTTATTACAACACGTGGTGATCCGTTAACTATAAAATGACCTCTTTTGGTCATTAACGGAAGATTACCTAGAAGGACCCATTGTAATTTTATTTCATTACTTTGTCGATTTGTTAATTGAACTGGTACATACAATTTACAAGAATAACTTTTTGATTTTAAAATAGCTTCTGTTGGAGTGTATTCTGGTCGATTTAATTGATAATATTGTGGATAAAAAAACAACTCTAAATCATGAGTGTCATTTGAAATTGGATTTCGTATTGCTAATTCTTTAATAAAACCTTTTTTTAAAAGAGTAGAAAAACTATTTCGTTGAATTTCTACAGAATCTGGAAGAAAAGAATATACTAGGTGCTCATGAAATCGCATTTGTTTCCTTTTTATTAACCAATAGACAATATAACAAAAACTTTTAACAAAACAGTTTTGATATCTTCTTCGTATATTAACGTATCTTTACATCTCTTTACTTTTTATTTTGACATATTCTAAGTTTTACTGCGTAAAACCAAAGAAGATATACGCAGCAAATCTTCGATTTTAACAACAAATTGTTTTCCCAGAGGCTTGTAAGGCTGTGTCTATGCTTTTTGTGGCCTATGCTTTTAAAACCTTCGGTTTTAACAAGCCAGTGTCCTATGCGCAGCCAAAAGGCGCATACTGCTCGCGCAGCCTTGCTTGTAAGGGCCACTAAATCGCAGATTTTAAAAGCATACTGCTCTAGCAGCCTTATCCTGCAAGAATTTGAACAAGCCGTAGTACTTGCTTGTTAAAATCGCCGATTTTAAAAGCATACTTGTGGTTTTACGCACTCAAATCAAATATACTTAAATCGAAAATTTTAAAAAAGAGCAGCATGCAAGGGCAAAGCCCTTGATTGTTTCCCTAAGAAGGCTAAAGCAGTATGCTTTTAAAACCTTCGGTTTTAACAAGCTAAAGCTGCGCATAGGAAACCATGGTTTTACGTATTAAAACTGAGAATAAGCCAAGTCTTCTTTTTACCAAGTCTTCTTTTT
>Ga0115846_100364_pt2 | contig 11894 bp, 13 predicted proteins | sample InSIn5gowninarea_2_FD_83860 | JGI IMG/M metagenome (GOLD analysis project Ga0115846, IMG submission 83860)
TGCTTGCTTTTCCCTATGTTTGTGGCCGGGTGTGATGCGCAGGATGAGGGGCAGAGGGAGAAGATTATGGATCGGTTGAGGGGGGTGGAGGGGTTTGGGATGACGCAGGTGAGTGTTGCTTTCAGATGCTTTTACTGTGAGTACTGGCTTACGGAAGACAGATTGATCGCGCTAAGTTGCTCATGCAGCGGGTCTGGGAGACGGGGAAGCCGTGGGAGTCGCTCGTGAGCGGCGAGTTCTTTGGATGATCTATCTTCTTTGCTTCTGGCTAGCTGGCGCTCTATCTCGCAGTTATGTACAATCACTTTTGTAAAGGTCGAATACCCTGCGTCATAGACAGCATTTCCGTACTTCATTCTGCTAAACATAGCCCGTTTATAACCCGTGACATTAAACTACAGATGGTAGTTCTAGATCCGGACTTTTGCTTCCTTCGCTCTTGATACCTATGTGATCGTGGGTAATGGTAGCCTAGATTTGCGATTTTGCCACAAAGACTTCCAGAGTCCCCTTCGATGCCTAATCGTGGGTTCTGGAGTTCTCGATCTTGGAGACGAGGATGTCGCACGCGCCGGCTGCGGTCAGTTCGTCCATTACGAGGGCGATCTTCTTCCTCAGCACCATGACAGATATGGCGACCCAGCCGGCCTCTTCCAGCGAGGTGACGGTTGGCGCGCGGTTACCGGGGGTGATCTGCTTGGCGATGTCGAGCTTGCTGCGCTCGATGTTGTAGGTGCAGAGGACGTATTTTTGCGCGGCTGGTGAAGGTCAGTATGGCACATATGCTGCCATGGTTGGAAGGAGGAACTTACTAATGACACCCTTTATTCTGGCTGTGATCAAATCGACAAGCTTGGGGTCCGAGGGGTGTTTTGATTTGATCAGGATAGCGCTGGACGAAACGACGGTAGAGATGGCCTTCAAGCCTGCAGCGCGCATCGTCTCGCCCGACTCGACGAGGTCGACAATGCCGTCCGCAACACCGAGCGCACATGCCGCCTCGACACTGCCACCGACGTACTTGATGGTTGTCTTCAGCTTAGCGTCCTTGGCGACCTCGCCGTTGGTGTGGCCGCTCTGCTCAGCCTCCAGCTTGCGGAAGTACTGCTCCGCCAGGTTTGTGAACGAGGTGACTACGTTCTTGCCAATCAGGTCCTCGGGCTTGGCCAGGTCGCCCTTCTGCGGAACCTGGACCTGCAGGTCGCATTTGCCAAAGTCGAGGTCGAGGACTTCGACGACGCCCGTTGTCGCGGTGGGAGGGACGGCGCATTCGTGCTCTTCGACCTGGTCGCGGCCGGTGATTCCGAGGTCAACGCGGCCTTCGCCGACGAAGGTGGGGATGTCGGCGGCGGGGAGGAAGACGAGCGCGAGCGGGAGGTTCTTGACGAGCGCAATGTCGAGGCGCGAGTGGCGGTGGAATTGGATGTCGGAGCCGTGGAGGAGGTCGAGGCAGACCTGGTGGAGGCGGCCCTCTGTTTGTTTGCGTCAGAGATGCATAGAAGGCGCTACCGCCACCATTGGGGTTGGGGGACTGGGAGACTGGGAGACTTACTCTTGGGCACCGCGAAGAGCAACCGGTCGTTGAGGCTGTTGCCCAGTGTGTCAGTCATGAATGGCAAGCTGCGACTGCCCTTGCGCGCTCTCTGCATGATGAACTCCAGCTCGCTCGCGCCATTGGGAGCGCCATTGGTGAGAGACATGGTGCAGACAATGTACGGGGGGCAGAAGGGGGAAAGCAGGACTGGGGACCAGCACTTACGAATTGACCAGATCCATGGTGTTATGCCTAGCACGCAATTGTATGTATGGGTACGGATATGGGTATGGGTATGGGTATGGGGTATTGCAAACAACGGTGCGACGAGCGGCAGTTGGTGCTTGACTCTTCTGCGCGCAGACTCTGGCCGGATGCCCACGTATGAAGGCCTAATTGGTTGCAACGGCGTATGATGGAGCGCGGAGATATGCGCGCACTGCAGATGAGAGTGGGTGCAAGTGGGTGCGTGTGTGTCTTTTAGTAGTGTACAGCTTTTGCAATGACTGCCGTCTTGCCTATCGCGCCCGCAGTGAGTCAAGAGGGGTTCCAATGGAGCCTTGAAAGCTCAATGAGACAACATGCACGTGGAAGAGTCCAGTGGCTGTCAAACGCCAGGCTAACTGTTGGCCCTGCTTTTATTTTGACCAAGTCCACTACTGCTACATCACTTCTGCCACGCTCCCCGTCTACACCATGGCATTGCTCAGCGGACCTCCGAGAATGCGGCCTCGTTTTTTTTAGTGGATGACGTGCCAACCCCAATCGATAAGTAGCGCGGGGGCAGATGCAGCTGCCCGCGCTAAGCGAATCCCGCTGTGAGACTCTGGTCTGTTCAACACCAACGCGAAAGGGACGTGCTCTATTTGTGCCGGAGCAGCACAACGCGAGACCATGATTCGTCACTGACGACCTTGGACGACTCTTGAACGACCTCTGAACAATCCATACTCATCTTCTGGTTTGCCAACTGTGATTGTGCCCAAGCCGCGTCATGCTCGTATACTGTCAGACTAAACAACTCAAACACAGCATCTTGGCACATATTTCCATCAGGCATGATGCAGCTCTATGGCGATCAAGTGTACACACATGTTAAAAAGTACAGCTCCTATCGTACAAGGTCGTATCAGACACGTGCTTTTTACAAAGCCTTCTCGGCCTCATCAATCAACCTCTCAACCTGAAATCCTGCATCTCCAGATGTAAATTGCTTCAGCAACTCCCCTCTTCCGACACTTTGCTCATTCTGAACATAGAATTTCTGCATGCACATGAGCAACCATCTCGCCTCATCGACGCTGACGCCCCTGTTCTCAATTACAAGACCTTGGCCCAGGACCAGGTTATGGCTGTTTGCAAGCTCCTGGTGGAATGTGATGGTCGTGTGGGGGCTGGCAAACTCGCCGCGCAGCTTAAACTCGGCGAGAGATGTGAAGAGAAGCGTTGTAGTATCTTTGTGTGGGTGTGCGAATTGGAGGTAGTGAAGCTCAGCGGCCTGCTGAGTCTTGCCGGCCTGCTCGCCCTCTGGCTGCTCGACGGGTATCTCTCGCGGCACAGGTAGCACAAACGCAGGGTGCTGCTTCGCCGTCTGCAGCAAAGAGGCCCATGTCTTTGCAGGAACGGCGAAGTGGATGCTCTGTGGGTTGGATGCATGGCGCAGCCTCCAAAGCGTCTCAATCTCTTTGTTGGGGAGCGTGCTGATCTTTGTGACGTCCAAGAAGGAGTCGAGCGTCTTGATGCCTGGCGGTGGCGCGTTGGGATCTCGTGGTTTCGGCGGCGAAGGTGGCGCTGGCCATGGTGAAGACCCGGCAGGCGGCGAACTGGACGTAGACGATGGCGAGGGTGGTGGTGTCAGAGGTCCCGTCGCACCCGGAACGACAGCAGATCTCCTCAGCTCTTCGATTTTCTCCTTGTGTTTCTCCTTCAATTCGTTGATGTCCTTGACTCCCTCCAGCTTCGCCTTGGAGGCAAGCTTGTCCGCGTACTTTGATAGGATCCTTGCCTCTGCGCCGTGGGTTGCCAGAAAGCGAACGTCCTGTACCTGCGCCCAACGGCGCTGACAGAACCTTGGGTTGGATAGAGGCTGGCGAAACACGCCCCGGATCGCTGGTAGACGAAGCGCCATGTTTGCTGGAGAAGTGATTCGACAATGACGAAGCGCGAGGCTGCGTCTCTAAAAGCTACCGCCGCCGATGCCCGCGAACTCCCATTGGCTGATGCAGGTACGCAAGGACCGGCAGGGTGATCACTACCACTTCAAGGGAACGGCATTGAACCGAGTCGCCCACACCAGTAGTATCCTGTGATGAGTGCAACTCAAGCCCAGCACATGGAAAAGATTACAGCATGTTCCAAATCCAAGTCGTGTTGCTTGGAGGTCTACGAGCTGCAGCTCACTACATAGAGTGCTGACTGCAAAGATCACTTCCAAAACCACCACGTCGTTTCGACGAGGACGGGATTGAGGACCACTGTTGTTTCCAACTCGAGGCTTTCTTGCGCCGGCCTCCTTGTTGTAGTTGCCGCCTTGTTCTTGCCCGATGAAAAAGGCCCGTATTCGTCATGTGGCATGGGCCTCGAAATAGATGGACGTCGAAGGGACACATCACCGGGTGCCGTCCCACGGTCCCAGACACGAAGAGGCTGGAGGCGATACTTCTGCCTGCCCCGGCTCGCAGCATGTGATGAAGCATAGGATGCGTAGGTACTGTGGCTCTGTAGGAGCAGGCACCGGTCTTGGGTCTGTTTGATGTACAGGTGGTTTCCCGTGTCTCACATGCAACGTTCCCGTTCCTGTTCCTGCGTAACAAGGTGTACTTGGTGGTAGATAGCGCGCTGGGTGTCCCGCACTGCGCTGCGCTGCGCCTACTTGTTGATCGACGCGCACAGAGACGCTTGCTCACTCTCGCAACGATCCACTCCAGTCGAGATCAGATTCCGTACTCGAAGACGATTCCGAGAAGCGCGTCTGCATTCGCGCCTGCGCCCCGCCCGCATCATCACCCAGACAGCGTTACCCAGCAACATAGCTACCTACTCAGTACTTACCACTACGGTGCTCGTGAGCCCTGCAACACCCCGCGCAAGCCATAGCGCCTAGCTTACGACCTCCCCTCCGCGTGCCGGGCAACCCCATATTAATTAAGCGTACGATCCCAGATTGAACCTCGATTGATACCCGAACCTTGAGCAACGCCGTCTCCCATTCCCGGGCCAGGCATGCTGCTTCGCCTGATCCCCTCCACCTGCGCGCCTTGAGCACCGACTTGCGACTTGCGACCTTCTCCCCCCAGCGCCTCCCGTTCGCCCTGGCTGCACCACAGCACATATACAAGGAGCCTCGAGACCATGGGCCAGGTCGCCAGCAGAGCAGAAGAGGGCGAGTCGCTGTTTCTGCGCGACCAGACTCGCTGTACGCAACCGCCCCAATCACCATTCTCAGTCTCCGTCTCAGTCTCGGGAATGCGCTGCTAACACGCCCCAGTCTCGGTCGCCGCCTGCACCATCACCAACGCGCGTGGTCGCACCCTCTTGAACATCACACCTAATGCGTCCCCCGCGACGAGATACACCCCGAAGAGAGACCTTGGGGACGAGAGCGTAATAGAGTACATTCAGGTATGGCTTCCACCACGCCCTAGGCAGCTTGCCATGCTGAACGTTGGTCGTGTAGGATCCAGACGCATCACCAAATACCGACGCACCGCCATCTTTTCTGATACGCTTACCGAACGACGAAGACCTCGTATTCAACTTCACATTCATACTTCGGCAGCAGCTAGCGGTACCCTCGAGTTACAATAATAAAGCACCGAGTCATGCACCGACGGCTGGTCTGACCGACACACACATCAATGGTTTGACATTTGTATTTGCGTCGAGCGCTCGCGAACTCGACAACTTGGTCACGCGCGAGTTCCACGCCAATCCCAACCTCCACAAGAATCCGCAGGTCGAGCTTGTTGGGGACTACACCACAGGCGGGAGCTCTTCAGTCTCGTTTCAATGGGCTTGGAAGTTCTCTCCTCCCAAGACAAACGAGTGTCGAGGTGGAGGTTGGCGCACCAGCTGCAGTGTTCGTATACAACTCCTTTCCAGCTTCAACATTGGCTGATAGCATCCAGTTTGTAGAGTACGACCAGCGGGCGCATAGACTGGAGACCTTGGCCAACTTTGCTTTCTGGGTTCAAAATACGGCCAAGACTATTCAAAGTCCCAAAACCACTGGCCCACCCCGGTTGGAACTGGGCCTGCCCCCAACAAGATTACGCGTGCCCTCGTCACAGTCAATTGATTCGCGGGTCAGCGATTCAGCAGATGAGACTCGAGAATGGGACAACATACCTCCAAGGTCCCCAATATTTGAAGCAATACCGGAAAATGGGCTGACCCTAGTACCAACTCAGGGTACTGCACTCACGAGCGCTTCGGTCAAAGTCGATGTGCTGCGGCCTGGAGAGGACCTCAGCCAGACTGACGATGGGCCCTTATTCCGCGCAACCATGAAATCGCTGGAGCAAAAGACGGGAAACATGCGCATGCGTTGGAAGAAGGTTCTCAAGAGGGCAGAATCTGCGATGGAAGCGCAAGTGACCTGCAATAATGCCATGTCAGATCTCATGGACGCTCTCAAGGAAGTCTCGTCCTCAAATGCCGGTGCTGTGCAGCCTGCAATCGATCATTACTTCGACAAGATTGCAAAAGATATTCTTGCTTACGAGCGATCCAACGCAACCAATATCCAAAAGCTCATTATTGATCCTATATACAAGCTGTACAATGTCGACATCAAGCAAGCCGAGACCAAGCGAAAAGACTTCGAAGAGGAGAGCAAGGACTACTACCAATATCTCGGACGATACCTTGGACAACGGCAGGATTCCCTGAAGGAGAAGAAGAGAGCCGAAACAGACTCGAAGTACCAAGACAAGAGACGAAAGTTCGAGCTGAAGCGATTCGACTACTCCTCGTTCATGCAGGACCTCCATGGTGGCCGCAAAGACCAGGACGTTCTGTCGCATCTGACCCGCTACGCAGACACACAAGCCAACAACTTCCTTTCGACTGCGAAGATCATCGAGACTATGTTGCCTCAGCTGGAGGCTCTGAGTCAAGAGGTCAAAGAAGCAGACAAAGAGTTCCAACTCCAAAGAACGGGACGCGAAGAGAAACGGAGGCAACTCGAAAAAGACAGCAAATCGTTCGACGCGCCGCCCCCGACCCATACCCCAGCAATGGCAAACATTAATGGTGGCTTGCCAAGAGCTCCCTCAAGCACAGACGGGGACATTCCTAGGCGGAAATCGAGTATCACACCAATCTTCCAGAGCACAGTCAGCCCACCGCCGCTTCCTCAATCAGCAGGTAATCCTTTCGTCACCTCACCTCAAAGTCCTGAGGCCAACAAGGCTACTCTGGCTACTGTAGCACCTCAAGCAGACAAATTCAAAGGCATCAGAGATCTAGAAGAGCGGTCTTGCGTGAGCGATCTCATGCCGGGTGCCCACCGTAAGGAAGGCTTACTGTGGGCGCTGAGCAGGCCGGGAAGCCATGTTGACCCCAAGGGCTTAAACAAACAGGCTTGGCATAAGTGAGTTCTTTTGGACATCCCACCCTGATGGTCATTAACGTCTTTAGGTTCTGGATCGTGTTGGACCAAGGCAAACTTTCCGAGTACACAAATTGGAAGCAGAGTCTTGAGCTGCACATGGAACCGATCGATCTTCGTATGGCCTCAGTTCGTGAAGCACGTAATGCAGACCGTCGATTCTGCTTCGAGGTTATCACCCCTCACTTCACACGTGTTTACCAGGCGACAAATGAGGAAGATTTGAGACAATGGATATCTGCTGTCAACAATGCATTACAGACTGCTGTCGAGACGGCGCCAAAGAACGACCGCCCATCAACAGATTCGCTACCGAATTCGACCCGTCGAGATATCGCATCGGTCTTGACAGGAAAGAGTCCCTCTCTGTCCAGCAAGGGCAATAACTACGGCGCCAGAGCACCATCTCGACACGCCACAGTGGGCGATAAACCTAACTACAGGCGCGAAGAATCTACAGGTGACGATGGTAAGCTCCTCAAGCAGGTGCGAGAAGCCGATGCCGGAAATAGAGTTTGCGCGGATTGCGGATCTGAAAGCAAAGCCGACTGGGTATCCATCAACCTCGGTATTGTTATCTGCATCGAGTGCAGTGGTATTCACCGTTCTCTCGGTACGCACATCACCAAGGTGCGGTCCTTGACACTTGATGTGAATTCGTTTACGCCTGATATCATCGAGCTACTTCTCAAGATTGGCAATCGTGTTAGCAACATGATCTGGGAAGCCAGGCTTGACGCCTCTGTCAAACCAGGCCCAATGTCAACGAGAGAGCAAAGACTGCGATTCATTACCGCCAAGTATTCGGATCGAGCATACGTTTCCCCAATCTCTCCATCTGTCTCGCATTATGGAAGTCCTGACGATACGCTACTGGCTTCGGTCAAGAAGAACGACATCCAGAACGTGTTATATGCTCTTGCCTTACGGGCAAACCCCAACTCCCGGGACAGGTCACGAGGAACACATGCCGTATTCTTAGCCCTAGCAGCAGCAGATCCTGCCTCACCCTCTGCATCCGCATCACCAGCAACATCACCTGGCCTGAACGTACGACCTTCAACTCCCCAGCCAGCGCGCAAGCCTTTCCCTGTAGCAGAGCTTTTACTCCAGAACGGTGCAGACCTCCCCATCACAGCAGCACCAATCCCACTCAGCGTATGCGCACGCCAATATCTCGACTTCAAAGCCGACCAGAAATCCGGCAAGCGCCTTCTCCCCGTCTCCGCCGGTGCTCAGCACAACTCCAGCGGTGACGTTCTACCTGCGCTCCCTCACATCTCCGCAGGGAATGGTAGTACCCCCTCGGAACGCGCACGCGAGCGCGATGCCCGCCTGCAGAAGCGCGTCTCCGCCAGTGGAAGGTTGGTCAAGAGCACGTTCCAAGACTTCACCGAAGGTAAGCGCGGCTCGTAGGCATAGCCGTTCGCTTACTCTGTTTGTTTCCCATTCTAGTTTATACCTGCCCTGGGCGGCTTGCGGGATTGCACGATGGGCGTCTACAAGTTAATGTGTGGGATGGAGAGCATATTGTTGTTGTTCAGCGTTTGGGTGCGGTGCTGAGTGAGCTATGCTGGGTTTGGAAGCAAAGCCGCGAACGTTATCTGCGCTTGAGTTAATGAGCGCTTTTGGATAGCCGACTAATGTTTACACGTCGTGAGCCTTTGGGGGAAGCTGCTGTGATGTTGGAGTTGTAACTACCAAGATGTGCGCGAAAGGGCTATCATATGGACGCATGACAAGAAGCAAGAGAACGCAATATTCGTAAACGGTGAACAAGCCAGCCTTTCATTTCGATTTTTGTGGCCCCCTCTACTCGAACTTGAAGTACTTGTTATACAACGACTTCCCTTTCGTCGAATAGTTCTTCTTCATCACCCTCTTCCCCAAACTCCCACCGCCCACCAACCTTGCCAAACACAAACAAATAGCCGTAAACGGTATCGCCGTCAAGAAGAACCAGCCATACGTGTACTTCAGCTCTGCCACGCTCTCGTTCATGCTGAAGAACGCAGACACGAAACTCAGCGGGATGAACGTGGTCGCTAGCCACGTCAGACGAGTCAGGTTGTGGTTGTCCTCCTTGCTCTGCTTCGAGTCTTCGATGTTGATCTCAGACGTGACGATGGCCGTGAGACGGTCGACACGATCTTGCAGTTCCTTGAGGTTGTCCAGGATGCGGTCGAAGTCGGGTTTTACATCGTTGAACGCAGTGTGCGCAGACACCGATGCAGGAGCTGTCAGTCGCTCTGCGGCGGGGAGAGCTTGTTGAATAGCCTCCGTGACCATGTCTCTGAAAACGGGGATGTGGCGGCGCCAGGTGTGCAGGCGCTTGAGCGAGTCTTCTATGATCTCGCTCTTGGAACGTACGTCGGACTTCTCCTTCTCGCGGAAGACTTCCGGCATCTCGACTTCCCATTCGATCTGGCTCAGGCGCGTGCGCACGTAGTCGCAGACGATGAGCCACTCGGCGCAGATGGTGTAGAGGGTGGGGAATGCGAGGACCTGCGGGCCTATGTCGTGGCCGGATGCTACTTCGAACCAGGGGTATGCGGCGGTCATTGATACTATGTCAGTATACCAAGTCTTGGGCGATTCTGATAACGGCTGTGTCTCCTCTGACATTGGCGGTGGCTTCTTGTCCATGCCTGGAGTTGGTAGCCAGTTCGAGCGGTCGTACCAGAGTGGTTGACCTTCTCTTGCAGTGGGATCAAGCAGTACAATTCCGACTGTCCCATTGCCACACTTTTTGTCTTTCCCTATCCAAACAGTTGTCCTCGTTCGTAGGATCGATACCACAGCTTTGCTCATAATCCTCCCGTTCTCGTCCCTCGCAACCTCGTCCATATGAGCCCAATGGTTGTAGTCATTGTCCGGCCGTCGTAAGACATTCCATTTGTTTGCTTCCGACCTGGTGGCTTCATAAGATGCCTCCGTCTTGTGGTATCGCAGTCGCATGTTTCGCAGGCGGAACCAAGATCGCTGTTTGGTACTGGATATTAAACTTGGCGGGTTCATCCATGGATCGCGCAGATTATGCCAGACATAGTCATCTATCTGTTCTCGGAAGAACAAGGGATCGACGTCGAATCTGGTACCCAAGAGCTCGATGACTCGTTGGGAAAGGTCCTCAACTATGAATAATCGTAAAGGCGCTGGGTCAGATTCCTCAGATACCAGACCTTTTAAGATGTTGTTCAATACTGTATGGTCCTTAATAGCGGTAACCTGTGGTTCTTTTTCCGGGCGATATTCCATAAAAGTAACGTTCGTCCTTGTGAGACGCTCCTGTCGCTCTCCGAGTCTGTATTCAGGCCATCGCAATGGTGTCGTGCCCCCTTCCATGAAACTGACAAGTCGGTGCAAGCACTTCCACTGTTTCGAGAGATTCTTGACATGGGTTAAATAAGGCATGCTTTTCCTGGAGGTTTTAGCTGGTGGCGATGTACAGTTGTGACACAACACCTACAAATCCTTTTCCCACTCGTCTGGCACCTTATTTGGCCGTTCATAGCACGTCCCAGCGCTGTAATCACCATATTTGTGCTCGTATTCAGAAACGTGTGGGGCAGACATCGAGTCCTTATTTTGCCTCTTCTTCATACCCTTCTCGACATCCATCATAGGCACTGCCTCTGCGTATGGCGATGTAGTGCTCGAGGTAGTAGAATGCTTGGTCATGGTATGATAGTCGTGGCCATTGCGGAAACAGTCTGGGTCGCACCGGGACGGCCCATCATATAGCCTCGCGACAATGCACCCTTAGGCGCGCATGGGGCCAAAACTTGGGGTAACGCCGAAGGCTGTGCGGCTGGGGCGTTCCTGCTGCGTTTCTGATTCTAATTTCAAACCTGACATCCACCCAGAGAAAAGAGTGAATTTGCGCCACATACACAACATGAGCCTATAGTAGTGATTATGGCGGCCAAAAGGAAAGACTCAGGCATGTGGACGGCACAGTTGTGTTCAGAGTGAGGTTAGTCCAGAGCCGGTGGACAGCCAGCGCGCGTTAGTGGCGGGTAAGCGCTAAAAAGTCAGCGGCTACTGCTGCTGCCCTCCCAGCCTCTTCCTTTTGCGGTCCTTCTTACGGATCCTCATCTTCTACTTTAGACACCCGCGAGGTGGCGCTCAATTCGGTTCATGTCGGGCGAACACGAAACCGACTGAAGGACTGGAGCAGGTGTTTGCAAATACACTACAAGATGGGACATGGGTTGGTCGTCATTATTTTTGAGAGCGAAAAGTAGAAGAGAGAAGAACACAGCACTTGTACACATTCTTGCAACTGATAGGCGCGAATCACTACGTCCGAAGGTGGTACCTACTACTTACTCTCGCCTCCAGCGCCCAAACTCGCACTCCTAATATATGGCTCAAGCGGGAAAACCTGCCTCTCCTCCCTGACATCCTTATACACTTTGTCCCAACGCCCAGCCAATACTGCAGGTGTTTCCCACGCGTTCTCCGGATCTCGTAACCACAACCTGACCAGATGTCTCTGTTTGTCTTCCGTGTTCGTAAACCCATCGCGCGCGTGGAAGATGCTCAAGTTGTTGGCAAACTGCACATCACCTTTTTTGAAGTCAAGCGAAACGGCATACTTCTCAGCTAGGAAATGCAACGTGTCGAGCGCTTCCGCTTGGGCTTCGGTGATGGGTGGAATGTCAGTCGAGCGCGGCAGACCTTGAAAACCAGTGAATGTGCGGCGAGCGTATTGGATGATTAGACGCTCTGGAGCTGTTGCAGTTG
>Ga0115846_101179_pt1 | contig 11889 bp, 14 predicted proteins | sample InSIn5gowninarea_2_FD_83860 | JGI IMG/M metagenome (GOLD analysis project Ga0115846, IMG submission 83860)
TACTCAGAAAGTAGATCCGCCGCTTCTTTCGCCATGCCCCTATGGTATGTCAGCTCATTACATCTAGTAATGACGGAACGGTTTAACCACGAGGCCTGATAGCCACCGCCTGCGATACCATAACTGTGTATGAGTACTTTGCCGTCCATAACAGTCTTCTCTAATCGAGCACCACCTTTTCTGGAAGCTTCTATAAGTCAGTATCCACCCATGTATAGTCCGAAGAACTCACGCCGCAGGCCAACCTGATGTCTTATAACCTTCAGGTCTTCTGGCCGTCCCAACGCGGGAGCTAGTGCGCAGCATCGTCGTTTTATGTCCTCCGCCAGCTTCATATCAACCTCACCATTCCAGTCATTATCTATACGACAGCCTCCAAGCAAAACTCCACCCCGTAGGCTTCGCGGGAAGACATGAGTGAAAAGCTCGTTGATCCGTGCTGGCGAGCGAACATATTGTCTGGTGATCTCAGGATGGGGCTGTTCAACTAATATCGTTTGACCCTATCTCTGATCAGTCAGAGTTTGCATCTGAGCATTAGCATTGTACCCTCGTAGGATAGAGGAGCTCATCCTCGACTCCTCTCAAGTACAGTGATCCGAGCCCTGAGCAATTGAAGTATGCGCTGGCATTCGCGAATTTCTGGAAAAGTTCCCTGATATCTTCAATAGAAGATCTGAGGAAGTGGACCCCTTGCTTGACCAGCTGCGACTGCAGCCTTATTATGTCAGCGCAAACTACTGATGGCAAGTGAAACAGGGCTCACCACGGCAAGTACATCGCAACATCGATTACATAGCTGTCGTAGTCGAAGCCAAAGCAGACCCCCTCAAATAATTCGCCAATGGGTACAGGCCGCAACCCACCAACAAGTTCCTCATACCAGATTGTCTTTGTGCCTTCACTGTACACGCCAGCTTGCTCGATAGGCAAATCAAAAAACTTCCGGAGCTCTAAGCGTCGAACACCGGATTCAGGTGTATTATCGGCCAGCTCTCCGAGCCTTCGATACGTGATTGCATCCCACCTCTGGTGCCTGCCGTTGTCAATAGCAAAAGAATCCCAATTAGCACCTGCCCATGGTGAGGTATATTCAATGCTCTGATCGCCAGGGAAATGTTTGGCAACAATAGTGATGATGCAGTTCGGGTCTTGCTGCTTCAGCTGCAAGGCGGTGCTAAGGCCAATGACACCAGCCCCAAGAACAATGTATGATGGCTCCATATAAGGGAAGTCGTGTACAAGATAGGAATATTCTAAAATGAAGTAGAGTGTGGAACTCAGTGTCGATCCTCCCACCTTGTACGTAGCAGCTGTGTATACAGTAGTAAAGGACCGCCTAAACCTCCTCCGCCTTTAAGCCCTACCTCTGAGGCAAGCGTAGGGCTGAATTGAATTTACTTGGAGCAAATTCGATAATTACCTGAACCACCTTTGATGTACAAGCACAGTAGTTCAGCTTGGTCTAAAGGGTGGAGATCGAAGAAAGCGTGACCTGATGTCCCCAAACGGGAAGTAGTCGGCTGTAGAAAATGGCTCCCGAGTATATCCTTATGTAAGCGACAAACCAGCGCTACACTCCCCCTGATTGATGTGCTGCACTTTCCTACTTCAAGTCTTAGGCCCTTGGATTATTAGCACATAGTCTTTGAAGTGAGACCATAAATTTGCTCATCGACTCTAAGATGCTCACAAGTTCTTCCGAAGATGCCAAAGCTGCAGCTCCTATGTGTCTCCAGTGTATCAACAATCGCCTAGTCCATGTTTGTCTGACGAGAATAGTCGGCTTCAGACCAAGGCCTCTTCTACAATGCTTAGCAAGCTAATCCGCGACCATCCAGCAAAGTAGACACTCTAGGCAGCCCTACTACATGAAGTGATTGCAATGAAGAAACTATCATAAGTTTACTGTTGCTCCATATTTGCCTCAATCTATCACTCCACCCTTGCCTAAACCGAACTAACTGCTCTTGCGGAAGATGATAATTTACATGCCTGGGATGACGTGCTGCGTGTGGTACGATGCTGGACAACTTGTATCATGTCTTCTTTTCACACAGCATTGTATGAGAGCAGGTTCAATTCTCAATTGCAAGCTCCCTTGCCCACTTCTTTCTTATTCACTGTTCTTGTGATGGGTATCTTCTGGAATTTTGGTCCCTGCTGGAAGATCAACCCCGATAATCGTACCAAACGTGTCGCCTGGGCCACATATGGCTTAGCGCTACTCGTCTTTGGTATGATTGATGTTCGAATACAGGCTTGCCACTTCGCTACTAGCATAGCCGGGAAGTCCTTGAAGCGATAGGATGTATATGGAGTACAACGAGATTCTTGTTTATCGCTGAATATCAGGACTTACGGTTCGCATTCTTCGGTTCGTAGATCCGATGTTTGATGCTTTCACTCTCTAACTCGTGCGGCCATCTGCAACACTCGGGAGGATGTCTCTTGCACCCCATCTTTGCTCAAACGCCCGTTCGAAGCTGCAGCCGAAATTGGGGCTGATGAAGCCACCGTGGGCGTAGTGGACAAGCTTCAGAATGACATATGAGCTGTTCAACCACATCTGTGCCAGATACTCTTTACTCAATGAGTGGTTCAGCTCCTTTGCTTCAGCAGCTCTCAGTCTCTTCGGCTCCTTGATCGGCATTCTCTGGTTACAATTCTACGATCCTGAGTCAGCCGTTGAAGGCTATTATGCATATTGGTTTGCTTTGACCTGGTGGACTTCAGTTGAACTTACTTTCAATGCAGCCTGGTCGACAACTTTTAGTATAAGAGCACTTCAACATGCCGGAAGTCTCGCCGAGGCAGATGTTACGCCTGGCATTGCTTCCACAGTCTTTGTGTGGATATTCTTCGTGGCTACTGTTAACAGCGCCTTAGCTGCTATACAGTGGTCTGTTGACTATACACAAAAAGCAACGACAGATTTGAAGCTGCAATGGAAAGCACCTTACTTCGATCTCATCGAGCCACGAAAAGGAATTACAATGAAGATCATCAACGAATATCAGAACAATGACGAAGGCAGTATCAAATTCACCACTAGGTGTCTGTTCTATAACTACCAGCCTCAGTCCTGGGATTGTACTTTGTCATGCTGAAATGTCTGCATCAATAATGGAGCGCAGGTATATTCAGAATACTCGAGTGAATGAGCCTTCACAGAATCCTCACAGGACCTTCGAAGAGAGAAGAGGCCGAGATGCAGAGGCATATGGTGGAAAAGGCATCCTTCTTGTCCGAGCTCTTGAAAGGGATCCAAGCATATAGCGAGACTGAGATAGGCCCGGGGCTTAATAAAAGGGACAATAATTACCACTACCCAGTGAAAGTTGTCATGCAACGCTTCATGCGTCCCCTTGATTTCCTTGCATATTGAGAACTATGTAGATTAGTTGGATTCTCCTATTGCACCTCATTCGTCTCGAAGCCGGAGGTAGATGCCTTACTTGTGCGTCTCCCATCAAGGAGCGATGACACACCTATACACATATACAACGATCCATACTCCGCTGCAAAGTGCATTGTGGAGGCAAACTCCTTCGTGGGTTCTAGCTGTTGCTTCAATCGTGGGGTCTAGCTGTTGCTTCAATCATGGAGCCTTGCCTGTGGTGAAGCAGCTGCCAGATGCGTATGTCTCAACAGCCCTTGTGTGTGCTCGTATGAAGCCTGTTCAGTCGCAAATAGAGCAATCATAGTCGTTATTGTTCCACACGAAGCACGACCTAGCCATAAAAATCCAACAATAATTCAACCAGGAGCCGTCAATATTACTATTTTGCCCCAGAAGCCCCCTCTTGCCCCTTTTCGATGAGGCTCCAAAAGGACACTTCGACTGAATTCCGCCAGGACTAAGCGAGCCAATCACATACTAGCCAGCTGTCGATTTGGACAGATTACAGATTGGCCGCACCTACTCAGATAAAAAAGAAGCGACAGCTCGACTTTACCTTCTTGTCCAGAGAGACTTTCCACTCCAACAAAACTTCTTCTTCCTTTTTCCCTCCCTCCCAACCTCAATATAACACCATTTGAGCTGACCACGACGCTTTGATTATCATCATGGCCCGCGGCAATCAGACGCCTTTCTATCTGGGCTTGTCTGCTCTGTTCTATCTTGTTCTTTTGTTCTCTCCCCTCGCCCTCCTCCAAACAGCACAAGCACAGAGTGATCAGGATCCATTACAAGAGAACTATGGCACAGGCAAGCTTTTTCTAGGCGGACTCAAGTCTCAAACATTACTAACATCACTAACACAGTTATCGGTATTGATTTGGGAACCACATACTCCTGCGTTGGTGTAATGCAGAAGGGCAAAGTCGAGATCTTAGTGAATGACCAAGGTCACCGAATAACACCATCATATGTCGCCTTTACGGATGAGGAACGATTAGTAGGAGACGCAGCGAAGAATCAGGCTGCGGCAAACCCGAAGAACACCATCTTTGATATCAAGTAAGATTTGACGACAAATCCATCCAAGTGCAGAAGTTGACAGGTGTTCACAGGCGAATGATCGGTCGGAAATACTCAGACAAGGATGTCCAATCAGACTTGAAGCACTTCCCATACAATGTCGTCAAGAAGGATGACAAGCCATCGGTCTCAGTCGACGTCAATGGTGAGAAGAAAGTCATGACCCCCGAGGAAGTCTCCGCTATGATTCTTGGCAAGATGAAGGAGGTTGCCGAATCATATCTAGGAAAGAAGGTCACCCACGCAGTCGTGACTGTTCCGGCCTATTTCAATGACAATCAAAGACAAGCTACTAAGGACGCCGGTATCATTGCCGGTTTGAACGTTCTCCGAATTGTTAACGAACCGACCGCCGCAGCTATTGCCTATGGTCTAGACAAGACTGGCGATGAACGTCAAATTGTGGTCTACGATCTTGGTGGTGGAACCTTTGATGTGTCTCTCCTCAGCATTGATAAAGGTGTTTTCGAGGTTCTTTCGACCGCTGGTGATACCCATTTGGGAGGAGAAGATTTTGATCAACGAGTCATCAACTACTTTGCCAAGAAATACAACAAGGAGAACAACGTCGATATCACCAAGGACTTAAAGACTATGGGGAAATTGAAGCGTGAAGCTGAGAAGGCCAAGCGAACTTTGTCGTCCCAGAAGACTACTCGCATCGAAATCGAAGCTTTCCATAATGGCAACGATTTCTCTGAGACACTTACCCGAGCCAAGTTCGAGGAGCTGAACATGGATTTGTTCAAGAAGACCCTCAAGCCGGTTGAGCAGGTCCTCAAGGACGCTAAGGTCAAGAAGACCGAGGTCGATGACATCGTTCTGGTCGGTGGTTCTACCCGAATTCCCAAGGTTCAAGAGATGATCGAGGAGTACTTTGGTGGCAAGAAAGCCAGCAAGGGTATCAACCCCGACGAAGCTGTTGCTTTCGGCGCAGCTGTCCAAGGTGGTATCTTGTCTGGAGAGGAAGGTACTGAAGACATCGTTCTTATGGACGTCAATCCGTTGACCCTCGGTATCGAAACCACTGGTGGCGTTATGACCAAGCTGATTCCTCGCAACACTGTCATCCCCACCCGCAAATCTCAGATCTTCTCTACAGCCGCCGACAACCAGCCTGTAGTCCTCATCCAAGTATATGAAGGCGAGCGCACCATGACCAAAGACAATAACCTCCTCGGCAAATTCGAACTCACCGGCATCCCACCCGCACCTCGAGGTGTTCCCCAAATCGAAGTCTCTTTCGAGCTCGACGCAAACGGAATTCTCAAGGTGACAGCTGGTGACAAGGGAACTGGAAAGTCGGAAACCATTACCATCACCAACGACAAGGGCCGATTGACACAGGAAGAAATCGACCGCATGGTTCAAGAAGCCGAAAAGTACGCTGATGAAGACAAGGCTACAAAGGAGCGCATCGAGGCCCGAAATGGTCTTGAGAATTACGCTTTCAGCTTGAAGAACCAGGTGAACGATGAGGAGGGTCTGGGTGGTAAGATCGACGAGGATGATAAGGAGACTGTGAGTTCCCTTTCTCTCTACAAATACTCGTTTCTTCCTATGTACGCAAGACTAATGATCATCAGCTCCTTGAAGCAGTGAAAGAAGCAACCGACTGGCTCGAAGAGAACGCCTCCAGCGCCGCGGCCGAGGATTTCGAAGAGCAGAAGGAGAAGCTGTCAGGTGTCGCGTACCCCATCACCAGTAAACTGTACGGTGGCTCAGGGGAAGGTGGACCGGCGTACGAGGAAGATGAGCCGGATTCGCACGATGAGTTGTAGAAGAGGATGAGAAAGTCGGTGTAGATTAGTAAATGGGTCATCACAGGAGTTACTGCTACTGCTGCTGGGTTTTAGCATTATACTAGAGGTGTACTGGCTTTGAATGAAGTGAATCCATCTCACTATGTTCCTTAAAAGGCCAGAATACTTCGTCATGTGATCGATATTGTCATTTGCATACCACGTGCTATCTACCCATTACGATATTCATTGAATCTATTTTTTCTTCACTCTCATAAGTAACACTCCTTCCACCTCCAATAAAAAGCCGTCAACCACGCCATCCAAACCGTGACCAGAAACCCACCGATGGTAAACCACCCATCCGGATCCTGTTTCACACAACTATACACCACGCACCATCGAATTCTTCCTGACATTAGGCGGAGGAAACAGGTGCTCGTCAACTTTGACCGTTGTGCAATTTGCCCTGAGTATAGTACTGCGCTTCTGCGTCCCTATCAAACAGCTATGGTTATCTAGACCTCCTACCAGGTATATCAGCACACTCTTGACATTGACATCAAGATCCAACTCAGCGATGAGACAATGCAAGAAGTCGATCGCTGAGTAATCAACAGCGTGCGAAATAGGTTGCTATTTACCGACCAGAATACCCCAATTGCTCCCCTACTATAATCAAACTTTGCAAAAGACTGCTCGGACACAGGAGTTGGGGGTGTAACCAATTGCTGTGCTATCTAGAGATTAAGACGTCCTGACCAAGGAGCTGTCATAAGGTTTCTCATAGCGGCATCAGCATTGGCCGAGCGAGGAAGATTTCACTAGAATCGATAGTCCAGCTGGTCTGTACCCAAGTTAGGAAGCATGATATCATGCGTAAAACGGAGAACGTCGTCCTTCTTTTCCACAGCAAGCTTCATCCCCTTTGGTACCACTGGCTTGCAAACCAACGTTTCCCCACCCGGTTCTACCCTCCACTGGAAGGTAACTTGCTGCGCTTGCCTCATGAGCATTTCTGCGTACCCGTCCGAGGACGAGAAACTGTAGTCTTCACCCTCATCTGACTCATCCCAGTCCTTCCACCACTCTTCCCTCTCCATGATGGCCATCTCCTTGAGTTCTATTCCAGCTTTGAGGCAATGGAACTCCTCATCGTAAGGTCGTTCGTAAGATAGATAATGATCATGCTGACTATTGATGATGATCTTTCGAAGGTTTGGAAATAGACGTGACTTGTGTTTTGCCATAGCAGTAACGCTCTCGAAAGATTCACACTCAAAGTCTTCGATTTTAAGGAGATGGAGAACCTCGAGCTTAGGTAGAAGATTCGTGAATATTTTATCTTCGAGGGGGAACGGAAGACGAAACCATGGCTCATCGAGACCCAGATACTTGAGCTTACTAAAGGGTGCAAGCATCGTTGCCAAGTCGTGCGGAGGATATTCAGGCTCATCGAGAATATTGGTGTCACAAACAATAGTTTCCAAAGTAGAGCGCGCGGGAATCATTGCTTCAAAGCAGGGAGATGCACACATATGCATAGCTGAGTCCTCAGACGTCGATACCCGCTGATTGAGAATGAACTTTCTTAGTGCGCGAGGTACACTGGCAATACGTTTCAAGACCTGATCATTGAGGTGACAGCCTAAAAACGTTAGTTGCTCCAGAGAGGTACTCTTTTGGTGGCTTTCAAGATGTAATCCAGAGCCTGCTGTGAAGTGTGCATTCCGAATTGTCAAACATTTGATAGAAGGAACTGTAAACACCCAGAGTCTGTCCATGTTGCAGGACGTGTAGTTGCTCATGGATGTCCAGAAATCAAGATAACCTGCAATAGGTAAGCGACGCCTCTATGATTCTGGCAACACCAGCACTTACAATACGTGAGATTCAGAAAGAGCCCCGAACCAGGAGTTCCAGCGTGCTTGAACAGGTCCTGTATATAGGTACATAGACCTTGTGGCAGGATAACCTCCAAATGCTGCAAGTTGGGCATTTTACCCACGTATGAATATCTCTGCAACATGTCGCCCTCTTCGTACTTATACCTGTCGAATTTCGTATAGAGAAACTCAAAATACAACGTACGCAAATCCCTCAACCGCTGCGGTCGGAACTTCACAGCCTCTATATATGCATCGTGTCCCGTGGGATTGCGGAGTGTCACACTTTGGTATAGTATCTCGTCAACGAGGACATTGAAATGGTGACACACGTGAGCAACGTGCTGCAGATATCGAGGGTGAGAGACGTTGCGAAAGATTCGTATGAGGATCTCGTCTGGAAGGTCCAGTATATAACATCGTCGAAGTGCTGCTGGTCGGTCGAAACGCCGAAGGACGCGTTGTGGAGTGGTGGAGTTCATTTGCGAGGCAAAAGATGGTTGAGTGGTCAATGATGCGAAAGCGCGAAAGCAGCATGGAGAGAAGCTGTGTCCGTTGTGGACCTCTCGATCGTTCAATAGAATGAAGGTGACACAATGAAGTTGGAAGGTGCGGGACTCACTTTACGCAAACGCGGTCTGGTCAAAAATGTCTCGGCCCCTGGTACGCAGTCACGGCAGTGTTCGTTAAGCGAGATCCAGATTCAGGGGTAGCCACGAAATTCTTATGATACTACCTACCTCCGTGTGCTATCTTTCTCACTTCACGCCATGACAACCTCACTCAATCCCGATCCATGCCCAGCTTCAATCCAAATTCAACGCCTGTGGTGTAGACGGTATTCGAACAAATCAAGAGGAAGTTAAATGCCTAGGAACAATGATTGTACTATAGAGAATCAAGAGGGCGCCATTGTTGATACCGAAAGTCAACTGGCTGCGTGGTGATCGCTTAGAGGCGGAGAGATATGACGTCGAATGTCGAATAGATGGTAAAGAGAACGTAGAATGAACTTACAGTATCATTGAAGACCTACATTGTGGCGCTCTTGCGCCTACGCTTGGATGTCGATATGCTCTGACCAGTGCGGCCAGTACATATATGCAGCCTTCGCTCCTTCCTCTGTATGTAGCTATGTGCTTCAAAAGTTTAGCTGCTGAATGTTATCTCACCGCTCCGTCCCATGCATTGCTCTGGCCATTACATAGATTATATGTAGAAGGCTTCGAGTACTGTGTTCCTTGATAGTAATCGTGTACTTCGGCCTTCGTCAGATCGAAAAAATTCCTGTACTGTGTTCCAAACCCATGGTGCCTATCTCTTTGCGCCCCATACTGTTTCCCGTATCTTCTTCGTGCGTCATTGCAATCGGTCCTTCATTCAGAGTACCTTCATCTTCGTCCACTCACTGACTTCAATACCCAGGTTCAATCCATTCCTAGCCCACCACTTTCTGACCTCATACTCCACCCCGGAGCTTCCCACACTGTCCTCCAGTGCCTCCTCAATATCACAAGTCTTGTATTCCACTCTCCAGTATGTTTGTAGTACATTCGTAGCTTTATCGCTTTTATCGTACGTACTCCACCTGATCCTTCGATATCTCCTTTCCGGCAAAGCTTCCAAGGATGAAACATTTCATCTCAGCAGACGATCGAGGGGCATCAACAAGGCCATCTCAAAAGAGATATTCATAATCGACTTCGACCCGTACTCCGTACCAGTAGAGCTCCGGTCAACAACCCCCACTTGCCCCACCACGGAAAATATCCAGACGCCGCCACAATTGACACGTGCTTGCCCATCCCTAAGTTGCATACATCACCGTCACCATTTCTGACCGACACTCCTTCACTTCTTCATCATATTCTCAATGTGCCAAGTACGCATCAGCACAGCATTTCAAGCCACCAGCGCTGGTCGCTACGTGATTTCGCCCACTTTCTAAGGAACCTTCTTCACTAACACAATCACATCAAAAGGCGCTATAAACACGATGCCAGAACAAGTACAATCCTTCTGCTCTCGTCTGCTATCTTCCATGCCACGAGTAGTCTCTTCCCCTTCATTCATCACCGATCTACCGCTTGCCGACTCCCAGAAGCTCCGCGTCGTAATTGCCGCCAATGGCTCCAAAGAAGTGTCCCAGGGACTAGCTTTAGTAGTACGGCTCTCCAAGAACCCTAAGATTGAGACCCGGGCTATAATCGACGAAGAAGCTTGGCCTGCCCATAGGTTGTCCCAAGAAACATTGGTGCTACTCAACAAACAATTCACACACCGAGAAACGGACGAGAGTCGTAAGAATGTGGAACGTAGTCAGATTGAGTTCTTCCGCCAGCAGGCATTCGAGCTCTGCGAATGGGCAGACATGCTAGTCATAGCTCCTATCACCGCCGATACTTTCGCCAAGATGCTGCATGGGGTTACGGATTGCTTGGTACTGGAGATGTTGCGGAGTTGGGATGTCTCGAAGAAGATACTCCTGGTACCGGGCATGACGACCTTGATGTGGGAAAACCCCATGACCAAAAAGCAGATCAACAAAGTGAGGAGAAAATGGCAGTGGGTAAGACTGATGCAGCCTATACTCTGGCACTATGAAGTCGAGAAAGAGACAACAAGGCGATGTACTGTATTATGGGATGGATTTGACGATGTGGTTGATGTGATCAAGAATCAGGCGGAGCTAATGACTATCGGGCATGATGTGGACATTGCTGCTGCAGGTGCGGCGACCCTTACAAGACACAACATCAAGACAGAAGCTTCGCTGCCACCAGAAATCTGGGCGCTTATTTTCGAGTATGTGGGCGATTGGGAGGTGTCAAGGGCATTGAATGTATATGCAAACATCCCGACGCCTTTGGAATGGCAATGCAAAGTGGATGATTCGAAGGATGAGCTGCCAAAATATATGCTGTCATTGGAGTGGACTATCTTGACCTGTCCGATTCCGAGAATCATCAAGCAGCTACAACAGAGTCCGAAAAGTTTGACATACTTGTCAAGTCTATGCGTGAAGCTGATCATCAAGTTCTGTCTGACCGACTTGCTAACGTATCTGGAAACAAACCTGAAGGATGTTTTCTGGGCATCATTCGGTCAGAAGCTACTTCCTAACAAGGCTTCCGCCGTCTATGGGAGAACCGAGATCCTTGAATGGTGGCGAACATCTCCATCGTTCTTGTCAAAAGATTACACAGCTGAAGCCATTGATGGTGCATCAAAGAGCGGATTTGTACATGTACTGGACTGGTGGCGGAGAGCCGGCCTACCACTGAAATACACAGAATCCGCACTTGAGCAAGCATCTTCCCAAGGCCATATCCTTGTTCTTGAATGGTGGAAACAAGCAAGTGCACAACAATCTAATTACCACCACGATTCGGAAAGACGAACTAGAATCGGCTTGCCTGACTCTGAAATAACGAGTCTATCAGAAGCTCAGCCAGCGTTGCAACTAAAGCCAGGTAAGGCCCTCTTGGCGGCAGCACAAAATGACCGGCCGCTCGTGCTACGCTGGTGGGAAGACTCAGGGATACCAACCTCGCACTCGGAAAGCGTCGCTAAGATTGCCTCTGCACATGGTCACGTAGCAGTCTTGGACGCATGGCGGGAGCTCAAAGGTGACAAAATGACATTCGATAGTCAAGTCCTTGTTGGGCCTACCAAGAACGGCTATGTGGATGTTTTGAAATGGTGGAAAGACTAAAGTCGTGATGCAAATAAGCGGCCGAGGAGAGGGGAATAAAAGACTGGGGATATTGAGGAG
>Ga0115846_101180_pt1 | contig 11885 bp, 13 predicted proteins | sample InSIn5gowninarea_2_FD_83860 | JGI IMG/M metagenome (GOLD analysis project Ga0115846, IMG submission 83860)
TTAACCTTTTTTTATTGAAGCTCATTCAATCATAATGTTATCTCCTTCATTAACTTTCATTCCAACACTAAGTTCTTGGAGACAAGCACCCATGTTGGTATTCCTTCTGCAGTTGGCTTTAAGGTTCAGATAATAATGTCATCTCTCTCTAACAAGTTTGTCCTACATATTCTCAACTTCCACATAGGTAAGGAAACATATGTATTTATCTCACACTTTATTCCTTTCTCTTTAGTATGTGCATTCATTTCACATCTTGACATTAATGTAATCTGTTATTCTGTTATTACACTATTATAATTCTACCATTTCCCATTATTCATACATATGTTTATTTGAGTTAATTAGCTCAGATATTACATACTTAAATATTCATGTGTATTTATTTCATTGAATATAAATAAATAAATATTACATATTAAACAAATGGTTAATTAAACTTTGTTTATGTAGACTAAACAAATTTTGATTCACCCAACAATCCTTTGCATGTACGATAAACATCCAAGAATTAAAGAAACATAAATGCCCATAATTAAGAAGCATATATAACATGTGCAAAGTATTTATTGGTTAATTGAATATTATTTATCCTTTACAGATGAAGTTAAATTAACATCATGGAGTGGTGCAATCGGGTAGCATGCGGGTGGTTAACAATGCATAAACACCCAAGTTTAAAATGTCATAAATGCCTAGGTTTAAAATGGAAGATCAATGTGATCAGGTGATGGAGTGGAGGAGTGGTGAATATAAATTTACAAAATAAATACCATTAATTATAGGCTTTTATGGTTAAATTTGGAGGGAGGTGTTTACAAACAAGATTTTGAGAGTTGTGAAGTAATTAAAGTAAAGAAACAATTAACTCTAATATCCACAATCCCAAAAGCAAATTTGTAAATTTGATGCTACGAATAGCAATTTAGTATAGATAAGATGAATATGAAAGATAATCTCAAAAGTGCTTGAAGTGCAATGATCACTACCATACAAAACTAGAAATGTATACTTAACTCATGAAGCATACCTGATAATGATGAAATGAAGGAAGTGATGAAGTCCTGAAGGTCGACGTCACCTGTACCAGAAATCTCAGAGCTGACTGATCTCAAAAGAGGACCGTTGGCGGTGTATTTGGGCTGAAGAGAAATGCTGGCAGCCTATTTTCTTCATAGAGGAATGCTAGTAGTCTTGTTTTGACTATAATCCATCTTCAACCAACTCTGTACCCCCACACGATCTCGTAATGATGATAGTGTGATACTCAAATTAGGTCATTTGTTTATCTGTACACTTGCAATGAGGAAGTATACAAAATCCTAGCCTTGTATGGTGATGTCAAAAGACACCTAGAAGTGGATTTCCATTATCAAGATCGGATATGGGATCGTATATCTTCATCTCTTGATCCTGGACTTACTACTAGATCCCTTATTTATATAGATAGTAATATGACCTACTCCTTAGGTCGGCATGTACCTACACAAATAAGGAATGTAGTAAGTCGTGATATATGCATTAACAATATCCAAGATATTATTAATACTATTTTGATATAAGTGTAAGAAAATGTTTTATAATGTATTAAATAAATACATAAATTTATTTTTATGTGATAACATATGCCCCACTTTGGATGAAGGATCGAAAATCATTAGGTGCATTTGAGATTTTTCATTCAAAGTAAAATAAAAAACATCATTGATAATCCTTGCTAAACATGACATTGATCCATCTACTTATGATAATACACTTTTGATAATTCTATGAGATAGATAAGCAACATGTAAACAAAAGATATGAGTTAGGAAACCCCCTTATATGATGTTCTCCACGTTGCCCCTAGTTGGTATTGATATGCTCCATAAGCTCCAATGATAACCTGCAAAAAGACAATATAGCTCTAGGGTCCATAGCCATCTATCGAGAGGTCACAGATGACAATTACCTATATGTAGTTGATTTTTGTGACATACAACCATCTCTTATCATCGATGGTTCCGTCTATATAATTTTTTGGAAGCTATACTTCTCATCAAGAGGTGTGTTGTAGATTCTAGGAGCTGATACTCCGCCAAGAGGCATGTGATAAAGCTGATGATCTGAACCAAGAGGTGTGATTATTGAATTAGGAGCTGAAAATCTACCAAGAGGCATGATTTTGATCATAGGAGCTAAAACTCCACCAAGAGGCATATGATAAAGCTGACAATCTGAACCAAGAGGTGTGATGTTGACCTAGGAGCTGAGACTTCGCCAAGAGGCATGATTTTGATCATAGGAGCTGAAACTCTGCCAAGAGGCATGATTTTGATCATAGGAACTGAAACTCTACCAAGAGGCATGATTTTGATCATAGGAACTGAAACTCCACCAAGAGGCATGTGATAAAGCTGATAATATGAACCAAGAGGTGTGATGTTGACTTAGGAGTTGAGACTCCACCAAGAGACATGATTTTGATCATGGGATCTAAAACTCCACCAAGAGGCATGTGATAAAGTTGATAATCTAAGAGATAATGCTGATAAATCTAATAAAACTAATACTCTGAAAGGTAGTATTGATAATCTAATAATTTGAGATGCAATACTGATAACATAAGAGCTGAAGCTGATAAACTGAGAGATATCATTGATAATTTAAAAGATAATACTACTAATTCAGGAAGGTAACACTGCAAATCTAAGCTATAGCATTGTTAACCTAAAAGACATTGCTAGTGATCTTTACTCTGACTGATTTTGCTCAAGAAATAGGATCATGGGGGGTCCTTTTCTGATCAATATGGAATGTGGGTGCTCCTTTTCTAACATCTAATTCACCTCCTATTTGAACCTTGCATCATCTATTTGTTTGCTAATTTCTGTACTATCTTTTATCATGAACATTGATGCACGTAGCGACCCCTAGGTTGCTCAAATGTGATACTTCTTAAGGTGTCTAGCATTGATGGGGTTTTTGAGGAATTCCCCATCCAATGTAGATAATCTATATGATCCTCTACCTTGGGCTTCTAAGATGATGTATTGGCCAACCCAATTTGGCTCCAACTTCCCTTTGAGCTAATCTCCAGAGGGATTACTACTTCATCTCCATAAACTAACGAATATGGAGTAGCACCTATTGCTATTCTCATGCTAGTCCTGTATGCCCATAAAGCATATGGCAACCTATCATGCCAATCTCTTCCATTTTGTTGGATCGTTTTTGCTAAGATTTTCTTGATAGTCTTGTTGGTTGCTTCAGCTTGACCATTCCCTTATGGATAATAGACTAAAGAAAACCTTTGATCAATCTTTATCTTTTTGCAAAATTCTATGACATCCTTTCCTGTGAAATTTGCCCCATTTTCCATGATTAGCCTTTGAGGTATGCCAAACCTACAAATGATTTACTCCTTGATAAAGTTGATGATGTGTTTTTGGATAGCTATTTTTAAAGATATCATTTCAACCCATTTGGTGTAGTATTCTATGGAAACTAAGGTAAACTTGTGCCCCTCACTAGAAGGAGGGTTGATAACACCCATGAAGTCCAAAGCCCACATTGAAAAGGGCCATGGTGATGTGACATAATTCAACTATTGGGTAGGTGTTAGTTCTAGATGTGTGCACATTGTTACTCTCATCTTTGTAGTGGATATCATAAATTCTAATTAATGTCATCCTTTTCCCATGTCTCAATGACATGTATGGTATCCTCATTCTCTATTTCACAACAACTTTGATTTTTCATTTGTTCGTTATAATCTGACGATTCTACTAAACCCATCTGATCAACATGTTCCTCTTGATGTTTTGAAACAACATCAAGTTCAGTGTGTTCAACATTTCCTTTGAAAGAGGATCGTCAACGGCCTAAAATCTGATGAGAGGAGCGCGGATGGTCCTGTTCTTGCCTCATTTCAGGTCCATTCAAATATCTCCTAGGACTAATATTGTTCACGTATGCAATGGTGTATGAACCAAATCCTATGTCCATGATTTTAATCTTCTGCAATGCCTTTCTATGAATTTGCTCATTCTTGGCTAGGATAGCCTCGTCTTCTGAATTGTAGGGGAAAAACCTTTCGAGGAGCACATAATTGCATTATCTAGATACCTATTCATCCACCTCCACTTTATACACATTTCCTTCAAAACAAAACTTAAAGCATCTATGTAATGTAGATGCTATACCTTCCATATCATCTATCCAAGGTCTTCCTAGAATAAGATTGAATGAAGGTTTCCCATCCGTGATATAAAATAGTGTCTTGAGTGTCTTATTACCAACTCTGATCGGGAGTGTGATGATCCCTGCACATTTCTTAGGAACACCATCAAACCCCTTAACTCTCATAGTGGTATCCTCCCTTGGAGGTAGCAATTCAGGATCAAATTGAGAAAGTAAATGAGTAGTGGCAATATTCAAAGCTGCCCCACCGTCTTTCAATGATCAATTCACTGTGTTAGCAAAAGCTTCAACTTCAATAAATAAGGGTGGATGCAACTTTGTTACATCCTTGATAGGCTTCTCATTAGGGTAAAAAGCAATAATTTCCCCTATACTCCACATCTTAGCTTTTTCCACCAAGGCATTCACTGATATATTTTTGCTATTGGACTATTCTTAAAAACCTGATTCATTATTTCTCTATGAGGTTCTAAAATTTGCAATAATTCAAAGAGACTAACCTTTTCTTGTGTGTTCTTGAGTTGTTCAATCAAATCAAAACTCTTTGGATCTTTTGGAAGCTCTCTTTCACATGTGACTGGATCTGTGATTACTCTTGCTCTCCCTCTTGTTAATGTTGCACATACTTCTTCATGAAAGATGACATTGATATCATGTTCTTCTTCAGTTTCATCAACTCTATCAGGGCACACATAAAACCCATATTCAATAAGCTTTTGTATCCTATTCCTAAGGCTTCCACACCCATTTGTGGCATGCCCCTTGGTTTGGTGATATTCACAGTATCTATCTTTCTTGTACCAAGCTGGTCTTTCTATAGTAGGATCTTCTTCTCGCTTAGGCAATGGCTGTAACAATCCCTTGGTGATAAGATCTTTTAAGATAAATCTAGGAGGTATAGGAAACTTGATAACTTTTTTTTCCTTCTTTTCATCAGTCTTTTCTACCACATGGATTGACTTATCCTTCTTTGGTGATTGGGTTCTCTTTTCCTTTGCCTTAGGTTTTTCATCTTCTCCATATTTGACAAGCCCTAGTTTTACCAAAACCTTTTCTTTCTCTAGCAACTTATGTGTCATATCTGAAAATGCTAGGTGTGTGTAATCAATGAAATGTGGTTGTAACGATAAAATGATAGTCTCCTTAAAAATGTTGTTTACCTCTTTTTCAGTAAGCCTTATCTTGATTTGTTGCGAAGTCTTCTTGAATCGTACAACAAACTTATCTAGCTTTTCATCAATGCCCTATCTCATAGCACATAGATCTAACACCATGATCTCCTTCGTGATATTATGCTTGTATTGTTCTAAAAATAACATACTCAACTCCCTAAATGAAGTGACTGATCTCTCTGGCAAAGCATAGAACCACTCACATGCTTCTCCCTCCAAGCTGTGAGGGAAGAATTTGGCTTGTAATCTCGAGTCTATAATGATTTAGAGCTCACATTCATCTTTGAAACCCTGTAAATGTCTTCTAGGATCTCCCTCTCCATTGAATTTGTAGAATTTTGGATCGTTATAATCAATTGGTGGCATACATCGATGGATTTTATTGGATAATGGGCTACCAAATTCAAAAGAGTCATTCGGTTGAGCTGAACCTCTAGCTAGCTGATCAATCTGTCTTTGCATACCTTCAATTGTTGCTTGAAGGTGATCTTTTTCACCTTCTCCACTTTTGTTTACCCTTGCTTCTGAACTATTAGGTCTATCATGTTGAATTTCTTCTAAGAGATTATCAAAGTCTTTCTTCGAAAGACTTCGAAGCATTGTTCTTAGCTAATCCATAACTGAAACAACTCACAAAATAATTTTTTAGTCCTAACTAAAACCCTAGGGTTTTAGTGCAATTTTAGTTTCACGTCGGGTTCACCAAATGTTTACAAATGGGATTTTAAGAGTTGTGAAGTAATTAAAGTAAAAGAACAATTAACTCTAACATCCACAATCTTGAAAGCAAATTTGTAAATTCGACGCTACGGATAGCAATTTAATAGAGATAAGCTGAATATGAAAGATAAACTCAAAAAGTGCTTAAAGTGCAAATAACAACCACCATATAAAACTGGAAATGCATACTTACCTCACGGAGCATACCTGATAATGACAAAATGAAGTAAGTGATGAAGTCTCAGAGGTTAATGTCACCTGCACCAAACATCTCAAAGCTGATTGATCCCAAAAGAGGATCATTAGCGATGTATTTGGGCTGAAGAGGAACATTGGCAGCCTATTTTCTTCATAGAGGAATGCTAGCGGTCTTGTTCTGACTATGATCCATCTTCAACTGAATCTGTACACCCGCATGATCTCGCAATGATGATAGTGTGATACTCAGATTAGGTTGTTGTTGTCTATTGTACGTTCACAATGAGGAAGTATACAAAATCCCAACCTTGTATGGTAGTGTCAAAAGACACCTAGAAGTGGATTGCCATAATCAAGATCGGATATGGGATCGTATATCTTCATCTCTTGATCCTGGAATTACTACTAGATCCCTTATTTATATAGATAGTAATATGACCTACTCCTTAGGTCGACATGTACCTACACAAACAAGGAATGTAGTAAGTCATGATATATGCATTAATAATATCCAAGATATTATTAATACTATTTTGATATAAGTGCAAGCAAATGTTTTATAATGTATTAAATAAATACATAAATTCATTTTTATGTGATAACAAGTATTAATTTGCTTTGATATGATAATGGTGGGAAATAAGAGTAGGTATATGGTACCATTTGGAAGTCACTATATTCAATAAAACACACAAAGGCAAGCCATGTGAAGTTATTTAATGGGTTAAGTTAAATAACAAGAAATGGTAAATAGTTAGTGAAGAGTCTAGACTTGTGTATGACTTAGCTTGGAAACACTACTAGTAATAATGTGAAAAATAATTCATAAGGTTCTCAAGTAACTTCTAACACATTCAAAATTGATTGCATTTAATTTCTTATTTTATTTACTTAGAGGAAAAAAAAAATTTCACCTCTTGAGTGTATGGGATGGGTGTTAAAGTAGGATCCTATGTGTTTATATTGAAATATGGTTCTTACAAAAACCCTTATATCTTAAAACCTAAAAATCCTAATCCCTAAACCTTAAACCCCTAAAATCATATTTAAACCCTAAACTCCTTAACCCCTAAATGCTAAAACCTTATATCCTAAATCCTTAAGCCATTAAATACTAAAACCTCTAAACCCTAAAACCCCTAAATTGTAAAACCCTTAAGCCTCTAAATCATAAAACCCTTAAGCCCCAAAATCGTAAACCCTTAAAAATTTAAACCTTAAACCCTTAAAACCATAAAAACTATCCCCTAAATTGTAAAACCATTAAGCTCTTAAATCGTAAAATATTTAAGACCCAAAACCCTTAAAAATTTAGACCCTAAAATGCCTAAAATCCTAAACCCCTAAACCTTGGCCATGAAGAAGATGGAATACGTTGGAAATAAAAACTATTTTATAATAGATCATGAATTTTATGGGCGTAATTCATCAGAGTTTGATTACACCCCCACTCCCAGTTATACAATTCCTATGGATTGGTGGGAAAAGTACTAGATATATGTTGGGGAAGTTTTAACAAGGAATAATGGTATGAATACCTAGATGATTTTATTATTGATGAAGATGAATTACCCAAAGGTGAATTTTAACAAAATATATCATTATATTTAGCTATTATAAAAAAATATGTTTATAATATTTCAATTTCATTACTTTACTAATTAAATTATTGACTTTATACATGCTTTTAGGCATGAAAATAATATCAATATTTCTTAAACTTCCATATTGGAAGCACTTGTTAGTGGCACATTTAATGGATCCTATGTGCATTGTAAAGAATGTTGCATCTTCTTTGTATCAGTATACAATAAATACAAAATATGATATTGTTAATGTAAGCAATGACTTAAGAGAGACCAACACAAAGTGTCTCTTATGGATATAATATAGAATGAAAAAATAACTTACTCACTTACCATGGATAATGTATAAAGAAGAAGTGAACATGGTACACAATGTTATTAAAACCATTAGAACACCAAGTCAGTATGGATAATCTTTAAGAAAAGAATTCACTATTGATGGTAGATTAATAGGATTAAAACCTCATGATTACCACAAATTCTTGAAGGTATTATCATATTATATGTTTATAGAAATATTTTTTTTGTATTAATATTTTTTTTTTAATATAATGATTAATACTACTTGCAAGATACATAACTTTATGTACAACATATTTTTACACTTGTAATTTGTGGATGTAAGAGTTTACCTCTAGATCTAAAAAAAGGTAATTGGTTGACTATTAATATTTCTAAGGTATGTCATGTTATGGAAATGCTCTACAAAAAAATAGCATCATGTATTTAGTTATTGTTATTTTCTAATGTTTCTATCAAATTTTATATTTGATGATATTATATTTTTATCAATAGGTGGATAACTAGAAAAATGATACATGTGAGTGAAATACCTAAATGGTATATAGAAATTATGAAAATTATTTGTACCTTTGAAAAGGAATTTTTTTTTTCTACTTTTATGGACATACAAGTGCATGTATTAATCCACCTAGTAGATGATATAGAAATAATAGATGTTATAAGTGCTAGAAGCATGTTTTTATGGACATATTTTAAAAAGTACTAAAAGCATTTACTAGACAAAAATCATGGCCAAATCCTTTCTATGCACTTGAGTATACTTCCCAAACCCATCCTTGTGCTTCAAATATGTGTCAAGCAGACAAAGATATAGAAAAAATTGAAGGAGAGATTTTGGAATATAACAGGAAAAATTATACTCTTAAAGGTACTAACAATATTAAATATATTACTAATTTATAATAATATGTATAACATGCATTTTTGATTAATTTAATTAATTGTTACTAATAGATGTATATTGTATCATCGTGATTTTACATATTATCATGAATTTGAATCTATAAACTAGTTTTTCATGAGGAATATTGAATGTTGCAAGGAGTGGATTCAATTGTACATAAGTCAAATTTCAAAATAACGTGCCTTGTTTCATAGATAAAATCCAAGTGGTACACCTCTACCTGCACATATAAGAGATAAAAATTGGCCAATAATGTATCCAAGGTCATGGTTGAGGGAAGTAATTGATGATAAAGAAATACAAGGAGATAAAAATATAAATGAAGATGTTCAAAATATAGCCATTCAATGCAATCAAAATGTAATTATTATTAATTTATTGATATGCATTTAATTTTTGATATTTTTATAAGAACATGATAGTTTATATAAATATAATGATTTCACTAATAATATTTTTTATGTTAGTATTTGTAAGCATTATCTTTCTTTTCAATGTGGGCATATGGTCAACACTTTAGAATTGAAAAGATTGATCATAATAGAGTAACATTTGACTATGGGGTGATGGTTAATTTTCACCAAGCAATTCATGAATGTAAAATAGATAAAAACTTAATAGAAGGAACATTACAACATGTTGGAAAAATTCAACAAATTATTCAGTTGGATTATAGGTCATTTCAATGTGTAGTATTTATATGTAAATGGTTTGACACACTTGATAGAAGAACAATCTTACATGATGATAATAGTGAATACTATTTAATCAACTACATAAAATATTTAGCTGAAGATAAAGAGCCTTATGTTTTACCACAACATTGTAGTCAAGTATGTTTCTATCTATATGTGGAGGATGAGACAATGCAGTTTGTAATTAATATTGATCCTAGATGAAAACATATTGTATCTCCTATTGATGAAGATGATATAAATGATAACTAAATGATTCATAATAGTATTTTATATTTTATGAACAAGACAAGCTACTTTTTCAATTTTATAAACAAATTTAATTGAAAGTTATTTTAAAAATAAAAAAAATGTAATTCAATTATAAAAAAAAAAATTACATATTTGAAATCTACACTCACTATTATGTAATGGGAGTATGTTCTCTGATGATGTTAGGAGAATCGTATACCATTGTGATGTTGATTTAAGCTTTGGATTTTTTGACTTTGAATACATACTTTATTTTATCTATCAAATCAAAATGATAAGTATCATTGAGCTTAAGTTAATTATTAATATCAAAATTCTTCCATCCATTTAGTAGCCTAGGCTTAACACGTGTTAGTACAATGCTTTCTACGAAGTTGACATACCATTTTATCCTCTAATACACTAACAACCCTATTTTTATTTTATGAGAAAACCATATTTGAATAAAGGAATTGGGAACATACTATAATCTAATCCAAATAAACAAAGAGAAGATAAAGAAGAAAAATCTCAAATACATTTTTTAAGATGTTGATTGTGATATGAAGTAAGGAAGAGCTATCTTACAAGTTGATTTGAGCAACCAAATGTAGAATTCCCTATCTTATTTGAGAACTAGAGTTCATCTTTTTCAAATAGCTTGGGGTCTTTCAAATAATATACAGACATAAGGGTGACTTTTCTTTTACTTAAAAACCAATGAAGGACTTGATAACATTAGATATGGAATTCCTTCCAAGTACACCAATTGTTCGGTATTTTTAGAGAGTGCCCCTTTTTTACTACTTGATTTTAAGGATTTTTTAAATTTCATAATTGTATATTACCCTAAACACTAGATACTCTAAACCCTAAACAAGAGAGGGTAATGATATTAAAAGAACACTCACTAGATTAAACAAAATGTAGGAATAGGAGTTGGAAGTGATGGAGCTATTGGAGGAATATAATTCATACATATATTGTGTGAAATTGGTGTTATATTTAGTTTTGTGAAAATGTTAGGGGGAGGATTCTAGAGTGGTGACGGTGGAGAAAAGTATGAAAGGTAAGGAATTTACAAAGATGCGTAGATGGGCATGGGAATTTGGGGCTTATAAAAAAATAGAGTAAATTCTTGTGCACATGGATTCAACATTCCTATGTAATCGAGAGAATTCTTCACCATTAATATTCTCTTTCTATGGATATTTTTCCCATATATGGATTCAAAGTAATACCCACCACCATTAAAAGAGATAATTGAAGTGGTGATGAAATCTAGAAATGGATATTTATTTGGGTTTCTTGTGGGTATTTTCATTTTATTGAAATTGACCTTTAGAAAATGAAAATTGAGAGATTGATTTTATTAAATCATTTTGCTCATATTTAAATTAGGAAAGCAAACTTTGTACACCATAACATCCTCGTAAGTTGATGTAAATTATGATAAAATCATTTTGGAATGATATTTCAAATATTAGTTTTATTGTATGTAGATAATCCCCCAACATTGTGTTGAAAAAATTTAATGGAAAGGTACTATACATGTTGTTTTGGAAAATACTTATGGATTCCTATGGTATGCCACAATATACTAATTCAATGGATCTGCATGCTTCATAGATGGTTAGGAAAACTTTGTAAATGAACAATTCATTCAACTTGGATATGTTATAGTGTTGAAAAGCCTTACATATTCATATTTTATTGTTTGTTCATATATGAACTAAGTGGAAATGAAAAAATTCTTAGAAATATGTATATTGTAAAAGAAAAGTCACCCTTATGTCTGTATATTATTTGAAAGACCCCAAGCTATTTGAAAAAGATGAACTCTAGTTCTCAAATAAGATAGGGAATTCTACATTTGGTTGCTCAAATCAACTTG
>Ga0115846_101181_pt1 | contig 11877 bp, 14 predicted proteins | sample InSIn5gowninarea_2_FD_83860 | JGI IMG/M metagenome (GOLD analysis project Ga0115846, IMG submission 83860)
AAATCTCCTGTTGCCGGACAAATCCAGCAGGCTCGCCGCACGGCGACCTTGTCTACTAGTTGCGCCGAAGTCGAAGAACGACTTTAGCCGACCATGACTACAGAGAAGTGAAGGAAGCCATCTGGATACGCAGCAGCCTTCATCAGGTCTTCCACTGGCGCCACCAGGGGCACGATAGCACCATGGAGCACAGCCTGTGCATGAATATAGGATCTTCGACTCGGAAATACGGTCGGCAACATCCCGTGCAGCGCTGTGCCCAATGTCTGCGGCTCCCTGGAAGAAAGCATGCGCGGTACAAGGCTCTGGATCACCTTCAACGTGCCTCTTGCTGGCTCAGTGTCAGATCTCCCTGAGACAGCCACAGGCGAGCTTGTCGGCAGGTAGACCTTGATGGGCACATGGCGTAGAACTGCGCCGTCGGCGGGGTTGAGGAATTTCGAGTTGATGGAATTGAAGAGGGCGCAATCATGTATTTGGACGGACTGCCATAGCTTGGTCGAGTCCTCCTTGCTAAGTGACATTATAGCCTTGGCAGTACCGTTGCGCAGAAAGTCTGCTTCCTTGACGCTGTTGATGTAGGCGTCATGATGCACCTTTCCGTCGGGATCTAGTGGTATCAGTAGGTCCGAGGGCCACCGCGTGAATTGTAAAACTAGTTTCCAAGGAAGTGTCTGTGACCCATTCTCTTCGTCGTGATGTCGGGCAGTTGTAGTGTCGAGGTCGCGTGCGTTTACAGGCTCTGCGCCGGAGAAGACGTCGTAGAGTAGTCCGACAGGGTGCTGCCACTTCAGCGGGACCCCATCAAAGGAAAACCAGCCTTCGTGGGCACCCACGTCCGGGTCGATAAGCGATGCCGAGAAGAAGTCGTGCAAGCGGGCCAGGAGGAACGGCAGGTAGGAGAGCCGGGGAATGGAGCAGTAGTAGTCCATGAAGCCGTCGAAGTCGGCATCGCCGGTGAGGGCGTCGTCCTCGGTAATTTCGTGGGAGTCCTCGATGGCGCGCTTGAGCTTGCCGGCGCAGACCTCGCCTGGGAAGCGGCAGAAGTTCCAGTAGCGCCTGGGCTCGGCGATGGCGACGGGCTCAGGGTTCGGGGTCGCGACGGCGGACGCGGACGCGCAGATGGCGGCGACGGAGAGGATGGTGGTGAACTTCATGTTGACGGTTGTGGTTTGGGGTGATGGTGTGATGGAAGGCTTCGAGAAAGGAGGCAGCGATGCGAACGTGTTTGAGTGAGACTCTGGGAGTGACGGTTGTAGAAGAGTTGGATGCGAACGAGTTTTATAGTCATTTCAGACGTGCCAGCTCGCTATACGAAAACAATGTTCAATAAGGATATGTGAATCTACAAAGGATTACAAAGCACAGTCTTGCTATCCCAGACCTTTCGAGCATCCGAAACGACCATACCGCAAGCACATCGAAGATGCCCTAAAGAGGGCATCAATAAGTTTGAAACAAGGAAGAGTCGACAATTATGCCAACAGCAACATCGGTCCTCAAAACACTCTCTATAGTCCTTGTTCAGGTCATAGTGCCATTGATGGATTGAGACAGCGAAAAAGGATGCTTGTCGCTGTTCCTGCCAGTGACTAGTGGTGCTGATTTTGAGGCATCTAGCAAAGACTCAAAGCCGCAACATCTGTTTCACGGGCGATGTTTTTAGACTGATATTACAGCAGATCTCCTCATGCACCTTACCTCACGATTCCCATTGCTGGACGCTGCTCTCGTCGACGAGGGTCTTTGAACGTGTTGCCTCCGAATCAAGGTGTACCGATGTGGTGGTCAATAACCAGTTTCCCGATATGGTGCTCAATAGTGTCAGGGACAAAGAAAACACTCCTGTTCAAGGACGCCACCTCTTCCTGTTGGCTGGTATGTGGAAACCACGGTGTGCTGTAGTGTCTCGCATACTTAGTACATTGCTACTGTTTCTGACCATCTCTCATCATGGTACTGTGCATGGTTTGCCAATGGTGATTCTGCCTTTGCTTTGACGTCCGTGGTTCATGACCATCTCTCTTCACGACGGCCTGCATTGGCAGCAGAATCGAGTCTCAAGGTATCGAGATATATAGTTGTCTTGACGTTACGCACGGCCTCGAGTTGATCAATCGGATAAGAACCCAGATGATGGCTAATATCGTAGTTGCGAAGTTGCGGCGAGACGATGTGGAGCTTGTTGCACTCGCCCCGACTTCAGAACTCGTATTTCCGTGCCAGATTTGCCAGGATGACCCGAGCAGTTTACAGACCGATATCACATGAGATGCGAGTCTAACAATGTAGCCAGTTGCAGTATTATTCAGCTCGTGCGCGCGGTTCTGCAAGCTCGAGTACTGCCGAGTATCAAAAGCAGTGATCACGTGCGGTGCTACGGGACGTACCCCCGTTCCCAAGCTTCTCAGGTTAGCTTCCCAAGACCGATTTGCTCAGCTTGCAATCCGTTATCACCGCACGAACAAGCAACCCCAGTCTCGACCAGCTACACGAGGCCATGTTGTCACGAGGAACGCACGGAGCGCTCACGCAGGGGTTGCCAAGCTCGTACTCATCAACACGGCCTATACTGACGCAATATCACAGCTTGCGCAGCGTCAATGGAGCTTCGCGCGTTTCAAGCCCCGCCATGTCGGCCAGATGTAAGAAGCAGCACAGCTTGCCGTACGAACCTATATACTGAAGTCTCATAGCAATGGCGACTGTCCAGAGCGACATCTTCAAGCCAAGCAAGTTCGGTGGTAAATACACGGTAACGCTCATTCCTGGTATGTGACAGAGTCTACTCGGAGCAAGGCTGTACCGCTGACGTTTGATATAGGCGACGGTATCGGCGCTGAAGTCTCCGAGTCGGTTCGTGAAATCTTCAAGGCGGACAACGTGCCCGTCGAGTGGGAAGAGCTGGACGTCTCTGGTGTGGAGAGTGGAGACACCCACCCCGAGGAGCTATTCCGTGAAGCCGTGGCTTCCCTCAAGAGGAACAAAGTCGGTCTCAAGGGTATGCCAGTCGTTCGTTGAGCTTTGGGCAGCGCCTCCATCTGACACACTACTATCCTAGGCATCATTCACACCCCTGTCTCGCGCTCCGGCCACGTCTCCTTCGACGTCGCTCTGCGCCAGGAGCTCGACACCTACGCCTCCATCGTCCTTATCAAGAACATCCCCGGCTACGAAACGCGGCACAAGAACGTCGACCTATGCATCATCCGAGAGAACACCGAAGGTGAATACAGCGGTCTGGAGCACCAGTCCGTGCCAGGCGTCGTCGAATCCCTCAAGATCATCACCCGCGCAAAGTCGGAACGCATCGCCAAATTCGCCTACTCTTTCGCCCTAGCCAACAACCGCAAGAAGGTGACTGTCATCCACAAAGCCAACATCATGAAGCTCGCCGACGGTCTCTTCCGCAACACCGTCAAGCGCGTCGGCGAAGAGTTCCCCTCGATCACCACCAACGACATGATCGTCGACAACGCAAGCATGCAGTGTGTCTCGAGGCCCCAGCAATTCGACGTCATGGTCACCCCCAACCTATACGGCGGTATTCTCTCCAACATCGGTGCCGGCCTCGTCGGCGGTCCAGGCATCGTTCCAGGGTGCAACATGGGCCGTGAAGTTGCCGTCTTCGAACCAGGATGCAGGCACGTTGGTCTCGACATCAAGGGCAAGCACCAGGCCAACCCGACCGCGCTCCTCCTGAGCGGAACGATGATGCTCCGTCACTTGGGTCTGGACGACCATGCGAACAGGATAAGCCGTGCCGTGTACGATGTCATCTCGGATGGCAAGTCCAGGACCAGGGATATGGGTGGAAACGCCACGACCGAGGAGTTCACCAGGGCCATCCTTGACACGATGGAGCACAACGGTTGAAGTCTTTGTATGAAGTTTAATGTGAATATAAATCGTTTATCATCGGCCGTGGAATCACAATTGCCTGTACCGACTCTGCTTAGTATTTCCCGGGACTGTGCACGACGCCTTCTTCAACTTTCCGTGGCATGTTCTGCTGATCAGGCCTTGTAATTGATTGGCGCGTGATTTCCTACACGTCTGTTCGCTCGTCGTCATCCTGCTACATGGCCATAGCATAGCACCACTCCGTCGTAACAACCCATCGAGTGCTCTTATCCTTGGAACACTGAAAGCCGACCTACGCGTGGACACAAGACATTGACACGAACTCGTAACATGTATAAACTCTAATACAAGGTAAACTCTGATACAAGGATCAAGACATAATTTCTATTCAGTAAAACATCCGTGTCGTTACTAAAACCTTTCATCAGAACCTCCAAACGCCGACATGGGTATCTCTCTATACGTGATAACATCAAATGAAAACCAAGAAACGGAGGCAAGACAGAGCTCAACGATAACGATACTTGCTGACCCTCCTTCCCTCTTCATCCACGACATCGACCTTCTCAACCATCTCCCGACGCCGCTTATCCTCTTCAAGCAACCGCGCCTGCCCGCTGCCATCACCCACGCGCGGTGCAGAACCGGGGGTCGTGGGCGGTGTCTCCTTCTGACTACGGGGTCGGGCGCCTCCGCTACTGCTGCCAGCGGTGGAGGCCCCGCTGCGGCTCCGCGCGTGGTTGCTGCGACGGTCCTCATCGAGACCTAGTTTCTGGCCTAGATTTTGTGCGCCTTGGTTTGTTGAGGGACGGCTGTCTGGTATCAGGGGGCTGGCTTTCGGTGATCGAGGTGGAGTTGGGGTTTGAGGCTGGGACGTTGGGCGGGCATGCCGTGCTGAGGCTCGGGCAGCTGGAGGTGGCATGGGAGCTGGTGGGGGTATTGGTGCGGTGGGTGGGGGAGGAAGGGGCTCCGGGGGAGGAATCCTCAGCACGGGGGCTGGAGGTGGGATGCCCATTATTGCTGGAGGTGGCCGTCCGAGTGTTAGAGGAGGGGGCGGTGCACCTCGACGGGAAGACGTTGATCGGCGTGGTGGTCGACGTTCTTGCGTGACATAGGGACGGGTCGCCGAGTCTGCAGATGGACGTGGGGGCAGAGTGACCAGTGTTGGGAAGTCCTGGTGGGCGCTCCGACGTTTGACGTCAGGTGGCATACGTTCTTCAAGGTAAACCAGTACAGGGCGAGGTGACGAACGGCGCGAGGTGGAGTAGCGAGGGCTCGAGGCGGGACGGGTGTTCATTATGAAGTCTCCTTTGGGGTCCGGACGGAATTGTGGAATGCACATATACAAGCGAGTATTTGATTGTGAAGATTGGACAGAGAGGAGGTTGCGTCCTCGAGGCGCACAGCTTTATAGTCGGTCTGCTCGTGGGGATATGGTGGTGTGACACGGAAGGATTGATCATGAGGCGGGTCAGGTCGAGTCTTTATTCGACTCCAAGGTATGGGTTACATCATGGTAGGCAATGGAACGTATCAGGCTGTGTGCGGCCGCCTGACCCATGCGCGTGGAGGTGCTGGAGGCAGTGATGTCTAATGGTGAGCCATTTCAGGCTCCAATGCGTTTCTGCCCCTCTCATTGTAGCTGACGTTGTATAGGGCGGGCGGCTCAATCAGGTATGTGCTGTTGTCCCTGAAGAATCAGGGTTATTATTAGCACCGCACAGTTTCAGCTCGCGTGCGCCTCACAAGCCTCCTCCTGTTGAAGTTTCATTCATGCCATGCCCTTGCACAGCCCCTTGACAGATGTTGCTGATTCACTATGACTCACACGTTCGGTAGGCGTCATACTCGAAATTAGATCATCCGTTGCTGCGCGCAAACATGGCCGTAGTTGTATGAGAATAATGATTGGTTGCTACCGATGTACAGACAGACGTAGTCGCATGATTTTCAGCTGCCAGCTCCACGTGCGCTTACTTAGGTTATTACGGTACCCTGTGCCAGCATGACATGCAGGTACAGACTTCTGGGGTAGAATGCACTTTATGACCTGCATCATACGCTACTCTTTTCTTCTCGTGGAAGACTTCGCGGGAGCACGAGCATATCTCGATGCATGGCTGTGAGCCGATAGAAGGTGTAAATGTCCTACACAGTTTCCCGCGACATCATCTTCGCAATCAAGACCGCATTATGGCCGTGTCGCAGTATGCCTATTGAGGTTAATGCAATGGAGCAGGCTGCGTAATTTACAAATACTTGTTGGATGACTAGCAATAGAGGTCGTCGCTTTGCTATGTCAAGGGTGCTTCACTGTCGACTCTCGATAGACCAGCAGTCTGCGGTGAGTGCATCGATCGGTACTGATTCGAAGTGGTACACGACGTCACAATTGCCTGCGTATTTCTCGGGTATGGTGTTGCAACCCCTCGCGAAGTACACCTTCGTTATGTGGGATATAATGATATGTCATACATGAGCTGGTCTTCTGGCATTAGATACGAAACTCTTTCACGCACACGGGCAATGGAATCAGTCCTATCTCTCGTGTATGTGGAGATCGACGGCATATCGCCACGGCTCGCCTCGCTTTACTCGGCATTACCATGCCGTTCGCTCGATTCGGCGTCAAAAGTCAGTATATATAACGTCGAGTGAGAACAGGTATTAGCTGGGCAATCTTCGCATATCGGAGACTCAGAGACGACGTCAACAATGCTCCGGAGGTCGTCTCATCATTTTCGCGCTCGTGCCTTGAGGGGCTTCCAAGTTCAGCCATCGAGTCGCTGCCGAGAAACCACGCGATGTATACGAGTACGACGGAAGCTCTCTCGCACGCGCTCTCACGTTCTATCAGCCACGAACAAGTGATCCGACCACGACCCTCAGACTAGCGATGGTATAACACTGTTCGAGAAGTACATTTTGCAAGACGCCAGATCTTTCTGGAGATTATAGTTACTTGTGCAAGCCTCTGAAGTCTCAGCCATGACGACAGAGGAGGTAAGGTTCTGTCAAAAGTTCCGATTACGAAAAGTCCCGGCGACGAAGCGATACTAAGTTGAATGTTCCTGATCGTCATTATGGGTCGTACAAAGCTACGAGCAACTGGCTCGAGGCATTACATCATGTAAGTGATCTCGGCGGATTGGAAACATGTATCCAAAGGGATGGAACAATCGACCGAGCGGAAATATGGCCGGCGTTTGCTGCTAGCGGCAGCACTGATACCTCAAGAAATCCTGGAAGGAGTTTCACGACGACACCTTTGTGATATGCCCTGTTGGTAGCCCTTTGGACTTTGTTCTAGAGCGTCCATAACCACCTCAGCCGGCTCTCGGCAATGTCCGGAAAGAAAGCGCTCGGGATAGGCGGCACTAGGCACTGGGCACCATTCCTCACAATTATACATAAGTTATCCTCTCCACTTATACGTTATTATCCTTCCAATTATACATTTAATACACTACCCGGCACTCTCCATTCCATCACGATAAGCTCGAGGTTATGTAGCAGCATGTGGCCTAGACGGAAGGGAGTGCCGTCTCACTTGCTTCGAAACAAGGAGCGGTATACACTGCACTGCATTGTCTTGTCGTTCTCGCTTGTAAGTTATTGTGCCACGGCCAAGCTGTGCCTCGCCGATGCATCACGCGGGCAGTGCCAGCAATGATATTCCCACGGATGCAAGCATGTAGCCTGAGCTGAGAGTGAGAGTGAGCAGAAGTGGAGCCCAAGTAGTACAGTCTGTTCTGGCCTCTGCAATACCTCGGTACCTCGACCATACTTTCCAGAGGGCCTAGATCGCAATGCCATTTCCTGGCCTGCGGTCGTGCCATTCCACTTGCTTCCTTTCCCACTCTACTACTCTACTATACTCTACCTCCTCTTGACTCTCTAATTACTACTCCTCTCTTATCCGTATCATAGACGCAATCACCCTCATTCCAGCTCACCCACATCCACCTCCAACGCTACCGACGCTCTCACATCGCTCTCCTCATCAATCGAACCGTCCGCCTGTTTGATTTCTTTGCCCGGGCTTACTGGTTGGGTACTCCGCACTTGGCCACATAGCTTTCTCTCTGCAGGCTTCGGATAGGACCTGACAACAAGACGGCTGGCAGTTGCCATCACGTTGTAATCCTAGACAGCGGTCGACATTCAAAACCGCCCAATCGTACGCTTGACGGAAGGTGTGGGAGTAGGCTCGGCATTTCAAAAGATCAGCAATTACGCCCTTGCTCACGTTTTGAGATCGTCCTGGGGCCCCCTCCTGGTATACATCCGTCGCTTCCTATCCGTATGAAAGCGGCGAACTAATGACGACCCTCCTTCGACCCTCCCTATGTATATCTCAACCTAGACCAGGTGTCGTTATACAACAAGATGACGAGGCTTTCGGTGCTACGGTTCAAGAGCTCTATGTAAATGATGAGACTGTCGCGCTCGAACAGCTTGTTCAGTTAAAGAAACGACTTCGCCAGGCATCCAATGACAATTTCCTACCAACCCTGTGCGATGGCCTTTCGCGCATCCTTCATGCACAGTACGTGTTCGTCTCGAAAAAGGTCGCCGATGGACCTCCAATTGGCGAGCCCGACAGCTGTCTTCTCGCGCTCTGCTGGTTCTGGAACCATGGGGAGACGGCATTTGGAAGCAGCTCCAACGTCACCTATCACGCTTTTTCGTGTCCTTGCGCCTACATGAAGTACGAGAAGATATTGCTCATACCAGAACGGCTTCAAGAGTTTACACCGGATAATCCAAACGCCGCCAACCTCCCGGTACCCGGTGAAGCCTACCTAGCCGTACCGATTTTCGATGGGGAGAAATGTATTGGACACATAGGACTCATGTGGACGAGAGAAGGCTTGGAGGGGAAAAGACTTGGCTGGGGTTTTTTGGAGATGATGATTCATTCGCTTGAGGACATTGTCTTGGACAATATCCTGAAAGGCGCAGACTTCTCAACTAAGCCGGTCGCTGACCAGGTCAATCAGACCGTCGAAATTGCACACGAAGCTTTGAGATCGCTCCATTCGCTTGCGCCCTTTGCAAGGAATCTCTCGCACGAACTCAGAACACCGATGCAAGGCATTGTTGGCATGCTTGACATCATGCATGCGACTATGGAAGACGCTCTAAAGTCACAGACAGATGCGACTTCCCAATCGTTCTTTGACCAGCTCAAGGACCATCTCGAAGTAATTCAAGGTACGTGGAGCTCCAAATTTCCATCTTGCCGGCATTGACATAGTGCAGAGAGCTCCAAACGCGCCGTCGAGGCGGCAGACAATGTCGTCCAAGCATATTCCCTGAATATGGGTCTCCCAGATATTGGCCTACCAACGCCGCCGGCAGAGTCTAGCCTGAAGCCTAGCAATGGTCGACGTTATAGTGCCGAGTACTCTTCTCGTCGCTCACCGACACCACCCTCCCGTGGTGTCAAGCGACGCCGTGACGATGGCCTGCCGACTCGTGAAGCCGCGCACAAACACCGGCATTTAGGAACTGGCGGAATATCTGGCGCTTCTCTGCCATCCACACGCGAATCAGACCCAGAGGCTGCTTCGATGGAAACATCGAGACCCAAGACCGCTCCCGATTACAGTCCGAGTATGCTATTCAATCAGGGACACGGCCTGCAACACGTCAAAATACGATCGCTTATTCATTATGTGGTCAATGAGTCTCTCAAGGCTGGGGCTCAACAGAAATTGACCGAGGCCATGACCACTCCTGAAGGTCAGAGGATCGTAGTTGAAGGTATTGCGAGCAATGGAGTTGCGAGGAAGAAAACGGTCGAGTGGGCTGTCCAAGAAAGTGTTCCTGAGCATATACTGGGTATGATATTAGTTCTCACGTCTATTCCATGCACTGACACCTTGTAGTGGATGAGCGAGATCTCACAAAGATGATCACTTGTGTCTTCCAAAATGCCTTGAAATTCTGCCACACGGGCCGCATCAGTCTGAAGGCACGATTCTGTCAGAAGAGGCAGCGCGTCACGATCACCATAAAAGATACCGGCCCGGGAATTCCCGAGCACTTCAGAAAGCGTATATTCAAGCCATTTGCGCGAGAGGACGATTCGACGACCAGACAAGTTGAGGGACTCGGTTTAGGCTTGCTAGTAGCAAAAGGGCTGTCACGAAAGATCGGAGGCGACCTTGTACTCGTTAGCAGTGATACCAGGGGTGAAAACCAAGGCTGTGTGCGTATACATGCTGATTCCTCGTTTGCATCGCTTATTGACATTGGTCAGGTATTTGAGATAAAAGTTCCAGCCATACCGCGAGAGACTCGAGCCGTCGGTGAATTCCGGGCTTCAAGCGAGGATACACTTGATGCACCTTCATCACCAGACGTGAAAGGCATCGACAACAAAATCAAGCCCTCCATCGAAGAGGCTGAGCCGTCAAGAAGGGTTTCTTCCCCAAATACAGCTCAATCGCGGCGCTCTGAACAGTACAGGCGTGCCGTGTTAGGGGCAGACGCCCATTTCTCCCCACCGCACGTCTTGCTCGAGAGCCCTCCGCTGTCCCCAAGTTGCCACCCATGTGTTCTGAACTCCATCACGTGCCCCTCTCCGGCTTCTACACGGCCTGGCTCTCCTCCAGACGCACTCGAAACTCCAAAGCCCGCCATCAGCACACTACCCCATAACACAAGGATTCAGTCCAAGACATTGAATCAGGCGAATCCTGGACGAACGTTCGATCGAAACCTCGCCAAATCACATCCTCTCACCTTTCTCGTCGCCGAAGACAACTCTATCAATCGAAGGCTTCTCGTCAGCATGCTAGCAAAGCTCGGCTACGACCCAAAGACGCGCATCTACGAAGCGTACGACGGGGCCGATGCGGTAAGACAGGTCGAAACCGCCAACCAACGATACATGGATGGAAGCAGTCTGTCCGCCAAAGGACCTATCGACATGGTACTCATGGATCTATGGATGCCAGCCATGGACGGCTACGAAGCTACCGAGCGCATCCTCGGCATGTTCAGGCCCCAGAAGACCGGAACCACGCCGCCGATCAGCGCACCGAAAGCCCCAACAGCGAGCCATTCGTCCACCAGCGCCAGGGACATGTCAAGTTCTCGCAACTGGAGAGACTTGCTACCGCCTACCATCCTCGCCATCACGGCCGATGCTACCGATGGTGCCGCCGAGCGCGCCATGAATGCTGGCATGCAGGGCTTCATGGTCAAGCCGTTCCGCGTGACGGATCTGGAGCGGCTGATCCGCGAGGGCTGGCTCAGGCGCGAGATGGGCAGGGAGAAGGCCGAGGCGGAGGTGGCTGGCGTCGGTATGGTGGATTGACGGACGGTCTTGGAATGATCGGGTGGACTGTGGGCGTCTTTTGGAAGGGAGTCGCGTTACGGGTGAGCATTGTCTGTCTCGTACATGTTTTTGGGCACGAATGCATGTTCTTGGATACCGGCATTCCCGTTTTGTCGAGCGACATGACTACCATGGCGTCTTTATCTCGTTGTTTCGAGGCTTTTGCTGTGTAGCAGTGTACTCACTAGCCTCTGCGGAAGTTTCTCTGGTGGCTGGCTCGCCTGCGAGTAAACGCATCTGCAAGCTTGTTCTTGCTTCCCTGCGATTATCAGGAATGTAACTAGTGGTCGGCGTCACCGTCAGCATACGAAGGGTGAGAAGAGCAAGCGCGGCTGAGAACAGAAGCAGATTTTGTAAGATCCCACGCGCCAGCATGTCTACGCTTTTGAGACCCCGTCGTCGGTGTAACTCTCGATGATAGTACGGTGACGATGCAGAGACCTCCACACCTGCGATGCCCCTCGCTTGTGGCTCCAAAGCCCGCAACACCCACGCCTGCAGTGACGAAGAGCAGCACCGCAGCCTACGAGACCTCCACGACTGTGGGCCTGGAAAACAGGCATTCATCAGCGAATAACGACAACAACCTGGTTCGAGCGCCGAAATACTGTAACACGCTAGATCCTAAAGATCCATCCTTGCGTAACTATAGCCATAAACCA
>Ga0115846_101182_pt1 | contig 11874 bp, 12 predicted proteins | sample InSIn5gowninarea_2_FD_83860 | JGI IMG/M metagenome (GOLD analysis project Ga0115846, IMG submission 83860)
TCGGTTCTTTGGCATTCATCACAATCATCGTCTCTTCATTCTCGCCTACGCTCCCCTGCCTTCCGTTGCCACAATATGTCAACACTCACTACCCCGGCACATCCGAATGGAAGGGCAAGGAAGAAGGTTGATGAATACTCCATGACCGCGTCGGCGATATACTCGCGCAAGCGTGAGAGAGAGACGTCTCCCACTTCAAAGGAGAAGAGGAACAGAAGCTGGGTGTTGATGAGCTGCGGTGGGCTATTCTCAATGCGAGTGGACTTGAAAGCGATGAAGCGGGTGTGCCAAAGCGTAAGGTCAGGACTAGAGATGTTAAGGGTGTGGTGGAAGAGCCGGTCAAGGTCAAGGTTGCAGAAGAGGTCACGTCGCCATGGGACGTCGATGAGGACGATGGTATTCTGAGAAAGGAGCCCCAGAAACCGAAGGATGAAGCAAAGTCGGTTTGGAAACCAGCACAACTGGCCTAGGCAACACTCTGGACGAATCAACTCCCCTCAACAGACCATATCGACCTTCGCAGATGGACCATTCATTCGGACGCTGATCGTCAACGATGTAGCTCACGATCATCTCACCCAAGCCTAACCTTCCTCAGAGCTAGGCCACAATTCTGCCTAAGCAGCTGGTCTTTCAAACAGTCGACAAGACGGGGTTGGAACGAATGCTAGCCGCTCTCATGCTTAGAACAAGGATGATCGACAATGCTCTGCTATCCGCTGCGAGTGCTTGAGCTATACGAAACCAGTCGAAGACTATCAAATGCCGCTATTTTATTCGGCAACAGACATCATTGGCACTTGTGTGCTGCATTCGTGTCCAGTGGCTTTGAACGTTGGTCTCACTCGCTTTCCTCAAAATCTTCAAGCTATGCCCTGAGTATCCTCTTTTGCTTGGCCCACAGTTGTGGCTCTGTTATGAATGTTTCAGTGCGCTTGCCGTTGCCTTTTGAACCATTCCCGCTCTGGGATCAAAGGTTGGCGTGAGTAATCGATGCTGTGCGTGGGGGGTACAGCATATCAAGGTCGAACCGCAGCGGAAGCGAAAAAGTTGAGGAGAGTGTCTGACAAAGAATAGCAACATCGATTGCTATATGGTCTTGAAGTAAAAGAAGGACAAAAAGAAAAGCACTTAACTCGAGAGGGTTTTCTTTGGGGTTACCCATAACTCGTTACGCCTGCTGCGTTTCTCGTTGACGGCGCGACGTTGTAATGCTCTATCCCCAAACAGCATAGGATATCATCCCTCACCTCCCTCCCATCATTGAAAGCTTCTTTCAACTCCTGCCTAACCTCCTCCCTCGCAACCCTTAATTTCTCAAGCCCATTCCTCAACTTCTCCGGCCCAGGAACCTTCGAATTCGGATGCAGCAATTTGTCCACCTTACTCATAATCACAGAATAAGCCACACCCTCTTTCCTCAAATGCGATAAGAGCGCAACATCTGAATTCTTCAATCCATGCTCAGCATCAATAAGCACAAACGTCCGCCTGAGCTGCTTGCGCTGCGTGAGGTACTTCAGCGCTTCCTTGCCCCATTCCTCCCTACTTCCCCCTCCATAGCCAGGCATATCCACCACAACTACTCCTCCCCTCCCAAAACGTTTCCATGCAACATCTTTCTCGCCTTCCAACGGCGCTTTGCCCATTCCTTCTCCACCTACACCGAAGCCGTTCATCGTGCGTGTTTTTCCTGGTTTCTTCGAAACATAGGCATGCCGCTCGTTTGGCCGGCCGAACAGGGCGTTTAGTAATGAGGATTTGCCGACATTGGAGCGGCCTAGAAACGCTACTTCGGGATGCGACGAGGGTGGGAATGATCGGAAGTAGTAGGCTGAGTAGAGGAGGTTTGGAGGGCCATGTTGGAAGAACTGGGAGGCGTAGCTCAATTGTGCGGAGTTGGGTGGGTTGGAGGTCGTGTATTCGTTTAGAGCTGCCGAGGAGAGGGAGAGATGCGATTGCGATTCGGTCGCAGAGTGTTGTGGTGGTGATGCTTTGGCGGGCTTGGTGGTGGTTTTGTTTGAGATTTGGCGTGAGCAGATGGGCGCGATCTTTAGACGACTTAGGAGTGTTGGTCGCAGACTGGCTGGTAGGCGTAGGATGTCCATGTTTAGTGGATTGCTATGCGCCAGCTACTAATGGTTCAGCGCAATAATAATCGTGTAAGTGAGGTAGACCCTGGCCCGTGCTCACTCCCGAGGCGAACTCTCCGCATTTAATTGTTGCGCTCTCGACACTACCATCTCACAATCAATTCCAATCGACCCATCGACCATCGCATACCCTCTCGAAACAAACACCAATACTCACAAACCCGTCAAAATGGCCGCCCAAGCACCCCAACTCCGCTCCCTCTACCGCCGCTTCCTGCGCGAGATGCCGACCCGCATCCCCTCCATCCTCGCCAACCCATCTCCCGTGCAAAAGCACATCCGCACCGACATTGCCACCCAATCATCGGCCGACTCGCCTTCTCTCGCCCACCAACTGCAAACCAAGTCGGCCGAGTCGAGGCTGCAGGAAGCCGAGCAGATCTTGCAGTTCGTCCAGCAGCAGCGCCTTTACTCTACGCTCGTTGAGAGGTACAACCCGGGCATGAACATGGACGAGGAAGAGCGCGTTAGGCTTACGGCGAGGAGGGTGGGGATGGAGTTGCCTGTTGAGAGGATGAAGGGAGGGGAGGAGTAGAGGATTTCCCCGATAAGAGTTGGTTGATCTAATGGGGAGAGCATGGATTGGTGGGACGACGACTATGGAGCTATACGCATCTCGGAAACGAAGAAATGTACAGGGATGTGCTATATGAGACTCTTTGCTTTCGGACTGGATCTTAGCTGCTCTGGCAATGGCTTGGAACGATACACCTGCATTGCAAGCCACGCTTGCAACAAGAAAACCTGGCCGTGTTATGGGGTATGTTTTTACAAGCATATCCCCCGAGTGATCACCACGGCCACGCACCTGCAACTCAGGGTCGGACGAATGCCTCTTTTACGACCGTTTATACCGAACGTCCAGCATCCATCGGCTACAATCCGCAGCGAGACCTGCGAACCCAGCATCATCGCAGGCACCGTCGAATATTAGTAGGTGATTCTCGTCGCCTACAAGATACCCCTGCAGTAGCCTACTGGGCCTTACAGCGCAGCCAGCGAAGCAAATTGAATTGGTGGAGGTCATCAAAGGCAAATTGACACTCGCGGCTACATCATGGGACTCGATAATGATTAAGTCCTCGCTTAAGGGGCGATCGATGTGCGGCTGGCGGAGGTCCTGCGAGGAATAGAGACCAGATTTCGGATTGAAAGAAGTCGTTGGGTGGCGTAGCTCCGTAGTCCCCAATCTATAGTGTTGGTCTTTGATCGCAGCACGCGTCCAAGTCATAATGCAAAATCCGCTTGCGAACTTATTTCCTGGTCGTGATCGTGTGTCTGTTACCCCGAGTCTGTGTCTAGAGTAGACACATTCCAGGCTCGGTATGCCGATCGAGATCTGCTCAAGACATTTCGCTTCAACTCAAGCGGTATTCATCAAGATTGAGATTGCCGTCAAAGTCCAAGAAATCATCAGCGAGCTCGAAGACACCAGCTCGCACACTCTTCCCTGAAACATCCCGCACTGCAGGAATAAACCCAGGAACCTGCCCACTCCAATCAACGCCCAAATCCACATCCGCCAGATCATCAAAGACAAGACCCGCGCCGTCCGAAGAATATCCCGAGCCAGGCGACACCACAGTATCCTTAACCTCACTCTCAGGCGAAGACGAAGAACCGTACGCCAGCGGCTCACAAGCGGCCCGAAAAGGCGACAGGCCCGCTCTCGGCCGCAAGACAGCCACGGGCAAAGACTCCTGGTTCACCTGCGGCTGCCTCAAGCCCATCGAAAAGACGTTGTTCTGCACATTCAGACCCCACGCGCACCACTTCCAATTCCGCCGGCTTTTGAAGTGCATCATGATGACGGCCAGCGGCAGGAAGATCCCAATGTGCCCTTGGGTCCCGCTGGTGGGCTCGACAAAGTGCGGGATCGAGCGGCAGAGGTCGAAGACGTAGCCGTTGAGCTCTTCGTCTGCTACGGCCACGCCGCCTGCAGTAGTGCTGGTGGTGGTGGTGTAGTCGGTTTGGAAGCTGGGGTCTAGGTTCTGCCGCTGTTCGCGCAGCTCTTTGGTCGTGCTGCGGAGGTAGTGCATCGCGACCCAAAACTGCGAGTGCAGGTAGCCGGACATGAAGTTGGGGAAGCGGTGGCAAGTTGGGAGGGTGCGGTCTGTGACCAGGCGGCTGAAAGTGCGGAAGTTCTCGATCGGGACGGTTTCGTAGGGTTCGCTGCCGCGGGTTCTTGCCGAGTTGTGGAAGGTGGTTTGCCAGTCTCGCATTTCGGCTTCGAGGTGCTCGCAGTCGTGGAGGAGGTCTCGCACGTTTTGGAGGGAATCAGGGGAGGTGAGGTCTAGCTCGTCGGAGCGTTGGAGGAGGCGAGGGACGCGGATTGTAATGTCGAACAAGGCGACGGATGAGTCGTGCATGGGAGCGCGGAAGGCTGCTGCTCGCCATGCTGGCGTGTCGTATGAGTCGCCTTTTCTAAGCAAGAATGACCTAGCTGTAGAGGCATGACGGGCATTGCAGAATAGCATGAGAGAAAGATTCGTGTCGAGCGAATCCGGACCTCGAGCCAGCAACAACTGCTGCACGCCTTCGACATGTCCGAACCAGCTCATGCCTTGAGTCTTGATCTTGTCGTAAAACTCACAGACGACTAGTAGGCTGGCCGCTGCGAGGACGGTGTTGTCTCGCACGCTGGTGGCTTTTGATACTGCATATGCCAGGCTTGCCAGAGCTCTCCCATAAGAGGGAACAGATGCGGCCAGCAAGTGCTCATCGTTGGAAGCATGACCTACTTGAACCAATGCGAGTGTGTTCAGTCCGTCTCTAAGCGCGGGCTCACTCTCTGCCATATCGATGGCTTCGCGAAGATAGTCGAAATGCAGACCTTGCGTGCCACAAGTCACCGGCGTGTATATATTGAGCCACTTGTCGTATAGCTGGGCTTGATTCGCCGCGGGACTGACAAGCATGCTCGGTGGCAATGTCAAAGACCACGTCTGGAATGCATATCGATTCGCGTTCTGACTTGTCAGGTTTGGCGTCGAGCTCCTGGTGCTGGAATTGGAACTGGACGGTGACTTCTTCAAAACCAAAGCTTCTTCTTCGCCGTAAGATTTCTTGGCTTTCCGGACTGTGATCACAGTCTGATCTTCGAACTCAAGGCCTCCTTTCTCACGCCTGTACCCAGGGCAAGGCACTCCATGTTTGGCACAACGCTCGCAGCCAGGTCTTCCCTCGTCGCATCGAATCTTTCGCTTTCGACACTGGAAGCAGCCAGGGGAGCGTACCGGCATATTGTGTCAAGGGACTGAAATCAAAAGATTTGTCATGTATAAACGAGGATGTAAAGAGGCTGAACACCGCGAAGTCAGCTACACGTGCCTGCGTGGCTGTGGGGGCGTTGACGTCCACGATCTAACTCTATTGATCCTTCGCCAAGGTGATCAAGTGCATTCAATGGTTGGCTCGCAGAAGATGAGACTGACAACATGATCACTTGAGATTGCTTGCGGAAAGTTCGTGATACCCGATTGCATTTCTCACTATCTATCACTACAGCCATTTCCAATCCTATCAATCGTCAATCAAAAGCAGTCGTCGTCGATACCGCTCTTTTCGTAATAAACGTCCATCTCAACATAGCCATGTGCACATTCAATCCGTATCACAACTGATCCACGGGTACTTGGCAGTGCAGGGCAAAGAAACAAGCGAGCGAGCAAAAGGCCGTTAGAGTGTTGCGTGAAAAAGTCGCAAGTGAATCATGCTGATGTCGTGAATGCGCACAGAGAAGTGTCGCATTGCTCAAAGGTAGAACATGCTGTCTTTCAGGTTATCATGGACCGTGCCGTCCCACTCGACATCGTCGTTGGAACCGGTGGTACTGTCAGCACTATGGTCCTCTTGCAGGGTGTTGAAGAGGTACGCGCGACCACGTGTCGCGAGAATGTCTGCGTAGTATGCCGGCGGGGCATAAGACACAGCCTTGGGAGCACGGCCGAAGAGGTGGCACAGATTGAGGGTGACTTGCTCGAGACAGTTCGCGTCCAGCCCAATCTGGTCCTTGATAACAACGTAGTGGGCCGGGCGCGCTGTGCCTTGCAAGCCTTGGTGGGCCTGTAAGAAGAGTTCGTGGTAGCTGTTGCCCGTGATGCCACGGTCAACGACGGTGCCAGGCTTGGTGTTGTAGCTGCCTCTCTTTGTCTGAGGGTTGTAGTCTGCGTCCTGCTCCTTGGTCGCGTAGAACCTGGTGTGGTGGCGCTTGCCGACAACGACCACAGCCATCTTAGGCCAATTCTTCTCCGGTCCGTACAGCTCTGCAAAAGCAGCCTCAAAGTGCGGGAGCTCTTGTCTCAACACCAAGGTGTACTGGCCTTCAGACACGCCATCGCGGTAGAGGAGAATCTTGGTAGGCAATTGCCTGTTGTTGTACTTGCGCCAGCATTCAAGACGTTCCAACACCATCTTCTTCAAGATCGCATCGGAGACACAGTCGCCAAATTCTGCCTTCTTCTGGTCAATCATCTCTTGCTTCCCGGTTTGATTACGGATACTGCCAGGCCACTGTCCGAGACGACCATCTCTGCTGGCAACAGCAGAAGCAATACTCGGTGCGCCCTTTGCGCTGCCAGGCGAAGGGTGAGTGACATCGATGCCCATCACCATAGTGTTCTTGTCAAGAGGGGCGAGCAAGGTGTTGGCGACTTCCTGGTTGACTCCTCCTCCCTTGAGGTTGAATTTGAGGGCAAGGTTGCACATGTACATGCCTTGGCCTCTCTCATTGGACAGCTTGCTTCCGATGGAGCAAATGGTGTGGACTCCAAACTTGACATCTCCGTAGTACTTGATGCGCGCGTACAGCCATTTGTCGTCGTTGGGTAAAACAATGAAGATCAGTGGAATTGGCTTTTTGGCAGCATTGTCGAACATTACCTCCAAGACACTGTTGTTGTACTCTCGATTGAACATCGTGAGGGGTTTGAGATCTTTCTGAAGGGTGCCCCAATCCTTGCCCATTGCCAAGCCGTATTTCTTCAGCTCCCCTCCAAGTTTCTGGATAAGTGCTTCGTTCCGCTTATGATCTGGATACATGGCTGAACGTCCGGCGATGCTGAGGACGCATGACGCCCATCCTGCGAAGCTTCCACCCTTGGCAAACACTTGGCCGGCGCAGTTCCAGGACCCGTTGAATATTTTGGCTTTCTCCCTGCCGTAAAAGACATCGGGCGCAGTGAGGATGCGACCCTCCACCGTCAGCATGCTCGTGCTGGTCTTCAGGCCAAAAGGCTCGATGGATCCGCTTTGTACATTGGGAGCACCCTGAAGATGAAGCAGTCTAAGGCCGGTACCAGGCGTGTTCGCATCTCCTGCAATGGATGTAGCGTTCTGGTTCGGAACGCGTGCAGCGAATCTCAGCATCTTGGTGGTTTGGTCGCCGCTGAGGAACTTGCGGTACGGTTGGCCGGGAAGAACGGTGCACAGCTCGGCAGGGACGTACACTGGATCGTAAGGAGTACCGACGTTGAGGACTGGGAGATTCGGTTGCTTTATGACGTAGCCGAGCTCTTTGAAATAACCAAAGACAGTCTGCTTACGCTCCTGGACAGGTTTCTTCGTGTGGTCTTTGAGCGTGAACGACACCTCGTTGGCGTTACCGAAACGCTTGACCACAACTTTGGGCTGCCCACGGTTCGGGGGCATTGGCCTGGCGAGGCTGAGAATGGTCTTCACGGATTGGATAGGCTCCTTGCCAGATCGATTGTACTGCACCTTCAGTTTGCGAATGAACATCTCCCATTGCTCGGGGTCCCGGCCACCAAAGCGGGTAGCAAGATCGAGCAAAGGTACTGAATGGTAGAATGCACCGCTGGTGACGTTCAGGTTGAGCAGAATCCGGCCTGTCGCGCAGCGCACACTGGAGTAGTAACCGCGAAGGGCCACCAGACCACCAGCAAGATCGACTGACTCAACTCCAGGGTGGCCGCCTATACCCAGCAGTCCTTCGTGGGGGTAGAACTTGTTACCTGGGAGCTTGGTCACCGCGTTGGCTTCGTTAGGAGCTTTGCACATGATGATGTTAAGCATCTGTACCAAGTTCTGATAACCCCCGTAGTGGGCCTGGGAAGATGTTGAATTGATGAAAGCAGTGAGATCGTCCAGGTTGAACGAGCCACCGGATGTGATCTTGAACTTCACGATGTTGCGGGCTCTGGCCCTCTTAATGTGCTCCGGCGCGTCGTTGGCAGGGGTTTCCTTGGGCTTATCACTTCCTTTGACGGGAAGCACAATCTCAAGATCAGTCTTGTTCAATACGGCCTCGTCGAGTTTTTCGGTAGTGACAATAGTCGCGGCGAAATCAGAGGCATGGGTGAGCTGTTGGAAAGCAGGCATCTGGAGAATCTGCTCGATAGCCCTGCGCTTCTTTGGCTTGGGCATTTCGTGATCGGCATAGTCGACGGTGTAGCGATGGAGCGGCTTTTGGACGACTTTCTTGTCAAGGTCGTGAACCAGCTGGACGTGGAAGTAGTTGGTGCGGAGCGTGATTGGCTTGCCTTTAGTACCGTACGACTTGCGTCCAGGGAAGCCATCGATGGTCATCTTGCCCTTGGTCGACAACACCATCTTGTCTTCCAGAGCCTTGACTTTCGCATCGGGTGGTGTGGGCTGCACATCGGCACTGGTAGAGTTAGCTGGTTCCGCACCGGAAGAATTGCAAGGCAGACCTACAGGTAGATGCCAGGAGGCACGGTTGGTGATCCCCGGTTACCTCCTGTGGGAGGTGGAGCTCCGTCACGGAAAGGCAGGTTCTGTTGAGGGCTTTGTCCAATTCGACGGTCATCGCCACGACCACGGCCGCCGCGACCGCCGCGATCGTTGAAACCTCCACGGCCACGCTCGCCACGGCCACGCTCACTGAATCCACCACGGCCGCGACCACTGTCGCCTCCGCCGCGTTCTCCACCACGTCCGCCACGGCCTCTACTGCCGCCACGCTCACCGCCACCGCGTCCTCTTTGAGGGGAATCCGACATATCTTTAACGTCGCTAAATTCGTGCTCGTATTGTGCAAGGCACAGCAAAGCCTGCGGGTGTTTGGTGAGTGTGAGTCGAAGGGGTAAGTATCGGGAGAGGATGAAGCTGTTGAGGAAGGGGAAAGCTCAATTGGTGTGCGTGGTGCGTGGTGATATATGCCACAAAAGCACGGTTTGCTTGTCTCGATCGAAGAGATGCTGACTGACCTGGTGTTTTGCTGCAATCCAATGTGGGGTCTAGAGAGGTGTTTCAATACTGTACTGTAGTGAGGTGTCTGAGGTTGGAATACAACGACAGCGACTAGAGCAAGACTGCAAGAGTAAGACAGCCTTCTTCACAGCGCTGCGGTGGCAAAAGTGAAGGTCGGCGCGTGAGTGACGCGCCCTGCACAGCTGCCTGTCGACTCAGCTGAGGTGCAAACGGAGGCCACCAAAGGGTGTCACTGGGAGGGATGAGACCCTGCGGACTGCTGCAGGTGGTGGAAGCGATAGGTCTATCGATGAGCGATGGCTTAGTCTTGTGTAACGAATCAAACGATGTCTGTTTTGCGCGAACAGCGCTGCGGTAAGACGGCCCAACTCTAGTGATGGGATGATGTTGTTGGTAGAAGTGAAGATGTGTGGTGAGCGAGACACAGTCCATGTGCCTGAGACTGGCGCTCTTCAACTGCTATGGCTTGCCTCCTGTCAGGAATGAAGATACTGAAGTCGAAACGATGTGATGCAGAGCAGCTGTTGCCAGCTCGACATGCAATGCGATTGGTTGGCCGATCGACGCATGCGGACGCATATACATTTGGACCTTAGTAGTACTTCCGTATCTCGAAATGATACTGATCGGATGCTTGCATGTGATTCGACATCGAGAGTTTGATTGTACCTCTCTGCAGTCTTGTACTGCACGAACGTACGGTATCCATAATGAGATAATCCAATTTTCGAATGACGAGGCGACGTAGTTCTTCGCACAAAGAGCAACCTCTTGAGAGTTGTCAGCTAGAGATATTGGATTGATCTGATCTCGGCATTGGCCGGATGATAGAAAAGCTAGAAAGGGAATTTGAGCCGCTACCCGGATCGCCTGCCGACAAATGCCGACGTCCTTTACGAATGCCGACCTTGATCTTGATCGCAAATGCAAAAGCCGTGAGAACTTGAGCAGTTTTTGGCGATGCTTAGGACTACTTCGCAACAATCATCAAGCTCAATCACCTACTGACACATGCATTCACGTTAATATCATGAATTGACTAGTATGCTTCACTTCAATCATCGCTCACCCATCGCTCCCCGAGGAGACTACATCAAAATTCACAAGGCTCCAGGAGTCCAAGAACCCAAGACACAAGCGCTCGGCGTGATCATGGTCATACTTATGCTCCCGTCTACTGTGTGCTGCCTCCTTTCGCAGAGGACCCACCAGTCGCCGATCGGTTCAACGTACACCGAGACGATAACCGGACTCTTGTACGCCTGGTGGAGACACCTCTTCTGCTCGTCCAACCTGGAGTCGACCTTGGGGACCCCATAACGTATTGACCCACAACCTCCACTCCCGTCGTCTCCCCAGCCATTATCGTTGCGGAGGAGCGTGGGGATAGGTTGAACTAAACTAGATACTCCTCACTTCTCACCCGGATCTTCGCCGAGCCGCATAAGTAGGTGTCCAACATAATCGCCGGCACGAGGCAGGCACATGACAGCGCGTAAAGATGGGTCTTGACGCGAGTACTCTCGGTCATCGCTTGTAACATCCCGACAATTTTTCTTGCCCTTCAACTAGGTTGATCTTCTCATCGTCTTTCCTGTCTTCCAATTGTCACTCTCTCATCCTGACCAAGCAAGTCGACACAACCATGGGCAACGAAGACAAACACAACGACACGGACGCCGAGCGTCAAGAGCACCGCGTCAGCTTGGAGAAAGATGCCGCGCAACTCGACATCGTCCCTGGGGTCGACAATGCACAAAAGGCCCTCTATGCCGAATTCGCAACCAAAGATGAAGCATGGAAGAACGAGATGGACAAGAAGCTCGTGCGGAAGATTGATGGAAGACTATTGCCCATCCTTGTTGTCTTGTATCTTCTGAATTTCTTGGATCGGTATGTTTAGTCGACCCTTCGTTTCAGTATCAATCTATACGACAACATGCTAACGCCGCTCAACAGCGCCAACCTTTCCCAAGCAAGACAAGGTGACCTTGAACGTGATCTCGACATGCACGGCTCCGACTTCAACCTAGCCACTTCGATCTTCTTCGTTGGCTACCTGATGATGCAACTCCCCAGCAACCTGCTCATCACTCGTCTCCCACCTTCGATCTACCTCAGCGTTGCAGCCACAGTCTGGGGTGTTGTGTCTACATGCAATGGCGCAGTGCAAAGCTTTGGACAACTGGTAGCTGTGAGACTTGTTCTCGGATTCGTGGAGTGTCCATTCTTTCCGGGTAAGATTAGATCGGTGTTGAACACCAGTGTCCTTGATACTGGACGTGCGGCTAACAAAGCTCTCCATTCAGGCGCCATCTTCCTAATGTCATCGTGGTACACCCGCGCAGAGCTAACGAAGCGAATCTCCTGGTTCTATTCCGGCAACGCACTAGCAAACATGTTCGGCGGACTTCTCGTATGGATTCCCACAACATCATAACCCAGCCCCCCCCCCCCCCCCCAGCCCGCCCAAAACACAACCAAAACACAAACACCACGACGCCCCCCGGCACACATTGGCACACAAGCG
>Ga0115846_101184_pt1 | contig 11866 bp, 13 predicted proteins | sample InSIn5gowninarea_2_FD_83860 | JGI IMG/M metagenome (GOLD analysis project Ga0115846, IMG submission 83860)
ATCGTACTGATATGCATCTGTAACAGGATCGATACCAGACGGTGGCCACGCGCCGTCAATATGCATCCGGTACTCCGCGCCAGGTACATATCGATACACTCTGAACCGTCTGTTGATTCCGCGGACCTTCCGCCCACCATCGACTTCGGGGACGAATTCCTTCACGCGGTCCCACAGCTTATCGTGAAATGCGGTGTCGATGATCCAGTAGAAATTGTGCGCGAGAACGCTGGTATCTTCGCCCTGGGGACGCATGGGCGCATCTGGGATGAACTCTGTGGCCTCGCCGGCGGCGATTATTGACATGCATTCCTCGGGTGACAAAACATCTTTGATGAGTCGTAGGTCCGGCACGATGGGGTGCTTGAAGCAGGAGGTCTGTGGGGCGGTGCCAAGGAGGACGGCGTCATTTGGGGAGGCGTAGAGGATGGCGGGATGCAGGTTTGGAGGTTTCCGCTGAGCTCCGGCAGTGGTTTCAATGATTCGGAATAGCGATTTGAAGTCTGAGGGCAGGGGAGCGAAGATGCTCTTGTCTGCTACGCTGCGGCGGACCTGCCGGGTTGGTTCACTTGAGCCGCGGAGATCCCAGGTCTCTTGCAGAGAGATTGGGTCTGAGCCAGTTGTACCATGGGCTGTGGAGTCTGTTGGACCGCAGACTCTGAGGATGGCATCCAGTACGCTAATGAGTTTGTCGTTTTGTGCATTCTTGCCGACTACATTTTGTGCTGGGACTTGGACGTGGATAGTGAGGCCCGAAATTACGTCCAGTGTCCGCACCCAGCGACAGAGTGCACCTAAAGTGGGAGTGTCGTTTCTGATGCGCATTTCTGCTAGTAAGATCAATGCATCGACATATTTAGCATCTGTGAGTGCAGCTGATATCCGCGATGTAAGATTGTTTCCCTCCGCCGAGTTCATCCCCGTTGTGCACGCCTGCCGGAAGTCATAAACGGCAGTCCTCAGGTCTTTGCATGCTTTCGCTTTGATAAGCGATGGATGTTGCGTCAAAGTTTGCAAAGTCTCAACAGTGACTTCAATCTCTTCGGCTGAAATGACAGAGTGGACATTTGAAGGCTCCAATGAAGTTTCCTGTGGTGGGCTCGGGATTCCGGTAGTCTGCTTCTTCACAGCCGGCGCATTGGTGTGCTGACCATTCCGCTTGCGTTTCGCCATTGCGAGACCAGTGTGATGTCCGGGCGATCAGTAGTGTTTCGAAGTGTTCAAATGAGGTTCCGAAGCGAGGTCAATTTGCTATTTGAACGAGAAAAGGCCTGAGGATGTCAAAATTGACGTCCCTTCGAAATCTGGGGTCGAGGAGTGGCGTTCGAAACTTGAGATGGTCTGTGCATTTTCAGGGCTTTTGTGGGGCGGTCCTAGTTCCTCATTGGTCTAGACCTCATCACATACATCCATGGTGGGCTCCTCATTTTTACTACCATCACTACTTTGATCAGACGGATCGACTTTTCTTCTGAACATTAGCATATATGTGTTGCATTGAAAGCGAGACATGATGAGAAAACGAACAAATTTTATGTACATACGCATAGGAAGTTTTCTTCACACACCTAGGTACTCGCAACAACAAGTTTTATGAAAGAACTGTACAGCTCGAGAATTGCATGAATCATACGCTTGGGTAAAAATAATCAAAATTTAGCTGTTTCCACAAATTTCTCTACTGGTTCCATATCATCTCCATCCTTTGATTTACAATTTCTTATTTGATTCAAAGTTTCGACTTGGAAAACAAAGGAGACCTCACTCAACATGATGTACCAGAATGAGAACACCACCCTACCGCAATATACAGACGTGGAGAATAATCATCAAGATCCGAACCTCATAGAAACCATTGTTTTTCACATAGACGCTGAAAGCGACCGAGAGTATGCGCCATTAAGACTCGAATAGTAAATTATACCGTGAGTGGTTCAATGTTTTCAATTACATCAAGTATATAAAAGAGACTCCAGCTTTTCTACGAAAAGCGCTCAGCTAATCGGATGTCTGATCTTCAACTTCGGTCTAGATGAAGTCTTATGTACTCCACGCCATGGAAAAGCATATTCCAAAGAAAGACACCAACCAACTAGTGAATTGATACAAGATAGATATGCAGACTTCAGAAAACGCTGGCCCATGGTGGAGGCCATGAGCTTTTTCAATATTAGGGGATGACCGATATGCCGTTAACAATATACAAGGATATGATTAGGCAACAACGTGCTGCCTAATTGGAGAGACGAATGATGGCATCAGCTCGTCCATGCCCATCATCAGTGTGTTCGCTGCGCCAATCATTCTTTTGAAGAATTCACATTGATGACTAGGTATTTCGCAAACACATGCGTCTACGCTTTTCGGGCAGCTTTACAAAGATCGACTACGACGCTACAACCATAGCAGAATGTTCAGTGCAGTCAATTCGCGAAAAGTACATGCCGATATACTCTGCATTCATCACAACAATACTTATGCTGAGACTCAGAAGCAGCGCATTGCTTGACGAAACACTCGCTGCATGAATCGAATGGCATTCTTCTCTCCACGACTGCATGCCTATGCATGTTTATAGTGTTCGGACTCTGTCGCATAATAGGTCCTCACGATACCGAAAAACTTCAAGACTTACATAAGAATGCTGACCTCTAGCATCACGTGCAGCTATGAGACTTGTATGCGTTGTTCTGTTGTCTTGTCGCACCAGCGGCACTGGCGGAAGTAAGGAGCTGACTATCGCAGCAACATCACTCGGTGCTCACCTCCAACGCATTTCGCAGACGAGACACGATAATAACCGACGTGCAACACACGAACGGTCTTGTTTCACGCAGCGCGTCCCTTTCCTCGAGCATGACCCAGCGGTGGACTCGCGAAGTTGGTGTGGTATGCCATGGTGGCATATTCAACTCATCATGTGTAACCACCATACGCCGTCGGAAGTTTTGTAACTTTGCCACAGGACAGGCTCTTCCCGAGGAGCAGACTTGTCGCCAATTGCCATGCGCATCATCCATGCAGGTGCATGATATGGGCGACGCTCACTTCCCCACAAAACGGCTTCCGATGGGTTCCTGAAGACCTGGGCCCGGGTATCTGGGTCTTCTGCCCTTGCTTGTGCCGTGACCCGATGACAAGTTGTGTAACACACTGCAGAGAATACCAGCAACCAGGTCATCAAGGGGGTGGTGAGCAGCCGGCTGCCGCCACAGGGATTTCGGCTTCGACCGAGACTGGAATTTGAGGCAGCCCTATCGGCTGGTCGATCGCCGAGGGATGAGCAATGGTCTCCACTTGTGCATGTCGTGGAAAAGATGGGGGTGTTGTGTATACAACAATTTGGCCGACGGAGAGTTCTCATGCAGAAGGCTCGTTCTATTACCGATGCAGTCAATTGAGAAGATCATCCGGTTCGGCGATACTTCCCTGCTCAGTGATGATATAGATATTCTCAACAACAAACGGCACTTCATTTGCGCAAGGTGCCGGCGTTTGCAGTGCGGAGCAACTTCTGGGAAAAGCCGGACTAAGGAGTAGTCAAGGCAGGCAAATCTCCTTTTGGAGTAGCAGATGTAACAATGAAAAGAAACTGTGGTTGCGCTGTGTAACCTGGAGAGAGGGCGAACGGCAACCCGAAATCACCTCACGTACAAAGCCCGTTGGCAATGTGACACCAATGCTCTTCTACACAGCGATGATCTGCAGCTGGTCCAGGTGTTGGATGGGTTTCGAATGATACTAAGGATTGAGAATGCGACTAGCGGCTCCAAACACACGATGTAGATCCTGCGTACCTGAAAGGTGGTATCTGCTCAGCGGCAAGCTGCAGACAGACTGTGACTATATCTACCATCACCCGGCATTTGTGTTTCAGATGTCAGGGGCAGCAATACCGGGCCCATGGCAAGCCTCCTCGTGGAGGAGCTGTTCAGGGGCCAGCAGAAAATTTCCAGCCATGGTACGTTCTCCAAGCACGCTTCGCGCGGGTTGAGCCGAAATGTGTATGGCAGGTCATGCGCAACCGCAGCCGTTCTACTAGAGTATATGCCAGAGCAGAGGATGGGGGTACCAGATAGATTGGGCCATGAACCATCTTGCACGCAGGCGTGTCGTGTTGCAATGTGCAATGCAGACTCTTTCGGACAGACACGGCAGCCGATCGGTCGCCGCTCTCCAGCTGATAGTCACTGGGATCGCGAAGTCACGATGGTGCATGAAGCGGAAAGTTTCCTTCCCCTTGTGAAGCGTAATGGCTCGAAGTCATTGGTTTGCAGTAAAGTTCACTGTTTGAACGTCTCCCGAGAACGGCACGATGCCAGCGTGTTCTGCGACTTGAAGGCAGTTCCCTGCAAGTGTTCGGAAGAGTTGATTGTATATAACCCTTTTTTGCTTTTTGCATCATCTGTTGGCAGACCCCATGGGGCGGCATGATCAAGGGAGCGAAAAAAGGGTCATGGTATTGGCCGTGATGGACGGGCAGCGTACGATGTCGCCGTGCACGCCACGAGGCAGGGTCGCATCTATCATATCCAATTGAGCGGATGGCGTAGGATAGCTGCATGTGCACAATAGTAGTTTGTGCGATGACCGGTGGGCCACGGCTCAGGCGTCTAGAAGACAGGGACGCGGTGAAGGCGACGCGCGACGTCATGCAGACACAAGGCTAGGTCTGGGTATTTGCTAGATTTGGAGTATTATGGCGGGTTCTGGTGGATTATAGCGGGCGTGCTGAGGTGTTAATTGACTACTTGGAGCAGCGGGGCGGCTTACACACAGCCACAACTCTGTGCCAATAGGCCTCATTTGGGGCATTAGCGTGAGCATGATACGAAAGCAGCTTTCTAAGAATACCATGGGAGCGGGAACTCTGACCAGCAGATGGAGAGAGAAAGCCTTGGGGGAGGTGGAGGTGGTGGACCTGGTCATATTCCTGGTCGTTGGCATGGTGGTGAAGCGTAGGGCCGCGGAGAGGGCGTTAGAGAGTGCGGCGGGCTGCAGATGTGGATTGGGGCAGGCAGAGCGCGCAGCAGCAAATGGGGAAGGGCGATATGCGCGAGAACGAGCAGCTCTGCTGGCTGAAGTTGCAGCATGAGCAAGGTAAAGCAAGTGATTGGAGGGTGCAAGTCAGCCTCATCTGGTGGCCGATCAGATGTGATTTGAGTATGGGGAGAGGCGGATAGCGGATTTGCGAGATGGCGCTGACGGCCGGCGAGCTAGCGGGCGCAGGGCAGCGACGTTTAGGGAAGGAAGGAGCGTGCGTTCTGGCGAGGCTGGTGCTGGGAGACAGCGGGCAGGAGCGATGCGATGCGATTGCCCGCCGTTGGAAGGAGCGAGCCCAAGAGGGAAGGGGCCTGACTGGCCCAGCTCCTGCCTGCCCTACAGCTCCCGCCTGCCGCCTACAGGCCCTCATGCATCGTCGACATACGACCGTACGAGTACACGGCCCAACCTCAACTCCGCGACCCCGATCCTGACCGTCGTTCGTCTCTACTGTGTCATCACCGCGACCCCTTCTGCCTGTCCATCTCCCATCCATCCTGCCAGCCCACCACCCCAGCACACAAGAAAGCGCCATGGTGGGACAGACACGGCTCCCTTGGCCCTGGCCGTCCCATCTATCCTCATCCATCCATGTCCAGTTAGCAGCCAGCGGAAGCAACAGCAACAACAGCTTCAAGCGAATCCACGCCCAGCTCGTTGCCTAGCAAATCTTGGCTGCCTACCATTTCTCCTCGCAGCTGCACCAACATGTGCCTGAGAAGAGGGCTGCAGCGCTCTCCTCTCACCACCACCACCAGCTAAATACACCACCCACTCGTCGCAACAACCACTCATAGGCGTGGCTGTTTCTCTGGGCGATGTGCAGGCCCCCATCGCATGCAGGGATCTTGTTAGGGTGCGACTGCAAGCCACGCCACGAATAGTAACTCGGATCATCCAACTCGCTACAACCCCAACGCCCCATGCTCAGTGCTTTCGGTGCTCACCACACTCTGTCAAGATGGTTGTTCTCATCCCTTCGCCGCTCGGCCTCTCCACACGCACATTGCTGGCAAGCTCATGGCACCGACAGGCGCTCAGACGCCCGTCCCATGCTGAGCACCCCCGTGCATTGGCTGTTCGCGCACACCCCGTCTGCCGTCATCGCATCCACTCAGTGTCCGCAGAACCTGGGGCCACTTCTCTTGTGCGCTACTTGCACGCAAGCTTAGGCTTCCTCTGACCGTGGCCCTTCCCAGCATGTCCGCAAAAGACCGTCATGGCCTCGCTGATGCTCACGGCTGTGCTGCCCTCTGCTCGCTGGCCCCATCTGTGTATATCATCCTTCTAGTAACCGCCGCGCCCGGCACCCGCAAGTGCTTTCTCACTCCCTTCTGTCGTGGTTACCTATTATACTACTTACTCACCACTACTACTATCTCGGGCACATACCCTTCCTTCCAGCACGCCCTTCCCACCCGCCCGGCCACACTGCAGCTCCCCCTTCACTCGCCCTGCCCATCTTGTCCCAGATCTTGACCGTCTCCGTCTCGCCTCTGCATTTCTGCAAAATCTCCCCCTTCTCCACAACCGACGCCTCTACGGATTGTGTTTCGACGCTTTGGCCCAGGGCCTCCGCATCCGCACCTCTTGCCATTGCAGAGGTCTTAGAGCCCCCGCTCCACTCTTTGAATTCCAAGTGGTCTATCGACATCTGGAATTGGTTCTTGGTTGCTTTTGTCTTCGCATTCTGCGGCTGTCTTGCGACGTTGACCGCGCGCAGGCACGCTTGTCTAGCAGTCTTCACACGCATTCACAGCCCGCTGGACTCAGCTTACCACTAGCCCGGCTGCGCCATCCGGCCCTTGCCCACAGAGCCGCAGCCCACGCAACGTCTGGACCTCTAGTCACTCTTGCTACTTGCGACCACCGCTTGTATTCTAACCTCCCATCAGACTTCTTGGCCTCTTGCACGACGTGGTGCGTAACGGTCAGAGTACTAGTCTTTCGAGGGCGTACTTCAGCACTCACTGGCCCGCTAGCCTACCAGGTCGACGGGATCCGTAATCAGCAAGAGTCATCCGAACACCCCCCAGAGCTCACTGTGCTCGTTCTTCCTTGCATACTCCGCCTATTCGTCGCCATATACGTCGGCCAATCTGACCCTCTCCCACTGCCCTGGGTCTCTCCGTCACCTTTCTTGCCATCAAAACGCACGACCTGGTATTAACTACCGCCCATCTCCACTGTCATAGCTTCATAGCCGTCATTATTCCTTTTTCTTTCTCTCTAACCCTCTCTGCGATCTGCAAGGCTGTCTGGCCCCACACGTACATGGCCAGCCGCGGGTCCATGTTCTGATTTCCTTTATCTGTAAGGTAAGTCACCTCGTCTGTCACAGCGAAATGCGGGTCCCAGACGCGACATTCTGTACCAGGTCATTGACTGTCACTTCAGGTCCTGGCATTTGTTCTGAATCAGTCTTGCCTGCTGCCGGAACCAACGCTTCTCATTCCCTGATTCGTCCACAGGAGAGCTGTGATTGTCTGAGCTGCGATAGGCGAAGAGTAGGACTCACCTGTGTTCGACACGGCACTCAAAGTCCCCCTGATCCCCGTATGAATCCATCTCCTGAACACCTTGATCGTCTGTCTCTGGGTAGGATACTTGCGTTGTCTCCTTCGGTCACAAGGCAATCCCGATTAGTCTCTGCACTTTCCTCTTGTCGCCTCTCTGGGAACTTGTCAGATCTCTGTGTCGCAACATTCGCATGCAACAGGGATACATTGTTTCTATACCTGTGCGCACCGATTCAGGCCATTCGCAGTTGTCCTGTAGTCTATCGTCACTGTCGATCTACCTTCGACAAGTCACGAACGAGCGTACTCTACATCGACCCAAACGCTGCAGAACACCGTCAAACTGGCCTGCACGGTTGAACTGAGCTATCAGGTGCGTATTTTCTCCCTCTTCACCCAGTCACACGTTTCAAGGTGTCCTTGGGCTGAGCGCCCCAAGGCCCGCCACTGCTGCCTACGCTTGCGTTGCCCCTCACCACAAGTTGCCTGCTAACATTCTCGACTCAGCCTGATAGCTACCGAGCCCCTTTCGCTGTTGGCACCAATCTCGACATACCGGAGCAGTTTCTAGCAGCGCAGTGCAGTCCAGGCCTCCACGGAGGATCACAGACTGTACGAGCTGCCAAAACTGTCAAACCACCGTCCATGTCTGGATACGGAAAGAGCCAGCAGTATGTGTATGGTAAGTGGCATGTGGCTCATATGACGGAATCGGGTTGGCAGCTGCCATGGATGGGTCGGATGGACCCCGTTTGGGACCACGTGAGAACGAGTAGCCAGTTTACTGACCACCCACACACAGAAGCCGAAGCCACCAGATCGAATCAGATCCCAGGCTACCAAGGCGTCGCACAGCCTACTTTCGCCTCGCAATACGCGGATGCACCCGCGCGGCTCCCTCATGAGGCCTCGAGTGCAGACTACATTCCCACTTCCACCTACGAGTCACGCGGTGCAGGCGAACGCCAGGCCGAATCCCCTTTATTCGATGCAAGGCCTCGTCATCCCGTCTCTCACACAGCAACTGCTACTGAGACGGAAATCACAGCGCCAGTTACGCCTACCACCGGAACCGCTGGATCTACCGTCTCGCTCCAACTCCGAACGAATTACGATCTTGACGCACAACAGCACACCTTCATTCTCATGTTTGGCGCTAAAAAGTGCCTTGCCGCACTGCAAAAGGTGGAGTTTGACGACGATTGGTACAATTACGTTCTGAGCGTCGAGGTTCCTCCCTTTCCTTCCACGAGTTCGTGGGATCCAACCATGATGTTGAAGTTGCAGGTTGAAGACAAGATGGGAGTTCTACGATCCCACACAGATGCTGGAAAGTTTACCTTTACTGATATGTCACCGAATCTGGCCTACCAGTCCTCTCCAGATTTCTCCAGGAAGCGCAAGTATTCAACAGAGTTCAGCGAGAATCAGGACTATTCTGAAGGTCATACTCCAAAGCGGGCCAATACCCTCCAATTCCCCGCGAAACCGCGCTCCATGTCTGGACCATACTCAAATCCACAGGCCTCGCCTCTGCCTTCTGCATCCACCATTTCCAGCGGCTACAGCCATACCGGAAGCTACGATCTTCACAAGCAATCGGCTTATACTCCCCAGCTGTCTCATAAGGGTCTATACGCAGTCCCATCGGGGATGAGCCTGAATCAGGGCGACTTCAAACTGCCGCAGATGTCTCCACCCTTGAATTCGTATGGCAGCTACAGCTCAATGTCAAACACAGGTCGAAGCCCCGCCTCGATCGCGGTAACACCAACAGGGGCTTCCGTACTTCCTTCTCCTTCTGCACTATCGGCGCCAGTCCTGGTCAGAGCATCATCGCTTCCTCAAACTGGCGTGGCCTCGTCAGCTCAGCCATTCAATCCCTACTCCATGTACCAGACTAAGGCTGTCCTGAAGATCGAAGGAGATCTCGATAAGATGAGCGATGAATGGACACAAGAAGAGCTAGACGCGAAGCGACGACTTGTTGAGTTCAAGCGATCCCAGCATGGCAGCACAATAACCACTTCGTTTGCCCCCATTGCGCCCGAAGCCCGACCAGCTCGCAGCATTTGCGTCAGCTGCATCTGGTGGGAAGAGAAGGACGAATGTTTCATCACTAGTGTGGACACAATCTTCCTCCTGGAACAATTAGTAAACGTTCGCTTCACAGTCGAAGAGAAGAACCGGATCCGTCGTAACCTTGAAGGATTCCGTCCTCTTACCGTGTCCAAAGCCAAGGCAGACAGCGAAGAATTCTTCAAAGTCATCATGGGATTCCCAAATCCCAAACCGCGCAATATCGAGAAAGACGTCAAGGTCTTCCCATGGAAGATCCTGTCGCATGCATTAAAGAAAATTATCAGCAAATATGTAAGCAAACCCTGTTTCCTTAACCTCGATTTGCTCGTTCTAATATTCTGCAGTCTGCAAGCTACTCATCGACAGCTGGGGTCGGATCTCTTCCCATCTCGACCTCACCATATGTCCCGAGCGCAATATCACAACCCGCGCATCGAAATAACTCACCGCAATCGGTGGTCGCTTCAACATCGTCCACCGCATACGCTCCCAACATGACTTCGTCAAGTGTTTCTCCTCACATGAAGCTATCAGCAGGTCTGGAAGGATCAGCAGGCCATGGTATTCCGCTCTCTCAGCGGACACCATCAGGACAGGGCATGACGCAGTGGGGGGGTTCCTACTCATCAGATGTCACAATACCCATCCTCGCTAGCTCAAGGAGGACGGGTATCTTGGGACTACGGTTATCTCAACGCTTCCGCGACGGCAGGAGTACCTAATGTTGCAGGGTCGATGCAGATGCAACGCTCAGACGTGACGCCCGACATCAGCCAGATGCCGGCAGATAACACATACCCGCAGTATGGAGAACGTACCACGAGAGTATGATTTGCGGAAGAGTTGACAACGACGGTTGGGTGCATGGGACGCAAGGATGCTGCGTCGGGTGATCCACTTAAGGTCCGCATGATCTCTGGTCTTCTAACCGCATCGGGTCCCACACCATTCTTCCACCACACCCTCCACTTCTCCGGATCTGCCTCGCGACTCGCAAACATTCCTAGAACCTCTAATCGATGACGCTACGGTCGCAAAAGTCTACAATATACCAACTGGTGTTCCACGGTGGCGTCATTATACGGCTTTCTCTTACTCTCACAAATACCCCAGGATTCAGGTCGGCGGCGTTACCACCACAATGGTCATCGGATTTACTTATCAAAGAACATACTCATATACAGGATGACGGCGTTTCCACTATTGGTCAGGTGGCGCAACTAACAGGGCACGCGTCCCGGACATTTACGACTCGTTGCATATTTGGGCTGGCTGGGGGTTAACATCACGGTTGCATTGGCTTTTGGCGTTTAGGCAGGTTCATGGTTATTTTTGGTTTTCTTCTTTGGTCTAATTCTGATTTTCTCCTTCCTAATATCTTGATTTGTCTTCGACGCTGCATATTCTCCTCTGCTACTACTTCATGTCATATAATTATGCTGGTTCATTTGACAAAGGCATTTTCGGTTTCTCGGGCGCGACAATACACTTCTAGATATCCTTACTCACCGTTTCTTTCGGCTTCTCAGATCTTGCATTAGACAGGCAAATAGGCAGGCAGGCTGAGCCCCAGCCAGGTCACGGGCGGCATATACAAGATTCCGCTGTTCTTACTCCTTCCATCTCCTTCTGAGATTCCCCCGCTTTTTGCTTTTCTTCACCTTACCTTGATTCTGATCCCTGTGTTATTAGCTAGTCATATTTTGTATTGAGATCAACAAAGCATACACTCATACTCGTAGTCATATCAGGCGCAAATATAGTTCTGCGCACGCAGTCATGCGCTGCTTTGCACTGAAGGCTGGCTCTTGGCTACTCCGCCACACGCACACCCTCATTCTCACACGTATACTCACACGTACGCCTGCACTTCCTCGCCCGATTTGCCGCACATTTACGTCCGTACAAGTAGACTGCCTCGGTCTTTCTGCGTGCGCTCAATACCCCACAAACGTGTCGCGTCGCACCGCATCGATTGCGTTGCCACTACCTGCTGTGGCGCAGCACCCTCGCTCGCTTTCCTTACCCATACTGCCCAATTTGGAATACCCATCGTAAGCAGAGATGGACTTAAGAGTATCCCAATGTGGATGCTAAGCTAGCCTAAGCTAAGCTTGATGCTCGCGTGTATGCCTATTTTGCTTTCTTACTTTTGCTTTGTGCTGCGCTGCCCCACACCCGTGCGCTTCCGCGGTGTGAGCCCGGGAGCGTGGCAGCGTACG
>Ga0115846_100155_pt1 | contig 11854 bp, 16 predicted proteins | sample InSIn5gowninarea_2_FD_83860 | JGI IMG/M metagenome (GOLD analysis project Ga0115846, IMG submission 83860)
CATATGAACAGCATGTGGAAATCAGACCCGGATCGACCGTCGCGCCTCTGCTTCTGCTTGAAAAAAGCAATCAGTAGTGTTTGATGTTGTCCCACTTCTATTTCCAAATTGTCAAACGAACTCCTATGTCATGATTCTTTGCACATATTTAGTTGGACGGGGACGCGGGTACCATTCAAATTTGTCTGAATGTTCCGAGAGATGCGAAAACAATTGCCGGTCTCATTCCCGATCCGTAAGCCGTAGTCTATGAGCATGTAAGATGTGGAAAAGAAATATGTCGGCTATATATCGACATTTCAGTGGCAGCGTGGTACTCAGTCTGGATACCAAGCAAAAGAGTCAGTAAGGGTCTGATTGTCAAATAAGCAAGAAAAGCAAGAAGTATTTAAATTACTCAGTCTCGTTGCCAATTGATCGAAAAGCTCGAGGTGATCTCATCCTACTGTCTTTGAGCGAACTTTGCGTAGAATAGTCGTCATTCTGCTTGAGGGTCCGTCATTCATCAAAAAATAGAATAAACATCGGTTGAAACTAATATTTGCTTCACTAGAAGAGAAAACCGAGGAAAGAGGTTCAATGGAGACGAAGAGTTGTTCTTTAGATGAAAAGGCTGGCTTGGTAGGTAGAAGGATGAAAGAACTGCAAAGAGGTGAAGACGAGTTGTGGCACATGACCCGCCAATCCCGAATAGGGAATGGGAGCAGCTCGACTACCATCTACCTCTGGAGGTTAAACCAGGCACTAATGATTTATATATAAGAAGCGCTCGCGTCCGAGGCTCAAAAGCTCTACTGGAGCTACCTCTCCACGTCTGAGGTAGGACGAAACAGCAATACTCCGAGTACAGCGAAGACCCAGCCCAGATTGCAATCTAACGCCGTATAAATCCTCCAGCAAGATGGGGAGACTAGATGCTCAAATGGAAACTCTATCAGAGTCGCTATCATCTCTTTACATTTACAACTCGCGGATAGTGCTTCCCGAAGACCTCAAGATGCGCTTTCTATACAGCCGACTCCCCGTCCACAAACCGAATACAGAACGAGATGAAGAAGACGAGGACGGTTCAGAACAGTCGCTTGAACCACCACGGGCTTTCTGCAAGTGGCTACCGATGTTTCTCATCATCTTGCTACTTACCAATGCCATAACACTGCTGGGCAGTCTCTATTGGGCCTCATTGCGGGAACTACGCATGAAGGAAGAGCCACCGCTAGCTTACGGTAACTGCAAGACTTCCTACTTTTGCGCGATAGTCTGGCTAACTCCGGTTGTGCATAAACAGCACAGATACCTCAGTCGCTCGATACAGCATGGAGACGATTCCGATGGAACAAGACCGACCACAACACCAACGGGAGACAGGCGCACTTTGACGAGATCTGGAAAGATATCCGCCCTTCACATGGATATATTACTATGGATCGCGACATGGCTAAGCAGAGGGGATGGCCGGATAGTATGGGTCTGCCGTCGAACCCGGAAAAGGGGATATATATCTTGGAGGCATATCACTATCTACATTGCTTGGTATGGCACGTGGCTCATGGACATATTTTGCGGTGACTTACCTATACAGCGCTTTATCCGAGAGATCTTTTGGGAAGCAGTCGAGAAGAAGCCTCATATGTACTCTCCTGAGCCGCACATAGATTACTGCTTTGATACTCTACGGCAGGTATGCCTCTTTCTTCGACCGTATTGTGGGTATAATGCTAATTATAACAGTACATTCAATGCAACGCAGATAGCACCCCCCTCTACAAATTCAGAGATTTCACCGCAGGAAATGACCAGCTGCACCGGTGCAAAGACTGGTCTCAGCTTCGAGATTATGCAACGAGACATACGGCATGTATTCGAGATGGACCGGAGAATGTATCAATGTCTGAGAGATTTGGTCTTTGCGATATGGGCGAGGATGGTATTATCGATTTGGCTGAGTGACCCTCGAAATTTAGTCAATTGTAGCAGGAATGTAGATGATACAACACAGTTCGAAATCCAAAGACCGCTGTGTACGTTCGATCAATCAAAGCTAAGTATACTGGGAAGTATGGGAAGCACAGAAAGACTGTCGAGACCAAGCGAGTATCTATTACAGGAGACTAGTGAGACGGGGATTGAATTCCAATTTTTTTGCTCTCCGTTTGGGTCGCTTGCCCCTCAATCAAGGAAATCCATGGATGCTAACACGGCAGCTTCCACTGGCAAAGGGTCGAGGAACTTCCCAAAATACTCTGACCAATTCTCATACCACTGGAATTTATGATAGGCATAGGCATATTCCCAGTATGTAGGGTACCATCCCGCTGCTTCCCAATCCACGATAGCGGCAACTTTATATTCTTCAGTCTCTGAAAGAGGATTGTGTATTTGCCTAGCCAGAATGTGCCTCGGGGTTAAAGTTCTATGGGAGAACGAGGGCTGATGCCCGTTAAGCGAAGAGAGAAGGTGCCGAAGTAGAAAGTCCGGATGCCATCATTGTTCATCACAGGAAGCAGCGTACTTTTTAGATCGCAGAGCCATAGTCCTATTAAAGTCCTCCTCTTTCGCGATGGACCGGTAAAAGCGGGATTCTCTTCCGTCGAGCGAAACCATCGATGAGCCATGGGTCCTCCTTCAACGCCTCCGTAGGAGCCAGGAATAAGTAGCGATCTCATCTCTTGGAAGATTGATCGGAGCCAGGGAGTCATTCTCATGCTTGGAGAGTGAGCTCCACAAATTCTCTAGGTCCTTTTCAGGAATGTATTCCGTGACGATGTATAGATTGCCTGCGTCACGATACATCGCACAAAGCCGTGGTGTGGGAATGGAGAGGTTGGATTCGATGAAGAGCAAAATATGGCCTTCATTTTCGGAGAGAGTGGCCGTATCTGACAACATATAATTCCCTAACCACAACAACATATTCGGCACGAGAGCGGGGATTTAGATAAGCATTGACGATTGCTGTTTCGATCTCATGTAACTCAGGGAGGGGGCCGGGCAGCTGAGCTGAGTCTCGGTAACAAGGGACTAGAATAGGCATTTTAGGGGGGTAATGACTTCTCGCTCGTCTTTATGGACATATAAGTTAGCAAGCCCTCGAGATAAGTCATTTCACAGGAGACGTACGCGTGATGGAGAGTACAGGAGTCTTGGTAAAGGCTTGGAAGCAATTGTGTCTTGGTTGTTAGTCTGCTAGCAAGGTAGATGTCATGATGGTTAGTGCAGCCTGTATAAAAGATCTCCTCAAACAAGAACAGTAATCATGTGACTGTATGGAAAGCTGCTAACTGCTGTTTGTCAATACGTCAACTACTCAGAAACTAGATAGAAAACGATCCACTCAAGCGAGGTATAATTGTTTTCCAGGAGTTCTGCAACGTCGTCATCTTCTGTTGAAAATGTCCCAACAACAGCGCGTCTTCCTAATCCGCTCCAATCTCGCAATCCAAGACCCCGACGTCCCCAGCCCCCGCCGGCACACCACCCTCTTCGTGGAAACTGAGAACAACGGCGCGGGATACGTTCATGAGGTCAACGGCGACATCACATCTCCTCAGGGCATGAAATACCTCCCAAGCTTTCAAAGCGCACCAGAGACGTCCGAGACTTTCTTCTCGAAAGAGTTTCTGGGCTTCACGGCGTTCCCCCACCTCGAGCCATGGAGAGCCCTTCTGGAAAGCGTCCCTGCCCCTCATCAGCAGAAGGCGTTTAACTTAGCGACGATGAGGACGGAGCCGTTTAAGACACTTGTGCCCCTCACCTTCTACGAGCTGGGGGAGGAGAGGAAGCTTCTTATTAAATGTACTGAATGGACTTTGGATCAGGCGATCCCTGCCCTTAAGGAGTCTGGTCTCATCAATGAAAGCCACTTTGAGTCGGTGTGTTAGCCTCCTTTAAATATCTATCTAAAAAACATGCATATACACAAAATATGCCTAGTGTTTATCCTTAACTAGTCTTTCCAACAAACAACTTCTCCACATGAGACATGGTAAACGGCCCCGGGCTGCTCACCCCACTCCAGCCACGCCGGACCAAAAGCAGCTATCTCATCCTCCATAGCTAGATCCTTTGAGAGAACCTGTTTTTTGAAGGTGCCTTTGCTATAACGTTCAGCCTGCACCGTGGACCAGTATCGTACCCTTTCAGGCCCCGTAAACAACACCGGACTAGAAGAGTATGTTATCCGGTCATCACTGAAACCTGCCTGCACTGCCCAGTATCGCAGACGTCGACCAGCATTTGGCTCGGCGCCAGAGGAACGAACGATTGCACCATGGATTTCCCTGTATTGTTTCAGCGCCGGCGACTCGGGGAAGATCGTGAATGTATCCCAGTCGCCATCTCGACTGGCAACGAATCCTCCCGGCCGGCAGACACGACGCATCTCAGCCAACGCATGCACGGGGTTCGAGAGGTGTATAAGGACCTGGTGAGCGTGGACGACGTCAAACGAGTTGTCCGGAAACGGGAGACGATCGTCGACATTGGCCACTTGGAAGGTGCAGTTAGCTGGAAGCGATGGTTGCGAGGATGCCTTCTGGATCGCCTCTTCAGCAAAGTCGACTCCAATAACTTGGCCTTCTGGCACATGGGAAGCCAGGTCTGCGGTGATGCTACCGGGACCACAGCCCACGTCGAGGATGTGAGCAGCCGGCCGGGACGTAAGCAGTGGAGTGAAATAGCCGCACGAGTCAGAAGTTGAACGGATCTGATGGGCCGCCATCATTTCAGATGTGTGTCCTTGGGTATAATCAGGCATTTTGAACCGATATTCTGTACTGCTTGGAGCGGATACGAATGAGTGCTTGGTGGTGGTTGCGAGATGATCATAGATAAGGACGGGGTGGGTTAAATAGAGTGTCGGCTATGCGGGGCGTCTTCGTACCGGCATCGGAGTGCTCGAGCTATCATTGTGGTTAGCAACAACATTTATCGGATGCATAACCGAAATCTCTCGTATAGCTTCCTCGGATCCATGAGGCATCCGTGATGATGGTAGATGCGGCATAGAGTATTCGCTAAAGCGAACGGCTAGATTGGCGTTTCTCGGCGTGCTACTTGTTAGTCCAAGCGTTCATTGAGAGCTCTCAAATGAAGCTTCCAGTATCTCCAATAGCCAAAACACTGCTATCCATTGAAATCGGAATTATGAAGCACTTTATTCACAAAGCCAAGTTATTAAGGCCTCGGATCACGGGACTTGGCAACTTGGCAACTACCCGATGGGGAAACGCCGAAAAATCGAGAAAACCAACCGAACCCCTGGACGGCTGTACAAGAGTGACACCTAATCACTTCCACCTCTTCCTCTTACTTACCATATCAACACGTGCGAAGGGATTCCAACCTTGGTGTGTCTTTCTGCCTGTTGATTAGGGATCTCAGCCTTATTTCCTGTTGAGCATCGACAACGCTCGAGCCGCCCGAGTCGATTCCCCCGAACCCTCCGACGCGCCGCAGCGGAGGGAACGACCGACTCGATCGTCGCACCGACAAGAATAATAACAAAAGAAGCATTGGCATTATCCCACGAGAAAATTCGTTAGCAGCCATGCCTCGTCCCCGAAGAAAGTCGAGTAGCTTGGGCGTGGACATCCGGGGTGACACCAGCGCACCGGCCATGTCGACGATGAATCTCGTCAGCCCAGTTGAATCCGAACCCGGGGTCTTTGACAAGGTATGCGATGTCCATTGACCTTTGTACAGTCGCCAGTTCCATACTCATATCATCTCCAGCAAATTCCGCAGCCTCGTACTTCTCCCGAGAAGCCCAAATCACAGTCGAAACGTCGCAAGAATCGATCGCTGCTCCGTCGCTCTAAGGATATCTGCTTAAAGCACACATGGCTCCTTCCGCTTCTCATACTAATTGTCCTCCTTTCGTTGTACTTGGTCAACCCAACCGAGTCCAACCCCATGCATAGCGCTATCTTCCTGTCCTATCCAGGACCGCCGAAGACGCCCGGTGGCCCCATCATGTACGGAAAAGGTCCTAAGGATATTGCCTTTGTGTCCTTCTACACAATTGTTCTGTCGTTCACTCGCGAGTTCCTGATGCAGCGCATGATCCGTCCCTTGGCAAGTTGGTGTGGAATCCGCGGTAAAGGCAAGACTGCACGTTTCATGGAGCAGGTGTACACCGCGATCTACTTTGGTATCTTCGGACCTTTTGGTCTCTATGTGATGTACAGGTCGGACATTTGGTATTTCAACACGACGGCCATGTTCGAAGGTTTTCCCCACCGGGAGCATGAACCTTTCTTCAAGGCCTTTTACTTGCTCGAGGCGAGTTACTGGGCACAGCAGGCGATCGTGCTGATGCTGCAGTTAGAAAAGCCCAGGAAGGATTTCAAGGAGCTTGTCGGTCACCACATCATCACGCTGGCGCTCATTGGACTGAGCTACCGGTTCCACTTTACTTACTTAGGCATTGGGGTCTACATCACGCACGATATCTCGGATTTCTTCCTTGCGGTCAGTCATTCCACGACCCATATCATGTCTAGCGCATACTAACAGCAGTTATACTCGCAGACCTCCAAGACTCTCAACTATCTCGACTCCATCGTCACTGCGCCCTACTTTGCAACCTTCGTCGGTGTGTGGATCTATTGCCGGCATTATCTCAACCTCAAAATCCTTTGGGCTATCTTGACTGAATTCCGAACCGTTGGACCGTTTGAACTCAACTGGGAAACGCAACAATACAAGTGCTGGATCAGTCAGTACATTACCTTTGCGTTGCTGGCAAGTCTGCAGGCCGTAAACCTGTTCTGGCTCTTCTTGATCCTCCGCATTCTCGCCAACTATATCTTCAACAGTGTCAAAAAGGACGAGCGAAGCGATGATGAGGATGAGGAGGAAGAAGAAGAGCAGGAGAAGACCCAGGCTACTCTTGCCACAGGTACTGAGCAGCCCGCTCTTACGGCGCGCAACGTTACCAAAGGGAACCAGGCACCCCAGGTTCTGCTTAACGGCGAGCCTGTCCAAGGAGCCGAGAACAAGAAAGACTCGTGAGAGGCGTCTACTTTTTTCGTCTTATTAGCGAGCAAAATTTATAGAGATTTTTTCAACGACAGCTTCCAATTTATGGAGCTGTTTTAAACATCATTTACCACCAGTATCGTTTATGCTTTGGCAATTCTTCTGGTGGCTCTGGGCGTGTTCTTTTCTCTTATTGTGTTCTAATTTGGTTTAGCTTTAGTAAAACTCGGTGATATGTTGACCGGTGTTCATGTTTTTACGACATTTACTTCGCTGCAAAGATATTGGCTTGGGTTGGTGTCCTGCATGGCGCAGCTGGTTGAATATAGGATGATGCATGCTTTGTTGTCGGGTGTTTTCTCTGTTGCAGGACTTTCTACAGCAGTTTCCGATAAAAATAATAATAATAATCATATAGATTCGCATTTGACGACCGTCGGGAGCTCAATTTTGATTGAGTTTACGGCAAAGTAGGGATTTCTTGTTCATTCATACTTTTTTGCATTCAATGCACCGTCTATATTACATGATTATTTTCAGAACTCATATCACATAAAACACCCGGCACATCTATATCCAGAGCATATGTGATTACAGTGTCAAGCGGGTGGGCGCGGTCACTGGACGCGTGAGGTCGAGCACCCGCACTCTACTGCTCCTCGTCGGAGGTCTTTTCAGACTCTTTCCCGGATTCGGGCTGTCGAATCCGTTAGAATCGAATGCGCCATGGCGGTTACGGTCAACGTACCTGCTGCTCGCCTTCAGATTTGGGAGCCTCTTCCTTGGGCTTCTCGCCCTCCGACTCAGCCTTAGGAGCATCGTCACTCTTAGCCTCTTCCTTGGGCTGCTCATCCTTGGACTCGGACTCCTGTTCCTTGGACTGAGACTCGTCGGACTTCTTCTCTTCCGTGGATTCTTCCTTCTTCTCTTCCTTGGGCTCCGGCTTCTCCGCCTCGGGGTCGGGCTGAGGAGAAGCTTCACCAGCGGGGGCAGCTTCCGTCTGTTCCTGGCTTTCCTCCTGCGCGTGCTCAGCGTGCTCAGCGTGCTCAGCGTGCTCAGCGTGTTCGCCATGGCCGTGGTCGTCGTGCTTCTCGGGGCGACCAGACTGCCACAACCAGAACGAAGCTGGGGCGGTCAGGCCGATTGAGCCTAGGAGCCTATTGCAAAGAATCTCAATCAGTGCCCGGTCGCAAATCAATGCAATCGGTTCACATGTAAACTAACCATGGAATATCCGACCCCTTGCCCTCAGCAGGCTTCACGGTAGAATAAGTGCGACGGCCAGCCTGTTGGCCGGCTCTCCGAGCAGTCGCGCCCAGCATGCGGGCAGACTGGGAGGTCATGAAAGTGCGGAAAGCAGGGAATGCCATTGTGATAGATTTCCGGGGATGTGTATATAAATTCAAACCACGGGTAGTCGGAGTAGGAAACCACAGAAATGAGGCAATTGGAAAGGAAAAGATGTGAGAGGATTGCGTGCGGTGCCGGCGTAGTATAGAATCGGGTTCGGAACGGAATTAACCGGCGTGGCCCAAGCTTGTTTTCCGGTGATGTCACGGGGAAATGTCAGGAACGTGGCAGAGAGCCGCAGAGATTGATAAATGGTGGGTATTTAGTGGCAGAGAATAAGTATCATAAGGCGATTATTCTGGATATTGTTATTTGCTGGCTTTCTCCTGCAATGTCAGTTCGCGATGTCATACTGCACAGAAGGTCTGCGTCGTGTTCCGTAGCAGCTGTCATCGACACCCGAATATGGCCTCAGGCATGCTGCCCCACGTGCCGATAGCTTCATTATCATCTGTTTGCTCTCTGCCCGGCGCTTCTTTTACACTGCTTCTTATTAACTACTTCTACTGCCGCTTTAATCTAGCTATATTACTTCAGCTAGTTCTTACACATGATGGCAGACCGACAGGCAACGCAGCAGAGCCTCAACGCCCTGCTCTCCAAGCTCGATGACCCCGATGCGGATTTGAGATACATGTCTCTGAACGATCTCCTGGGGATCCTCACCAGCCCGAACTCAGCCTATCTTCCTCATGACCAACACTCTTCTACAAAGCTGGCCGATGGTTTGCTCAAGGCTCTGGATGACCAGCATGGTGATGTGCAGAACCAGGCGCTAAAGTGGTTCGTATAGGACCAACCCAGGGGGGACCCCAGAACATCTGAGAGAGAGCATGGCTAACTGTTGATACTCTTTAGTCTTGGTCCTCTCGTCGTCCGGTTGCCGTTCGAAAGTCTCACGCCGCTCCTGAAGAAACTGACCGACCTGACTGCCTCACAAACCATCGATACCTCCGTCCCGAACACCGCTTTAAGAGTCATCGTGAACGCTCTTCCTCGTCCGCAACCCGGACAGCCTGCCGCTGAGGATGAGAACATGGCATACTCGGCAATCTCAAAAGTCCTGATCCCTCGTCTTACCGGCCCTACACCGTCTCCCTCCGCAAGACGCGGTTCCATCGTACAGGGCATGTTGGAGAAGGATTCTTCCAAGGGCTTTAGCAGTGACGCGATCGATGTCTCGATCCAGGTCGTGACGTGCTTCGGGTCGCTTCTCAACGAGGCGGAATTGACAGCGCTGCAAAGATCTGTGATGTCTATTATCGATAACGACACGGCTGGTACCGTAGTCACGAAGCGTGCATTGTCGGCCATCTCGGCGATTGTTCTGCATCTTTCGGATCATCAGCTCAACGAGTTTGTGGGTGAACTTATAGAGAGCTTCCAATCCCCGCAGTTGACTACCGTTCACCGTCGACACTTGATTGCCACCGTTGGAAGCATCGCGAGGAGTGCTCCGGCCAAGTTTGGTCCTCATCTGCCAACCTTAGCGCCGTTTGTTTTCTCTGCGGTGGGGGAGGAGAATCTCGAGTAGGTAGCGTGACCTACGTTGGTATAGATTTCCGGATGAAGGATGAGAATTGACCTGTGCAGTAGCTGGTACAAAACTCTCCCCAACCGGTGTCCGTTGCCTAGGCCTTTACGAAGGAGCTTGGTCTAGAAGGCTGCTTATGGACTCTCTACGAGACCGATATTGGCTTCAATGTAATATAATTATGATTTGCTAGGTTTTTATGTCCACGGGCTGGGCATTGCATTATGAACGTGATATGAAACCCAAATGACATTCGAACGACGAACAGAAATAAAAGCTGGCTATTATACTCTATCCTCCAGAAGGCGCCCGTTACGTCGCCATGCATATATTACATGGTTGCTCCGCGTATTGCACCTTCCGTCCTGTCTCCAGGCCTCCTTCCTATTTGGGCTCGTTCTTTCCCAGTTCGGTACAGAGCCCTGCCTTCCCCTGCTGCCCTCTCCCGCCTTAAGAACTTCGTTCTCCCTCTCTTCTCCTCTCTTCTCTTCTTCCTCCTCTCTCTTCCACCATCCTTCTATCCTCCTCATCGTTCTCCTTATCTGAAGCATTCTACTGGCATCAGATCTCATCTTATCCTGCATCTTAGCTTCCATTTACCTTTGCATCAATCATCAAAATGCAACTGCGTGACATCCTTGCCTTCTCGACTCTCGCCCTGGCAGCGTCCGCGTCGGCTCGCAGCATTCCACAGCCACCCAAGGACAACTCTCCCATTGTCTCTGCTACGTTAGACAATGGTGGCCAAGGCAGCGAGCTGCGGACGGAGAACTTCGAGAATCGGTGTGGTCCCAAGTACGGCAAGTGCGGAAAGGGCAAGTGTTGCTCGACTGCCGGTGAGTCTTTCGATAGCATCTCTTCGAACGAGAAGAACGAGACGTGCTGATATCTCTGACAGGCTATTGTGGATCGAGCAAGGCCCACTGCCGCTCTCCCGACTGCCAGATCGACTTTGGTCACTGCGACGGCCTCTCCTCCCCTGAGGCGCCGTCCACCGAGAAGATTCGCAGACCGAAGATTGGCACCGCGCCCTATGGACCGAATGTCATCCGTTCATGTGCCGTCCCGGGTACCATTGCTTTGACCTTCGACGATGGCCCTAGGGAATACACTGAAGAGCTTCTCGATCTGCTGGAAAGGTACAACGCAAAGGCCACCTTCTTTATTACGGGCAACAACGGTGGCAAGGGACCTATCGATGACTTCGACATGCCCTGGAGCACGTTGATAAAACGCATGCGACTGGAAGGTCATCAGATTGCCAGCCACACCTGGTCTCACCAGGATCTCAGCAAGATCTCGCACGACCAGCGCAAAGATCAACTCCTGAAGAATGAGATGGCTCTTCGTAACATTCTGGGCGGCTTCCCGACTTACATGCGTCCTCCGTACTCGAGCTGCCTTCCCGAGTCTGGCTGTCTTGATGACCTGGGTAAGCTTGGATACCATGTTGTCTTGTACGATCTCGATACTAGTGACTACGCCCATGACAGTCCCGACGCCATCCAGGTCTCCAAGGACATCTTCAACAAGGCTGTGGATCCATGGAAGGTCACCGACAAATCCTGGTTGGTCATCGCTCATGATGTCCATGAGCAAACCGTCCACAACCTCACTGAGCATATGTTGCGCAGAATTCGGGACCGTGGCTATCATGCGGTGACTGTCGGCCAGTGTCTCAATGACCCGGAGGAGTACTGGTACCGTAAGGATCCCCACGGCCCCCTTCACGTCGACAAGGAGGGCAAAGAAAGTCGCAAGAAGGATAACAAGGGCAAGCCCTCTGCCTTCAAGGCCATTACTCTGGACGGAACCTGCGGCGTAAATGTCACATGCGTTGGCTCTGCGTTTGGTCCCTGCTGCAGTAGTGCTGGTTATTGCGGCAACTCTACGGCGCACTGTGGTACAGGTTGTCAGTCCGACTTTGGCCGTTGCTTCTGGCCCGGCTCCGACAAGCTTCTTCCCACCGGTACCACAATCGGAATCCCG
>Ga0115846_101186_pt1 | contig 11838 bp, 12 predicted proteins | sample InSIn5gowninarea_2_FD_83860 | JGI IMG/M metagenome (GOLD analysis project Ga0115846, IMG submission 83860)
GCCATTGATTCGGGTACGACACTCATAGGTGGACCTACTGAAGTAGTGGAGAACTTTTACGAGAGCATCGGAGGAGCATATGCGCTGGACCAAGAATATGAGGGATATTATACGTATCCTTGTGATGCGGTCGTCGATATCGCTTTCACGTTTGGCAACGTGGTGAGTAACATGCCTAGTCCTAGTGTGTTTGCTATGTTGCTCAAGCTGAATCCGTCCTCGGCCGGCCGCTTCTAGACATATCCCATGTCTGCGGACGACCTCAATCTTGGTCTCTTCAATGCCGCTACCAACCAATGCTTGGGCGCTTTCTTCGATCTTACCTTATCGTCTGGCTCTGCTGCGGTAATCAGCTGGGTGATTGGCGGTGCTTTCCTGAAGAACGTATATCAGTAAGCTACATCATCTTTACTTCCACTTTATCACATTTCCATGCTTCTTACCATGCTGACTTTATCTGGCCTTTGTTTGCAGAATATACCGCTACAACCCCGGCCCATCCATCGGCTTTGCAGAGCTGTCACCTTCCCTACTAGCGAATACGCAAGCTGCCACAAACCACACTAATACGCCCTCAAACACGACGAACGTGCCTTTATTGACCGGTGTGTTCGGCGGACCAACTCTTCCAGCCAATGGATCAACAATCACAGGATCGCTACTTAGTGAATCGACTATTTCCACAAGTACACCTGCACCTGCTATACCTGCTGGTAAAGTGATGTCGACTACTCCAGTTACTGGAGCATGCTTGAGGAATGTGGAAGAAACGGGAATCAAAATGATAGTTTTGTTGGGTGCACTCTACTTAGGGATATGGACACTTGGCCTGCATTAAGCATTCGGTTCTCCCAGGAATAAGAAGGAGTACTGTAAGTGGAGGGAAAGCAGTAGTAGTAGGAGTATGATAAAATGGACAATACATGAATTTTGCTCATGTCTAATAGCTTTGTGTAGATATTGGTGTTAATCGCTTTGAAGCGTGTTCTACGCTGAGACCTCCACGAGGGAACTGCATTAGCCTGTACACGGGTCTTGCATTGATTGATTGACATATCCGATGCTGTACAATGTCGCCACTCCTCGATCACAACGCGACTACTCTTTCTCGCGAATTTGTTTACCTCCTCATCTCTCTTCTCTTCTAATTACATCCTATTCAACGACCTCGACTCATACGCTTACACACTCACTCACCTTTCATGGCTGCCCTGCACTCTGACTAAGCTCGCCGCCATCGCACTTCCCTCCCCAGCAATTGCAATGCAGGAACGAATACTGACCGGCACCATGGCCATGGCCTCCTCTGCTGCTCATGGTGAGATGTTCTTCCAGTCTCATCCATGCGCAACTTCTACTTCTGTTTCAGTTTAGGACAGCCTGCGTATGATGTCTCGTCTTTCCTTCTTGCGTCCTCCTTAGATACTCCGCAGGCTGGCGCGAATGATACCGGTGCTGCTACTACCACTACTGCTGCTCAGCTTACAACCACCGCGGATACTGCGCCCACAACCTCTGCTGCCCCGACTTCCTCATCTGGGGCTCCTCCTGCTCTTTCACGCCCAAGTTCCGCCGCTGCCCTGCCAAGCGACTCTGCTTCCACTTCACCTGCAGGCGACGCATCGGATCGACCTACTCTACACTCCAACAGGAAGCAGTCATTGACCGCTGCCCTCGCTTCGCTAAGACTTCCCGGACCAGGCTATGAGCTCGAGTCTTTGCCTCCTACTCCTACTATGCTGGACAGGAACTCCCCTTACCCGGGTACCGTGCACAGACCTTCCAGCGGTGACTACCACGCCAATTTCCTGCTCGAAGACCGCTCAATTTCAACAACACCCGCACTCTCTCGTGATCCTATGCACGCGCTAAAGGTATCCATCAGCCAAGGAGGCGGTTTCTATATGAGTGAAGAAGATCAAGCTCGCGTGCAGCAGCAGCAGCAACACCAATCAATCCTCTCATCTGCCGCTGAAGAAGGCCAATTTAGACCTCCCACCTCTTCTCGTTCACTTTCCGACTCGAGAAGCCTCTCCAGTGATAGCGACCAGGATTATTTCAGCATCTCCAGCATCTCACCGTCGTCTTCCCTATCTTCCAGACGACGAGGCGGAAATGAGATAGTATTCTCTCACAAGCAGGAAGACTCGGGTTATATTCCTGCCGAGAATTATTATCGATCCACTACAAGCGGTCCCGATTCGACTTCGCACTCAAACAGTAATTCTCCAGTTTGCTCCTACGATGTCCTTTCTTCCGATCTTCGTAGGCTCAATCGACCTTCCCTCACCCTGCACAGCAACTCGCTTACACAGAGTAAAAGCCTTAATTCCCTCTCCCGTACTGATTCTTTCGCCGATTTGTCGCAATACGATGTTTATCCCCCACTCAAGACACCTTCTCCACAGTCTTTCCAGAATAACCTTACCCCACGAATGAGATCAAGCTCAGATTGGCCCACGGCCACTTCCCGTTCTTTTCACGAAACGCCGTCCTTCAACTCTCATTACGAAGGTGCCCACGAGGGAAGATATGCTACTTCACCGGCTGACCAACAGCTCTTCCATGCCACTGAGCGCGGTTATGAGGGAAGACCTGTTTCTAGGTCTTTCTCGGTTTGTTGGTCCTATAACTTTCCTGTCGAAGAACGTGGCTGAGCAAAAACATCTTCTCCATTCTAGGCTACTAATTTACCCACTGCTGGACAGTCATCAAACTCCCTAGGCAGGGAAAAGTAAGTGCGATTGCTCTGACTGTTTGTCTTTCAAGACCCAACGCAACTTTCCTCATCGTCTGCGCCGCAGTACCACCACAGCTCTTTATCATCTCGCAGACCATGTCGACCAGCTGAACTTCGAGCAAGCGGCCCAGCGAAGGGAGATGAATCGCCAGAATGAAGAGCTCGGAAGGTAATACAAGGAAATCCAAATGCTGAAAGCTAAACTCGCGGAAAGTGAGAACGCCAAAGTGCAGCCTGCTGCCATTTCGTTGGCTGGTCGTGCAGGGATGCCGCCTGCTTATACTTCAAGCAATCCTAATTCCCCTGATGCCGAAATGCACAACCCTTATGTTCATGTCAACGAGTACCAAAGAGAGGCTCTGTACTCCTCCCATCCCCCAGCAGATAGCTCGGCACAGTATGCTCATCCTTCTGGTTCTTCTAGGAGGCGCGTGACTGTCTCGGAGCTTCAGCCAAGTCCACGAGGTCAGACCCCCAGCATGCCCATGACTGGTTCGGTACCGACGACAAGAATGCACTCACCTGTACAAACGTTCGGGATGAGGCAAAATGTGCACACTGGACCGCCTGGCAATGTCCAACTACCTCCTAGGTTTGGTCCAGGTCCTCATTCTCACCCCTCTACTCCAAGCTCTCAGCAAGGTCCTTTCTTCGCTTTGGCAGCTGCTTCGGGAGTTGTACTGTCTGAGCAGGAGGTACGGCGGCTCAGAATATAGAATTCTCATGACATACTGATGGAAGCACCTTTGATAGCCGGCTCCTAGCGGAGCCCGCGGTAATGCAAACCGTCAGCAGCAGCATCAGGCCCAGCAAATCAATGACGACGCGTCTGTCAACTACCATGTGAGTGTGTATTTTGATAAGAATAAAGAAGTAGACTACAAGCTAATATGAATGTCAATGAAGGCTCTTCTCAAGCAAATCTTAGATCGAAACGATCAACAAGCTAGCATCTTCCTTCAGCAGAAGCTCAAAAGTTGCACTGATCCGTACAAGAGGACCTACATCATCGATTGCGTCCTTCCCTATGCATTCCATCTGATCACAAATAGGTACGCTTAACCTGGATTCATTCGGTCTGTTCTCTCCGGTGTAGCTGATGTATCACCTTTCTTCAGGTTCGGAAACTTCAGTAAGTAATGGAAATCCCTCTTTCTCACCCAGAGGAAGCTAATGTGCTGCTCCTTAGTCGTCTCTCGCTGCCTGGATCTGGGCAACGAGCAGCAGAAAGCTGCTATTGCACGCGCCATGTTTAGCAATATCCCCAATATGGCGGGAGACACTTATGGCTCACACGTCGTACAGCGAGCCATTGACGAGATACCCGGATTCGACGAAATCGTAGTTACTGAGTAAGTCGATGCTTCCATTGCTGCGTCCGTAGGCTGATGCTACGAGTTTATCCCCAGGCTTGCAAGGGATCAGAAAACCTTCACCAAGTAAGTAAACAAAGCCCTCTTGCTCGACGGGAGAGATACTTACTACGAGTTCCGATCCAAGCAAATCAGCCGGACACGTCTGGTCTAAAATCTTAGCTAACGCAAGACCCCCTCCAAACCTCTACCCGGTCCTCAAGAATGTTAAAGATTGGTCCCAAATTGCCATGGATGAGACTGGAAGTCTCTTATGCCAGGCTGTGCTGGAAAATTGGCCAGCCGAGGAGAAAGCTGGAATAGTCAAAGGGCTCATCTCAGATACTATTACGTTGTGCAGCTCGCAGTGGGCTACCTTCGTCGTCCTTCAGTGAGTTGCAGAAGCGCTGCAGGAGTTAGCCAGGAGCTGACACTATGGCCTCATCAAGCCTCATTGAGCATGGTAGAGTATGTGGTATACAGTGCTGATTGCGACCGATGTATGACTAAGCATTGCAAGGACAGGATCAAGACCGCAACGAGATCTTCAGGATCCTACTGTCAGCTTCTGTAGCTATCTCACAAGACCAGTATGGAGCGAAAGCCATGTCAGTATTATGTACACAATTAAGCCTGAGCGCTGAAGCTGACGTTTACCGTTTCATTGTTACAGTGAGAAGATGATCAAAGCAGCTGGTATGTCGTCTGACATAGTCAAGAGCTACGTCTCCCTCATCTGCGACGCGTCACAGTGAGCTCCGTCTTCCTTCAATGCCCCTATGGGCGCTCGAAGTTGACACGCAAACGTGCAGCGGACGACCGGTTGTAGTGTCGATATGTCAAACGGCCAACGGAAGCCAAATCGTCACTCTTTTGCTCACCAATGCACCCTCTGAGATGAAGGAGATTCTCATTGAAGCTATTCGACGTCACGGTGTCACGCTCAAAGGCTCAAAGCATGGAAGCCGGTAAGTATCTACAGCGCAAGATCCTGGTATAGAAGCTGACCTGGAACACATTACAGCATCTGGTTTGTAGTCGAGAGAGCACGAGCCTGGCGCGGCCACTAAGGCCTCACAAAACGTCCTCCAGCATCGGACCACTACGAATACCTGCTACGTTATCGGAACAAAAAACGCTATCAAACATGCAAACACCTGTATCATACATCACTATGCAGATCCGTCAACAAAGGCCTCCATGCTATCATGCTACTTCTCGAGGCTTCACTCGTGCACCAAGGAACAAAACCGCTACGATTCTGGCCGCCTTCAAAATGCACACACCTGTACCATCCAGCTCAATCTAGAATAGTCGAGTAGTCATACTTCCAACAATGCAAAAATTATGTAGCTATAGAACAAGGTCAAATCAGAGTGATGCTCACAAATGCTCACTTCGCTGCTGAGGATAGGAACTGCTCATGCAATGCAAACCATAAATGCTTTCCTTAAAAAGCCAGCGACAATGACAAACGAACTTGAGTGAATTACGATAGATAAACATGAAATGCGCTAGTAAATAGCGAGTGAGTGTGACGAGAAATCTAAGTACAGGCCACGATATAGATAGAGCAAGAGCGAAGCTATAACTTGCAAGGCAATAAGGCGCCCCGATTATCTCGTCTTCCGTTTCTCTTTGTGCACTTCTTACAGAGCAAAAAAAAGGTCGAAGCCATCTTAATGAGCGTAGTCGTCCGACTTTCCACAGCATCTAGCCCAGAGAGAAGCCTTCTTAGCCGGCTGATGCTGATGTGGCTTCTCCGAGGTGACAGCCGGTGCAGGTGCAGCAGCAGCCGCAGTGTTGGCGGCCGGAGCAGCGGTAGTAGCTGCGGCTGGATGCATAGTCGCAGCTGTGGTTTGTGGCTGTGTAGCAGTCGCAGCGCCGGTATTGGCGGTTGTCGTGGCATTGGGTGCCTTATCGCCATCGACGGAGTAGCCCTGGCCTACAACGACGTGGAATGAAAAAGTGATTGATCAGCTTCAAGTCCGAAATTGATTGTGGGGTTTCGACTGACTGGCGGTGCTGTCTCCTGTTACGGCGTGATTGGCGCCTCCGGCCGCCATAGCGGATGCAGGAAGAGCTTCAGCGGCTGTAGTGTGTCCATGGGAAGAACCAGCGAGACTGTGGGAGATGAAGTCATATTGAGAGACGGGAGAGGAGAAGACAGGAAGAGACAGGGTTGGGGTTGGTGAATCGTTAACGAGTCAGTCAGATGTTCAGTTCAAAGAATGGACAGCGCAATGGACAGAAGAAGAGAGAAAGAAATAGAAGAAACGGCAGGCAGAGTCACACAGGCAGAGACAGGACGGGGCAGGACGGGGCAGGGTGACGTCTGAGCGGTAGGTATAGCAGAGCTTTTTTTGCGAGATCCAGAAGGGAATGCAGGGATGGGTTTGCATTGGTGTATGGGATGTAATGATTGCTTGACTGGCTGTCTGTCTACATGTACGAGGTTCTTCTAGATGGTTGCAAAAAGAGGGAGGAGAAGGAGAGGAGGGTGGGTGAATGGTGGGGATCTTGCTCTGTAACGGTTCGCTCCGCTCCGCTCCGCCCTGTCTCGTCCTGTCCTGTCCTGCCCCCTCTACTCTGTCCGACCCGCCTCTCTTCCTCTCTTCCTCTGGCCATATCTACATCTCTTCTATACGTAAAAAGATAGTGGAGGATGCTGCTTACTGGGCCCTTCCGGCGACGAGGGCGCCGACGAATCCAGCAAAGTAAGATCCCTGGTGTTTAGCGATGGCAAGATCGGCAGGTACTGGCTGCCTGGATCCGTCACCGCCAGCGACTGTTCCGGCACCGTAGGCGGAGCTGTAGAATAACACAAAGGACAGAGAAGAAGATGACGAGGGGAAGGAAGAGGAGGCGGAGGCGGAAGAGAATTGTGATACATATGTAAGCATATTACAAGTTATTGATCTCTAGCGCGCTGCCTTCTGAGCCGACTAGCGAGAGCACAGAAAATAAAAAGCTTACCCTCCGACAATCTCGTCGAGATTGGTGAGCCTATTGGAGGAAGAGGGGAAGGAAAAGGTGAAACCGATGTCAGAACCAGATCTTGTTTTTCTCCTCCTTCATCTTTGCGCGGACAAGCTCGCTTACTCAGGAGCGGCGTATCCGGGAGGAACGTAAGCGATTCCGTGGTGAGCGAAGAATGGGATAGTAGTGAGAGCGGTCGTCTCGAGGCCACCGTGTTGGCTGAGGAGGGCGATGGTGTCATTGATGAGAGGTGATATGGAAAAGTGGGGGATGGGGGGAGAAATAGTGAGCAATGAAGAAAATGAAGGTCAGCACACACCACCAAGAACCAGCAGCAAACGAAAGTCGCTGCCAAAACTCACGAAGCGGTAGAAGTGTAAACGGTAGCACACTTTCCAACCAATTTACCAGCAGCCCATTGTTTTCCAGTGCTATCGAAGAAAGCTGAGACTTGAGCTGGAGCACGACCGTATCGAGTTGGGAATCCAAAGATGAATCCATCGTATTCCTCCATCTTATCGCCGGTGATTACGGGGACGTCTGCGGGAGGATCACAAGAGGGAAGGTTGTCAATGAATGAAAGATAAGGGAGGCCTCTGCATTGGAATGGCACCCACTTGGTCGCGGAATAGCATGCTGCTTGGCTAGGATCTCCTCTGAGAGTGTCTCTGGGATCTGGAAGACATCGACTTGAGCGCCACTGTGGGTGATGAGAATGAATGAATTGGATTAGGCCAAGTTAGCAACACCAAGGAAGATGTTGAGTAAGTGTTTAGATTGCACCTACGTGGTTTTTGCGCCCTCTACGACGGATTCTGTGAGTCTGTGTGAGTATCATCGAATGGAAGGTGATCGAAGGAGAAGGCAGGGAAGTTAGTATGGAGGTGGGGAGAGAAGAGAAGCAGAAGGAGAGCATCGTCCTACTTTGTGATGTGACCGTAGCTGTGTTAGTGAGTGAATTGAATGAGAGGTTAGTAATGCTAATTCCATGTTATTCTGAATAAGCCTTGAGGAGACACGACCCACGTCGAGCTGGAGAGGAAAGAGAGAAAGACGAAGGTGAGCCATGAGCAGCAGTGTGAATTATCTATCATAGCGTGCACCCACTAGTAGATGACTGCGATTCGAGCGGGCATGGTTGTGGTAATATCTGGATGAGTGTATTGATGAGAAGAAGAAGAGAAAGAGAAAGAGAGAAAGCAATGTCGGTGACTTAACTTATACTCGCATCTCACGCCTTTCCCATCCGTGAGAAGTGAGTTTCTGAATATGGAAAGAAGCAGTAAGCGAGGGAATTGATGGATAGGATGAATAAGCAGGGCCGAACTACCATGTATGTGATGTGATGTGATTAACGTGTGAGAGGGGGAATGCATATGATAGCATGGAGTGACGAGCTTCAGTAGTGGAGAGTGTGTATTATGGTCGGGGCTAACACTCCACTCCATTCCAGTATAAGCAAGCAAACACGTGCTTTAAATCTATGGGGGAGATGTATTCCATGAGCTGGCTGAGTGGAGGGGAGTGGGAGTGTGAGAGTAGGTAATATATTTATATCTTCATGTCCAGACTTGATGCTCAAGCTTCGTACTCCAGGTCAGGCGTGCTGCTGCTGGTCTTGCCTGGTCATTTGTAGGCTTCCGTCCTGTAGGCATAGCTAGGACGACTCGACTCGGAGTTCAGGATGGTAATGGTAGCAAGAGCTAATGGAAGGACAGTGTGAACGAGTGATAGCTATGCGTCTGTTGTGTCATGACTAGCGTGTCCATGTCTGTCTGCATGAATACACTACCTCCATCCATCTTCGCGTCTTGCTGGCTGTGGCGTATACATGCAGATGGTCCTGCCTTCACAGATAGGGAGCAACTCATAGCTAAAAGGGTGTGTTGTCATATTAGTGCATGTACTGCTTGTGTAGTGTGGGTAGCCCACTCCCGTCTGTCTTTAATGGTCACCTTGCCTCATTAATGCATCTTCATAATCACGCGCTCTCTCTTTCATTGCTCTCACGCCAATACTCATATTCAGTAATGATCCCCTCAATACCGATACATATACAGCATCGCAGCATGCTTCTCTTCACCCTCTTTCTATCCTTCATCACCCTCGTGTTCTCCCAGTCTACCTCACAGCAAGTCTTCAAGACTCCATCCCCATCCACATCCAACTTCATCGTCACCTCCCTGTCGCGGAGTATAGAGCTAGGTGGAGCAACGAGTAAAGCGAGTACAGTATATACTCTACGACCTTCGACTTCCTCCGACGATGTGAACGAGCGCACCTTCACATTCGCATTGGAAGGGAGAGATGCCGCCAATCTGAGCTGGATAGAGGCATTCATTGGAAAGACGGGAAATAGCAAGAAGACTGTCAGGGTTGAGAGAGTGGAAGTGGATCCAGGTGGTCTGGATGAGGCGTAGGTCTGGTCTCAATCTTGGTCTTGCTCAATCTTGTGTCTCGCTATGCTTCGATACTCACGCTCTGTCTTTGTCTTTGTCCTCCATGTCCTGCAATGCTCGCACTGACTGCGCATCAATTACCATCAACGACCTGGTCCGGTATCCACCTATGCACATACTCGCACATATCTAACCACGAATCAACATCACCTCTATCCATGGTATTACTATGCGTTATTCCCCTTGTAACAACATTCAACAGAGGACCAGTCTACTACACGCTCCAACTCCCTACATCCAGCGATACCACACTCACAATTCAAACTTCCTACAATCACTTGACAGTTCCCAAACCAGCCACATTACCACAAGAAGCAGCTAATCAGGGGATGTATTGGGAGAGAGATCTATTGGCTGGTAGTCAGTTGGCTTTAGCCACTGATGGGGTACAACTACCCGCTGAGAGCGTTAAAATTCGCGTAAAGTGAGTGCGGTTGAATGGCATTAGAAGGCAGAGCACAATGTTGACCAAGTCGTGCTTCTTGTTTCTTCTTCGCTCCTCCTCCTTCCGCCTTGTCCCCCGGACATGGTCATGATCTCATTGATATTAAACCGCCGTGAAACTGTCATACCGTATTATCAGATGCCCTACTCCAAGAGCTGCAGAAGATATCGTACCAAATGGATGGAAAGCGTCACATACTCCCGGTTCATCAGCTATAGTATTCACCAACAGCGAACCTATCACATCCACTTCCACAAGCCAGGTGAGCCCGCCTTTTTTTCTCAGATGCGTGTCGTGTATCAGCGATGGGCATTAGTACCATTGCCAAGCTGGCAAAGATGGACCGATGAGCGTGGAAGGTCATTCACGGAGCAGCTCAGACTGGACTGACACTTTGGGCATTTCTCCTTCTCCCTGTCTCGCGGCATAGATTGCTTCCATTCACTATGAACAACCTGAACCTGTACTTGCAGTCAGGGAATTACAGAGGACTATCCAGGTGTCACACTGGGGAAATCATATTGCTGTAGATGACGATATCAAGCTGGTCAATGACGGTCCTAAGTGAGTGCCACATCTCTGACCATTAGCCCTCTCCCTCGCCTCAAAGCCTCTCTGTACGATGTGCAAACGAAAGATGTTGATCTCGCCACTCCTTCCTCCTTCAATATTCGTCTAGACTCAAAGGCCACTTCTCGCGCCTGACGCATCAAGCACTCTCCTTCCAACGCAGAGGAGCCTCCTTCGTCACTCCACACACCTTGAACAATTTCGCATTTGTCCTACCACCCAATATCCACTCACCCTATTTCATAGATGAAGTAGGCAACGTTTCCACATCTCGTTTCCGACCTTCCCCAGCTCGCCCCCCCCCACCGCGTCTCTTTCCTTGCCTTCCCTCGACCTATCGAGAAGTCTCCAGGCAGATCGATCATCCACTCTGCTGTAAAAAAGCATGACTTCACTCGACTCGAATACCTCGCACGCCTCTGCCAGGATGAATGACAGGGAGCAACAGCAGGGCTCACTCAAGCCAGCTATCAATGGCGGCGGACCAAACGGCCAGCACAAGCCAGCTTCGTCCTCGTCATCTTCCGGCAATTCCATCTTCGACGCCTTTGCGCCTCTACCAGGGGGTCCCTCCGCTACATCGGCAGGCCAGAACGGTGTAGGTACCCACCGAAATCAGCAGCAGCAGCAGCAGCAGCAACAATCCGGACACAGACAGACAGCTAGCATGAACATGCCTGCTCTCAAATCGCCGGTCGTAGGCGGACCCTCATCCACCTCGCCTTCGGCTGCGGCTGCGGCCGCCTTCGATGCCCTCACAAATCAGTTCGCAAATACCAACCTGGGCCCAAACTCTGTTTCTCCTGCTCAGCGCATGCCAAGTGTCCACGACCACATCTCACCAACACCTCAGCCGTATTACGCTCCGCATCCGCACGCTGGTCCCCCCGGACATCGTAATCATGGACCTTACCATCCTCGCTACGCGGCACACCAGCCACATCATAATCCCAATCCTGCCATTTCCACCATGTGGCCCCGAAGACATGGTGTTGTCAAATTCTTCAACTCCACAAAAGGTTCGTCTTGTCTTCTCTGATGTGACCGCTGCTAGGTGTTCTCGAGTGATGAACTGACTGTATTGCCCGTATTTACGAACAGGCTTCGGCTTCATCTGGGACAACATGCCGACCGAGATTGGTGATGTCGACATCTTCGTGCACTGGACTACCATCCAGGGAGAAGCTCAATTCAAGACTCTCGCCGAGGGGGAGATGGTAGAGTATGAACTCGGGCGAGGTCCCAAGGTCAGCTACCACTCTGGCTTATGTCGTCCAACAGTAAAAGGCTGAC
>Ga0115846_101188_pt1 | contig 11817 bp, 5 predicted proteins | sample InSIn5gowninarea_2_FD_83860 | JGI IMG/M metagenome (GOLD analysis project Ga0115846, IMG submission 83860)
GATTCAAAAGTAAATGACTATGATCGAAATGCAATAAACATGACTAAGTTAAATTATGATTTCAAAGCAAATGATTATGATAGAAATGCAATAAATATGACTAAGCTTAATTTTTATTCCAAATAAAATAATTATGATAAAAAATACATTAAATATGAATAAGTTTAATTACATTTTCCAAAGCAAATGACTGATAAATAAGTAATCAATAATTGATAATTGATAAAGTATCATTAAATGTAACCAAATTAACTAAATAGTCAAACATGCTAATGATAAAAGAGTGTTGTGCCAAATGTAGTGTATATTGCTAAATTTGAGTGCCAATATTTTGCTCCTTTTTAATTTGCGTTTTTCCTAGGTTAAATGAAATGCAAAAACCTAATTTTTAGTGATATGAGATGAATGTGATATGATGGCTAACTTTCCCAAGTGATATGTGTAATCCACTTCAAATGCATTTATGGCAAGGCAAAGAAGATGGGGATGAATTTGACAATAGAAGGCTAGGAAAAGAGGAGAAAAAGATAAAATGTAGTTGCATTTTAGAAATACAGCTACATTCCAGAAATGTGACCATGTTTCTAGAATGTGATTGCATTACCAAAATGCCAAGGCATTTCCTAGATAGGAAGAAAATACAATTGCATTTCTAATCAAGTGACTTTAAAAGGGGAAACCTAAGGTTGACTTGGCTCATTCTTATTTGTGCATTCTTGCTAATGAGGCTCTTACCTTATCACCTCCTCTTTTTACATAGATAACTTGCTAACATGGCATAGAGACCCTATCACCATAATAGGCCACAAGCCATTCAGTTGGTGTTAAACCCTAATCCTACATTTAATTAAGTTTTTAAATTAATTAATTATAAAAAAGGGGTTAGGTAGGAAAACTAAGATAGAGAGGGTAAATCTAAAGGAAAATAGATAAAATGAATCAAGAAATAGGGTAGGATACTAAATGAGACATAAATGGGTAGGTAGAATATAAAAAATAAATATTTACACTAGATTTAGGCCTAAACAAGTTGAAAAACTAGAAATAGGGGGGGTCTTAGTATTTTTGAAGAGGAAATGTTAGGTGTCCCCATGTTTCCCACCTAGAAATGTAGGGGGATCCCACATTTCATAGAGGTGGAGAAGTAAAACACGTTGATCCTATTATTTCTAATAAGAGTTGGCTTTTTTATAATTTTGGATAGGTTGATGAGTGAATTGATATGTGACACCCATTTAGGTCCATCTAGGACCTGTTATAAAGGACCATGAGAGATGAGGACTGGGAGTGGCTCTTCATGGTTAAGATCAAGTACATCAGGATGATGGATCCTATGACTTCTAATAGTGGCTATTTGATTACATTGGTGGAGAGGTGGTGTGCCTCCACTAACACCATCATTTTTCTAACAATAGAGTGTACAATCACTCTTGAGGATGTTTGGAATATATTTAGGGTCTTGATATAAGATAGCCTATGATCAAAGTGGGTTCCTATGTTGATCGATAGGTGGCAATGGTGGGGCCAATCAAATTTGATTGGTGGAGCCTTTAATGGGGTACAAGAGGACTTGATTACAAGGCCACCTATAGGGATGGTATCTATGAGGTATGACTAATATTTGTGATGGTTTTCATCATAACACACATATACCCAAAGTTTTTTAAGGTGCTCTTCCCTTGGAAGCTATGCGATGTGCTATGTAGGATGCATGAGGATGGGATAAGTTTTGCTTGGGGACTAGCATTGATAACACTAGTTTATAGAGAACTATCAGAGATCAGATTAATGTTGTGATGATGAATGACATGATCCCTCCTCCTCTAGATTTGGGGGTGGGAGCACATCTAGGTGGGAAGGCTAGCAGGGATACCTTATGATATCCCTGTGGAGGTAGATGTTGGATGGGGTGATGTAGGGACAAAGGTACCTTATGCCCTTAGGTGGGGAAGGTATTTTGAGCCATAAAGGTAGAGACCCCACACTATGGATCTAAAATTATATAGATTGGTTATTGTGAGGATGCATTTATAGGAGTTCATATGGAGGCCTTACATGGATGAGCCGATATGGACAGAGGATGGGTTGCATACTAGTAGGATTTTGATATCTAAATGGTTGAGGATTTGAAGAGGGGAGGTAGAGTACTTCTAATTTGATTGAGTCACCTAGTAGGTAAGACTAGTGTAGAATGTACTAAGGGAAGCTATCTTGTACAAAAGATACAGGCTAGATAGGTGACCAGCTATCGTAGTAGTAGAGGTCAAACCAAAGATGGATCCACTAATGATGGTCTCCATGGTGAGAGATGCAAGTACTACTTCAGTATATGATCAATACTAGATGAGATGGATAACAGTGATGGGTCCCCTAGTAGGTGAAGATAGAGGGGATGGGGGAGATGGTGGAGTCCATAGTTGGGGGATGGTTTATGATGGAGAGGATTGGGATGCAAGCAACATAATGATGGGTTATCCTATAATACAGGAGGAGGGAGATCTAGCAATAGCATGATAAAGAATCATGCAGCTAGAGGGATAGGTGGATGTAATAGAGAAATAAATTATAACCTTAGAGTAGGTGATTTATGGGAATATGATTTACCTAAGGTAGGAGAATGATAGGGTAGTGGTTTATGAGGAGGAGTTCAAGAGGATACGATATCTGATTCTAGCAATGCTAAGCTCATTAAGGATAAGGATTAGTAGGGGCACATTGTTGATGCCTACAACATCATAGGGTATGCATTATCATATAGGGTAGTCCATATAGTCACACCACCAATCTTATCATCTAGCCAGCTCACATTATAAGAGGCAGGGTTGAGCAGACATGCATGAGTTGTATTATATATGATGTATCATATGTATCATGGATGTACTATTTATTTTTTGATATCTTAAAGGCCAATTTTGATATATATATGCTTATGGTTTGATGCATAATGTATGTTATTTGGAATAAAAATTAAGCTTAGTCATATTTATTGCATTTCTATCATAATCATTTGCTTTGAAATCATAATTTAACTTAGTCATGTTTATTGCATTTCGATCATAGTCATTTACTTTTGAATCGTAATTAAACTTAGTCATGTTTATTGCATTTTGATCATAGTCACTTATTTTGAAAAATGTAATTAAACTTAGTCATGTTTAATGTATTTTTAATCATAATCATTTATTGAGAAATTGTAATTAAACTTAGTCATATTTATTGCATTCCAATAATAGTCATTTGGGAAAGATAATTAATATTAGTCATATTAATTATATTTTTGATCATAATCAATTTTGGTTAAAGTGCAATTAAATTTAATCATATTTATTGTACTTTGGACTATAGTCATTTATTTAAAATATGCAATTAACATTAGTCATATTATTTATGATTATTGATCATTGCTATTCATGCCTAAAATATAATTAACAATAGTCATGTTGATTATATTTGATCATTTACTTTGTATTATCAAAATATTATTATATTGATGATTATTAATGTCAATCATATTAATATGGATAATTTATTTATTATCTATTTTGCAAGAAAATAGTTGGAAAAAATTTACACCTCACCTTAACATGTAATTATTAATTCATCCAGTAGGACAAAAGAAAATTTAAGACTCAAGTCATTGATTTATTACTCACTAGTTATGCTCCAAATATGCTCAATAGACAAAAGATAAGCGAACTAAATGGATGTCTCTAATTTATCTCCAATTAGATCCTATGCCAATCCAATTTGAATCTAATTAAATATTAATCAAGAAAAACCATTTTCAAATTGAAATTCATATAGATTCTGAATTGATGATTTGGAATGTCTCATAAATCTATTTAAGTAAGCTTCTATCTCCATTTTGAGGCTAGAAACTCTTGCAAACATTAAGCTTCAAATGTGTTGATTACTAACTCATGGAAGTGATAACTTTTAGAGCTACTACATCCATAAATCTCCCATGAGCATATGATAAGAGTGATTGGGAAGCATTGGTCTTAGGGTAAGCTAAAAATCAATCATTTCAAGCTTTTTTTCTCCTATCATACCAAAGACACACCCATCATATTTGTTGACCTTATTTTCATGTTCTATTTCTATAGTAGTCTTATCTCATCCTATGATGTGTATTGAATTTTAAATCTTATTTTATGTGCTTGTAGGTTACAAAATGCCTAGGGTCTCGATGTTTTGACAATGAAATGCCCCCAAATTTGGTACATGTCCATGTATTTTAGAAACATCTAGGGTTATCATATTTGGATAGTGAAGATAGTTTGGGCTCATCTTGGGATCCAGTTAGTTGCATCAGGTACCATCATCTGTAAATGGCATTATTAGGTAATCTCTGGTGTTTCTTAACACCACTTTGAGCTAGTAATATTGTGATCATTTGAGCTTATTAATTTGAAAAGATGGCTTGAACAAGCATCTTTGAGGATTTTAATCAAATTTATTTTTGTAGTTTGTGCTTATAGGGTCTAGTCTTACTTGCACATACTAGTTAAATGTTCAAGTTTAAGTGATCCTGAAAGGGGTCACTTCTATTTGAAATAACATTATTCCTTTGAGATATTGCAAGATGTGTTTTACTGCTATGACATGTGTTTCTTTCGTACTTGATTAAAACCCATGCAACCATGCAAATTACCTATAAAATATCTATAGAAAAAATATATTTTTAAAAAAATATTATATTTTTATGATAAGAACTACATTTTAATAAAAAAATATTATATTTTTATAAAAAAAGAATATTTTTAACTATAAAAGTTATATTTTTATATAAAAATTATGTTTTATAATAAAACTTAGATTTTTTTATAGAAAATACTATAATTTTATAGGAAAGATTACATTTGTATAGAAAAATATTACATTTTTATCAAAAAATAATTTTTTATCGAAAAAATTACTTTTTTATAGGAAAGATTATGTTTTTCTAATGAAATATAAAATTTTATAAAAAAAATATATTTTTATAGAAAAATCTTTTTATAAAAAGTATATTTTTTATAGAAAAATATAATTTTTATCTATAAAAACTACATTTTTATAAAATAATTATATTTTATTATATAAAATTAAATTTTAATAGAAAAATATTAAATTTTTATAGAAAGCATTACATTTTCATCATTAAAAATTACATTTTTATCTATAAAAGTTATATATTTATGGAAAAAATTATATTTTTATAAAAAATATTATGTTTTTTTAGGAAAGATTATATTTTTATAAAAAAAATTATTTTTTATACAAAATATTACATTTTGATAAGAAAATTTACATTTTTATATAATAATATTTTATTTTTATAGAAAAAAATATATTTGTATAGAAAAAATTATAGTCTTATTTTTATAGAAAATATAGTTTTTATCTATAAAAAACATATTTTTATAAAATAATTACATTTTGTTATAAAATATTACATTTTAATGGAAAAATATTACATTTTTATAGAAAGCATTACATTTTTATCTACAAAAATTATATTTTTATCTATAAAAGTTAAATATTTATGGAAACAATTATATTTTTATATAAAAAAAATTATATAGTTTTAGAAAACATTACATTTTTATAATAAAAGTTAGTTTTTTTATACAAAATATTACATTTGAATAAGAAAATTTAAATTTTTACAGAATAATATTATATTTTTGTATAAAACAATATGTGTATACAAAAAATTATAGTCTTATTTTATAGGAAAATATAATTTTTATCTATAAAAATCATATTTTTATAAAATAATTACATTTTATTAGAAAATATTACATTTTATCTCAAAAAATTACATTTTTATCTATAAAGTTTTTATTTTTATGTATAAAAGTTAAATATTTATGGAAAAATTATGTTTTTATAAAAAATATTATGTTTTTTAGAAAAGAACACATTTTTATAAAAATATTTTTTTTATACAATAGATTATATTTTAATAAGAAAATTTACATTTTCATAGAATAATATTATATTTTTATAGAAAACATTATATTTGTATAGAAAAATTATAGTCTTATAGAAATTATCAAAATTACAAATGAAATATAATTTTTCATGCATTAAAAAAAATGATTCACCTTATTAGAGCCATAACTTTTGACTATTTTGTCTATTTATGTTGATATTGAAAAGGTGATTCCATGTGCATGTTCTACATTAGGCATTTTTTAATAAAATTGTAATATTTTTTTATAAAAAGGTATTTTATTTTTATAAAACCTAATATTTTTACAAAAAAATGTAATTTTTATAGTTAAAAGTCTATTTTCTAATAGAAACTATACTATTTTCTATCAAATGTAATTTTTTTATTAAACTTAATATTTTTATATAAAAATATAATTTTTTATAGTTGAAAGTTTTTTTGTATAAAAATATAATATATTTATAAAAATTTAATTTTTCTATGAAAATTTAATTTTTCTATTATGGTGTAATCTATCCTAATAAAAAGTATAATATTTTCTATAAAAAATGTAATCTTCTCTATAAAAATGTAAATTTTCTATAAAAATGTAATATTTTTCCATAAAAATGTACTCTTTCCTATAAAAGTATTACCTCTTCTTCTGTAATATGTTTCATATGGGAGTGCATTGCAAGATTTATTAAAATATATATAGTACTTGTATTATCATATTATACTTAAATAGGCTTACTGAAATGACTACCAAGATCTTTTAGAGTTTTCTTCATTCAACATACTTAGGTGCAACATGATATTATTACAATATCTTATGCCTCTATTATAAATAAGGATAATGACTCTTTCTTCTTACTATGACATGATACAAGTATATCCTTGAGATAAAATGCACCTCCATTGGTGCTCTTCTTGTTATCCGCATAACCTACCCACTCAACATCCAAATATGAAATAAGTATGAAATCCTTACCTTTTGGGTACCAAATATTGCAATACATTATTCCTTTGAGATATCACAAGATGTGTTCTACTGCTATGACATGTGCTTCTTTCTTACTTGCTTAAAACCATGCAACCATGAAAATTTCCTATAAAATATCTATATTTCTATAGAAAAATATATTTTTATAAAAATATTGCATTTTTATAGTAAGAATATTTTTAACTATAAAAGTTATATTTTTATATAAAAACTATGTTTTATAATAAAACTTTAATTTTTTATAGAAAATATTATAATTTTATAGTAAATATTATAAATAAATTGGAGCATCAACAACCAATTGGTTATGAAAGCATTCCTTTTAGGTGGAGGGTATGCTCAAAGTATGACCACCTAGAAAAATATTAACCGCACATTATACCAAGATAGTTGATATCAAATATCTCTGAGGATGGTTTTAAACAACCAAAATTTATTAGTAACATAGGTACTTACCCACTCCCCCCATAGTAGGCCCCCTTAACCCTAATTTTCCATAAGGCCCCACTGCTCCACTCACTACCCAAAATAGCTTTCATTATCTACAAACACTAAAACCCATCCAAGAAATTTGAACACCTCCTCACCCTAAACCTATGACCCTTATTCCTATATCCCTTACACAAAATCCCAATCCCATAATCAATAGTCTGTTATTCTCCCCAAACCCAATCAATACCCTAGTTATAGTAGAGCACTCATTACAAACTTAAGAAATGGACACCAACAAGCTAGATAGTCAGCCTAAAATAGACACTCATTAGCTAGAACCCCAAACCCAAATGGGATCCACTAAGAAAAAATTACAAAAGCATTCTTATAGATATCCCACTATTAAACAAACCCAAAACCAACTAAAAGTAATACAATTAGGCATACACAAGAAAAGAGATAATTAATTAAAGAAAGAAAAACTAGAGTAGGTTGCTAGAGAAGGCATAGAAAATGGATTGTAGTACCAGCTTGAGCATATGATAGATCCCAAAAATTCCATATAGGCCAATGATCATCTCATCTTGGAATACTTGAGGTATTTATGCCCTTAAAAAAATTAGAATGGTATGATCTCTGATTCAACAAGAAAAACCTTCTATTCTATTTCTTCAATAAATAAAATCTTCTACTATTGAAATAGCAAACTTTAAAAACATAATTTGGGCTCATTGTAACCTTTTTGCCTCTAACTTGAATGGGAACTCAAGGGACCACTCTATTTTATGAGATATAAAAATTATAGAATGCACCATGATCTCTATAAAATATTCTTGGATGTATGTCCTATTCAAACATATATATACTAATTTCCTTTTTGCTTTTATTAACATTTATATCCCCCAAGGATTTGGAAAAAGATCGAATGTTGGAACCAATTATCAAAATGGTTGAACTTACATAGTGATACTCCTTGCATAATAGGGGGAATTTAATGCCATCCAAAATCTAATTGAAAAATAGGGTGGCAAGCATAGATTGAAAAGATGTGAGGAGGAATTTAGTAGATTTATTGAACCATTCTACAACAAAGGTGAATTTTCCTGGTCCAACAAATGGTCAAAAGATTTCAAAGTTCTTAAAAATATTGATAGATTTATATTCACACCTCATTGGGCCTCTCAAGGATTTATTATGTAAATAGAAATTTTACCATTATGGGGATCTAATTAATGACATATTTCAGCAATAATTGACTTGCATTGCAAGCATAAAACATGAGGCTTTTAATAACCTAGTTGAGGAATGATGGCTTGAAGAAAGTCATTTTTATGGCATCCATATGTTCCAATTCTCCACCAAACTACATAGATTGAAGGAAAAGCTAAAAATATGGAATAAGAAATCCTTTGGAAAAATTGATGAGAATATTATGCTACTATAAGAAGAGATAAAACTAGAGTAGGAGAACCTTCACTATGATGAAGATACACATATGCTTGAAAAAGAACAAAAAAATGCTCCAATAACTTAATATATATCTCCATGAGGAAATATTTTGGAAGCAAAATTCACATGTGTAATGGTTGAATTTGAAGGATATGGTAAAACCAAATTTTTTCATGTGTTTATCATGTCTATCAGGGTAATTAACTAGATCACCAAACTTCATATAATAGATGGTTAGGTCCTCACAATGCCACATGAATTGGATAATCATATTATCTCTTTCTATAAGAATCTTCTCATAGAAGAATAAAATAGCAAAAATGAAACATAAGAGAAATTTATAAACACCATTCCAACTCTTATCTCCCCATCCTAAAATGAAATACTACCAAATCCCATCACAAGAGAAGATAGCACTCTCACAAATGAAGAGTTTTGGTTCCCTAAGCCCTGATGGTTTTCCTCCATGTTTCTTTCAACACTTTTGGTATCTACTCAAGGATGAAATTTTCAAGGTATTAAAATATTCCATACATTCAAAATAATTATTGGTAAGACTTAACCATACCTTCTTAGCTTTGATTCCTAATACTATATAGGTGGATACAATTAAGGCCTTCTAACCTATACCCCTTTGTAATAACATATGTAAAATTATTTCTAAGGTGGTTGTAAATCAACTCAAATAAGTTATTCCTAACATCATTTTATAATAATAAAAAGCTTTTATTAAAGGAATAAAACTCATGGATGGATCCATCCTCATTCATGAATTAATACATTCTATTTTCAAGTCCAAAAGTAAAGGCCTTCTTATGAAGGTTGACATGAAGAAAGCTTTTGATCACATTAATAGGAGTTTTCTCCTTTGAATGATATAGAAAAATTTAATTTTAGTAAGGAATGGATATAATGGATATCATACCTCATCATTAGCCCTCCTTCTATATTCTCATCAATGGAAGTGCACAAGGTTAATTCAAGAATTCATGGGGCCTTCAATAAGGTGATCCCCTTCCATCCTACTTATTTATCATTATTTCATAAGGTCTTAGTAGGGGATTGAGAAACCCCTTATCCATTAATAAGATAAAATACCTCTACATTAATATGTTATTCCCCTATGATTCATTCCCGAATTGTAGATGACACCCTCGTTATAATTTACCCCTCAATCTAAGAGATTCATTCTCTCAAAACCCTCCTTAATTCTTATGAAATATCCTCGAGCCAAGAAGTTAAATATTCCAAGCTAAATATTTATGGTTTGAATACCCCTCCTAATCTCTTGAGAAGAATCTCCCAACTCTCAAGCATGTCCATTGATTCTCTACCTAGTACCTATCTAGGTGTCCCCCTTTTTTAAGGTAGAAAAATTGGGAATTTTTGGGAAATAATCATTGCAAAGCTTACTTCTAAGCTAGTAAATTAGAAAAATAAGTGGATATCCTTAGTTGGTAGGTTATTTCATATAAAATTTATTCTAAGTGTAATGCCCATTTTTTGGATGGGGGTCTTATGGTTCCCCTCTAATATTCTACATAAAATAGAGAAGACAATGCATAATTATCTTTAGAAAGCAAATTCATAGGAAAGGAAAATCCATCTAGTTGCATGGGAGGTTGTCTGCTCTAAAATAAAAAAATGGGGATTATGTATAAGGAAGATAAGGGATATGAACACAAATCTCTTGGGAAAGTTAATTTGGTGTATTTTATCTAATCATGATTCATGCTAGAATCAAATTATCCAAACAAAGTACCTAGAAAATTATTAACCTATCTATATCTTCATTGTTGTTAATACCCCTATTGGCTCCATGCTTTGGAATGGCATTAGAAAGGCTAGAACTCATATTATAATGTTTTAGAAATAGATATTATCTAAGGGAAAAAATATCAATTTTTGGTAGGGTACTTGGTTGGCTTCTTATCCTCTTCAATCGTTAAATAAATTTTAAAATATCCAATTATTGCTAAGTAAGAGATGGGGTAAGTAAATTAAATACTATTGGTATTGGTCAGATTGTAATGGAAAAAACATAAAAGCTTAGAAACCTCTTGATCATACTCCCTCTTATTTAGGCAATGAAAAAATTGAACTAGAATCCCTCCTCCACTGATACCAACTCAAGCCATATGGGGAAGATCAATTGGTTTGGTCCCTCCACCCCTTAGGTACTTAATATATTAATATATCTTTTAAAGTAATCTTGTGATTGAAGAAATCAACCCTTTCTAAATTAAATTTTACTCTACCAAGATCTCAAGAAGGAACTTACAACATCAACATAATAGGATAATAACTCAAGCCAATCTCAAAAATAACACAATATATAAAATGGTTCCTTCCTCCTCAAGAGTATATCCACTAGCTAGGATCTTATTCTCAAGGACCTCTATTACAAAATCTCTCCTCTCTCTCTCAAACTCTAAACCTATAACAAAGCTTGCATAACAATTTTCTTAACTGAGAGGGGAGAATTCTTATCTTTTTATAAGAAGAAACCCACTCTAAATTTAATCCCTTCTCTATTTTTAATCTCATAGCTATTGTAAATCCTTCTCTTATTTTTATTTCCTTAATACTTTAAGGTATCTAATGATACTTTAAGTATTAAGTGAATTTACATTAAGAATAAATATTACAGAATATTACATTACAAATTCTGACACTACCCCTTAATGTAATATTGGGATAGAGTGTAGAGAAAAGAAGAAAGATAGAGTAAGAGAGAGTTCTCCTCCAAAGAGATACATGCATTCTCAAGATGAAACCTTTAAACTATAATAAGCTCATAAATAATATCAATTAGATGCATCATATAACATTCATATCAATCATAAAATAAATTAACTAAGTAATGTTATCCATAAACTAATCAATGATGCACTATAAGTCATCACAAATATGTCAAGCCAATACTTATAGTCATCTATTGTATATAGAAATATATCTTGATCAATAATAAAAAGAGCATATGCATATATAACAAATCACCTATGGATAACCA
>Ga0115846_101189_pt1 | contig 11808 bp, 10 predicted proteins | sample InSIn5gowninarea_2_FD_83860 | JGI IMG/M metagenome (GOLD analysis project Ga0115846, IMG submission 83860)
CCCAGTCCCAGCGGCAGAGTCGACCGCCTTCTTAGGTGGACGTCCTCGTCGTTTTGGCACTTCGTTTGAGCTCTCCTCCATTTCGTTATTTGATGATTTATGCCTCGTTACACTATCTTGGGTAGATCGCAAGAGGAGGATGCTGTTTGTGTCTGCAACGCTTGAACGAGGTAACTTTTTTCTAAAGACAGGCGGTTTCAGCTCCGGTGCACGTGATCATACCCTTTCGGTTCTACTCCAGACGGGCACACTTATTCCTCAACAACAACCTCGCATCGACTTGTGCACCGACGATGATGTCCACAGGTGAGCAGGGAATATTCTATCGCTACCTATCAACGACTAACATTTGTCGCAGAGAACCGCCATGAGCGACATCTCATGCGACAACGCGGTGCCGGGTATTGTTTACTGTAAACAACAGCCTAGCAACGACAAGACTGACCATTATCAGGGCTCGAGAACTGAAGACAGCGACATTTGGCTTCAGCTTCAGCAGTTTCCCACCTTCTCTGCCTCCACCTACGACTGCCACAGCTCGATCACCACGAGAATCACCCAAGAAATCGCCTCGCAAGTCACCTAGAAAGTCATCTCCGCAGAAGACGTCGCCTGAGGAGAAGTCGTCTACGACACTCTCATCGCAGCAGCCAGTACCTATCGTAGACGCTTTCAACCCCGAGGCAGCTCGGAAAGCAGCGAGCTCCAAGAGAAAACGACCAGGAACAGCAGCCACCAGAGGCGAGGGTACAGCTCGGAGCTCGAAGAGACGGAAGACTGTGGAAGTGCCAGTACAGAGAGCAGATGAAGTCATTCGGGATGCTGGAAGCGATGCGAAAAATCTGCATGAGATCGCTGTGATCACCTTAGTTGACCAGCCAAAAGCTGCCAAGCGTGGCCGTCCTGCTAAAGAGAAGAAGGAGGCGAACAAGAGACAACGCATTACCAAGATTAAGAAGCTCAGTACTGAGGGGCTTGCTGGCGAAGCGCTCAAGACAGTTGCCAGCTCTGATGACCACGATGAGATCATACAGGATAAGTCTGGGCGTGATGCTGAATCAAGCAAGAAATCGGAGACAACAAATCAAATCAACCTAGAGCAGGCAACCAGAGATATGAAGGTGACAGCACCTGCTTCAAAACGGCTAGCAAGACAGAAACAAACTGCACAGACAGAACAGGCGACAACAAGCCCGAAAGATCAGCAGGACAACCAAGAGGAGAGCGTTGCGATCGAGGAACGCGATCGCAATATTGAGAAACACACCGTGCGAGGACGCAGGCGTGAAGGCCAAGCACCTCGTTATGCAGAGTCGGATGGGGAAGAGGACAGTCGGCCAATGAAAATGAAGGGCACAATCAAGCAAGCTGAGGCAATGAATTCCACATCATCCCAGTCAACTAATCGGAAAGATGAAGAGGCACGAGTCAACCAAGATAGTGTAACGAGGCATAAATCATCAAATAACGAAATGGAGGAGAGCTCAAACGAAGTGCCAAAACGACGAGGACGTCCACCTAAGAAGGCGGTCGACTCTGCCGCTGGGACTGGGCCACCCAGTCGAGCTAAGAAGGCCGCAGCACCATGCAAGGTGCAACCTGAAAGCGAGCTTGAAAGCAATTTCGGACATCATGTGTCACAGCCTGTTACATCGGCTGCTGAACCATATGGAGATAACAAGTCGACAACAGAATCGGCGAGAGAGACATTGACAGATGAAGTTCAACATGGTCCGGATGTTACAGTAAAGAGAACGGACAGTCAACCCAGACGTCGCGGTAGGCCGCCAAAGGTCAAGATCCAAGCCACTACCAACATAGAAATTAGACCAGCCTCAGTCAAGGAACCTGTGACAACAAAAGCCACTCCTGACCTGAAAGTATTGAGCACAAAGCCAAGAAGAGGTAGGCCAGCAGAGGCGGCTGCGAAGCCGTTGTCGGCGAGCGTGGAGGCAGCCATTGGAAGTACAGAGTCCACAATCCATCACACCTCAAGAGCCGGTGAAATGTCTAGTGAGATAGCACAAGAGGTCACAGCACCCAAGCGGCGAGGAAGGCCACCCAAAACCCGGGACACGCATGAAGTCATCGTCAAAGCTACAAAATCTGCCAAGAAGAAGACCGCGAAGAGTAGTTGTGATGATGAGCGTCCTGACGTGCCAATAACACAGCCTCCAGCAGACCAACAGGTCCTTGACACGGTAGAGCCAAAGTCGACCATACTTGTGAAGCAGAAGAAGCGAAAGGTAGAGGCCAAGTTCGCGGAGCAGGAGGAAGAGCAGGAGGAAGAAATAGTCGTGGAAAAGAAGCCCGCTACAGATGTTACTGACGAGCGAACTTGCCGAACTGAGTACACAAAGCCGGCGAAGAAGAGGACGTTGGATCATGCACCAGAAGTTGAAAACGATGTACAGAAGCAGGAGACTGTGCGACCTCCAGTACTGACAGCACGGTCCACCAATCTTTTGGTATCACCACGAAGGACTCGAACTACTAAGCCCAAGGCCTTGCCAATGTTCAAGATGACCAGTAAGCGCAAGGCACAAGGGGAGTGGCAGAAGGAGGACTGGTTCGAACCCAGCGTCCCAACTACTTTGCTTAGATGAGCGTCATGAGAAGGAGCGACAGGCAGAGATGTTATTGTTTAGAGGTTTTCATCATTTAGTGTCAGCATTTTGGAAAGGGCCTGGTGCCACAACCTGAAACCTATTTTAGCTTGATCAAAGTGGCAAATCATTTCTACACTTCTCCCCTCCTCTTGACTTTTACACATCGCAACACATCTAAGGTCTTACAGCTTGCGCCACATAAGTGCTGAATAGAGAGCAACCGATTGCGCTCGTGCTCACGGTTGTTGATGTGCCGCGATGGCAAGGTCTCCGACAACGACAACCACCTCAACCACTGGTCGATCTCACGAAGTCAAGCTTGCTAAGAACAACTTGGCTATCGGGTCTCGGCGGAAGACAAGAGAAGCAATAGCACTGCATTCCTCGACCGAAATAAAGGTCTCGGAGGATTGTGAGCTCGCGGTTGTCGCGGTTGTTGTGGCTACATACCTCAAAAGAGGACACCAACGCCACCGTGTGCTTCTTCTTTCGTCCTTAATCTGGAGCAACGTGCATTGCGATACGAGCTCGAAAGAAATGCACAATGACGACGATTGACACGTCGCCCTTGACAGCATCTTCTCTTTGACTCTCAACGATTTTCAGAGCGCTGGATATACCTTGCGGTAGAATACTCTGAAGTGCTCTGCATTGCTCACATTCTTGAAATTTCAGCTTGCTGCATTCTACATCTACTTCATCTCTTCAAATCTCTTTCTCATACCAAGCCCATCGGGCCACTTATCGTCCCCTCACCCTTTGCTCCCCTACCCATAAGTTACAGCTCAAGAAAGGCCATTGTGAACTTCTCGATCCTCTCCACCTTCTCTGCCAACTCATAGGAACGCCAGAACAGCTTAATTCTTAGAGGCGGACATTTCACTCTCTTCCACTCCTACACTCCCTAAGCAAACTCTTTCTTCTTCATCTATAACCTCTTCACGTTCACACACACCCTCTCTGCTCCCCTCTCTTCCCACTCCTCCACCACTCCTCTCCTCATCCGTCATCACACTCACTTTTCGTACAATGAAAGCCAGTCTCTCATTAAAAGCACTAACCTTACAGATTGCATTCACAGCTGCATTGCCACACCCTGCCGCACAGGCACCACCAGAGGATTCCATCGCCTTCACGTCTGGCAGTCTCATCTACGAATCACCCGAATCGTCCACTTTCACACCGCTTGCAACTCCTTCTTCATCCTCAGTATGCACATCACAGAGGACCTTCACGGTCACTGGGGTAGTGTACGAAACGGTCACAATCGATCCAAAGGGCTTGAATGGCCCACCAGCAACTACATCTAGCATTGCGACGTCACCATCGAGCGTGTCTACCTCAATCTCGTCGAGTCTCTCTTCAGTATCAGTGACATTCGGAACTGAGGTCATAGTCTCGTCAGCAGTGATGCCTGCGCCTTCAACAATTGTGCCACAAAGTTCTGGCGAGAACACCGTGATGACGACCTTGACCACATCACAAGTCCAAAGTGTTACGTCCTCGATGACTACAACGGACTCTGGAGTAAGTTAATTTGTGATCTCAGAACAATGCTGCATTTTTTGGGTTTCGAAAGGAAACTTCAGGTCGTGCTTGCCTTTTTCAACATTCAGAAACAAATGACATTATACATCAAAATTCCTGTTCATGTCTCACCACTACACCTCCGCATACAAAGTATTATTAAGCCCTAGATCCTAATTATATATCTTTTTAGACTGTCATCACCAGTCTCAATACTACCGGCCACGAAAGCTCGCAACCATTTCCTACCACCGTCGGCAGCGCAACCGGAACACTTTCGCTCATTACCACTGGCTCAAACGTCATTTCCACCAGCAGTGCGCCGCTCATGCCGACGGCGGCCACTTCCAATAATATCTTCGTCGCGATCGCAACCGAGTCTCCCCCTCCTCAGATCAATTCCCGTGCCGATCACGGCGCCGCGCGTCAAGGTATTGCGGTCCAGGGCAGTCCCATTGAAACAAACAAGTTCTACGCCAACTTTTTTCTCGGATCTCGTCTCGATGCAACTTGGACGCACCCCTATTCCGTACAATGGCTAGGAGGAGGAGGACAACCGACAATGAGTTGGGGACTTAGCATATCTCACGTGGAGGCCAGTCAATACGCTTTCAGTGGCAGCAACAGCGTGACAAACACGCCGACTGCATTAGTCAATCCGCTTGGCATCAATAATATGATCTTGTCGGCGCTGGAGCTTGGCAATTCAACAAGCTTGACTATGGACTCCCTCCAAGGCTTCTCTGCCAATGTTAATCTAGCAGTCAGTGGTGGACTGACACCTATCATTACCTTTCCTCTCGTCCAGGGCATGGGTTTCGTGACGGGACTCTACAACGCTGGCACGCCCCTTATCCAGACTGGCACTGGTTGCAACAGCCTATTGTACGGAGGACTGGTGCATGACAACACAGCGAGATACATTGTCGCACTTAGCGATGGTCATTTCTGGCTCATCTACGTGACGCCTATCGCCAATGAGCCGCTTCCCGTCCTAACACTCCTTAATCCTACCACCATTCAAGCGAACCAACCATTCTCGGGCACGATTCAGATTGCTAAGAATCCTGGAGGTTCCAGCGCTAACCTCCCAATCTTCGACGGCTCAGCTGGTGTTTATCCTACTAGCGGTTCCGTCTCTGGTACCGCTTCTGGCACGACTGGTAGTTACACCTTGTCGTGGACGAAGGGGGGTAACATCGCACGGCCATTGCTCATGTTTGCTCTTCCTCATCATGTTCAATCTATCGTCAGCTCGCCATATGCAAGACGTGCCAAGCGTCAGGCCGCTGCAACTCTGATGACTGGCATTCAGCTTCAGACAACCACTAAGGGTACCGCTACTGGAATAGTCGGAGACTCATGGACGTTGGTTGAGAACGATCTCCCACAGTCAATGAGCTTCGCACCTTGGACTTCCACTTCAGGAAGTGTCGACTCAATTTCTGACGATGTTGCTACACTCATGAACCAAGTTGCCACTTCTGAGCTTGGTCAAGACATGTATGCGAACACGGTGGCCCTTGGTAGTATGTACTACTCCGGCAAAGGACTTGCTAAGTACGCTGCCATGATTTATGCTGTCAACGATCTCGGAAACAACACTGGTCTTGCTTCGGCCGGTCTACTCAAGCTCAAAGACAACTTCAACGTCTTCGTCAACAACACCCAGCCCTATCCACTGGTCTATGATTCAGCCTGGGGTGGTGTCGTCTCGTCCGCTGGTTACACCTTGAACGATCCATATGCCGATTTTGGAAACACCTACTACAACGACCATCACTTCCACTATGGCTACTTTGTCTACACTGCCGCCGTCATCGGCTACCTTGACCAAACTTGGCTCACAGAAGGCACAAACAAGGAGTGGGTCAATATGTTAGTCCGCGATTACGCCAATCCAGTAAGCACTGATGGCTACTTCCCTTTCTCTCGCATGTTCGATTGGTATCACGGCCATTCCTGGGCAGCCGGTCTTTTCGCCTCCGCAGACGGCAAGAATCAAGAGTCATCATCCGAAGACACCTTCTCCCTCTACGCCATGAAGATGTGGGGCAAAGTGACTGGCGACCCCAATCTAGAAGCCAGAGGCAACCTCCAGCTCGCGATCCAAGCACGCTCACTATCAAACTACTATCTCCTCCAAAACAACAATACAGTCGAGCCCGCTCAGATCCTACCCAACAAAGTCTCCGGCATCATCTTGGAGAACAAAATCGACCACACGACGTACTTCGGCAACAATCCTGAATACATCGAAGGCATCCACATGCTGCCTCTATCACCTGCCTCGAGCCTATCACGACCAGCAGCCTTTGTGTCACAGGAATGGACGACGTACTTCGATAATGGACGTGTGGATGCTGTAGCGGGTGGTTGGAGGGGAATATTGTATGCTAATTTGGCGCTGGTGGATCCGAAGAGTGCGTATGCGTTTTTTGCGCAATCGAACTTTGATGATAGCTGGCTGGATGGTGGTGCTAGTCGGACTTGGTATCTGGCTTTTTGTGCTGGGTTGGGTGGCGCGTGACGAGGATGGTGGCAGGGAGAGGCAATGGGTAAATGAAAGAGCTGGCAGGGACAAGGAGGTATTAGCATGGTATGGTATGGAAGAGTAGTCTGCATTAGCATTGAATGGCGCTTGCGTTACTGGTAAAAGCATTGACCGGGCATGTATAGATTATGAATGACCTGGGTAATGTTATATGAGGTCAATGAATGCATGATGAAGGCCAATGATTGTCTTGTTCGACAACATGGACCGAACCTAGATCCCGTTGAAGCGCTTTTAACACTCTAAGATGCAGACCAAATAACCACTTTGACCTCTTTTCACAAACTGAACCAAGACTTCATCTTGCTGACGATGCTCAATGTGAGGAAACATACTTTTATTGATTGATTGATTAATTACATACTAGTGAAAGCACTAACCAAAGCATACCACCAATCAATCACGATTCACATCCAGTATCAATCAAGTAACCCAGCAGCAGAAACAAAAAAGCACAAACCAAGATATAACACTAAGAAGAGCATCTCACTGGGCCCCCATGATTGACACAGATGTACCAACCAAGTGACCAAGTAGAAAGCCAGAAAGCACAAAACGTAACAATAACAGACCCAAGACTCCAACTTATCAATCACCTCTCTTATCATGCGCCCCCTCACTCAGGACATCTCATCAGCACCATGTTGAATGATGCAAGTCCAGAAGGCATGTATGTTGAATGATGCCAGTATGTGTAAGCCGTCCTAAGTAGTTCGCTCACTTGCCAGCACGTTCGCCCTCATCTCCACCGTTCTTGTGCAAGTCTTCAAAAGCCCTGAGACAGACCATCCACTCCTCCTTGGTCCTAAGATGCCACCCAGGGGTATAAGTAGCGCGTGTCGAACCTTTAGGAACATCATCGCCCTCCCCATGCTTCCAGACGTCAGGCCTGATAGACATAGGCGGAGGCACAATATATCCTTCCTTAACAAGCTGGAAGATGATCTCCTTATCAGCTTCTGTAAGCGGTTCTCCGGGCAGCTTGCCAAGAACAGTTTCAACAATATGCCTCCAGTCTGCTGGAATTTGGTGGTCGTCGCTTTCTGCAGTGAGTAAGCGTGAAGGTACAGGAGTGCCATCTGGAAAGGTTGGATGTTGTTTCTTGTACGTAGGAGATGGTTCAAGGAGTGGCAGAACGTTCGATTCATCGTGCTTCCTCATCTCATGACGCAACCAGACAGGCATGATGTGTGCATAGCTATCCTTGGGACCATCGATCTTGGTGAAAATAGACTTTCGCTCAAGATCAACCGCGGCAGATTTGGTGGGTGGAGGCTGGACAGTATCTTCAACGATGAGGATGGGGGAGCGAGGGCGGGCAAAGCTCGAGCTGAGGCGGCGAATGACGTCCTCCGTTGACACAATGTTGGATTTCGCAGCGGTTGTCGTAGCAGACGGCGCAAGAGACCCAGCGATGCCAGTGACTGAGGGAGAGGCAGAATCGAGTTTAGGATTAGCCATACCAGTGAATGGAATAGATGTCTTTACTCTGGCAAGAGTTGATGCCCGAGACTTGGCATAGAGCTGCGCTTCGATCTTGCGTACACTGGTCGTCATACCAGCCAAAGCTGAAGACAAGTCTTTGACATTCTGAAAGAGCTCCAGTTCGGAGTCATCGTCGTGTTCAGAAGACTGAGCTCGAGGTGGGGCCGCAATTGTAGCCTCTGGCACAGATGCACTGCCTGCAGTAGCCGTGACTACCTGGGCAGCAGAAGTAAGGTAGCTTCGGCTGGAACCAGAAGCCGAGACTGAGCGATATCCGGTGCTCAATGAGCTATATACTGGTGAGCTATATATGTTGCTCGAGGTCTGAGAGGTCTAAGAGGTGAAGTTAGCGTATGTTCGTTTATGTGAAACTGAGAAGGTGAAAACATGTCGCAAGCAACAACTGAAACGCAACAATGCCGCGTTGTGCAGAACGCGCACAAGCAGAACACAACGACAAGATATCACAGCAGGGCGGAACCATCATTAGTACGAGACGGGAAGTGGCTAGAATTACCTTTGCATCTGTCGGTGCTGATGCAACTTTATCATTTGGGTGCAAAACGACGCCCGCCGGTCTATTGGCCCAGCACAGCTCTCGACGTTGTACTGCGCGCTGTAGCTCCCGCTCAAGTTTGAATCGTTCTTCGCGAGCTTCCCAAGCTGCCTGACGTGCCGCTGCTTTCTCGCGCTGCTCTTTTTTGTGCCGAGCAAGTAGAGCTGCATTGATGGCTCCAATAGGACGACCAATATCAAGGGAGGACACAGAATCGCTAATATCACTTTCCTCGCCAATATCAAGGGATGGAATTGAATCACTGATGTCATATTCTTCACCACTGTCTCGATCACTTCTGGGTGGCGTATCATGCATCACGTGTGTATTGCCGCATGTTCTTCCTGAGTTCGAAGAAGGAAATGGTCTTACCTTTACTCGAGTCGACAATTCTTCTGCTGAATGGTAAGGAGGGTATGTCGGAACATGCTGAGCCGATATGGAATCCTCGTCCGGGGCAAATACGGCAGTCGTGACGTCAGCAGGTTTTTTGCCCTCGCGAATAGCATGAGATCGCGAGGCAGTACGTGGTGGGGGTGCTTCGAGTGGAAAATGCTCATAACTTTTGAGTGGTTCGCTGAAAAGGGTGCCAGAAATCACTTCTGGTGTGGGTTCAGGGGGAAATAATGTTCCAGTCTCGGCACATCTTTCTTCGGGAGATAGGTAGTCTCCGTCGTAGTCAGGTTGCCCGAGGCCGTTGGTTTGAGAGCCAGAACTGTTAGAGAGGGTTGATCTTCCATTTGATTCATCACCGTGAAGTCGAAGGTGACCAAGACTGCCAAGTACAGTGTGACCATTGGTCGCGTTAGCCAAAGGTGGAATTCTGGGAGTACAGGGATGTCCGTCTGCGTTAACACCCTGGATGATCCCAATACGAAGTCGCTCGAAGGGAATATCGGCGAGACTCTGAACAGCGGAAGGTGATGGTATGTAGTATCCATTGCCAGTATTCCAGGCACATGATACAGGTGAATTGGTTCCAACAGAACTGCAATCTTCGACGGTCACATCACCATTAGGCAACTTTGTGACGACCTGCATTTCGAGTAGTCCTGATGAGTATATTGATGACGAAACTCCAGACGCTCTTTCTTGACCAGACATTGGGTTGTATCTCACTGTGCTGTGTTCCTGGAAGTCATCGTTATTTTGTAAGTCCAGCGGAAATATAAGAGAAGTCGTCGAATCTGAGCGGAAACCGACGCCTGGTCGACGCTCAGATTCACTGAGCGCAGAGGAAGACGAATTTGTAGTCACAAGTTTTGTCGAAATAGGCTTTTGTGCGTTGCTATGTTGATGTTCTTCTGGAGTTTCTACTGCTGCCTTGGTAGGACGGAAAAGCGCAAACCCAAAAGTTGGGCTTGGTCTTGCAGTAGATATGGTTGTGAAGGTAATCGAGGACGATCGGGACGCGCGCTCGACATCAACTGGACGCGAGGAGAATGCATGATATTGGCTGTAATTGGCATTTTCGAAATCTGACCTATAACCAAAGCTGTCGGATTGATAGCTTTCGGTGGCACCGAAGTTGGAAACGTCCGCGTCGTTTGCGTAGGTGTTGTCAACGATACTGGCTACCAGCTCCCGCGTAGAAAAGCGCAAGCTTTGTCTCTTGTTGTCATCGTCATTATCGTCAAGTACTGAATCTCTTCTCGTCTCGTTGAACGCGGGTGGGATATAAGTCACCGCGGGAGTTGTTGCATCACTTCCAGCTCTTGAGGACCTCGCCGAGGTGATCAGATCACTAACGGTAGTAGCCTTCGGCGGCAGCTCGGCAGGAGATTGTGGTGTGAATAGGGGATGGAAGGGGTTAGTCAGTATTTCGACAGTTGCAGGAAACAGTTCGTTGGTAGTCTTCTTTGGAATGGGGATGCTCTTGGTTGGACCTCGTGTGGTTGATTTGAGCGACTTGTTGAGCTTTCGTTGTTCTTTCCTCGAGAGGACCATGATGATAGACAGTGGTAAGCGATATATATGATGTGCCAATGATTGATTGATGCGACTGTGATAAGACAAAGTCAAAAGTGGTGTGGCTGTGATGATAACTATGAATCAAAAGTTGAGAGTACGAGACTTTGCTTCGAGTTCATCGTCTGTTTACCGGGCAAATGCTCGATCGTGACTACCTACGGAGTTGACTTTCGCACCTGCCTCATATTTCTCAGAAATTCCACCCATCATAACGCTAGACTTCGACTAACAAGCCAAACACCCAAGACGCCGATAGTCGTGGCGATCAAAATCATCCTACCTTCCTTAGTGAGTCCTAGATAAGCGCCCAAACCCACCACTAGCTCTCGCTTACGAGCCGCACTTCTCTGCGACTTCCATTGACTATTCAGTGAGAAAGGCGACTTGTAATCTTGCGACTGTGACTCTGCTCTCTGCATATCCAATTGGACAGCCAAACCAACAGGTCGATGATCTGAACTTGGTTGAAGCGGCATGCACGAATACGACAACATCTTGACAGCACTTGTAGACAGATATGAAGAATATAGAATGCGATCACACCAGCTCGGTTGTCTGTGCTTAGCCCAATACCAGGTGTCAGGCTCTTCCGAGGTCAGCTTTGAATACCTGTCAACATCGTACTTGTAAGTCGGTGGAAACTCAATAGGGGCCTCAGTCAGAGAGTGAAGAGTCCTGCCAGCATTGCGCTCTCGCGAGAGTTGATCTCGTTTCAGGAGATGGGAATAGTGCTGTGGTTTGGATGAGTCAGTGACTGGCTGAGGGAATTGCTGATGATCATCAATCTTGGGCGAGACATCACTGGCGCGGTAATTAAGATCGCCACTAAAGTACAGAGGGTAGTTGTTGAAGATGCCAGATGATGATGTGTTGAAAGCACTATTCTCGCCATTGCCCTCCTGTAGCAGAGGCTCCGCCTCTACAATATTGCCACCGCTGTCACCAGTTTTCGCATGATCTTCGCTAAGTCCGGTTCCGCTTGAGAATACTAAGCTGCTCACAATGTTATTCCAGTCCTTGATATTGGCGAGGAAAGTGATATTAGCGATTCTGTGTCCTCCCTTGATATTGGTCGTCCTATTGGAGCCATCAATGCAGCTCTACTT
>Ga0115846_101190_pt1 | contig 11807 bp, 16 predicted proteins | sample InSIn5gowninarea_2_FD_83860 | JGI IMG/M metagenome (GOLD analysis project Ga0115846, IMG submission 83860)
TCACAAAAAGTTAGAGGCGCTCGATCGCGGATGGGAAAGAAACGGAAGGGCGAAACTGCAAGGAAGGGAGCGAAGAAGATGAGGGCGGATGGGAAAGTAATACTATGATATGGAAGGAGTAATGAAGCTTTTAGTAATTGAAATGTGCGTTTATAGTAGCAGTAATCCAGCTTCAGTCCATCTGTTCCAGTTCTTGACCGCCTCACTTGCCGCACTCTTCCCAGTTCCGCCTTCAAGCTCTTCTTCTCGCTTTCTCTTTCTCTCTCTTTCTCCTTCCACCTCAACACATCCCTTCAACCTCACAAGCAACTTCCATCATGCTCAGAGGCTGCCGTGCTGTGCCACAAGCCGTAAGGCGTACAAAGGTCCAGCGAGCCAATGCCCGCTTCCTATCATCTGGCAAGGCCGCTCCTGCTATTGTCAACGCCGCCCGCAATGCGAACAAGATTGCTCCTCAGTCTCAGCGACAGGGCGTTCAAATGAGCAAGGCCGGAGAGGGTGGGTCAGAGATACTTGAACATACACATCACTGTCTGGTATATCGCATACTGATTGCTGCTCTTCTTTCCCTCCTGCGCTCGTCTCGCTTCATCACTTTCTCTCCCGCCTGCGCCCCCTCATTGGCTATCTGCCTCGACATTTCTCATCGAACATTGCAAATCAAATCCAATTTACACAAAACACAACAGCCCGCTCATACGCTACCGCTGCTTCATCAGGACAGGGTAACGTCGGCAAAGTGAAGGCTATTATTGGTGCCGTCGTCGATGTCGAGGTGCGTTCATCACCTACTCGACGCTTGCGCGCCAATCCTGCACTTTCTCCTCCGAGCTGCTTTTCCGTGTTCGTCAATGCCTTGAAGGAGAAGGGAAGCAAGCAAGGAGGGATATTGTAGAGGAGCCAGCGTACGGCACACAGTACTGGAACATAAGCTGATTGCTTCTCTCCTTCTACCCACGCAAACTCCGATTTCATCCTCAATCCTCGGCCAATCGCGCCTGCCCTTGCAATCGAACTTGCTTTATTTCATCTCGCTACTACTCACCACTCAACGGTATCAACATGCTATACACATCAATAACAGTTCGGCGATGATGCTGTCCCATCCATTCTCAACGCTCTTGAAGTCCAGGACTTCCAGGGTGGCCGACTTGTTCTCGAGGGTGCGTGTCTGCTCAAAAAGCGCAGCTCTGCTTCTCCGGTAGAATTGAGGAGCAGAAGGATTGCATCGCATCAGAAGGAATAGAATACTCAAAGCTGATAGCTCTTCTTGTTTCATGACCGCAGTCTCTATGCATCTCGGAGAGAACACTGTCCGAACAATTGCTATGGACGGTGAGTTTGGCTCGTTCTATGGCCTAGCAGCCCAGCTTCGATCTGCTGTTTGACAAGAATTTCACTGAACTAAACTGTCTCTTTTAATGCTCAGGTACCGAGGGTCTCGTTCGTGGTGCCAAGGTCGTCGACACTGGCGCTCCTAGTAAGTTCTTCTCGACCGTCGCTCTCTTCAGACCGACTAGAGCACCCGCTGATTCAACATTTGACTTCGCAGTCATGATTCCCGTCGGCCCAGAGTGCCTCGGACGAATTATGAACGTCATTGGAGAGCCCATCGATGAACGTGGACCCATCACAACAAAGACAATGATGCCTATTCATTGCGAACCTCCTTCATTCGTTGAGCAGTCTACCGCCCCAGAAGTTCTCGAGACTGGTATCAAGGTCGTAGATCTCCTCGCTCCTTATGCTCGTGGTGGAAAGATTGGTCTCTTCGGTGGTGCCGGTGTCGGCAAGACTGTATTGATTCGTGAGCTTGGTTTTTTCACGAGAGGCGCCCGGCAAGAAAGAAGTAGGCTAATATAGTCTCTTCTTCGCTTTTCTTCAGAGGAACTCATCAACAACGTCGCAAAGGCCCATGGTGGTTACTCCGTATTCACAGGTGTCGGAGAGCGAACACGTGAAGGTAACGATCTCTACCACGAGATGATCGAAACCGGTGTCATTCAGCTCAAGAACGACAAGTCAAAGGCTGCTCTCGTCTTCGGACAGATGAACGAGCCCCCTGGAGCCCGTGCCCGTGTCGCCCTTACTGGTCTTACCATCGCTGAATACTTCCGTGATGTTGAGGGACAGGATGTGCTCCTCTTCATTGACGTAGGTCGACTCTGCTTTGTTGCTGTTCTTGAAAAACAGAACAAGGCTGATTGTTGCTCTTTGACTCTAAACAGAACATTTTCCGATTCACCCAAGCCGGTTCAGAGGTATCCGCCCTTCTCGGACGTATCCCCTCAGCCGTAGGATACCAGCCCACACTTTCAACAGATATGGGTGGTATGCAAGAGCGAATTACCACTACCAAGAAGGGATCCATTACCTCCGTCCAGGCCGTCTATGTCCCTGCCGATGACTTGACCGATCCCGCCCCAGCCACCACTTTCGCCCATTTGGATGCTACAACAGTCTTGTCTCGAGGTATTGCCGAGTTGGGTATCTACCCCGCTGTCGATCCTCTTGATTCCAAGTCCCGGATGTTGGATCCCCGAATTGTCGGACAGGAGCACTACGACATTGCTACATCCGTCCAGCGTGTCCTCCAGGACTACAAGGGTCTCCAGGATATCATTGCCATTCTTGGTATGGACGAGTTGTCCGAGGAGGATAAGCTCACCGTCGAGCGTGCACGAAAGATCCAGAGGTTCATGTCACAGCCTTTCGCCGTCGCCGAGGTGTTCACTGGTTACGAGGGCAAGCTCGTCTCCCTCAAGGAGACAATCCAGTCATTCAAGGAGATCCTTGCTGGACAGCACGATAACCTTCCTGAGGCCTCGTGCGTATATTTCTATTACAATGGTGGTCTTTTCTCCGCGCGTTGCTGACTCTACTTTCTCTTCCTTCCGATTTTCTTCTTCCATCTTTCATTTCCCAACTTTCCAACAGCTTCTACATGATTGGAGGAGTCAACGAGGCTGTAGAGAAGGCAGCGAAGATGGCAAAGGAAATGGATGATTAGAACTTTACTACAATTTTTAATGTTCCTGTCCCTAGGTTGACCTGATAGTGTGGAAGAAACAAAACGGTGGCAAAACCCGATCACTCTCCCTCTATTTCTCTGATAGCATAGACGCGAGAGTATGGATGTTGAAGAGCGTTCGCATGTTGTCTGATGCCCATGCAACTCGTGCGCAACTTACTATTGACCCATTGCACTCACAACTATTCCATACATTTCACAATTCTACTATGGCTACTACTGTAGCCTGCTCCTCTGCCTCCATCCATTCTCCAGCAGCCGATGAAGGCGACTACTCTTTCGACGCTGCAGCCGCTCTGCTCTGTTCGAAGCCTGGCAGGACCCTGGATAACTACACATACGGTGACGAGAGTGACGACGAGGATGATGACGATAATATTCAACCAGATAACATCCCTACAGAACTCATGTCTCCTGCTCAGAAACTGTTTCACGTGAACTTCTCATCACTCTACACGCCTAATTTCTTTACTAATTTCACCCAGAAATTGAAGGGTGCTTCGAATTGGGACGATATGATCTCACGCTTTCACTTTAACCCCCGTTACAGAATAACCCCACTGAAAGGCACCATTGTAAACATTCTCTTCACGGTCGCGAAGAACGCACAGGACACCTTGGAATCGTCTCCAACTTACGCTGGTTGCTTTGCTCGCTCTATCAAGATGACTATCAGCAAATTTCTCCCGACTACTGCCTATCGTCTCATGGATATTCTCGAGTGCGGTACTCCCGACGGTCATGATCCCCGAACTGGCCATGCTGTAAATGGAGCTCCAAGCAATGGAAAAAAGAATCTCCTCGTTCACACATGCCCGCATGTCAGCTATCGCGTCTCTAGATGTTGGTCGACCGGCGTCCTATGGCATCGCGTTCGGCTGTTGGGCCTGGTCAGCTATCAACAAACAGCCATTGAATTTGGATGTCGGCAACTCTACACTTCTCAAGAAAACTAAGTGGTTCTGTCTTCCTTACCCGTCCTTCTTTTTCAGAGGCGGAGGTGAAGTGATGGTGAGTATACAGTATCACCTTGCTCTTGGTACGGGTTTCACAGTACAGTAACGCTAATGTACCTGTTAATCCTCCGCAGAAAGCGCTTCTAAATTACATCGTTAGAGTGATAGCTACGATAGTTACCGCTTCGAATAAAGACGTCTTTGATGCCTTCAAAGCAAGTCTGATTGATCAACTACTGTCTTCAAGCTTGTCCTTTCCCACCATTCTCTGGGAGTTACAATTCCCTTCTATTAGGAAGGTAGTATGGGCGACTTCCTATCGAGCATTCGTCGGAAAAATTGGAACCAAGGCCAAAGTCGATTCCTTACTTGATTCTCTAAGCGAGCAGAGGGCTGTGGTAAGACCGGCAAATGAGCCCTGGCTCTGTCTCCGTTGCCAGAAGTTCCAAATCCGCGCCTATGCCTACAAAGGAATGCATGCTTGCTTCTCACGGGCTAATATAAAATCTGGTGTTGAAGGACGTGACTGGAGGAGGTGAGCTGGAGTTTTTTTCAGATGTCAAAGTGCATAATGCAATATTCTGCTGGCATGTGAACAGTCTTTCGTGGACAGAGAAGGGTGCTTTCTTTAACTCGCCGGCTTTTGCTGCCGCAAAGGTATACAACCCAAGAATTAAGGATCCTGTTCTTGCTGCCCAGAAAAGGAAAGAAGCTATCCAGAAGGAAATAGCAGCTAAGACTACCCGAAGACAACAGGTAGCTCGAACAGTCTGTCTGCTACACCCAGACCACCCTAAGGGCCATTACATGGATAATAGCTTTGGCAATAGAGAGCAGCATTACTGCTTCATCAAGGCAAATGCGAGCGCTGGCCTCGCCATTGAGGGTGTCAATTGGCGGAGGTAAGCTTGTTTGCGAATAGCCTGAGTTCGAGACAGCGCTGACATTTTACACACCATCACGTTGCACGCCGGTGAAGAAGCAACCTTCGAAAAGGTCAAGAGGAAATTGCCAACGGGCAAAGCTACGCCAGGCACAAACCTTGGAAAGGGTAGTGGGGGCTACAAGCATGTGCTTCCGGTACCTTGAGGCCTGTCAGTGCTCTCTAATGTGGTTGGCCTACTTCCAATCAGTCACTTCAAGTTCCAGTCCGCTGCTGACTCCTTGTTGTCCTTGTTGGTCTGTCCTTCCATACTTTGGTCTCTTCTCCAGTGGTTACGTTTTCGTTTCTATAGTCTTCTTCCATTCTTCAGTCTTTCAGGAACTCAATTGCCTCGTTTCTTCATTCTACATGTACCAAATGGACCGGCGCTGTCCTTCAGTCGTTATAGCTCCGAAAATTTGCTTTTCAGCTCGTCAAAGCTCGAATTCGCTTTCTCTCGACGTGTCGCAGTGCCGCACCTTCAACGACTCGTTTTACGACACTTTCACGACTCATTTACTACCTTCTGCAACTTCCTCGTGTATCTTTTTAGGCCTTGATCATAGTCCGCAGTCTTCGTAGATACCACCTCAGGCTGCCGGTCATAAAGCTTCTCACAGTGCTACTGCTACTCGATCTTTTTTCTCGCCTCGTATAAATGTTCGCTGCTTTAAGTACTTCATACGCTACGTGCTGATTATCATCAGCAACTCCGCATATTCCGTACTTATCGCGCTCCTCCTCAGTCGCGCTTCGCTTGCCCTTGTCCTTATGCCGATCAACTAATTAACTTGCTCTGTTTGAGAGCGTACAAAGCCAGCCATGTTCAGCGAGTTGAAGCAGATACGGGCGTGAGAGCATGATTCGCTACATTTTGTAATGTTCTTGATGCTGATTACCAGCTGAATACAGGCTAGGCGCGCGTGTAGCCCTGTTACAGGTCAGCTTCTTCACTCAAGCACCACCATCATCATCCGCATGAACTGGCAATCAACGAACCAACGAAAGGTGTAGGAAGCTGACACTTTTACAACAAACGCCTCATGACAGGCTTTAAATTTTGTTTCAGTAATAGCGACAGCGCTCATGCTATGGAAGGGCCTAAGCATAGCTACAAATACCGAATCTCCAATTGTGGTTGTTTTATCTGGATCAATGGAACCTGCTTTTAGGCGTGGTGATCTACTATTCTTGAGCCTCCCTCCTAAAGAACCTCTACAAACGGGCGATATCACAGTCTATAATGTACCTGGAGCGGACATACCTATCGTTCATCGGGTTATTGAGATTCATGATGAGTGAGTTGGGGGACATCCTTTCATTACGCTGGTCAAGAAATTGATGCTTCTATACTATATGTCTGCAGTCCCCCTACACACCTCAATACAAGCTCTACTGCCCTAGTGAAATCACCGGAAGGCGTTCAAGATCAATGGCTCATGACGAAAGGTGACAACAATCCGCAAGATGACACGTCGTTGTACCGAGGTCTACGCTTCTTGAGGCGAAGCAACATGTGAGTGGCAGTCCACGTCCTTCTACTGCACCTTTTCTGATGCACAACGCACATCCAGCGTCGGCAAAGTACAGGCCTATATGCCTTATGTTGGCTATGTTACCATCTTGATGAATGACTATCGTAAGTACCTGTTCAGATGAAGTTGCTTTGATGCCATACTAAAAGAAGCAATGCAGCCAACCTCAAGTACGCTCTGCTCGCAGTGATGGGAGGAGGCATACTATTGTGAGTCTCTAGTCACGCTGCGGCTCTGTCCGCTCGGCTCAATCACAATAGCTAATGATTTCCCTACAGGCATCGAGAGTAGCAGGTACCGTACATGTGTAGCCAAGCTGACTGAAAGTTGAAATAGAAGTAGGATACGCGAGCATGGGGAGATCATGTAATATTAATAGCATCCATTGACGGGACTAGCTATGCAGCAGTTTAAGTTGTGGAGGTCTTGCCGACTTCCTCTTCCCGTACAATGTTCAATGTCCATGTTTGCTTGCCGGCTTCTAGGGCAACGGCGGATGTCGGAATGGAGACCCCACCGAGCTGCTCCGTCTTGATCAACTCTAAGTGCAGAACCGCAGAGGCAAAAGTCATAGCCGGAGTGGGGTAGGAAGCCATCTACATCTGTACCTTCAAGAATAGTCCAGCATCCTTGTTCTTGCTTGTCTCAACCAAATCAGCTTGGAGAAGGCATGGGCAGACCAATTCCAACTACCTCAGAGGCGGACTCGCAGTTCCTCACTGTAACTGATGAGAGAACTGGCAAGAAGTTCAAGATTCCAATTGTGGATAATGCTATAGATGCTACAGCATTCAAGAAGATGACTGCAAGGAGGCAGCCTGGAGAGAGAGAGGAGAATGAGGTGTGTTCAACTTACATTAGCTGCATTGAATAGCCGCTCACGATCATGCTTGCTTCCACCTCGGTCAAGACTGAAAGCGGTCTCAGAGTTATTGATAAAGGTTACCAGAACACAGCTGTTATTAGCAGCAGGATCACATACATAGATGGTGAGGCTATACCACTCTGTTCCGTTGTACTGCCTACTGACATCACTTTCTAGGCGAGAATGGCATCCTTCGCTACAGGTGAGTCTGCCAAAACTGCCCCTCAACAAGCAATTCACGTGCTCCGGACCTCAGAGGCCGAATAAGGAACAGGGCATATGCTTTGGCTTGAAGGACCTTCTGACCATAGAGGCTGATGTGAATCTTGTACATGGTTCATAGAGGATATCCAATCGAACAGCTGGCACAAAAAAGCAACTTCCTAGAAACTGCTTACCTCCTTATCTACGGAGATCTACCCTCAAACAAACAATACAAGCTTTTCGAAAATGAGGTTATGCACCATACTTTCGTTCATAATGATCTCGATAAGGTGAGTTCGTCTTCGATGATGCTGTTCATGTCGCTAGTGGCAGCTGACCGTTTCCTACTTTGATATTACAGCTCGTCTCGGCCTTCCGGTAAACTGGGTTGACACTCCTTCGTACAGATGACTTGGCTAAGACATCTTTTACTACGCCTACAGATATGACAGTCATCCAATGTCAATCCTCACAAGTTGCTTCGCTGCCTTGGGCTCGTTTGCACCGGAGGTGAGCGATCCTCTGCTCTGGAAGCAGACCAGTACTAATATACTCTTACTATATTGTTGTGCTTTACATCACGCAGGCCAATCCTTCCCTCCAAGGCCAGACACTATATACCAATGGTGCAAAGGGAGATACCGCTGCCTTGGCCGCCATGGACAAGCAGATCTACCGCCTTCTCGGCAAGAGTATTACGCTCGCAGCGTGAGTTGTATGATCTTCAAGTCGCAGAGCTGTGCCCTCGTATTGTCCCTGAACTCCGCCCGCTCTTGCTGCAACCTACCTTTTGTACAGTATGGCATACCGTGTCCGACAAGGCCGCCACTTTAACGTTCCCAAACCTGGCTTGAGTTATACAGAAACGTTCTTATATCTGCTGGACCACCTGGGAGAGGAGGTGAGACCAAGGTCATGTAATACTGGTGATAGAGTCTGATCTGACTGCTCCCTCACCTATGCATCCAGGAGTACAAGCCAAATCCGGTCATCGCCAAAGCGCTAGATGTACTCTTCATCTTACACGCGGATCATGAGATGGTAAGTCGGGATCAGACCCTTGGAGGATTGCCTGCTGACCGTGCCTGAGGATCACAGAATTGCTCTGCTGCTAGTGTTCTCCAAGTCGGTAGCTCGTTAGTCGATCCATACTCAGCAGTTGCAGCCGGCTGTGCAGGTGAGCTCCTCGATCTACCAGTTTGTGGATAACAGTCTGGTCTGATTATCTTCGAAATCCTTCCAGCTCTGTACGGACCCCTTCACGGTGGTGCCAACGAAGCTGTCATTCGCATGTTGCTAGATATCGGTTCGCCCGAAAATGTCCCAGCCTATATCGAAAAGGTCAAGACGAAAGAGAAGGTCCTTTCAGGATTTGGACACAGGATCTACCGTACTTCCGATCCTCGCTCATTCATCATTAGGAAGACTGCAGAAGAAGTATTCGAAGTTACAGGAAGAAACCCTCTTCTTGAAACTGCTTTAAGATTGCACGACATCGCTCTTAAAGATGAATATTTCGTCAAGAGAAGACTTTATCCTAATGTTGATTTCTTCTCTGGACTCATCTACCAATCTTTAGGCTTCGTGAGCTCTCTCTCTCTCCTCAGCTTAACTTGTTGGGCTTGTCAAGCTGAACTACCATCCCTTCTTGTAGCCCACTGACTACTACCCTGTTCTGTTCGCTGTTCCTCGAGTCGTCGGTTGGCTTGCGTAAGTTCGGGAGTCCTTCTTACCCATTCACTGAGGCAACACTGATGCTCTTGCTTGGTCTTATCAGGCATTGGCGCCAACTTATGCTCAGCCCTGGAGGTGTCAAAATCTGGCGGCCACGTCAGCTTTATGTTGGTGAAGGAGAGCGCAATTACAACGATATTCAGTCCAGAGAAGAAGCGGACGTTACACCTGCTAGCCAGCCAACAGAGGTACGTCACTGCCTGATTTTATCGACATAGCGAACGATGCTGACGAGACTTCATGGGCAGGTTCCACATCTCTTTTCCAAGCGAGCTTTCCTGGCTGAATATAAAAGCAAGCGCGACGAGGAGCGCCCCAGCAAGCTCTGAGCATAGTATTCCGGTATCCAGGCGTATTGACGATGTTTATTAGGGCAGTAGGATAGTGTGGTGGCGTGGCCTTGTGCAAATTTAACATGATGTGGTAATACTGGTCACGTGATGCCCAGACTGGTCTGAGCTTGCGATGATGTTGCTGGACGTTCATTCTGACTATAAGGCTGCTGTGTTTTAGTGGACTACCTCATGAGCATTGTAGGATAAACCATCTCTACGTGTCATCAGCTCTACCTGAAAGCATGGAAGCCTGCAGAAGGAAAGCTCCAATACAAAAGGAAACACGTCCTCAGCCGGCTGGCCACAAGGCACCGGCAGACGGCGACATTTATTCTAGAATTTTTGGAAAGCCCATTGTGATGGCTGATATTATTTGCAGCTTGCCTTTGCTTAACTTATCATTCCATAACACTTTTCACAAGCTTAAACTACAACTGTGCGGATAAGCTAGTCTCAGACTTACCTGGCTGTTCGTAGCTGATTAGTCTGTGTGCCACTCGCAGAAGTATTAAGATGGTCAACCTCGCCTCCGTCATTCCTGCCTCGTACGGCCTCGTCACTGCTTCATGCACAGGCCTTGGATTCTTGCTGTGAGTGTCATATCCGCACAGTCTTCAGTGCCTGAGGATGTGTGCTGATGGAGTGTTCCTGTACATTCCACCTTGATCCTGCTCGCCTCGATGCTGGCCGTAATCGTCAATTACCGCATGCCCCTTCATGCACTCAATATTGTATCTAAACAGCGCCTGGCAAAGCGTACGCGTTGGTGCTGCACGAAAAGCAGCCAAGATTGCCGTGAGTGGCAGCCACTTCCGGCATAAATGCTTGTGTACTGTGTAAAACTGACACACGCGTGCGCGCCTGCTTTCTGGCTTTTCGTCACGCTCTGCCATAACAGTATCCCCAGCTTTATGCTACTCCTGAAGAGCAGAAGGCAAGCAAGGAGGCTTTGATCTTCAACTGCACACAGAGTATGTTTGATGAAACATCTCTATGCTATACTAGGCGCCAAAGCAATGGTTCTGATGAAATTGCTCCATCTGCAGGAAGCCATCAAAACACACTTGAATGGGTTCCCTATGCTCTTTTCGCGTAAGCTACTCTCAGTTGATTCACGGAAAAGCACTTCTCTAATCTCTTCGAGGTTATTTTGATCACAGCACCCTGTTCAACGGTATCTTCTACCCTCGATTCGCTGCTGGTACTATGGCCGCCTACGTCGTTGGCAAAACCCTCTACACCATCGGCTATTCAACGTGAGTCTTCGAGCGTTATTCTGTGTTGCACTCATGTGACGCAAATGGCTGAGTGAACAAACCTTTCAAAGCGGAAACCCCGCCAAGAGACAGATGGGCTTCATGGGCTCTATTGCACAGATTGTAAGGCTGCATTGCTTTATCAGTATCGCAGCTAGCAGCTAGCTTACAGATTCACTTTGATGCATCAGACCATGCTTTTCGGAACAGCTTACAGCTCTTACCAGCTCCTTACCAGCGGTCCTCTGTAAATTGGGCAGATTCAGCATTCTAAGTCGATGTAAACAATGGCGCAATCCGCTGTCGTGCGAAATACGATACCTGGTTTGAAGCTCAGGAGCTCGTTGCCCACAAGTGGGCCAGCCACTGACGAGAGTGCGATGATTTGAAGACTAGCTGAAAAGCTGAAAGGTTTAGAACGAGCCTGCATATCCTGAAACAGGTAGGAACCTCTTTCGGCCTCCGCTGGTTCTGCCAGATGCCTTCTTTCTTTTTGATGGCGATAGCGATGTCCAGTGTCCAGCGTCGTCCCTATGCCATCTTTGGCACTGCCCAGAATCCCGGAGTACTTTTGAATGGCCAATTTTATCCGTCACTACCGAGACGACCGAAGGTGTGAGTGAAACAGAGACGGCCATTGAACGAAGATTGACGTTCAACGAGACCCGACTACAGATGAAGCCTAGCGACGAACCAGGAGAGACCGGTTAGAAGAGACCAACAGATTTTTAGAGAGCACTGACAGGCCTCAAGGCACCGGAAGCACATGCTTGTAGCCCCCACTACCCTTTCCAAGATTTGTGCCTGGCGTAGCTTTGCCCGTTGGCAATTTCCTCTTGACCTTTTCGAAGGTTGCTTCTTCACCGGCGTGCAACCTGGTGGTGTAAAAAATGTCAGCGCTGTCTCGAACTCAGGCTATTCGCAAACAAGCTTACCTCCGCCAATTGACACCCTCAATGGCGAGGCCAG
>Ga0115846_101192_pt1 | contig 11797 bp, 10 predicted proteins | sample InSIn5gowninarea_2_FD_83860 | JGI IMG/M metagenome (GOLD analysis project Ga0115846, IMG submission 83860)
CATAGACATTGCAGTTGGTTGCAGGAAAGAATTGGTGTCTCTTAAAGATGTCCTAATGAAAATAGAGCCTATCGTTAAGCAGATCCAGAGAGGTCGCCGAGATATAAACAAGAACAAGAATGATAAGGTTTTCGCTATGAGTAGATGGGTTTAAAATTTGGAAGCCCTTCTCCAAGAATCATCAGAGTTGGCACGAAACGAACATGAAGATCATTGGTTTTATTTTATACATCAATGAGTATCTTGTTAGAAAGAAAGAGGAGGAAAAACACTAATTTAACATATAAAACGCACGAGTTGTGGATTTTTTATTTATCACACAAAAACTTGATGATTACAATGAACCCGGTGAAGAGTATTAGTGATTTGCCTAAAATACTTTGACATGCAACCACACACTAAATTCGACTTTGACTTAACTCGACTTGATTTGACTCCCTAAATTTAGCCAACTCTTCATGGTTGAGTAATTAGTTGACTTAACTCGACTTGATTTGACTCCCTAAATTTAGCCAACTCTTCATGGTTGAGTAATTAGTTTATTTTAACCCTTTGGTTTATTTGCCCCAACTTCCCCCAACTTCCAAAGCTTTTAGAGAAACATACTCAAAACCTCCAACAGAAACCTTGGAAGCACAACCTTCGTTCTACAAGCACTTCCCATGGCTGTCCTGCTCCAACTAGCTATGCAGAGATGAAGCTTATCGACGAACCTTTTATAGTGGGACAACAGGAAGCCTTTTCACTTCTTGAAAATTTGGTGATGGAAGATGCAGAGGCTAACAATATTGGCATGCTTGGCAAGGCTCGATCCAGGAATACTCTAATTCTCAATATGCTATTCAATAGTGAAAAGGTATGCAATCACTTCAATGGCGGTTTTATTACTTTGGTTGACTTTTTCGCAATGTCTTTCTGTTAAGAATCTTTGGAATGAACTCCGTGTACAAATAGCTTTACAAAAAGGTGCATATGTCGTTCATAATCTAGATGAAGAAGGTGAAAAAAAAAAAATTGAATCACAAATTGGAGTAAAGTCAAAGTTTTTCCATCTATTAACTAATCTTTCAAGATTGTTATTGTATATTGTATAATATGTAATTAATTTTACATTCGGTTTTTATGGTTAATAAGTTAACGAAACACAATTGTCTCGTACCTAGATTTCACATGTATAAATAGGTAATTTTATCATTAATATGACATTATTTCAGTGTGGAGTTTATTTGGGCTTGTACAGTGGTATCAGAGCCCTGGTTGAGCTATTCCTAAACTCTATGTATTTGAAGTCTATAGCGTAAAGGAAACACGAAGCGTGAAGACTGTGAAGATAAAGTGTAATAGAACGTTAATCCAGTGGAGCAATGCAGTGGGATGCCCAAACTATTGACTCCTTGTAAGTTTCATATCTTTCAGTCATAATGAAAGAAGATTGGAGAAATTGAGTTGAGTGGCTTAAAAAAAATTGAACATATCCTTAGAAGTTAGAATACAAATTTCCAATATTGAGTCTAGTACCAAGAATTGTTAGATTGTTTGCTAAAAATCCAAGTTCCATGCATCTAAGGATGGCTTGTTATTTTAATTTTGGGAGGCTTTATTTGCATTTACTACATCAAACAAGAGTTTACTTACAATGAAATTTCTGAAAGATAATAGTTTCATTTACAGCAGTAAACAAAAGTTTAATCACAGTAAAATTTATGAAGGATAGTATTTGCATTACCGCAGTAAACAGGGGTTTAATGACAGTAAAATTTCTGAAGGATAGTATTTATATAGTATATATATTTTTGTGGCTTGAATAAAACTTTTAATTGAAGAGTGGTCAAGATATATATTTTTTGGTGGCTTAAATAAAATTTTTAATTATAGTGGTCAATTTTCTCGCGAGGATGTATATTTTTGGTGGTTTGAATTAAATTTTTAATTGAAGACTGGTCAATTTTCTGGTGATTTGGAATACATATTTTCTTAAGAGGCCATTGGTAAAATAAAATTTACTTTTGGAGGCTAATAAGATTTGAACCTAGCTCTTTGCTAGGCTATTTTGAAACTTACCACTAAACCACAAAGCCAACTTTGTTAAAACAAGAGGAAAAATGAATTTATATCATTTCAGAAGTATTGCATATATTTTGAATTTGAAAGGATTTGAAGAATATTTGGCTACATGACAATTATGACTTCAATAATTGCCATAGTTGGAGTTGTTCTTAATGGAAAGGAAAATTATCAAAAGTGGTTTAGAAAGCTTAAAAGTGCCCTTGTTTTTAACGATTTGTTGAAAGTTTGTCAAGGCAAGAAGGATAGTGGTGGAAAAGAAATTGCACCAAAGCCGCTTGATAATAAGAAGTAGCATGCAATTTAGGAGACAAACGACAACAAGGCATATGCATTAATAACTGCATCAGTGATAGAAGAGGTAATAAAATATATCATTTTTTGTAGTACTGCATTAGAAGCACTAAAGAAGTTGAAAGAATTGTATGATTCACATTCAGAACTCGAAATTATTCAGTTATTGTTAAAGTTGTTTAATTTGGAGATGAAGGATAATGATCCTTTGAAGAGTGCCTCTGAAATAAAAACCAGTTTTCATGATATAGAAGCCATTGGAATTAAAGTAGATTTACAACTTATAGCTTTTATAAAAGTCCTTCACCCTGTCTATTCAAACTATTTGGAATCTCTCCAAGTTAGTGGGAAGCTAAAAGACATTACATTTGATAAACTAGTATGCAAAATAGCTAAGAGAGAAAAATCCTTGGGAAGAAAGAGGCTCCACCTAAATCTAATGTAGAAACTTTGTGCCTTGCACAAAAGTATAAGAAGTCTCATGCTGAAACTTCTAGAGGTGATGAAAGTAGTAGAGGTCGTGGTAGGAGAAATTATAGAGGCAAGGTGGGGGAAAAAATAATCAGGGAGACAGACAACAAAATGATATACAACAAAGAAATTTTAATGATAGACCGGTTATCAACGTTTTAGATGTGGTAAAATTGGTCATACTTCTACTAACTGTAAAATCCCTTGGGAGAAAGTCAGTGAAAGGAAAGAATAATTAAATGAAAAGAAAGATCAACCACCACCAAATAAGGGAAAATCATCAGAGTCTACTCATTACATTGTTTCTCATTGTAATTTTAATATGAATGATATTTTCAACACTGCATTCTCTTCATGGCGAGATAGTTGGATTTTGGATTCATGAGCCACTTGTCATATGAAATTTAGGCGATATTTTGTTGAAACATTTAGTGATGATATTGATGGTGTTATTCACTTTGCCGACAAGTCTCAAATTAAATTATCTGGCATTGGATCCATTCGCTTGAAGATACTGAATTTTGCAGATTATCTTCTACAGGATGTACTTTATATTCCATAGTTTCAGCGAAATTTAATGTCTTTTATCCATACTCGGCAGTAGGGGCATTCTATTCATATATTTGATGGCATCATCGAGATAAGAAGAGCATCTAATCATGCAATTGTTATGACTGGTGTGGAAGAAGTTACGCTTTAGCAAAGTGATATCTTGTCTCCCAGCTTGTTATGGCATGCTCAATTTGATCATATCAATTATGGCAACATCAAAATTATGAAAAAGAAAGGTATTAAAGATCTTTTGATAGTTCCAAGAAATATTATACCTTATGATGCTTGTATTATAAGGAAAGCATTGTAAACAACCTTTTCACAGTTCTTCTTTCAGATTTTCACGAAAATTAGGTCTCATACATTCAAATTTATGTGGACCTATGCATGTTGCAACTGCAAATGGAAATAAATGTGTACTAACATTTATTAATGATTACTCTCATGGTTGAGATTATTTGGAGAAGCAAGTCGATATGAAATTCGAATTTGATGCCTAATACTATGATAGACAGAACCCATTTCAAATCAAGCTTTCCAACTGAGTGCTTTTACTCAAAACTTGGTATCCCAACACAGTGTTACTTATCTCATAAAATATATTCTTATACTTTCCAGCAAACACATCTTCGAAGACCATTCTCTTTTGCAAGCAAAATAAAAGACTGTAGGGCACATGCCATTAACATAGACAAGTGTTTTACTCCATAGTAATTCAATGGACCTAGTAATGATATCAGGATAAGTGAGTATTATGTTTATTGCAGATTGACATTAAATGCATTGGCCGATTTTGTTAACCGATATTTAGTTGGCATTGATAAATAGTCCTACTCTTCCCATGAATGTCATTAAAGACTATGCACTAAGCCAATCTTTGTCTTAGTTCATGCTCCTATCATGTTATTAAAAGACCATGTATGCTCATACATACAATCGACTCATCAGGATTTTTTTGCGACTACACCACTCAGGCTCTAGCACAGTTCATTATTTAGACTTTCTCTAGTTAATGACATTGAGGTTAGTGCATGCTCCTATCATGTTATTAAAATACCATGTATGCTCATACATATAATCGACTCATCAGGATTTTCTGGCAACTACAACGCTCAGGCTCTAGCATAGTTCATTGTTCAGACTTTCTCTAGTTAATGACATCGACTCACATGTGTTCAATGTCATCAATGTCATCTCTATTTCAAGGAGTTTAAACTACTTAGTTGGGCACACAACTTTTTGAAATGAAAATTCAAACCAAATATTACCGTGCTTAAAATTTTGAAATGAAAATGAAAACCGCGGAGTGCTTGTGAATCGCTATTTCGATTTGTTTGGCTTAGGGGATTCAATGAAATTCGGATGGAGGGTTGCATCATTAGATTCAATTCAATTTGGATGGAGAGTTGCATCATCACATAAACTACATAGATCTTGATAAACAATGTGTGCCCATGGTCTGCCATTCTCATAGAGTCCATCAACATGGAGATTGTTCCTCTTTGCCATCCAAAACCGTTGTCCTGTGAATAAAATAAAGTAACTCCATGGGACTTGATCCGGGAATGTTGCTCTAGACTTCTGCTCCATCGTAACACATATTACCTCATTTACCATAACATCCAACAAAACCTGCACAATGCTCATCATGTCCGCTAGTATTCCACTGTTCATCATTTTTCTTGCAACTTCTTGGCTAGTTAAAGTAATTTCCAGTTTGAATTTTAATAGGGCAGTGCGATCCCGGGAACTGACAATAATTTTGGACTTGGAGTGCTTCCTTATAGGCCATTGTACACCCAATTTCTCCAACAATTCCACAACATGATCTCCCCATACATTATTGAAGAAGATGGTGTACAAGCCCAAATAAACTCCGCAATTAAAGAACACAATGAAAGAGCATCATATTAATTATAAAATTACTTATTTATACATGTGCAATCTAGGTATGAGACAGTTGTGTCTTGGTAACTTATTAACCGTAAAAACGGAATGTAAAACTAATTACATACTATACAATATACAATAACAATCCTGAAGGATTAGTTAACATTCCCCCCCTTAATCCGAAGGGACATCTGACATGTCGGGTAACATTTTAAATTTTCAAACTTTTCACGTCCTAGTGGCTTTGTAAATATGTCTGTGATCTGATCTAAAGTAGGACAATGTGTCAGATGAATAACTTTGGCCTCTACATAATGTTGAATCAAGTGATATTTGGTGTTAATATGCTTGCTTCGATCATGAAGCTTGGGATTCTTGGCCAACTGAATTGCAGAAGATTTGTCGATGAGTAGTGGAGTTGAAGCCTTTTGTTTCTCTTGCAAGTCTTCAAGTATTTTGCGAAGCCAAATTATTTATTTTGTAGCTTGCGCTGCTGCAACATATTCGACTTCGGTGGTAGAATCAATAGGAAGAGATTGCTTGCGTGATCTCCAACTGATGGTTGTTGATCCAAGACTCATCAAATAAATAGAAGTAGATACTCCATTCTCCTTATCTCCATCAAAATCAGAATCTGAATAGCTAGTGAGATGGAAATCTACAACTTTGGAATATTTGATGCCATATGTTCGAGTGCCTTTCAAATACTTGAGCACTTGCTTTGTTGCATTCCAATGACCTTCACATGGCTTATGCATGAACCTGGAAAGTATCCCTACAATAAAAGCCATGTCAGGTCGGGTAGTAGTTGGAAAATTCAAACTTCCAACAAGTTGCTTGTACTTTTTTGGATCTTCAAACATACTTCCTTAAGTGGAAGTAAGATTCAAATTATGCACCATAGGAGTAGCGACAGGATTAAAATCTTGCATCCCAAATCTATCCAATAGCTGTCCAATATACTTTTTATGAGAAATGAAAATATATTTGGGTTTCTGATCAACTTCAATCCCTAAATAATAATGTAATAAACCCAAATTTTTCTGTCCAAAACTTTCAATAATTCTCTTTTAATGGACGCTATATAGTCATTGTTGTTTCCTGTGATCATCAAATCATCTACATACACAACCAAATATACAACTGACTTTCCAATTTTCTTAATAAAAAGAGTTGCATCATCCAGATCAAATAACTTATAATTCAACTTGAGAAGGTGTTCAGTTAACTTTTCATACCATGCAAGAGATTCTTGTTTCAGTCCATAAAAAGCCTTAAAAAAATTTCATACCTTTTTCTCTTTGCATTTAACAAAAAAACTTTCAAGTTGAAACATATAAACATCCTCCTTCAAATTTCCATTCAAAAAAGTTGTTTTAACATCCATGTGGTGTATCTTCTAGCTATTCTGAGCGGCAAGAGAAAACAAAGTTTTAATTGTACCCCATTTTGTTGTAGGAGAAAATGTCTTTGTGTAGTCAATGCCTTCCTTCTGAGCATAGCCTTTTGCTACAAGTCTTGCCCTATATTTATCAAGTGATCCATCTGCTTTGTATTTGATCTTATACACCTATTTGCAACCAATAGGTTTGACACCTGTAGGAGGATCCACTAACCTCCAAGTTCCATTCTTAATAAGTGCATCATATTCCTTTTGTATTGCATCTTTCCATTCATCACAATTAACAACTTCTTCAAAACAATTAGGTTCGCTAATTGTACAATCATTGAATTCACAGACATGAGAAACATTACCTAAATCACCTTTAGAAGACATTCTTGTTTCAAAATCATCATACTTTCTTGGAAATTTTCGAGCACGTGTAGATCTTCATAAAGGTTGCTAAAGTGGTTGTGATGGTTGCTCATCTTGAAAAACAGGCTCAAGAACAGGCTCTTCAAGAGAAACTTCTGGTCCTGTAGAAACATTGCTATCATCCAAATTTTCTTCAGCAATATCATTCTCATGAGTCAAAGATGGAAGAACCACAGATTGATCTAGAATGGGACCCCCCCCCACCCTTCAGTGTGTGGAACAATATTATTAGATTCAAAATAGAACTTTTTAAATGCAAATTTCTCCAAATGAGTCAGTTGCTTATCAATAGTGGAATTACTTTTATCTGATTCAAGGAAAATAACATCTCTGGAAAGAATGAACTTGTTCTCCTCTTCATACAAACTATAAGCTTTGGAAGTATCATAATATCCCAAGAAAACACATTTGCAACTCCTAGCACCCAACTTGTTGCACTGATGTTTAGGAATTGATGCATAGCATAAAGAACCAAAGACTCTAAAATGTTGAACAACAGGAAGATGATTATACCACATTTCATAAGGAGATTTATTATTGATGATAGAAGAAGGACAATGAATATAAGCTACACAAAGCACTACTTCTCCCCAAAATATCAACTTAACATTCTTAAAGAACATCATAGATCTAACGATATTAAGAAAAGTTATATTCATATGTTCTGCGACGTCATTCTGTTGTGGGTTATAAGGTATGGTAGTCTGATGTTTGATTCCATTGTCCTTGAATATTGTTCAAAAACATGAGAAGTGTACTCACCGCCATTATCAATTTTGAGAATGCCTATATTTTGTTGAGTTTCATTTTTAATCATCAAATGAAATTTTTTGAAAACATCAAACACCTGTGACTTATTGCTCAACAAATACACCCAACACATTATCGAGTAATCATTAATAAATGTTAGTACACATTTATTTCCATTTGCAGTTGCAACATGCATAGGTCCACATAAATTTGAATGTATGAGACCTAATTTTCGTGAAAATCTGAAAGAAGAACTGTGAAAAGGTTGTTTACAATGCTTTCCTTATAATACAAGCATCATAAGGTATAATATTTCTTGGAACTATCAAAAGATCTTTAATACCTTTCTTTTTCATAATTTTGATGTTGCCATAATTGATATGATCAAATTGAGCATGCCATAACAAGCTGGGAGACAAGATATCACTTTGCTAAAGCGTAACTTCTTCCACACCAGTCATAACAATTGCATGATTAGATGCTCTTCTTATCTCGATGATGCCATCAAATATATGAATAGAATGCCCCTACTGCCGAGTATGGATAAAAGACATTAAATTTCGCTGAAACTATGGAATATAAAGTACATCCTGTAGAAGATAATCTGCAAAATTCAGTATCTTCAAGCGAATGGATCCAATGCCAGATAATTTAATTTGAGACTTGTCGGCAAAGTGAATAACACCATCAATATCATCACTAAATGTTTCAACAAAATATCGCCTAAATTTCATATGACAAGTGGCTCATGAATCCAAAATCCAACTATCTCGCCATGAAGAGAATGCAGTGTTGAAAATATCATTCATATTAAAATTACAATGAGAAACAATGTAATGAGTAGACTCTGATGATTTTCCCTTATTTGGTGGTGGTTGATCTTTCTTTTCATTTAATTATTCTTTCCTTTCACTGACTTTCTCCCAAGGGATTTTACAGTTAGTAGAAGTATGACCAATTTTACCACATCTAAAACGTTGATAACCGGTCTATCATTAAAATTTCTTTGTTGTATATCATTTTGTTGTCTGTCTCCCTGATTATTTTTTCCCCCACCTTGCCTCTATAATTTCTCCTACCACGACCTCTACTACTTTCATCACCTCTAGAAGTTTCAGCATGAGACTTCTTATACTTTTGTGCAAGGCACAAAGTTTCTACATTAGATTTAGGTGGAGCCTCTTTCTTCCCAAGGATTTTTCTCTCTTAGCTATTTTGCATACTAGTTTATCAAATGTAATGTCTTTTAGCTTCCCACTAACTTGGAGAGATTCCAAATAGTTTGAATAGACAGGGTGAAGGACTTTTATAAAAGCTATAAGTTGTAAATCTACTTTAATTCCAATGGCTTCTATATCATGAAAACTGGTTTTTATTTCAGAGGCACTCTTCAAAGGATCATTATCCTTCATCTCCAAATTAAACAACTTTAACAATAACTGAATAATTTCGAGTTCTGAATGTGAATCATACAATTCTTTCAACTTCTTTAGTGCTTCTAATGCAGTACTACAAAAAATGATATATTTTATTACCTCTTCTATCACTGATGCAGTTATTAATGCATATGCCTTGTTGTCGTTTGTCTCCTAAATTGCATGCTACTTCTTATTATCAAGCGGCTTTGGTGCAATTTCTTTTCCACCACTATCCTTCTTGCCTTGACAAACTTTCAACAAATCGTTAAAAACAAGGGCACTTTTAAGCTTTCTAAACCACTTTTGATAATTTTCCTTTCCATTAAGAACAACTCCAACTATGGCAATTATTGAAGTCATAATTGTCATGTAGCCAAATATTCTTCAAATCCTTTCAAATTCAAAATATATGCAATACTTCTGAAATGATATAAATTCATTTTTCCTCTTGTTTTAACAAAGTTGGCTTTGTGGTTTAGTGGTAAGTTTCAAAATAGCCTAGCAAAGAGCTAGGTTCAAATCTTATTAGCCTCCAAAAGTAAATTTTATTTTACCAATGGCCTCTTAAGAAAATATGTATTCCAAATCACCAGAAAATTGACCAGTCTTCAATTAAAAATTTAATTCAAACCACCAAAAATATACATCCTCGCGAGAAAATTGACCACTATAATTAAAAATTTTATTTAAGCCACCAAAAAATATATATCTTGACCACTCTTCAATTAAAAGTTTTATTCAAGCCACAAAAATATATATACTATATAAATACTATCCTTCAGAAATTTTACTGTCATTAAACCCCTGTTTACTGCGGTAATGCAAATACTATCCTTCATAAATTTTACTGTGATTAAACTTTTGTTTACTGCTGTAAATGAAACTATTATCTTTCAGAAATTTCATTGTAAGTAAACTCTTGTTTGATGTAGTAAATGCAAATAAAGCCTCCCAAAATTAAAATAACAAGCCATCCTTAGATGCATGGAACTTGGATTTTTAGCAAACAATCTAACAATTCTTGGTACTAGACTCAATATTGGAAATTTGTATTCTAACTTCTAAGGATATGTTCAATTTTTTTTAAGCCACTCAACTCAATTTCTCCAATCTTCTTTCATTATGACTGAAAGATATGAAACTTACAAGGAGTCAATAGTTTGGGCATCCCACTGCATTGCTCCACTGGATTAACGTTCTATTACACTTTATCTTCACAGTCTTCACGCTTCGTGTTTCCTTTACGCTATAGACTTCAAATACATAGAGTTTAGGAATAGCTCAACCAGGGCTCTGATACCACTGTACAAGCCCAAATAAACTCCACACTGAAATAATGTCATATTAATGATAAAATTACCTATTTATACATGTGAAATCTAGGTACGAGACAATTGTGTTTCGTTAACTTATTAACCATAAAAACCGAATGTAAAATTAATTACATATTATACAATATACAATAACAATCTTGAAAGATTAGTTAATAGATGGAAAAACTTTGACTTTACTCCAATTTGTGATTCAATTTTTTTTTTTTCACCTTCTTCATCTAGATTATGAACGACATATGCACCTTTTTGTAAAGCTATTTGTACACGGAGTTCATTCCAAAGATTCTTAACAGAAAGACATTGCGAAAAAGTCAACCAAAGTAATAAAACCGCCATTGAAGTGATTGCATACCTTTTCACTATTGAATAGCATATTGAGAATTAGAGTATTCCTGGATCGAGCCTTGCCAAGCATGCCAATATTGTTAGCCTCTGCATCTTCCATCACCAAATTTTCAAGAAGTGAAAAGGCTTCCTGTTGTCCCACTATAAAAGGTTCGTCGATAAGCTTCATCTCTGCATAGCTAGTTGGAGCAGGACAGCCATGGGAAGTGCTTGTAGAACGAAGGTTGTGCTTCCAAGGTTTCTGTTGGAGGTTTTGAGTATGTTTCTCTAAAAGCTTTGGAAGTTGGGGGAAGTTGGGGCAAATAAACCAAAGGGTTAAAATAAACTAATTACTCAACCATGAAGAGTTGGCTAAATTTAGGGAGTCAAATCAAGTCGAGTTAAGTCAACTAATTACTCAACCATGAAGAGTTGGCTAAATTTAGGGAGTCAAATCAAGTCGAGTTAAGTCAAAGTCGAATTTAGTGTGTGGTTGCATGTCAAAGTATTTTAGGCAAATCACTAATACTCTTCACCGGGTTCATTGTAATCATCAAGTTTTTGTGTGATAAATAAAAAATCCACAACTCGTGCGTTTTATATGTTAAATTAGTGTTTTTCCTCCTCTTTCTTTCTAACAAGATACTCATTGATGTATAAAATAAAACCAATGATCTTCATGTTCGTTTCGTGCCAACTCTGATGATTCTTGGAGAAGGGCTTCCAAATTTTAAACCCATCTACTCATAGCGAAAACCTTATCATTCTTGTTCTTGTTTATATCTCGGCGACCTCTCTGGATCTGCTTAACGATAGGCTCTATTTTCATTAGGACATCTTTAAGAGACACCAATTCTTTCCTGCAACCAACTGCAATGTCTATG
>Ga0115846_101193_pt1 | contig 11788 bp, 5 predicted proteins | sample InSIn5gowninarea_2_FD_83860 | JGI IMG/M metagenome (GOLD analysis project Ga0115846, IMG submission 83860)
GTCGTCCATGGCCTCTTTTCCGAGAGTGATGGTCAAAACGAAGAGCAGAGGAAAGATGTATGTACTCAGATAACCGATACGAAGCTGAGGGATGATTTGCGACAAAGCGACCAGGAGGAAATACATGTTGAAGAAGAAGGAGAACTCGTTGTATAGTGTTCGGGGTAGGAAAGAAACGGGGGTATATTTGGCGTTGGAGACAGCATTAGGCGGGTATTTGGCATCTTGACGGTCTCCCACAACGATGGTCCTGTTGGAGGCGGGATCGTGTTCGTCCTCGGGTTCGGAGTCGTCACCCTCTGCTGGGCCTGAGCGAGAGAAGGGATTGAGTCGTGCCTTGAACTTGGCAAGGGCAGAATGCGACTTGTCTGAGAGGCGACGTAGTCTCGAAGTGTGTGGTGGAGGAGGATCGATGGTATGCGCGGGCTCTCTCTCGTCCCCTTGACTGTCTCTTCCTACCAAGGCTTCCAGGTCGTCTGCATCTGCGTCGTCGGCATAGCGGTCGGGCCTTCTGAAAGCTCTTCTTCCTCCATATCGCAGCTTCTTCAAGACTATGTTCGTGCCAAAGTCGGTACTCGCCGAGCGCGAGTTGTGGTTGTTGGTGTTGGTCGTCTGTGGATCAAGCTCGTCCAGATCCAAATCCAGGTCCGAGTCGGCATCAGGGATCAAAGAGGCCGACGCGGTCGAGTCGCCGTGCCGATGTGACATGCCTCATCTGTCTTGTATGAAGTTGTATATCAAGAAAGTGACCTGCTGCCTACAACAATTACGTTGCTGTCAGGTATTCAAGAGCCTTGAGTCAAGTCACCCTGACCCGGGGAAGAGGCACGACTCATGCGACTCATGCCGCGACAAAGTCCGGGGAGCTTGGCGACTTCTCCGTCATGTCGTAAAGTGTCAATTGTCACCTCCTTTCAACTTATTCGAACACGCTCTCGTGCCGATCAACTATTTGTACTGAATCCCTGTCCGATGTCTTGACGAGTTCGTCCTTGGTCCTTGTTATTTTGTTTTTGGTAGGTTACAAAGCTTCCTGACCGCTTCTACCATGCCGACCCCCTCTGGTCACGTCGCCTGAATAACTATGATGGCGCATACTGAGACATGGCCATAGCAACCGTTATACATAATACTCTGCCATGGCAGAAGACAACCAACAATCTTCATGGCATCCTGCCTTGAGGATGCACAACAGCTCCGATGAGGTCCCTCGATTAGCCCCGCGACCCGAAGCTACAACAGCCAGCGACGATGCCGACTTCTTCCATCGCATTCCCGAAGAGCAACCTGGACCAATCGCCGAAGAGACACTGTCTAGAGATACTGTTCAGGCTTCACCTGCCGAGGTAGCACAGTCCAATGTCCAAGAGCCCAACTTCGCGACCGAGAGCCTCGACACGTCAGCCCCAATCGCACAACAGGCCTCAGACGATGCACACACCGAGGAGTCACAACCTATCGAATCGCCAAACCTGATCCCTGAGCCAACACATGACTCTCTTGAGGACTCACCACATGTGCCAGAGCCAGAGGTCCAACATGCCGAGCCTCTGGCATTCGACGAGCCCCAACAAGTCACACCACGAGAGACGGAACAGTCTTCTGTTGATGAAGCCTTTGGAAGCCTTGATAGAGAAGAGTTGGAATACCCCAGAGAACAATACGAGTACCAGGGTCAGACCACTGCTGCCGATGACGCTGTCGATGAAAGTGATGATGCGCCCTTGATGGAGGATGAGGAAACTCTGCCCACTCCCGGTTTCGCCACAGACGGGCCCGCCATCAACGCCCACGACGTTCCTTTCGAACCCTTCCATAGCGATCCCTCGGCCGTGGCCACAGCTGAACACGTTTATGAGATGACCACTGGAGACGCCCCTTCTGCACACGAGGCCACCGAGGACACTGTCCCAGACGTCCAGGCGATCGAGCAGCAAGACACGGGAGTATCTGAAGCCCCGGAGGCTTCATCAGCACTGGAAGAGGCAAAAGAAACATTACGCCAGGTGGCCGAAGAGCCCATAGAAGAACCAGTCCAGATTCAATCTCAATCATCAGCCGCCTTTGAGTGGGGAGATGATGATCAGACAGAAGATTTCGGAGCTGTTGTAGGGAATGTGCCGGCAGAGGAGAACAATGTCGACCCAGACAACCGCGTGGCAGGTAGTGGAATTGTTGCATCCCAAGCCACCGCTCTGGCCCAGGCCTTGCAGGAGCAGAAAGCACAGGACGATGCTCCAGTCGAAGAAGAGAAGAGTGAGGAAGATCTGGCTGCCATGTGGTCGGCTGCTCTGGATGATGACGATTTCCTCGACGACAACGCTGTTGATCCCAGCGGCTTCTTTGACGATGATGGTGAAGGTTTCCTTGATGACTTTGACACAATTCCTGCACCGGCACAACAGGTCTTCAGTCCCGATCAGTCTAGTCCCGGGATTGCTCCTGTCTATGACGCCCAAGGAAACACCATGGGCTTCACAAAGCTTGGTGGACCTCAAGAACAGATCAACGCTCCTGCAAATCCCTATTCACCAGCACCACAACAGCAAAATCCATACTTGGCTCCAACTCTGCCGTCTGTACCTCTGTACAACCAGCAACAGCAGCCTGTTCGACCGGTCCTGAACAACGCTCAGAGCTTTGCCGACAAGTCCAAGGGTGGCTACTCATCTCCATATAATTTGCCTGAAGACATTGTCCAGCCTCGCAGACGTCCTGCAGCTTCGTATCGGTTATCTGAGTACATACATCTTTCCTCTGCTCTTCGTTTTGACCATCACTCTCGGAAAAGAGGCCATGGACGACATACACCGCCGGAGGAGAGATCAGGAGGCCAATTCGGAAAGATATACTGTCTTGCAATTCGGGGATAATGATACCTCTTCAAGGAGGAGACAACGGCCTGCGGATCCAGATGCAGATGGCTTGTTAGATACGGATGTGAGGGACGTCTCAAAACCATCGCGATTACTCAAGGTCGGCGATGTCTTGGTCATGACCAAGGACCAGCGCTTTCCCGCAGATGTCGTCATTCTCAAAAGCTTCTCTCAAGAATCTTCTGCTCAGCCAGAGCCACTGCCGGAAAGCGAAGAAGCAAATCTGTTCGAGCCCGAAGCTGCAAAAGTACCTGAACCACCGTTAGCAAACCAGACCACTTCTGAAGATCCGAGCGCTGGTGGTGAAGCCTTCATTCGAACAGATCAACTGGATGGAGAAACCGATTGGAAGCTCCGGTTGGCTTCTCCCCTGACTCAGGATCTCTCTTCTCGTGATTTGACCAGGTTGCGTCTGACGGCTGGAAAGCCAGACAAGCGTGTCAATGACTTTGTTGGTACCCTGGATCTGCTACCCGATGGTCGCCAGGCATATGATCCCTACGAGGCTGAGGCGTCTGCTACTGAGGTTCCTGGAACAAAATCCATACCGCTCTCCATCGACAACACTGCCTGGGCCAACACAGTGCTTGCCTCGAGCACAACTGTCTATGCGGTGGTCATCTATACCGGTCCAGAGACTCGTGCTGCTCTTTCGACTTCTGCTTCTCGCTCAAAAACGGGTCTCCTCGAAAACGAGATCAATTCTTTGACCAAGATTTTGTGTTTTCTGACTCTTGCTCTATCTTTCATTCTTGTTGCATTGAAAGGCTTCAAAGCTGAGAATGGTCGGGAGTGGTACGTCTCGGTCATGCGTTTCCTCATTCTCTTCTCCACTATCGTACCAATCAGTTTGCGTGTCAACCTGGATATGGGCAAGTCAATGTATGCTTGGTTCATAGAGCGTGATCAAGGTATTCCTGGAACTGTTGTTCGTACCAGTACCATTCCCGAAGATCTTGGCCGCATTGAATATCTGCTCAGCGACAAGACTGGTACTTTGACACAAAACGAGATGGAGCTGAAAAAGATTCATGTCGGTACGGTCTCATATGCCAATGAAGCCATGGATGAGGTATCTGGATACGTCAAAGCCGCTTTCTCTGGTCTCGAGGGCTTCTTCCTGCCTTCGTCCAACGTGACTGGCGGACTTGCCTCAGGCACTCGTTCGCGAAGAGAGATCGGTCTCAGAGTGCGAGACTTGGTCCTTGCATTGGCTCTTTGTCACAATGTCACTCCTACCACCGAAGAAGTTGATGGATCTACAGTAACATCATACCAAGCTTCCTCGCCTGATGAGATTGCCATTGTGGCTTGGACGGAACACGTTGGTCTGCGCTTGCTGCATCGTGACCGTAAGTCGATCACTTTGCAATTCGCAGACGACAACAAGATTGTTGTGCGTGTGCAGGTCCTCCACATCTTCCCTTTCACATCCGACAGCAAGCGCATGGGCATTATCGTCAAGTTTGTGCAGGAAGGAGGTATTGCTGAAAGTGATTCAAGTGAGCTGTACTTCTTTCAGAAGGGCGCGGACACCGTCATGACTTCCATCGTGGCCGCTAATGACTGGCTTGATGAGGAAACTGCAAACATGGCTCGCGAAGGATTGCGTACCTTGGTCATTGGCAGGAAAGCTTTGTCGCTACAACAATACGCCGCCTTCTCTTCAGCACACGCAGAAGCTTCGTTGAGTCTTCATGATCGTGATAACAGCATGGCAAAAGTCGTCAAACAGCATCTTGAGAACAATCTCGAACTCTTGGGCGTCACAGGCGTGGAAGACAAACTTCAAGCACATATCAAACCGTCTCTAGAACTGCTACGCAACGCAGGCATCAAGATCTGGATGTTGACAGGAGACAAAGTTGAGACCGCACGCTGTGTGGCCGTGTCCTCCAAGCTTGTCTCAAGAGGCCAATACATTCACACCATCGCCGGACTGAAACGTAAAGACCTTGCTCTCGATGCACTCTCACTACTGCATTCACGACCCAATGCCGCTCTGCTAATCGATGGCGAGTCTCTATCTCTTTACCTCAACCACCATCGCGAGGCATTCATTACCTTGGCAGTCCGACTCCCAGCCGTAATAGCGTGTCGATGCTCTCCGACACAAAAAGCAGATGTGGCGAAATTGATCCGATCTCACACACGCAAACGCATCGCTTGTATCGGTGACGGCGGCAACGATGTCAGCATGATTCAAGCAGCAGACGTCGGTGTGGGTATTGTAGGAAAAGAAGGCCGTCAAGCTTCTCTGGCTGCCGACTTCAGCATTACCCAGTTCAGCCATCTGACCAAACTTCTCGTCTGGCACGGTCGCAATAGCTACAAGCGATCTGCCAAATTGGCGCAATTCGTCATCCATCGCGGTTTGATCATCAGTGTCTGCCAGACTGTATTTTCCGTCGCTTCCGCCTATCAACCCATAGCTTTATACCGTGATTGGCTTCTCGTCGGCTACGCGACCCTCTACACCATGGCCCCAGTATTCTCCCTCACCCTCGACCGCGATGTGGACGAAAATCTCGCAAACCTATACCCGGAATTATACAAAGAATTGACTCTGGGCAAATCCCTCTCTTACCGCACCTTCTTCATCTGGGTCGCCATCTCCGTCTACCAAGGTATCGTCATCCAAGGCGGTTCTCAACTCCTAGTCCCCAAGTTCGCAGACCACAGCACAGGAAACGCAGACACAGCCGCTGCATTTGCGAGAATGGTCTCCGTCTCTTTCACCGTGTTGGTCATCAACGAGCTGATCATGGTAGCCGCCGAGATCACAACGTGGCATCCCGCAAACATCATCTCCATCCTTGCAACAGGATGTCTATACTTCGGCAGCATCCCATTCCTCTCTGGCTACTTCGATCTGAAATTCGTGGCCAGTGTTGGTTTCGTATGGAGAGTCGCCGCCATCTCTGCGGTATCTTTGGTGCCTGTTTATGCTGGCAAATTGATCAGACGGGCAGTGAAGCCACCGAGTTATAGAAAAGTACAGGGGGTGTAATGGGTGTGAAAGGGTTAGCCCCAGTCAAGACAGAAGGGTTGATGGGATCTGCTTTTGTCCTTTTTTTTTTTTCCTGCACAGCGTAGATTGGCGTTTTTCTCCGAACTTGGGTATACACATGTTTCTTCCTCTTCACTGGACTTGAGTTTCCAACTTTCATGATTGGATGTGAAACACTTTCATACAAGGACCACGAGCTCGCAGGCGAAGAATAGGCGAAATTGATTGGCGATAACATGTTTTCTGGATATCCGGCAAGCACGTTATCTCAGACGCGGTATCTCCACGTATTTGGCGCGGCTGTTGCAATTGAACCCTTAATATGTTCTAGATCTTGCCGTCGAGGCCGCGTAGACCACCTGAAGGGCTCGAGGGAGTTACGGATCGAATTTCGCGATGGGAATACGTGTTTGCGTATCACCTGCTTTTTTCGGCTAGACTCGACTTTAAAAAAAGGCTTGTTCATGTCAAGCCCTTTCGCCAAGCTGTCACCACTCTTATCTTATTCCCGCTGTTCGCGAGGACGAACCTCTACACCACCGACACGAACCTTTTTAATGGCAGTTCTTTTGTTATCTCGCCGCCGCTCTCTCGGAATTACGACGCGAGCAAACCAACCGCATGTGGAAGGTTATTCGGCAGGGCCGCGAGGCCTGAGGCCACGAGATCACCTCTTTGATATCTTATCGTGATTTCTAACGATATGAGGCACTTTTGTGCAGGCGATGGCTTTGCTCAAATGTACCTATAAATGCATGCTCGAGTCACTGATCACTGCGAGCTCTGATCACCAGGATACAGAGTCCAGAGCGCATCATCTGTGATTTCAGTATGTCTTCTGAGAAAGACACCATCGACTCGGCCGGGATACATTCGGACCAAGACATCCATCAGAACACCAACCGAACCACCGAAGATTTCAAGCAGCTCAAGACCATTGCAAGTCTCAGGGAGGATAGCAGCAGTCTGGATGAGATGAACATCAAAGGTGATGTGCAAGATATCAAGATCGCGGAAATTGGTGACGACACCGCGCTAGATGTCGAGAACGATGTTGAATTGGTCCTGGATAAGGCACGAGGTCTGACAATTGAAGAATGCCGAAAGCTTATCAAGGACTTGCTCGAGGAACATACGTATGACTACAACTTCGCCGCTACCCAGAAGGACAAACTCAGAAAGCTACTCGATGGTCCCGCCGAAGGACAGTCAGCCGAAGAATGGGAGATTCTTCTTAAGAAAGAAACTGCACTCAACATATTCTACTCACCCTATCCCGAAGTTCGAGCCATCACACGTCCAGATGATGATGTGAACATGCCCTGCGAGACCATTCGAGCGCACCTTCTCGGTTACCTATGGGCATGCATTGGTCAATTCATCAACTCTTTGTTCAACTCTCGTTACCCAAGCATCACGTTGCAGTCAAGTGTCGCTCAAATTCTACTGTACCCTTGCGGTATGTTCCTAGCATGGAGTTTGCCAGATTGGGGCGTCACCATCTTCGGAAAGAGACATACTCTCAACCCTGGTCCTTGGACATACAAAGAGCAGATGTTTTCTACCATCATCGTCAATGTTGGTCTCACTTCTGCTTACTGCTTCTGGAATATTCAAACACAGCAAGTCTACTATGGAGACAAGTGGCTCACACCCGAGTACGAGATCCTTCTGCTCCTGTCTACTCAGCTCATGGGTCTCGGTTTTGCTGGAATGCTTCGAAGGTTCGTGGTCTATCCTATCCAAGCGCTTTGGCCCAACATTCTTCCCACTGTCGCGCTCAATCGCGCTTTGTTGGTCAAAGAGACACATGAGAGCATCAATGGCTGGCGGATGTCGCGTTATAAATTCTTTTTCATCTTCTTTATCGGCATGACTGTCTACTTCTGGCTTCCTGGTTTCCTGTTTCCTGCACTCAGCTACTTCGCCTGGATGACTTGGATCAAGCCAGACAACTTCAATCTGGCCACAGTAACAGGCTCGTCATTCGGCTTGGGCTTCAATCCTCTCTCATCGTTGGACTGGAATGTGTTTGCAACATACGCCTTTCCTTTGACATGGCCGTTCTTCGCGCAGGTTCAGCAATACATTGGAATGGTTTTTGGTGGTTTGATCATTCTCGCGGCGTACTACTCAAACTTCAAGTGGACTGCCTACCTACCTATCAACTCATCAGGCATCTTTGACAATACTGGAGATTCCTACAACATCACCAAAGTCATGGTAAATGGCCGCCTGGACTACGAAAAATACTACGACTATTCACCGGCATTCTACAGTGCTGGTAATCTTGTGGTATACTCCGCCTTCTTCACCTTTTACACCGTCACTTTTGTGTTCATCATTCTCGACTTCTGGCGGCCCCTTGCCCAAGCCTATCAGAAGATGGGATCTGCCGCTTGGTCTCAAATCAGAAGTATGGGATACAGGGGTAAGCAGACCATGACCTCCCTGGCAAAAGGAGATATCAAGCAGGCATTTCATCACACCATCCATCTCATGGATGGCGAGGGCAGCGTATATGATGGCTTCAACGACCCCTTTACCAAGATGATGCGAAACTACAAGGAAGTCCCCGATTGGTGGTTCCTGGCCATCGCTATTATTGCTTTCATCTTTGCAATCATTATCCTCAAGACTTTTGATGCATTGCAGACCCCAGTGTGGACAATCTTCTTTGTCATTGGCTTGAATCTCGTCTTCTTGGTCCCCATGAGTTATCTCTATGCTATCTCGGGCACAACACAAGGTCTCAACGTGGTCACCGAATTGATTGTCGGTTACGCTCTGCCTGGACGTCCAGAGGCCTTGATGTTTGTCAAAGCTTATGGCTATAATATCAATGGCCAAGCCGACAACTATACCTCGGATCAAAAAATGGGTCTGTACGCAAAGATCCCTCCCCGTGCCATGTATCGTGGTCAACTCATCAGTGCCATCATCACATCTTTGATCGCCTATGGCTGTGTCGACTTTGTTGACATCGACATCAAGAACATCTGCGACCCTGACCAAGCTGCCGACTTCAATTGTGCGAACGGATCCGAGGTCTTTTTTTCTTCATCAGTGGTGTGGGGTGCCATTGGTCCTTCTCGCATCTTCGGTCAATTTTACCCATTCATGAAGTATATGTTCCTCCTTGGCTTCCTTCTTGCATTGGGCTGGTGGTCAATCAAGCGCTACGGACCATTGTTGCGAAAGGCTGCCCAAGCCAAACTTCCATCAACCATCTTCAAGCCCTTGGATCTCATCATCTTCACACCCATCTCCTGGCTCCGTGACGTCCACCCTTCCCTCGTCATTAACGGCTTCCTCAACTACGCTCCTTTGAACCTGACATACTACACCAGTGCCCTATACGTATCGTTCGGCTTCATGTACTATCTGAGAAGATACAAGACAGCTTGGTGGGAAAAGTATAATTACGTTCTCGCCGCTGCTCTGTCTGCTGGTGTGGCTTTATCTGGAATCATCATCTTTTTCGCTGTGCAGTATCATCCTGTTGGTGTGAGTTGGTGGGGTACGAATGTTGTTGCTCAAGGTGTGGATGGAGGTGTTGGAAGGCAGGCGCTTCTTACTACACTGCCGGAGAAGGGATATTTTGGACCTGATACTTGGAAGTAGTTATGACAGAAGGATAATCTTTCTATCTATAGGATCGATATAGCAGTCGTTCTTTGCTCAGAAATTTCGGACGACAGCGCTCCAAAGTGCCAATTGACGTTGATTGCCAAATCATGCCTAGCCAGAAGGCAATTTCTTTGTAGTAGGTTTTCTAGAAGTACGAAGACTACGAAGGCAGGTCTATATGTCTCGGCAGCTACGCCCATTTTCGGACATTGGGATGCGGTGGATCATAAACAATTAAACATTAAGACCAGAAGCACAATACGAGTGTTGATTGACAGAGGTGGTTAGTAGTAGCGCTGGGCTTTACTGTCGGCGGGAATGATGATAACGGCTCGATGGACCGAGTGCCCGGTGGTCGCCGACTTTTGCCGTATAGTGCCGGTTAGCGCCACGAAGAAAGTGGCTTCTTGCAAACACAGCTTCAGCTCTTCTCTGTGAAAGCGTTCGACGTCAAAGTTTCAACCATGCCTGTCTGTATAGGTTGTATCCGTAAGATATGGTCCACTGACGAAAGTTCTCTTGTGTCCGAGCCGTGGCGTTTGTCTTCTAGAGCAGTCCTCGTCCGCGCGTCTGAAAGCTTCCTTGTCGTTCGTCACTGGAACAGTATTGCGACCACACACTCGTATGTCTCAACTCCATGGTTCGTGATGGCGTTCGATCGCAGCCATTACATTGTCTTGACTCCCGTATTGTGATCTCTAACGAAGGTCTAACGTAGAAAGTTGTCCGTATTGTGATCTCTAACGAAGTTCTAGCGTAGAACGTGATGACAGTATCTCCACGCCTAGAACATTACTGTAATTTGGTGATTGTTATATAAGGCAAGAAGATTCCCCGTCGTCATCTGATCATATAAGCACAACACTCTTTTCTTCTCAATTAGCAATTTCCGACCAATCACCACTTGGTCACGAAGCACCCTCAATAGTCACCATGAAGAGCACTATCGCAGCCCTTGCGTTCTTCGCCTCCACTGTCAGCGCTCAGTCAGCCAATCTGGCCGGACTTGCTGCAATCCCTACCGGAGTCTTCCATCTTCCGGTCGTGTACGCAACCGCCGGAGGTCCCGCAATCACTGCCACCACTCTAGCAGTATCTGCCACCGCTTCTTCCGATCCCAGCGCTACCAGTCTTATCAACGCCGCAGCTCGCGTTTCTTTGGTGGTCTCCCCGGCTCAGAAACGCGATTCTCACCACAAGCGTGATGGTAATTGTGCTGCTCAACCTAGTGGAATCAGCCATAACTCTACTCCTGATACGCCCGCTGCGTTCGTTGCCGACCCCTACTACGCCCAGCAAGCTGAAGATGCAGTTGTCCCTGCCGGATGCACTGCCATGTTCACCAACTTGAACGCATCCAACTCAGCCAACAAGTACATGGGTTACACCCTTTTACCCTCATACGATGTACAGAGCTGCTCTAACCGCTGCTCCGCCATCACTGGGTGTAACTCATTCAATATCTACTTCGAGCGCGACCCTTCTGTATGTCCATTTTGACCTATTGTTGTAAAAATCTATACTAACCTTATGCTAGCTTGACCCCAGCGCCCTGGACTGCCCTAACCCTGCATCAACTGTCAATGTCAAATGCGTCTTCTGGGGTGATGTGGTGGGTGCCATTAACGCCAACAACTTCGGCCAGTGGCGCAACAGCTTCCAAGTCTTGATCGCCGGCAGCAACGGCTACGTCAACTCATCTCTCATCGCACCCAAGACCTGCCAGAAGAGTTTTCCCAACGCTGGCGGCATCCAAGTCTGGAACCCTAGCAACCCCAACAACCTCAACTCCAAGTGGATGTCAGTAGGCTCTGGGAACTCCCCCTCGCTCAACCTCGTCACCGGTACATCTGGCGCCTCGAGCAATGGTACATCCTTCTCAAACAACAACATTGACTGGCTTCTTTTCAACGTCAACGGCACCAACTGCGGTAACGCGCTATCCGTCTCTTCAACCAACACTTCCCCTCAGATCGCGACTTTCGAAACTGTCGGCACTGCTGGTAAGGTCAATCTCGGATGCTGGGTTCGTTCCTGGAGTGACTTCATGGTGACTTGCTCGAACAATGGTCGTGTTTGGACTGCTTCTGTCTGTTCGTCGGATGGTTACACTAGCCTTTACTGGAGTCCCAACGGTGTTGCTTCGGGGTGCCAGTGGGTTGGTCTTTATTATCATGTTCCTGCCAACCCTAACGCGCCTTCATAAGCGTGAGCAAGAATCGGTGGTTACAGGTGCTTAGGATTCGCTGGATGATTAGATCAGTTCATAATT